>Ga0180009_10000083_pt1 | contig 171342 bp, 157 predicted proteins | sample OS_PC_MetaG_FD_123537 | JGI IMG/M metagenome (GOLD analysis project Ga0180009, IMG submission 123537) | Groundwater microbial communities from the Aspo Hard Rock Laboratory (HRL) deep subsurface site, Sweden - OS_PC_MetaG | ecosystem: Environmental > Aquatic > Deep subsurface > Groundwater...
GAAACCACCTTTAATAGGTGGTTTTTTTATTTTAAACAAATTATGATTTTCAATGATAAGGTTGTGGGTTCGAGCCTGCCTGCCGGTAGGCAGGTCCCATCACCAGCTCAAAGAACCACCTTTAATAGGTGGTTTTTTTATTTTAAATATTTTTGTAATAATTAGGTTATAACCTAATAATAGTTTGCACTAATTAGGCTATAACCTAACGAAAGGTTTGAATAAAAGAGTTATCCAGCTGAAGACCTTGGATCAGCTTTCCTCGGGTAGGTTCTTTCTTCCTGAAATTTCCCGTCCTTTTTGTGTATAATCAATGAAACGCCGCTGCCGAGATGATTTAATTCTTCGGCGCATTTTTTAATCGCGGTTTTTTTGTTCGTCTTAAAAACTTTATAGGAAGTTTTATCCCCTTCTTCTTTAAGCAGCCAGAATTGAAAGACCGGAGTTAAATGAAATCTTCTCATTTTATTTTCCCTTTTTATTTCTGGTTAATTATTAATTGCGTTTAAATTATTCAGTAAACTCAAACATATTAAAACGAGGCCCCCGTTTGGGAGCCTCATTTAAGGTGATTAAGTTTCACTTGAGTATGTTGATGAACACTGGATTATATCACCAACGCTGTTTTTTGAAGTTGCCGCTAAGAATATTATATAATTCTGATATTTAGCGGCGATTGACTGGTGCGTAAAGTTAAGGGGTAAGGCACCGGTATAAGCCGAGGTAAAATCAAAACCCGCTTCGGTTTTGGTAAGGGAGATTATTTTGAAATTCTCCTCGTCTTCAAGTACAGGATTAAAAAACGATATCAGACAGGAAATTCCAAGATCAACTTCCTCAGGTGAAAAATCCGCGGATGTATTCAAAGCGTTTAATTCCAGATCAAGACTGCCGCTATTTAGAACAACGCTTTGAAATGGTAGCGCGAATCCTTCCGGGCCAATAATGTTTCTGGCCGTAGGTTTATCGATACCGGAAAAATGATAATTTTCCTTAATCAATAAACTCCTTGCCGATTTCCCGGAGGGTTTTAATTTTGACCAGATTCTTCCCATATCGGGGAGACTAAGAATCGAAGCGGCCAATTCGGATGTAACCTTAAACCGGCTGCGCGCATTAATTGACGCTTCGCTTTGACTGACATGGTAGTTTAAAGGTCTTGCGGAAAACGCGGTGCCGCCGTCGACAGTGCGCGCGGTGACATTACCTATTTTCCCCTTTAAATTTCCCATTACGTGTGTTTTTAGTTTTGCCATTGTACTGCTCCTTATATTGTTTGAGAGGGCAGCGGAAATCTATTAAGTGAAGAGCGTTTATTAGATGTAGTTTTAAATACAACTGATTACAGTCCGGGTATGATTATATTAATGCCTTTTGTTTTGATTAAAAGTATAAGACGCCGTTAAGTTGTCCCTCCACAAATACCCTATAGATTATCCCTACATTATATTCATATCGCATTCATCTCGGATTCATACCGGATTCATCTTATATAAAGGTTATACTTTTCTTATGGAAAGATTATATGAGGATTATAGAAAGATTATAGAAAGATTATACTTTGGTTATATGAGGATTATACTTGGATTATACTTTGGTTATACTTTGATTATACAATGATTATAGAAAAGTTATATAAACATCATAGTATTCCCGGAATTTTAGTTCATGTTTGAATGGAGGAATTAATTTCCCCGGGTTTTAACCGAATTTTTTCTGAATAGAATTGAATAAATAGATTCGTAGGATAAATAATATTTATCCATAAGAATAAATATCGCGTCGTATTTGGATTGATAGGATCGCAGATTATAATAATCCCATTTAATTTTATAATTACGCAATGCGGTATTATTGATTAATCCAAGGTTGTAATACTCCTTAAATTTATCTTCGCCAATAATCTTTTCGATATTTACCGCCGGTTTACGCATGTTTTTTTAACGTACTTCCGGTTAAAAAATAGCGTCCGCTGCCCGCCGTTTCAACTGTTAATGATAGTACCTTATTTGCACTTGTTGTAACACCTCATAAAATCCGGCGTTTTCCCAATTAATAATTATCTCAAAAGGTGTAAGAAAAACTACATCTAATAATGAGTTAAGCGTGTTTATGTTTGCCTTAGAAATAATAGGAGAATAAAAATGCCGGAGAAACAAATATACATTTGGATAATCAGCGGGCTGTTAAGCTTTATAAATGCTCTGATCTGGGCGCGGATAAGAAGAATTGAAAAAGATATTGAAGAGACAAAAAGCAAATCCAATTTAATTGAAAAGAATTATTTGTCCCGGTTTGAAAGACTGTACCGCAAATTAAACGACGTAGAAAAAAATATCATTCATAAAATCTATGAAATAAAACTAGCGGCTTATAAAAAGCAGTAAATATTTCTAAGTAATTATTAAGGAGGACAAAATGGGAATATTAAATTTTTTAAGCGGGATTGTAAAACCAATAACCGATTTAATTGAAGGTATTACAACAACGGATGAAGAAAGAGATAAATTAAAAAATGAGCTTACAAAAATTGAAAACGAATTTATGAGCAAGGCGCTTGAATATGAAGGCTTGCTTTTAGAATCGCAAAGTAAAATTATTCAAGCCGAAGCGGCGGGACAAAGCTGGCTGCAAAGAAGCTGGCGGCCTATTACAATGCTTACATTCCTGCTTTTAGTGATTTGCGATTCTTTCGGTTTGCTTTCTTTCCGTTTAAATGATGAAGCCTGGATGTTATTAAAAATAGGAATAGGCGGTTATGTAATTGGAAGAACCGGGGAGAAGATTGTTGATAAGTTTAGGGGAAAACAGTAAACAGCAATCAGTAGACAGTAGTAAGTAGTCAGCATTTTGTGATTTTGTTATTCCGGCGGGCTGCAGGTTTCAGGTTACATGTTGTATGGTGATTGATCCGTAGCGGCGGATATACTTGATACCTGATATTTGATTCTTAATACTAATGACCTTCAGGTTTTAGTAATAAAATAATAGGTAAACAAATGAACAACATAATAAAAATAGCGGTGTCGCAATTGGGGGTAAGCGAAATTAAAGGGGAAAATGATAACCCTATAATTATTAAATACGTCGAAGAATCCGGCATAAAAGATTTTTCTCACGATGAAATTCCGTGGTGCAGCGTATTTGTTAATTGGTGTTGTAAAAAAGCGGGACTCGAATACACAGGAAAAGCAAACGCGCGTTCGTGGTTAGATATTGGAATTAATATTAATGACCCTTTGCCAGGGGATATTGTTGTGTTCTGGAGAAACTACCGTGAATCATGGCAAGGGCATGTAGCGTTTTTTCTCGGTTTTAACAGAAGCGGGAATAATGTTTTTGTACTAGGCGGCAACCAGAATAATATGGTAAGTATAACTGAATATTCAACAGAAAAGATTTTAGGATTCAGAAGATTAAATTCTTTTTCTTCATTACTTTTGCCGGAGCCGTTATTAAAAAAGGGGAGCAGGGGGAATGAAGTTGTAAAGCTGCAGAATATCCTTAATAAGTTAAATTACCCGTGCGGAAAGGCAGACGGAATATTCGGCGGTAATACCGAAAAAGTTTTAATGCTGTTTCAAAAAGATAACATGTTAGAGATTGACGGTATTTACGGGAAGGAAACTCACGAGTGTTTATATAGTTTGATTCAAAGGGGTTTGTGAATGTTGAATATCCCATTGCTTCAACCGGCTATTCTGTGGCACATTGGTAAATGGATTGAAAAGACGGGACAAGAAAAAACCGGCACTGAGAGGTCAATGAAGGCTGTGCAAGATTGACACCGGATATCATAGCCCCTTGCTCAATCGTAACCCTCGAAACTAATGTTTTCCGAAGTACTCTATAGTTAAGTATATTAAAATACGAGCTCGTTTCTAACAATACTTCAAGAGTTTGCGGGTAAGCATTTAGCATTTTAGATATTTTTAATTCTTTAGTAATCACCGTTTAAGTCTTATAATTTAGAAATATTTATTTTTAGTTCCTTATTAATGAAATTTACTGTTGAAAGCTAATGAAACAAAAATAGATATTCATTGACTTAAGTCAGGTAGATTTGTTTTCCTGTGGTTCTGTTGTTCTATCGAATGTTTGTTTGAGATATAATTAGTGATTTAAGCAGCTAAGATTGATTGGGTATCAATCTTAATTCATTTGAAATCCTATCAAGATTGGGATCCAATTTTTCAAGTACTTTTATTTGTGCCTCATTAAAAAGCTTTTTTGCATTATCTTCACAATTACCACACACAACAATGTCTATTCCTTTGCCAATTAATAATTGAGCACAAAAAACTTCGGAGCCACTTGATGATTTATAGTTATTAATAATTTTTTCAATTATTTGCTTTTCCAAAACATCGAAAATTATGAAGTAATCTGAATCGCACAAAGTTTCTGAAATAACCTGATCACCTCTTTTACCAACTGTACAAATTACTATTCTCATTTAGACCTCATATTACATGAGAATAGTTAAACAATAATCAGACCAGATTACTTTAAGTTAAAAATCAGATTAAATTACACAAAATTATTTCAAATTAAATTTTTTCATTTTTCTCCACAGTGTTGACTTGTTAATGCCCAAAGCAGAGGCTGTTTCAACACGGTTACCTTTAAATTTTTTAAGGGTACTTTCTATTAGTTCCTTTTCAATATTATCTAATGGTTTAATATTTGGGTTATTTTCATCATTAAGATTTAATTCTTCAACTAAGAGCTGCAATTTTTCAGGTAAGTGTTCTGTTCTGATTGCATCTGAATTACAAACGACAAAAGCATGTTCAATTATATTTTCAAGTTCACGGATATTACCTGGCCACTTATAATGAGTTATTACTCTTAGTGCGTTAGGTGATACGTAATGAATATCCTTTTTAAACTTTTTATTAAATTTTTCCATAAAGTGATTTACCAGGCTTGGTATATCGTCTTCACGATCATGTAGAGGGGGTAAATGAATATTAATAACATTTATTCTATAATAAAGATCTTCCCTAAATCGACCCTCTCTAATTTCTTTTTCTAAGTCTCTATGAGTTGCCGAAATTATCCTTGCTTTTAACTCAAGTGAACTAGTGCCCCCCACTCTTTCAAATTGCCTGTTTTCCAACACACGCAGTAACTTTACTTGAACAGACAATGGAATATCGCCAATTTCATCTAAAAATAAAGTTCCTTCACCGGCAAGTTCAAATCGCCCTGGTTTTGTATGTACCGCGCCTGTAAAAGCTCCTTTATCATGACCAAAAAGTTCACTTTCTAATAGTGTTTCTGCAAAGGCGGTGCAGTTAACAGCAATAAACGGGGTTGATTTTCTCTCACTGTTAAGATGAATTGAACGCGCTATTATTTCTTTCCCTGTCCCGCTTTCTCCTGTTATTAGAACCGTACTATCTGTATTAATAACGTTCTGCATAAGATTGTAAACTTTCAGCATTGATTTACTTCGCCCAATAATATTATTAAAATGAAATCTTTCTTCAATATGATCAGACAAGTTCTTAATAATGCTTATATCTTCAAATGTTACAACGCGCCCAATTTTTTCGCCGGATATGTCCATTAACGGTGCTGAATTAATTCTAACCGGAACCCGACTCCTGTTCTTTTTTATAATTGTAGTTTCTCTGAGCAATGTTGGGTGATGTGCAATTATAAATGATTTTAACTGAGAATCTTGCTTCGTATCTTCTGAAAGAAGAATCTCCCAGTATTTTTTATTTATTGCCTCAGATGTGCTAAAACCAGTTATCTCTTCAGCAGCCTTATTAAAGGATGTAATTTCCCAATCGGAGTTTATAGTAAAAGTTCCCTCAAGCAAGCTATTAAAGATCGTTTCCAGCTTATTTTTCTCATGTAAAATCTCGTTGTTCTTGTTGGCAAGCGCATGGTGAAGAGACAGTGTTTCATTAGTATCCCTGAATACTATTATAATTCCTATAACTCCTTGATTTGGCTGAGTTAAAGGTGTAATTGAAGCAGTTGTCAATAAATCTTTATTATTTTCACAAGTTATTGTTAGAGAAATATTGGAAAAAATTTCTCCAGTTAATAAACTTCTTAAAAGATAAGATTTTTTTTCATCTGAATTTTGGAATAAAAAATTTATATCCCTTGAAAGAATATCTTTATTGTGGAAGCCGGTAATTCTTCCAGCGGCTTCATTAAAGACTATTATCTTTTGCTCTTTATTAATAGCAATTATTCCATCCGGAGCTAAGGCTTTACTGTTAATGTGGTTTTCAGTCATATCTTATTATTAAAAATTATTAAAACTAATTTACAATAATAATATCAATTTAGTTTGAAACGCAAATGAGAAATAACCTGTATGTTTTAAACTTAACAGCCGCAATTTAATATTAGGTTGCAAAACTGAGATTGATATTTTCTTTAGTTTCATTTCTGCAATCATTTCATTACAGATACAAATTACACTATCACATTATCAATGTTTTAATACAATTAAAGTTGGCTCTCTTTTTGTACTAATCTAACATATAAATAAAACTGTTAAATATTTATTCGAATCACAAAAAATATTTTGAATAATTCTACGGAGAATAAAATGAATAAGAATCAAAGTAGCAAAAAGATATCTCTCAAAAAAAAGCCGGCTAAAACAATAAAAGAGAGAAAGGCGGAAAAGAGATTAAAGCGTGAACAGAAGAGAATAAAAGAACTAATTCAATAAAACCTATTCAATTTAAAATTAGAGAATTAAAATGGAAGTCTTTTACAGTGCAGTTATAATAATGATACTCCGTATTTGTGACGTAACGTTAGGAACACTACGGACTTTGTTTGTGATTCAGTCTAGAAAATATCATGCAGGAATAACCGGATTTTTTGAAGTATTGGTTTGGATTTTTGCTATGAAATATATAGTTGAACACATGGATAACATATTTAACCTTATTGGCTATGCAACTGGTTTTGGTCTTGGAGCAATCCTTGGCTTAACATTAGAGCAGAAAATTGGGATTGGATTTGCCCAAGTTAATATTATGTCAAACCTCAGTACTGATGCTATAGTTGATGCCTTAAGAAACAATCAGTTTGGGGTAACAGTAATGTCGGCAACCGGAATAAGCGGCGGGGTGAATATTATTAATACTGTTATTAATAAAAGAAAGATGAAAGAGCTGAGAGCAATTGTTGATGAAATTGATCCAAACGGATTTATTAATATTCAGCCTGCATTACCGTTAAGAGGATTTATTCACGGTGCTAGAAAATAATTAAAAATTAGAACTGTTATTAATTTTAATGTGAGATAACAGTTGAAATCAATAGGGTGGTAAAAATGGATAGTCGAAAAATTTACATTACAGAGAGAGACAAAGCAAAATTAAAAAAATTATTTGCCTCTACTATAGGATTCAGAAATCTTGATTTAAAAAATCTGAAAGTTTTGTTATATGAACTTGAACGCGCTGAAGTTGTAACTAGCGAAGATTTAACTAAAGATGTAATTACTATGAATTCCACAGTTCGGGTTAAAGATCTTGATTCAGGTTCTGAGTTTACTTATACATTGGTTTATCCCGAAGATGCAAATAGTGATGAAAACAAAATCTCAATTTTGGCTCCTATTGGTACCGCTTTATTAGGGTATAGCGTTGGTGATATTATTGAGTGGGCAGTGCCTGCGGGCAAGCGAAGATTAGAAGTAAAAGAAATTATTTATCAAGAATCAATGGTTCATGAACAAAAGTAAACTTAAGTAACTATTTATAAATATTACTATACGTATGAGAGAGGGTAAAATGGATACAATTTATGAACATAATTTATCAGAAGAAGAAATAAAAATTCTAAGCAAAATGGCAACTGGAAGAGTAATAGGCATAAAAAAATATTACCTATATAACTTAGATAACGATTTAAAAAATGCAGATTTATATCGTCTTTATTCAATAAGAGGCAAAAATAATATAGCAAAAAAGTATTTGGATAAAATTGAAGATGATATTCTAAAATACTATTTGGTGAAAATATGAATTCCGTGACGGCTTCTGTGTTATATAGTTTTATTTATAAGATTTCATTATTCACAATGCTCTGCTCTGGAATATGGGTACTTTATGTGGTTATAATTAAATATTTCAAAAAAGATAAGGCACACGAGAGGAGTAAAAATGAATGACGAAAAGAATTCACTTATTGAAGTAAGTATGAACAATTTATATTATCCAATGAAAGTAATGTCAAGAAACATTTATAATGGAGAAAGTAGCATTGTAAACATTTCAATGAGTACATTAATAGAACCCAAACACGAGGCTGAATTCGCCTCAAATATTATGAAGATCATCAATGACAGAAAGGAATATATAGGACCAAATCAATTGTCGAAAAAAATCTTTGATTATACAAACTCAATTAATGGAGTAAAAACAAACATATCTTTTGAATATCCATATTTTATTAGTAATCGGCTCAACGACGCAAACAATGAAATTACAAAATGTTTTTGCACTTACAGTATTGAAAAAAAAATATTATCAGGCTACAAAAGAAGTTATAAAGTAGTTGTTCCTGTTATCATGTATCACACATTATTTTCACTTATAAACGCTCCCCTTGACTCTCCAATTGAGATAGTTGTTGAATTTGAAGGTGATGATACGATTTTTACTGAAGATATTGTAGAGATTGTTGAGAACAGTATTATAAAGATAATTAGTAACAGCATAATAAATGACAATACTAATTCGAATGAAAATAAGATAAATTTCAAGATCAAGATAATAGAGGATGTAAAGAATTCCCTGTTATCAAAATTCAATATTGATCATTGCTCTATTAAAGCCATTAATCAACAATTGTTGTATTTATATTCAGCAGAAACGGTGCAAACTGAAGACAAAATAAAAGCCGTTGGCGTTTATAAACTTGAACAAATATTTAACTAAAAATCATTAAATAATTATTTATACTGAAAAATTATCAATAAAAATAGAAATAGCATTATGGGTGAAGTTTCCTTACATATTATTGAAGAAATAGAAAATATTGCGAAAGAATATATGACTGATGTTAAAGGCACAAATTTAACCAAAGCTGATTTAATGATTGCTGAAAATTTAATAATGTTTGGTTATCTTAGAGCAAAAAATGAAATTGAAAAAAACTTTAGTAACGAGCTTAATAGTAAGAGAGAAGAAGTTTGTAATAATTAATTCATATTGGTAGAAATAATTAGAAATTATGCGGATAATTCGATGCCTTTCAGTTAAATAGCATTCCCATTCCCGAACGAAATATATTCTTAAATAGAGCTCTTAGGATAAATTCGAAAAAATACCGGTTAAGCATCCATAGGAACTTTTGTAATAGCCTAGTGAATTAACAAAAAAACAATAATACTTGTCTATAATATTACAATTAATACTAAACCCACAAAAGCTGTCAGATTAATTATTTTTTAGTACAAAGAGATTTGTTATTAAAATAACCCGGTTATCTCTCCATTTTCATCCACATCCATATTAACTGCTGCGGGAATTTTTGGGAGACCGGGCATCAACATCATGTCTCCGCAAATAATAACTATAAACCCGGCTCCGGCAGAAAGTTTGGCATCAGTCACAGTTAAAGACCAATCAGTAGGAACACCAATCGCTTTTGGATTATCCGATAATGATGACTGAGTTTTCGCAATACATATAGGGAGATTTCCATAACCAAGTTCGACAAATCTTTTTATTTTTGCTTTTGCTCTTTTTTCAAAATAAACATCTGTCGCACCATAAATTTTTGTCGCAATTTCTGTAATTTTTTCTTCAACAGATTGATCGAGTTCATATAAAAATTTTCGTTCTGTATTTATATAATTATCAGCAAGTGACACCGTCTTTTGCGCTAGTTCTATAGCTCCGTCTCCGCCTTTTATAAAAGCATCATGAGCGGCACATTCAACATTCATAAACTTGCACAATTCAAAAATCATTTCAATTTCTGAAACAGAATCTTTAGGAAATTTGTTAACTGCGACTATTAACGGAACACCAAACTTTTTCATATTTATTATGTGTGCTTCTAAATTAGCCAAACCTTTCTTGAAGGCATATGTGTTTTCTTTATAAAGATTTTCTTCCGGTTTTTCACTAACACCTCCGTGTAACTTAATTGCTCTACAAGTTGCAACAATAACGACTGCCGAGGGATAAATATCAGAGCTACGGCAAACTATATCGAAAAATTTTTCAGCACCAAGATCAGCGCCAAATCCGCATTCAGTTACAACATAATCAGCTAACTTTAAAGCAATCTTATCGGCAATAATACTGTTAGTTCCATGAGCAATATTTGCAAACGGACCCGCATGCACAAGAGCCGGCGTGTGCTCACTGGTTTGTACAAGGTTCGGCATAATTGCTTCGTTTAATAAAACAGCCATAGCTTTGTGCGCTTGAAGGTCTTTCGCCTTTACGACTTTTTTATCGTACGTGTAGCCAACAACAATTTCGCCTAATCTTTCTTTTAAATTTTTCCGTGAAGTTGCAAGAGCAAGAATTGCCATAACTTCCGAAGCGGCAGTAATAACAAAACTAGATTCTCTTGGAATGCCATTTACTCTTCCACCTAATCCAATTACAATTTGCCTTAGTGAACGGTCGTTCATATCCATTGTTCGATTCCACAAAATATTGGTTACGTCAATGCCAAGATCATTTCCTTTAAGAATATGATTATCAAGTATAGCGGCTAACAAATTGTGCGCAGCCGCAATTGCACTAAAGTCTCCATTAAAATGAAGATTAATCATTTCCATTGGAAGCACTTGGGAATAACCTCCGCCAGCCGCACCGCCCTTAATTCCAAATACCGGTCCAACAGAGGGTTCTCTAATAGCAATAATACCTTTCTTGCCAATTTTCTTTAATGCTTGTCCAAGTCCAATAGTGGTAAGTGTTTTCCCTTCGCCAAAACTTGTTGGGGTTATTGCGGTAACTAAAATTAGTTTGCCGTCCGGTTTTGATTTTAGTTTTTCCAGAACAGATAATTTTATTTTACCGGTATATTTACCGTAAAACTCAAAATCATCATCTGTAATTCCTAATTCTACCATTAAATTTCTAATATCATTCAGTTTAACTTTACGGGATAATTCAAGATCTGAGTCCATTATTTTCTCCATTTAAAACGTATTTTGTATTTAGGTTTGTAATCAATTTATTCAATATATATTAAAACTGCTTCTTAAATTTTTCCACACTCTTTAGTATTCTATAAATCAAAAATACTGCCAATTTTATTACCATAACAGATAGCAAATTATTAACAAATACTTAGCCCTTTTTTTTATAAATCTTTTCGCAGGGCAACTAATTGCATTTTTGAAACCAATATTAAACATTATTGCGGAAATGCAACTTGTTAAATATAATCATAGAAATATTTTAGAATAAGTTTATAAAACCGCACTTATTCATGGGCTAATTTTTGGCTCATAAATTGCATCTAATATTATATACTAAAAACAATTTCTGAGAATGAAATGGCTTACTTAATAACTGAAGAATGTATCTCTTGCGCCGCATGTATTCATGAGTGTCCAAATGAAGCAATTTTTGAAAACGATGAACTACAATACGAAATAAATCCGGACAAATGTACAGAATGTTTTGGTTTATTTGATGAACCTCAATGCAAAAGCGTATGCCCGGTTGAAGATGCAATACTAATAGATAAAAGCAGAATAAAAGAATCTTGTGTTTAAAAAATATTTTAGAATAGCATGTAGCTGAGTTTTATTAAAGACTAATACGATTAAGGGAGAAGAAAAATGAATAATGATTTATTGTATTGGAAAATACTCTTAAAAGAGTTAAATGATTTTAGTAGCAAGATTGAATTTTTGCAAAGCGCAATAAGAGCTAAAATTATTGATATCAGAGTTATTGATGTTTCTAAATACTTAGAATCACTTAAAAGTATATTTAGTGAACATGGAAATAATCTTTTTCTCAATCCCGATAAGAATAAAAGAGGGAGTTTTGCGTCTCCAAATTTTAGAAGAGATGTGAGGGATTTTAATAAAACAACTCAAGGCAATAAGGTTTTATTTTATTCAGATTAAAAACGATGTATTAAAGGTAGTTAGAATGATTGTTTTACTCATAATTTACATTATAACAATATATCTGCTTTTTAAGAGTAAATAGATATTATAAATTAATGAGTAGAATAACATGAAAATCAAAATTTGGAGGAGATATGGAAACTCAAAAAGAAATGATTTATGAGGATGAGAATTTCGAGTTCTCTAAAATTGAACATATGGGCATCATCAAAATCAAAAAAAATGTTTTTAAAATTATAACTGATCTAGCAAACAGCCATATATTTATGGATTCATGGAATATTTTAGAGAATGATAAACTAATTTCAGGCATTATCATTTTTAATGAAAAAGATTCTTTAGGCAATGAGGAGTACAAAGATTATTTAGCAAGAGTTTCATCTCACAAGAAGCTTGATGACAGATGGGACACATTGAAATTCCAAATATTAAATAATGAAACGAGAACAAGAGAACACGTTGTTCTTAATAATATTATTTCTAAAATTGTACGGTCTAACAAAATTATTGTTAACGCTTCAAACGGTGAAATAGTTACTCCTTTTTTTGGGGCTGCTCTTGCGGCTGATTTAAGATTTGCTTCAGCCGATACAGTTTATTTATTATCACATGCTCAAATGGATGTCCATCCCAATGGAGCCGTGCCGTATTTTTTACCTAAATACTTGGGTCACGCAAAAGCTGCAAAAATATTGTTATGTTCCGATAAAATTACTGCGCAAGAAGCTTTTGAATTAGGCATTGTGTTTGAAATATTTCCATCCTTAAATTATGAAGAATTATGCGTTGAAAAAGTTAGGCAAATTTTGAATAAAGGAGATAATGTTATTAAAAGTACTATAAAAATGTTAGCATATAATTTTATCGATTTGGAGAAATATACAAATATGGAAGTATGTGAATTTGCAGGGAAGTAACCGAACCAAATAGAACTAATTGTTGTAAAGAAAATAGCCGCTACTGCAAAAGATATTTTGCAATAACGCGGGTAGCATAGTCCCATTCGCTAAGGGGTGATTCCCATTGTCTGTCCAAAGCCCTTCTCAAATAAATTACCTGCGAAAGATGATAAAGGTTATGTTGGCAGCTATGTAATATATGATTGTTAATGGTATCACCATCATCAGCATCATTGATAGAACTCTTTAAAAAGAGTTCCGAATCATCGGCACAATTACTTATAAGATTTTGAATTTGCTGATGAATATTCTTTAGTGCTTCAGTAGTTTCATATGCTTTTCCATCTACAGGGTCATTATATTCTTGCTCTTGATTTAATCTTTGCAAGAAATAATTATCAACACGAATTAAATGTCTAATTATTTGATTAACAGAACGTGACTCGGATGTAGGTCTCCAGTTCGCATGTATCTCGGTTATCCCATTCATTACCGAATACAATGGAACGGAAGAAGCCTTATGTATCTCTAATAGCATCTCTATTTTTTGTTTTACCATAGAAAACCCTTCAATAAATTATTATGCAACTATAAAAACTATACATGCTTGTCTAAAACATTAAAATTTTCTTCAACTATTAATTCAAATATTTCATTAGTTGTTTCAATATTATAATCTTTATGAAATTCCTTTTTTAAATCGTAATCTGTAAGTACATAATGAACATCCGGTTCAACTCCAACATTATTAAGACAGCTTTTAGCACATTGAAGTACACATCCGTCAATTGCAATGATCTTTCTACCTGATTGAGCCTTTGACACCAGAGGTTTTACATTCCCGCCAACACCCGCAATACAAGACATTTCGGCAATTTCTTCCCTATCCATTCTTACAGCAACATCATTTGCAAGCTGTGCAATATTACTGCATCCCGAACACGAATACACAAGCGTTAAATCGTCCTTACTATTTTTAATATTTCTAATTTCTGTCATAAATTTCATTCACTTTTTTAGAATTTATAATCTTTTAATACTTCTACTATTACAGAAATGGATTACTTACCTTCTTCTCTAACTTTTCTTACTTCTTCTGGTGTAACCATTCTTCCGTTATTACCCCAGCTACTTCTCTCATGATTTATAACAGCAGCAAGCTCTTCATTTGATAATTGCTCCGCCCAACCAGGCATGGGTGTATTGTATAGTGTACCGTTTATGGTTTCACCTTGAAGTCCAAAAAGCACTGTTCTAATATGTTTAGAAGGATCATTATCATTAACAACTAAATTCCCTGCTAATGGGGGAAACACATTCGGCACTCCCTGCCCGTTTTCCTGATGACAGCTTGAACAACTTTTTCTATACACTTCAGAACCGCTTATGCCTATCGTTTTTATATTATTAGCCTCATTTGTTTCTTCGTGTCTAATATTTTGATAAGTCGGAGTCTCGGCAAAACTTCCAGTCGGGGACCATTGGTCAATAAAGTAGTACATGCTCCACACAACTATGCCAATAAAAACAATCCAAGTCCAAGTTGGAATCGGTGCAGGTGTCTCAGCTCTTGCTGGTTCCCATTTTTCCATATAAGCGCCGCCGTAAGAATTTAACAGCAAATGTAACTTGCCTTCTACAACATCATTATCTTTCAATCCATAAACCGTAATACCAGGTCCATTCCTTACAACAAAATTTATCTTTTTAATTGATCGTTTGTTCCCGGTGTCGATCGCAACGAATTTAATTGTATGTTCACCGTCATCTAACTTAGAGGTATCAAGCTCCATCTGTGCCGGAGGTGAATATGACGCAATGGCTTCTTGATTGCTATCCAAGTAAACTTCGATTTTGCTGTAATCAGGTTGATTCATTTTTATAAGTCTAATAAGATTTTTCTTTTTATATGGTTTTCTGATTTTTCCCTTGGTTTTATTGTAAACCAGAGGAATAATAAGAATACCCCTATTACTATTAATATTGAAGTTCCGTACACAAGGTAGAATATTAACGCATTTGCCGGAGTGTTCGGTTCTCCAAAGGTATCTGGCAGTGAACACGACTGAATAAACAAAAGTTTTAGAATTGTTAAAAAAATCATTTTCCCCGCTCTCGTATTCTTTTTACATCTTCAGCAGTTATTTCTTTGCCTTTATTTCCCCAGCTTGTTCTTTCGTAATTAATCACGGCAGTAATTTCTTCATTTGAATAATTCTCTTTTTGAGCAGGCATTTCGGAAGTATATTTAACTCCGTCAATTGTTCGTCCTTTCGCACCAAAAAGAACTATCCCTATATGTTCATCTGCATTATCTGAATTTACGACTGAAGAATTTTTCAAAGGCGGGAATACCGCTGTAAGACCTTCTCCGTTCTGCTGGTGGCAGCTTGCACAATTGGACTTATAAATAGATTCTCCTATGTTAAGCCCCGTTTTGTTTGATGATGTGCTTGCAATCTCTTTAACACCCAAGATTTTAATCGGAGCTTGTTTCAAATAAAGTAGATACGCAACGAGGTGCTGAGCATCTTCTGTTGCAACTAACTTTCCGTTTTTCGGTGCATCATCCGGGGGGAGTGATACAATATAATCATCAGGCAATGGATCTTCCTTTATTTCAAACATCCAAGGATATGCCTGCATGACAGATGTTTTGACAACAGATCTAGGATTATACAGGTGCATGTAATGCCACGCTTCACTTGGTTGTCTGTTTCCTATATTACTGAGATCAGGGCCTGTCCTTTCGCTGCCGAGAACTGCAGGTGTCATCCTTAAATCATCAAGAGGTTTTAGATAAGCATAATCTCCCGGAGCTGACGGTCTCCCGAACATTTTATCACTTTCCAACGGTCTAACCTGCTGGGTATGACAGTACATACAACCTTCTGAGACATAAACTTTTAGTCCTTGAAACTCCTCAAATGTCATTGGTTTTGAGCCGGGAGTTGGAGTTACATCATTCACATAATAAGCCGGAACAACAGCAATTATAATTGAAAGTATCACGAAACCCCAAAATACCGTATTAAATAATAATCTATGATTCTTGTGAAAATCTAATTTCATATTGGTTCGCTCGCTATTTTCTTCTCTGTCTCAAACTCCTTAGATAACACCGGTTTCATTTTCACAATATTAACCGCAAATACTATATGAGCAATAAACATAAACGTACCGCCTATTGCGCGCCATAACCAGAAAGAAGACATAAGTTCAACTGAGTTTATAAATGGTTGTTGTTCAATCCAAGACTTTCCTTGCAATGTTCCTCCAATCATTAAAGCAAAACCATAAACCAACAATCCAATTAAGGCAAACCAAAAATGTACTCCTACCAATAAATGAGACGGTTCTTTTCCTGTTAAACGTGGTAAAAGGGCATATATTCCACCCCAGATCAAAAAGGCTACAAAACCGTACATTGTTAGGTGTGAATGTGCCACCGTATAATTTGTGAAGTGCCATATTTCATTTAAAGAACGCAATGCTTCGAGTGAGCCTTGTCCAGATGCTAAGAAATAAAATATTACTCCAACAAGTATAAAAGGCAAAGAATAACTTTTCTTAATTGTTCTAAAACTACCTTTCATGGTTAGAAGAAAATTACCAGTACCGGCAAATAAGGTTACAAACATTCCAATACTGAAAACGATGGCCACTGTTTGTAGCCACCAGGGCACCGGACTAAATACAAAGTGATGGGCTCCTATTAATGAATAAAATACCATTTGTGTCCAAAACCCAAGCACACCTAATGAGTAGGAATATATCGGTTTATTTAAAAGCTTGGGAAGAAAATAATAAGTAAGACCAAGCACCATCGGTGTAAACCACATACCGACACCCATATGCATGTAATAGCCTTGTATTACGGTCTCGCCGAGACTGTGTTGGTAAAAAGGTAAGTAGGCAATAACAACTACAACAAACGTCCAGATGAACGCCGCGATTATATACCAGTTAGATAGGTATATTTCTTCAGTCTTTCTTAATGCGACAGTATTATAAAAGTTTAGTAAGTTTGCCGAGATACCCAAGGCAAAAAGCCACATTACAGGCCAAATAAATTCTCTGTATTCCTGGCCTCCGTTGTTTACTCCGAACAACAAACTCAATACACCTAATAATATAGAAACATTAATTATATAAAGAGCTTGTCTGCTTAGCTGAATATTAAACAGTCTCCTTTGACTAGTGCGAGGAACTACATAAAGAGCAAGAGCCATCATAGATAAAGAAGACCATCCCCAAAAAACAACATTTGTGTGTATCGGTCGAAGCCTTCCAAATGACAACCACGGATAGTTTCCTAAATCAGGATAAACAAACTTTAATCCGAGAAATAATCCAATAAATGTTCCGAAAATTAACCAGCCTACGGCAGATGTCAAGTATGAGTAAATAAGCTTTGTTAACCTACTGTCTTCATCTATTATCTCATCTATATTGCTTTTAGAAACGGCTATTGGTCTTGAGGTTGCCATAAGCTCTTTTTCAAATTAATTTTTATACTAAAAATTATATACAACATATTGAAAGTCAGAAAGGACAACAATGACTTAAGTCTATGTTATGCGGTTTTTCATTGAAGGAGTATCTAATTCCGGTTTATTATGTTTGTTAAATTACATTCTTTTTGTACCTTGATATAAATAATTTATTCTTTATAAAATACTTCATTATAAATATTCCATTTAAATCAATAATAAAGAAGTTGAGCAATGACACTTAATGAAATCCCTCTTTTTTCCGATTTGAACATTGAGGATTTAAGAAAGATAACGGCATTAAGTTCGCTAGTGAACTACAAAAAATCAGAATTTATTTTTCACGAGGGTGAGAAGTTTCAAGGCATTTTTATAGTAATCAAGGGAGCGGTAAAAATATTTAAAATTTCACCTCACGGAAAGGAATACATTCTTCACTTGTTAAAGAAACCACAATTATTTGGAGATGTACCGTTATTCACAGGCGGTGATTGTCCTGCGAGTGTTCAAGTGCTTGAAGACGCAACGCTGCTGTTCATTCCCAAAACAGAATTCCTCCAGTTATTGGAAGAAAATCCAAAATTAAGTTTTAAAGTAATGTCGGGATTTGCAAAACGTTTACAGTCAATTAGTGTAAAGGCAGAAGCACTATCGCTAAAAGAAGTAATCAATAGACTTGCAGATTATCTTGTAAGAGAAATAGAGAAAAAAGGAACTCATAATTTACCTGAACCTTTTTTAAAACTTGTATTCTCGTATCCTACATTAGCGGCATACCTTGGAACTATTACTGAAACGATTTCACGTGCCTTCAAAAAACTGAAAGAGACAGGCGTTATATCCATTTATAGAAAAACAGTGTTTATAAAGGATTACGACAAGCTGAAAAAGCTTGCCAAGTAATTCTTATTCCTTCTGATTCTTAAGTGATAAATTGAACAAACCAGACTAAAGTCATTGTTTAATTACTTACATCAATATAAGTTTATCTCAAATGTTTGTATCCTAACCCATAATTGGAAAGGAATTTAACTCAATAAGTAAATCGCAAAATTTAATGGGAATTAAAATGAGAATTGACTGGTATAAAGTGTCTCCATCAGCATATAATGCGATGTTAAATCTTCAAAGAACAGTAAACAAAAGTAAACTGGATAAATATTTACTTGAGTTGATAAAAATCAGGGCTTCACAACTAAACGGATGTGCGCATTGTCTCGATATGCATACTAAAGATGCACTCGCAATTGGAGAAAGCGAGCAACGTATTAATCTTCTTACTGTATGGCGTGAAGCGCCAATTTATACGCCTCGTGAAAAAGCTGCAATTGCCTGGTGTGAAAGTTTGACTCTTATTTCCCAAATCGGGGCGCCGGATAACTTATATGAGGAGGTTGTAAGTTTTTTTAACCCGGAAGAGTTGGTTGAACTTACGCTTGCGATTGTTGCTATTAATGCATGGAACAGACTTGGAGTTGGATTCAAATCTGATGTTGGGAATTATGTGTCTAATAGGAATTCTAAATAAATGTTAGCTTTTGTTAAAAACCCGATTGCGAGAACTAAGACTTAATTTAATCAATATTATTAAAATTAAGAGGCTTGTTATGAGTGATTACAAAGTAAAAATACTAGAAATTACAAATGTTACTCACGATGTAAGAATATTAAAGTTAGAAAAGCCAAAAGGGTTTAGCTTTACTCCCGGGCAGGCGGCGGATGTTGCAATTAACAAACCCGATTATGTTGAACAAAAACGTCCATTCACTTTTACCGGTTTAAATGACTGGGACTATCTCGAATTCATAATTAAAATTTATAATGATCATAACGGCGTTACCAAGGAAATTGGTAATCTTAAAGCCGGTGACGAACTGATTATCAGTGACCCCTGGGGCTCAATTCAATATAAAGGTGAAGGAATATTTATTGCCGGCGGTGCAGGTGTAACGCCCTTTATTGCAATTATTAGAAACTTAAATTCAGAAAATAAAATTGGAAACAACAAATTAATATTTGGAAATAAAATGGAATCTGATATAATTCTAAAAGATGAATTTGAAAAAATGCTAAATAAAAATTTTAGAAATATTTTATCGGATGAAAAAGTGGAGGGTTATGCTAATGGATTTATCACCGAAGAATTTCTAAAATCTTTTGTTGATGATTTTAATAAAACATTTTACATCTGCGGACCTCCGTCAATGATGGAGGCTTTAGAAAAACAGTTGGCAAATCTTAAAGTAGATGCGTCAGCGATTGTTAAGGAAGAGTTTTAATTAAATACAAAATTACATATACGCGAATAACTTTAATAATACACTTTGAATATGAAGAAAACATAAGTAAAAGTAATTACCGAATCAATTAACTATATGAAGAAAAAGTATTGAGAAAAATAAATTTATCTTTGCATACTTCTCTTGAAAGGTTTGTTTCTGATATTAAAAGAAATATTGATAGGATAAATCTTGTTGATGAAAGGTTTGAGATTGTTGGATAATAAATGTATTATTAATAATTACAAACCAAAAGGTAAAAAATGAAAGCTTTAGTTTATTATGGTGATCATAATATCGCTTTAGAAGATAGACCAAAACCAACAATCATCAAGCCAACAGATGTGATTGTTAAAGTATTAAAAACTACCATTTGCGGAACTGACTTAGGCATCTACAAAGGTAAAAACCCTGAAATTGAAAGTGGACGCATTCTTGGTCATGAAGGTGTAGGTATTATTGAAGAGATTGGGAATAGTGTTTCTCAGTTTAAAAAGGGAGACAAAGTTTTGATTTCATGTATTACTTCTTGTGGTTCTTGCGAATATTGTAAAAAACAAATGTATGCGCATTGTAAAGATGGCGGCTGGATTTTAGGATATATGATAGACGGCGTACAAGCAGAATATGTGAGAATTCCTCATGCTGATAATAGCTTACATAGAATCCCAAAAAATATTGATGATGACATAGCTGTTTTGTTAAGCGATATTATGCCTACGGGTCATGAAATTGGGGTTCAATACGGAAATGTAAAACCCGGAGATGAAATTGCTATAGTTGGTGCTGGTCCTGTTGGGATGTCTGCACTTTTAACAGCTCAGTTCTATTCTCCTTCTAAAATAATCATGATTGATTTAGATGACAACAGACTTAAATTAGCCAAAGAATTAGGCGCTACACATACAATTAATTCTGGAACTACAAATGTAGAAGAAACCATTAAAAAAATAGTTGGCGAAGATGGTGTTGACGTTGCTATAGAAGCTGTTGGAATCCCTCCAACTTGGGATATTTGTCAAAAAATAGTGAAGCCAGGAGCTCATATTGCTAATGTAGGAGTACATGGCAAAAAGGTAGATTTTAATATTGAAAAACTATGGATTAAAAATCTTACCATAACTACTGGACTTGTTAATACAAATACAACTCCAATGCTATTAAAAGCGACATCTGCTAATAATTCGCATTTAAATAAAATGATTACACATCATTTCCCTCTTTCAGAACTTGGGCATGCTTATCAAGTGTTCTTAAATGGTGCTGAAGAAAAAGCAATGAAAATCATTATTAATAATGAATAACTATTGCTAACAATGGTTATAAGTAATTGCTTGTTATTGCCAACACTGGAAGTTCTAAGGTAGTCTTTCTTAGTAGGTGTACTTACAAATACAACTACTTATAGCCAAGAACGTTGGCTACAATGCTAACCAATACAATATAGTGTAAGCTGACAGTTTCGGGTTCTACAAGACAAAAACAAAGAAGAACTCGTCCGACTATAAAATGTAACTTTGCGCGAATAAAAATTTCAGAAAAAAAGAATGAATTTAACAATTGAAAATATACTTTTAGTTGGCTCTATATTACTTTTTATAAGCATTATTGTAGGCAAGACTTCGTATAAATTTGGCGTCCCCACACTATTGCTTTTTTTAGCAATAGGAATGTTGGCAGGCACGGACGGAATTGGCGGTATTAATTTTAACAACCCCCAAATAGCCCAATTTATAGGTGTTGTTTCTCTTAACTTCATTTTGTTTTCAGGCGGACTTGACACGAATTGGAAGTCTGTAAAACCAATATTTCGGGAAGGTATTGTTTTATCCACGCTTGGTGTTTTGTTAACAGCGATATCACTTGGAACTTTCGTTTGGTTCGTTACAGACTTCACTATTTATGAAAGTATGCTGTTGGGTTCAATCGTATCATCGACGGACGCAGCAGCTGTATTTTCCATTTTACGATCAAAAAGTCTTGCCTTAAAGACAAACTTAAGACCGACTTTAGAGTTAGAAAGCGGAAGTAACGACCCAATGGCTTATGTTCTGACTATTGCATTTCTGACTTTAGTAATTCATCAAGACCAAAGTATTGTATCTATTATTCCTCTATTTCTGCAACAAATGATTTTGGGAGCTATTGCAGGTTTTGCATTTGGAATAACGAGTAAATTTATAATCAATAAAATAAAGCTTGACTTTGAAGGACTTTATCCTGTTTTAGTAATTGCCTTAATGTTTATTACATTTTCGGCAACTGATTTTGTCGGTGGCAACGGCTTTCTTGCAATATATATTTGTGCGGTGTACTTAGGAAATCAAGACCTGATACACAAAAAAACTATTTTAAAAATGTATGACGGTTTGGCTTGGTTGATGCAAATTGTCTTGTTCCTTACTTTAGGCTTACTAGTTTTCCCATCTCAAATAGTTCCATATATCGGCCTTGGACTATTTATTTCATTATTCTTGATAGTAGTTGCTCGCCCCATAAGTGTTTTTATCAGTTTGTTTTTTTTCAAAATGAAGTTAAGAAGACGTTTTTATATTTCTTGGGTTGGGTTGCGTGGCGCTGTTCCAATTGTGTTTGCCACATATCCTTTATTGGCTGGTATCGAAAAAGCTGATATGATTTTTAATATTGTGTTTTTCATATCGGTTACATCAGTTTTAATTCAGGGAACAACATTACCAATTGTTGCTAGATGGCTGCACGTTGCTTTACCTGAGGAAGCTAAACCTCTTTCAGAAACTGAAAAACTCACATTGGATATTCCTAAAACTGCACTGAAAGAAATTCAAGTTTTATCGGATTGGTCTGCGGTAAACAGAAAGATAGTGGATTTAAGCTTTCCTAAAAACGCCATCATTGCAATGATTAAGCGAAACAATAAGTATCTAACGCCAAATGGTTCTACTGTCATTGAAGCAAACGATACTTTGGTTATTCTTTCAGACGATCAGGGAGGACTTGATAAAGTAAATGATTGTCTTTACAAACCAATAGCTCAGTAAAATTATGGAGAAGAAAAATGACCAAAAGATTTATCATACTTATTGACTTTTCTGAATATTCGAGCAACTTGATAAAGTATGCTTGTGATTGGAGCAAACAAGTAAATGCCGAAATCCTTTTGCTTCATAAAACCATAGTATTAGCGCCTGCACTTACCGACAATGAAAGCAGGCAACAAATTGCTCAACACGCCAATGATGAAGCACTTCAAAAATTAAAATCACTTGCAAAAGAACTCATTCCGAATATTTTTAATGTTTCTTATTCAGTTTCGGATAGTCATTTGCAACTTATCTTACCTAAATTTTTAGCAGAGCCGTTTGAAAATTTAATTTTTGTTGGGCTGAAAGGCACAGGACTAATCAAAAAAATATTACTTGGCAGTGTTGCAATTCAGATAATTGACAGTACAAATAATATTGTTGTTGCAATGCCTAAAGAAATTAACACTTTTTCACACGAAAAAATATTTGTGGCAGTTACTGAAAAACATCCTTTTAATATATTGAAACTAAACAACTTTCTTAAATTCATAGACAACAAAAACACCAACATCACATTTTTCTATTTGGCAAAACCCAATGAAAAAATAATAGGCATTGAAAAGCAACTGCGAGAATTATCAAAAATATTTGCCGACAGATTTAAAACTGACTTTGCCATATACGAAGGGCACAACTCTTTTGACGATATTAAGAAAGTAATTAACAACAAAATTGATGAAATGCTGATTGTTCAAAAAGGCTCACGTCTTTTAACTGACCAAATTTTCCGAAAATTTTTAATCAATGAATTAATTTACGATGGACAAACGCCTTTGATAGTTTTACCATAAAAAAACTAAAATAATTTTAAGACCTTAAAGAAGCACTGCAGCTACCCAAAAGTGATGAATCAGTGGTTAAACCAAGCTTTGTGCATTTATCAAAGTTTGTGGTTTATTGACAGTGAAGTGCTTCTAAATCGCCACCTTCGAGTAGTTGCAAACCGTGCCAGCCAATTAGAATAACATCAATAGGAAAATTAATAGTTATGTTCCACAACGTTCAGGTTATTTAGTAGTAATGCTCGTAGAAGCAGGCGATAGTTTAAACCCTGGAATAGCAATAGCATCTACCATATTTACAGAAAAATTAGGGCTTGCACAGCCGTCACTGACCACTCAGTGACGGAAAAAGCTTAGGTTATTTCCACGCCAACAAATTCTGTATCAACAAACAGTATAGAATGATCTTGGTTTATATAGTTTCGGGCACTGGAATATTTGTAATCTTCTTCTTTTGAAATCAATCTGGCTTTCACCGGGTTTTTGTGAATGTAATTTAATTTTACCCATCCCGCCATGGCGGGACTTATTACTTCATCATCAAAGCGGTGCATCCACAGTTTTCTTTTATGAGTAGGGAAGTCTTTAGCTCCTTCGATGAAATGTTCCAGTAATTCTTGTTTCTCTTTATTCGCAAGTATATCAAGTATTTCCCAAGCACTGTATTTTTTTACATCACGCATTATATCCGAAATAGTTCCCTTTTTATTATCTGTTAAAACAATCCAATGGAAGTGGGCTGGCATTATTACATATGCAAGTACAGTAAAATTGTATTTATTTTGATAGTGTTTGATGTTGCTTATTAAAGCAGAACAACAATCTTCATCTTCAAAAACTTTTACGAAGTTTAAAATTGTTGTAGTAACAAAGTAAAAGCTTTCTTGAGTTAAATTATTTCGCCCTCTTCTGCTCATGTTCTTATTGCGCTGTAGTTATTGACCACGCCATGACCGATACAGTTTTAGATGCTTATTTATCAACTGTTACTGTGTGGATAGTGGCATCCGGAAACAAAGTAATAATATTTAGTATTGGTTTTATTTGCAACCACAATTTTACCTACAAGCCTGTTGCCACGTATACTAATTTTTGCTATAATTGTTGACCACTCAGTAATGTTTTTTTCTTGTACAGTCTTTTCAAACCTTTTGCCTATGAGCCACCGAATGGTCGGTGGCAGCAATGGAATTCAACCGGACCGGCTGGCGAATTTCTAAAAAACAGATGCGATTTGCTCATAATAATATCTCTATATCATTCATTAGAAACTTTTTATCAGCTTACCGAACAAATTGGTATAAATGATTGTTTTATCATAAAACCATTGAAAATAGTCTTCATAAGAAGCGTTATCGAAGACAGACCTAACTTGTTTTTTTAATAGTATACGTGAAGCTATATTGGCATCTTTCCATTCGAGTTTCTGTCCTAATTTCTTTTCGATTTCTTTTTTATGTTTCTTCAAATGATTAAAAAGCTCTTTGTTTCTGGGTATATAAATCTCACAACCTAAAAAGTTATCCCTAGTATTAATAGTTAACCCTATGTGGGCGTGAGAACTACCGATACTGAAATTATACCAATGCTGAGGTTTTGGAGTTCTTAGTCTTAGTTTTGAGTTTTTAGTTTTTACGAATTCACTAAAGCTTGACCAAAATTGCTGTTGCTGTAATTTTGTATCTGAAATAGATGAAGAAGAAATATTTTTAATAACTTTTGCCCATTCATTTGGGCGAGATATAATATTAAACTTTGGCGCTGGAAATGAATTTCCTATCTGCCAGACTTCAATTTTTATTAAGAAAAAGTTAACATCTTCATCAGTATGTTCATTCAACCACTCAACAGCTCTTTTGTGTTCCTCCCTCACATCTTTTACAATCCATATAATAATATTAGCATCGTAGCCTGATGCGTAAGTAACGACTTTACCCAAATGATTGTGATCGGTAATTTCAAGTTGGTTTTCAATAATTATTTTTCTTCCTGTAGTTTCTTCTTCCGCCAAAATATCAACATTGAATTTACCTACCCCTGCTTCTGTTTGAATAAGTTTAATATCAATACCGATTTCTTCACTAAGTAATTCCAAATTAATATCCTGTGCAAGCCATGTAGTAAAATCTTGCGCCTCATGGTTCCAGACTTTTCTTAAATCGGTCTTTACTAATCGTGAAAGATTCTTTTTCATAAAACACCCTTAAAATAATAGTTTGAGTAACTAATTTGATTCTACCTTCCCTTCGAACACTTTTTTTAAAACTAATTGTTAAAAAAGTGTTTGATGTGCAATCAGTTAAGGATTTTTCACTTCTAAAACCCTAATAGCTCTTCCTTGATCTTTTAATTCAGGATAAACATAAAATCTTCTATTGCATTTGGGGCATTCTACAATAGTATTGTCAGAAGGACCTTCTAAATTGCCTGTTCTACCTATTAAGGGGAGTTCGAACCCGCAAATACAATTCCATGAGGCATTATTACCTGTAGCTGTTGCGTGACTCTGAGTATTATCAAGATACGTTAATGTTATATACCTTTGTTCTTGCGGCATTTATTTTCCCACACTTTTAATTTTATTTGGAAGGTCCTTTATGTACAGTATAACTTTTAATTAATTTACTTTTCGGGTTTTGGTTTTCTTCTAAGTTTTCCAATTTAAAATATTCTTTTACTTTTTTACCCAAGGTTTGATTCACATTATCCAGTCCTTCATTACTTACAATCTCTAAATAATTTTGAAGCAGCTCTTTGTTATTTTCAATCATAAGAAATACTTGATCAGTTATTTCGTTTGAAAATTTGTCTAATACTTTTTCGGCAAATGCCGTTATCGGACTTGTCGGCATAACTTTTCTCCAATTATTTTATTTTCTTCATTTATTTAGATATCAGAAGTAGGAATAGTATGTTTGCCTTTGCCGGCAGGTATTAATTTTTTCTTCCGGAGCCATTCTATTGATTTTAAAAATTTATCCTCGGAAATTTTTAATTTACTTTCTGTCCAGTTTAATCTCGCTTCTTTTATAATTTCGGCATCTGAGGGATTTTTACCTTCAATTAATAAATCATTCCACGCAGCGTATGTTGTTGCAACAACTTCAGCTTGATGCGAATCTTGTTTTAAAAACAGATTTATTATTTTATCTATTTCAGCCTCTCTACTGCCCAGTTCGTTGGAGGTTATTTCAAGCAAATTATTATAGTTTTTGCCGAGATTATATTTATAACCGGAGGTGCCTTCTCTTTTATAAACTGCGAACCAGTTTTTCATTTTTGCACGGTGCTCTACCTTTTTTATATGCGTAAAATCAGCAGGCCCGGCGGCTATACGTTTCGGGTTTCTGCCGAGATCAATGTTAAGATGTGATTCTATTATATGAGATATTTTTTCTGCTTTAACGTGTCCCAGTGTTAATTCATGCTTCGGATTTAACGAATGAAGGTAAATAATTTTTGCTATAATACCAGCATGTAAATCTGTTGTGTTTATTCCCGGTTTCTCTTTTTTGGATAACTGAACTTGAATTGTAGAAAGATTTAACTCTCCCTTAAATGCACGCTGACTCAATGAGCCGTATAAATTTTCTATTTCTTTTAAGCTGTTGTTGTATTCAGCTTTTAATGATTCAACTTTTTCAACGATTCTAGTAAATCGATTTTGATTATCAATAGGCGGAACGCAAATATTGAGAGCTTCTATTTCATCTTTTGTTATTGCCTCCCTTGTTGCACCCTTTTTCTTTGAATTCTTAACTAAAAATGTTTGAAATCTGTCGGTAGTAATAAGTCGGTTCAAAAAGTAAGGATTTAATATTTTGTCATCTGGACGTATAATTGCGACATGTTGATTTACTCTTGCAGGCAACACATTATCAGGAACAATACAACACCTTGCAACAGAAGCTCCAGTAATATTTAATAAAACATCATCTTGTTCAACAATTACATTACTTAACAAATTTGCTTGTCCGTCATCAATAAAAGCTAAATTTTCGTATTCAAATTGATTGTTATGAACATTTAGACTACGGATCAATCTAATTCCATCTAACTTATAATTTTCTTTTCCTCCTCTAGGAGTTGCGCCGGAACCTATCTTGTTACATATATCTCCTAATCTAACTTTGTCCCAACCTTTCTCATTCCTTACCGGATCGCCAAACATTTTCAAAAAAGTACTCTTCAATAATTCATCGAGCAATGTTATACTTTCTTTACGCTGTTTAATTAGTTCTTCTGCTTTGCTTAGTACAGTTGCAATACGGATTTGATCTGTGATATTAGAAGTAATGGGAATCTTAATATTCTTAAGGTATTTAAAGTGTCTGCTATATCCCGCTTCAGGTAAACGTATAGTTTTTAAATAATAATAAATATATAGAGGATAAGCCAATTGTTCATTTACCATCAGCACTTTCACACCATCAGCACCTATTGCAAATGGGAAATCAACATATTTAAATATTTTTGTATGATCGCCGAAAACAATTACAGGAAACTTGTTTTCAGTAACCAGATTTTTATCATTAGTAAATCCTCCTATAAAACTTTGGCCTTGATCAATTACCCTGTAATTTCCATTTGATATATAATCTTCCTTATTTAGTTTGGAATATCTGGAAGTAATATCTGTCACTAGAGTTAAGAATGGTATATAATTTATTTTATTCATTTTCAGAAAAAATATTTTCTAATTCTTTTAGTTGTTTTGTAATATTTAATTCGAATGCTTGTAACGAATTAACAATTTTGGAAGGATGTTCATATTCTTCCGGCTCATAAACTTCTTCTTTATATTTGGATAAACTTAGGTCGTAATCATTTTCTACGATTTCTTCTTTAGGCACAAAAAAGAATTTAGCGGTTCTATCTGTTGGATTAAGTTTTTCCCGGTTATGATATTTTTCAACTATGTCCTGAAGGTCGCTGTTGTTATCAAGCTTAGAACGTTTATCATCAAGCGAGTAACCGTCGGACAACATTTCGTAAAAGAAAACATTTTGAGTTTCGCCGCCCTTTGTAAATAATAGAATTGCGGTACTTACGCCTGCATAAGGTTTAAATACCCCGCTTGGCATAGTAATAACGGCTTTAAGTTCAGTACTTTCCAGCAATAATTTTCTAAGAGCAACAAACGCTTTACCGCTTCCGAACAAAACGCCTTGCGGAACTATAATAGCGGCTGTTCCGCCCATAGCAAGCATGTTGTATATCCGCTCAACAAATAATAATTCTGTTTTAGTTGTAGGTGTTTTTAAACCCTCGTTAATATCGCCTTTATCAATGCTGCCCGTAAAAGGCGGGTTTGCCATAACAACTTTGTAAATTCCATCCTCGTTAAAACCTTTGCTTAAAGTATCTTTTTGAAATATCTGCGGTTCATCTATTCCGTGCATCATTAAATTCATCAATCCAAGACGCACCATTGTAATTTCAAAATCATAACCGACTAAATTATCCTGGAGATTCTTTTTTACATTTTCATTAATTAAAGAGCTTATGGTACCGCGAACAAAGCCGTCATTGTCTTTAATTAGTTTGGATGCATCTGTGTTGCGTACAATATCCGTAAGTATATATTGATAAGCTCCGAGCAGAAATCCGCCGGTGCCGCACGCCGGATCCGCGATTTTTTGACCCAGCTTAGGCTCTACCAATTCAGCCATAAGTTTTATAATATGGCGCGGTGTACGGAACTGCCCGTTTTTTCCTGCTGAAGCGATTTCATTAAGAAGCATTTCATAAACATCGCCTTGTATGTCCTGGAATGCTTGCCCTTTTTCGGTTGCGTCTCTTTCAATTTCTTTAAATATATCTTCAATTATGTTAATAGCCTCATAGAGCAAGGCTGGTTTTTCAATTATAAATACGGCATTAGCCATTTGTTTTGTAAATGAGGAAGTATTTCCGTTTAAAGTTCTGATAAACGGGAAAACATTATAACGCACATGTTCTAGCATTTTATCAGTGGGAGCTATTCTTTTAAAATTATTCCATCTTAATTCCTGCTTTGATCGAGGTTTCTTTGCATTCTGTAATTCGATCTGCATGTTTTCTCTCTCAGTAGGGTTTTCGAAAATCTCAAAAGGATAACGTGTCTCGTCAACATAAGGATTGTAATTACCTGAGAACCGTGAAGCATATTCTTCACCTGTAAACTCAGCATCGCGTTCACGTTTTGTTTCCAGGTCGTCAAGGCGTTTCATAAAAAGCAAATATGTAATCTGTTCAATAGCAGTAAGCGGGTTGCTTATTCCCCCGCTCCAGAAATTATCCCAGAGTTTTTTAATCAGTGAATTTAAAGTCGGGTTCGCAAGTAACATAAATCAACTCTTTTTAAAATTTATTATAAAAAATGTTTGTATAATAATGCACCATGGACTTAATGTCTATGCGAATGTCCATGCATAATTTTTATGGTATTTCTAATAGACCCTACTTTACCATCTACCGGCTTTTCCTACAAATTGATTCATAGTGTTTTTTATGTTCTACATATGCTTTATTGAATCAAATATTTTTAGCCATATTAATCTTTTAAGCAGCCAGAACTTTTTGAGTAAGGATTAAAATTTCATCTATTTCATTTGGATTAAAAACACCTCTAATTCCTTCGGGATGCAACAACGTAAAAGGAGATTGAATCAAATCTCTTTTAGATATCTCTCCCTTATCTAAAATGAAGTTTTTTAAAAGCTCTAAAAACTGTAATTGACGGCTGGAAAGATAACTATGATATGGTATAAATTCATCAAACGCCTTAGATACTGTTTCAGGAAAACTTTCCAAAACTTCGATTCCTAAGATATGTTTAATAAATTGTATAAACTGCGCCCGGCGGTGATTATAAACTCTGCGCAATAAATCAATAGTAATATGCGGATGTTCATTATACAACTGTTCAGCCAACACTTCAGCTTCTTCTTCCGAAATTTCTTTACCTTCCTTAAGTCTCTGTAAGATAGGATTAGTATTAATCATTTCAAGAATCTTTTGTTCTACAAATTCCCGATATTTTGCGACGGTTAATGATTCATGCTGCGGTCCAAACTCAACAAATTCTTTTGAGTAAAGAATATCTTTTAGATTAAATTTAGTTGGACCAATTGGAAGAACAGATTCACGATATTTCATTAATGGCGCAAGTTTATAAATCAGTTCGTCAAACTTTGCTTCATCAACAGTTGTCCAATAATTATTTGTCTGACTCAGCCGGATCAACTTCTCTTCCTTTGCGACAATATTTATAGAAAGCGGAAGCTCCGATATTTCTTCTATAATACTTTCTTTGATAGTTTCATATTTTTGATTCTCATTGTTTAAAAGGGCCAGCGAAACTTCAACAATGTCTTTTTCAAAACGCATCGCTTTAAAATCAGAATCGGAGATAGTTCTAAAAAGCGGTTTTACAACTGAACGGAGAAATCCTATTTTATCTGGTGAAAGATGATTCCAGAAATTTTCATCTTCTAATTTCTGCATCTCATGTTTAGCGTCTAAAATTACAACAGAATTTTGCGGTAAACATTCAATTTGACATTTCAGTTTTTGGATTTCTTTTTCGGCAATAGAAGTTTTATTTAACTCTAACGCCTTCTCTATTTTATCCAAACGCAGCCCAAACAAACGAACCGGTAGGGGAATCTGTGGTTTTATTTCCCTCCCCTTAGGAGTCAATTTGAAATATTCAAAATTATCCCAGCAATCAAGAATTAGGAATTCATCTTTGTATGTACACCATGGCTTTATTTTTTCACTTTCCAATAAACGGGTTCCGCGTCCAATCATCTGCCAAAATTTTGTGTAAGAATAAACGGGTTTGGCAAAAACAAGATTCGTAATTTCTCGAATATCAATACCTGTATCAAGCATGTCAACGCTTAACGCAACACGCGGCAAATCGTTGTGTGTAAATTGGTCAAGTAAACCGCCTTTACCGTAAACACGGGGATCTTCGGAAACAATTACTTTAGCAAGCTCTCCCTTATATTCCGGGTATAAAGCATCAAATATTTCTTCCATTCTACGCGCGTGAGCTTTGCTTATACAAAAGAAAATGGTTTTACCAGGGAGAACACCGTTAGCATCTTTAATACTTTCTTCCATAAATTCGCGTACAATAAGTGCATTGGTACCGCGGTTAATAACTGTTTTCTCTAATTCAGTACCTTCATAATTAATTTCTTCTACTTCCTTGCCTTCAAGAATAAGTTTCTTCTGATCTTCAAGTGAAATCGTTCTTTTATTAATTCCTTCTTCTTGAAATTTAGTCTTAATCTTTAAAACTTGGAAATCACATAGATACGGCGGAATATGATTAATTGCTTCCTCATATGAATAAGCAAAAGTCGGTACCCCGTCTTCACATTCAAATAATTCGAAAGTATTATGATCTATTATATCTGTTGGGGTAGCCGTTAAACCAAGTGTAATTGTATTAAAGTAATCAAGAATTTCCTGATATGTATTATAAATTGAACGGTGACTTTCATCTACAACAACAAGATCAAAGAAATGCGGTGAAAGTGAATTTTGTTCATCGCGAATAATATTCAGCATGGTTGGATAAGTGGAGACATAAATTCTTCTATCAGGAGTTATTGTTTTTTCGCCTGCTTTAGGCCATCTAGGTTCGTTCGGTAAATGTTCTTTAAACGCCTCAAGAGTTTGATCGCGAAGCGCTATTCGATCAACAAGGAATAATGTTCTTTCAACCCAGCCAGCCCTCATTAAAGCATCAACCAAAGAAATACAAACACGGGTCTTTCCAGTTCCCGTAGCCATAACCAATAGAAATTTTCTTTTTCGTTTTTCTATCGCTTCCATTACAGAACGAACGGAGCGAATCTGGTAATCACGCCCGGCAATTTTAGTATTTATTAATTCATTTGCTAAGGCTTTTCTTGATTTGCGAATGTATTGATAACGTTCTAAGTCATCTCTTGTCGGGAAACCATAAACTTTTTTTGGCGGGTAGTTTTCTAAATCCCAATAGTATATATCATGCCCATTAGTATAAAAACAAAAAGGAAGTTCGCTGCTATTTTTATTTTGAATATTATAACAATATTGTTTCGCTTGTTCTCTTCCAATGGCTGCATCAACAGAAGTTTTCTTTGCTTCAACAACGGCAAGTGGTTTCCCATCTTTACCTAATAAAACATAATCGCTGAATTGGTGTCCTTGATATTTCGTTTGCGGTTCGTTAATTCCTTCAGGAAGGTCAACCTTTATATCAAATTCTTCAATTACTTTTGTTCTATCAGTCACATCCCAGCCTGCATATTTCAGCCGCCGGTCAATAATTTCTTTCCGTGTTAGATTTTCATTCAAAGTTATTTGTCTAAAGGTATTATTTCTTTTTTAATAAAGTTACAATAAATGAACTTAATAGTAAATAATATAAATAATCATTTATTTAGGAATAATTCAATACAGTGCAATGTGTTATTAAGTCATGTAGTCTTTAAAAAATAAATAGACAAAATGTAAACAATTAATTATATTCGAAATTAATGGGGCTTAAATCATTAAAACTGTGAGTATAATATGAAAAGAGAAAAAATAGAAGAAATACTTTCCAAATTAAGTGTACTGGAAAGAACGGAAGACAAAATATTATATATTACCGAGGTAATAAAAGAATCGGACTTAAAAATAAAGGAAGCCGAAGAGGCCGGAAATACAACAAAAGAAAATACGGCTGTTTACGGCGCGGAAAAAGATCAGCTTATTAACGCCAAAGGATTGGGAAAATTCAAGTTTATCATGGAGCTGGAACTGGATAAACTTTATAATGAGTTAAGCGGAATTACGGTTAATGAAAACCGGGCGGGGGAACACAACATCAATAAATTATATATTACGTCCAATATGACCGATATTGTAAGAATATTTGAGGCTATGAAGGACGCGGAAATAATCAGCTCAAAAACAACAAATTCCGGGAAAATCGCGGGTTTGTTTTTTCATGAGCCTCTTGAAAAGAAAAAATTTCAGGCTGCATATAACGCGATAAAACGGGACATAAAGAATAATAATAGGAACTCCAACAGCAACGAGCTGGCCAATTTTATAAAACTTTTTATTACAGACAATTTTGCGAAAAAACCGGAGGTGCTGGAAGAGCTGTCAGATCTATTAAGGAATATGCAAAAAAACATTATATAATAAGTATAAGATATTTAATTATTTTAATACTGTATATTAATGCCGAATCCATTACAAACTAAACTAATGGAGGCGTTATGAGAACCCACGCCGAAAAGGAAATTTTAGATAGATTACAATTAATTATAGCCCTTCTTAAAGCAAAAGAGGACAAACCGCTCAATTTTGTAGAAGCCTCATATTACCTTAGTCTGTCACAATCGCATCTTTATCAGCTTACAAGGAAGAAGAAAATCCCTTGTCATAAACCTACGGGAAAATATCTGTTCTTTTTTAAGGACGAACTGAATAATTGGATATCGGGGAAGAATGGGAAAAATATAAACAGGGTTTTAAATTGATGGTTGATATTTAGTTTGCCGGTTAATTCAGTAAGCTAATCACTAAATAATTCTAATTATAAGGTTATTATGATAGATGAATCTTAGTAGGTAATAGAAAGACACAATTAATTACGGCAAAAAAGATATAATGTTGATGACTTACACTGGAATTTGCTCAATAGAAATTTGATACTTTTGTCAAATTCCTTTAATACCATTTACAACATTTTAAAATCCATTAAAAGAAAATTTGACTATGCAATCTATAAAGATATTGCGTTTATGTATTCGAATGGTTTTCTTAAACTTGCATTGCAATTAAAGCACCGCTGAATTGTTGAAATTGAGCATGCAAAAAAAGAACTGAAAAGTTCTAAGGTATCTAAATATTGTAAACATTACTATACTAATAATTAAAAGTACAAAACAAGTATACAAATATTCTTATTACTTAATTATATCAAAAATGTTATCTATTTCGTTTTCTATTCTAATTTTTATTGTTTGTTCAGATGTCCCAAATAATTTTTTTAATGGAACTGCAATATAATCTTTAATAGTATCTATTGAATCTTTACCAACTAAATCAATAGCCTTATTTATGATGTCTTTCATTTTTTTGATCTCTTCAATAAGTAGACTCCTAGGAACTAAAATATTTGCTGCAAACCGATTAGCCTGAGTTTCAGCCATTTGTCTTGTCGCATCAGGTATCGCAATACAAAAGTCAATCCATTCTTGAATATTTTTGAAAGATAATTCTTTAATTAAATCTCGGTGCAAAATAAAATGTCCTAATTCATGTGCAATTGTAAATCTGATTCTATGAGGCACCACTTCTGGGTCCCAAAATATTTCATCCAATTTCCTTGGCAAAAACCCATCTGTAGAAGAATAATTTTTTAATCCCGGGATAGGTGATAATTGAATTCTCAAATCGAATTCACAAATTGATTCAATATCAATAGGCAACTTTTGATCCCAATATTTGTCTAATATTTTCCTAGTTTCCATTTCAATTTTGGCAGGCGATATATAGGGTATCTTCATTGTACTGGGATCAATCATAAATTACCTTTGTTTTATTAATGTTATTATCTTCTCAAGTTCTTGTTTATTTGGTTTTTCCCCACTTGCCGTTCTAAAGAAAATTGGCAAAGCTTCTAAAACTTCCTCATCTGAATAAACATATTCTGGAATTATACCTTTTGCTATTGTGACTAAATCAAAAAATTTTTGCCAGTCTTCAGAACCAGCCTTTAAATCTAATATTGAAGCAATCTCTTCTAATTTACCCCGGTCTAATGTTAATGGTAGTCTACTTCTTTCTATCTTGCTCCAATTACTGGGGTCCAATACACACAACTCACAAAAATTTCTTAAACTAAGCCTTTTTTGAAGTCGCTTTTCTTTTATAAATTCCCCAAAATTCATAATCTTCTCCCTCTTTATATAATGATATAAATACTTATTTTTATAATTATTAATCTATTTTTACCTCCTAGTTAAATTATGGTTTTTAACATTTAATGATTTTTATGTGTGGTATATCTTTACCACAGTGTGGTAAAGATATACCACAGCAAAATAAAAGTCAATAAAAATCGTATTAAATTTTTAATACAGCTTCAAATAAATTCTCATTTTGTAAATGAGCGTAAATTTGAGTCGTTCTTAAATCAGAATGTCCCAATAATTCTTTTATTACATAAAGAGATACGACACTTTGAACTAAGATACTTGCAAAGCTATGTCTCAAAATATGCAAATGGATTTTATTATTTAATTTTGCGTCTCTTACTGATTTCTTAAAATTCTTGCTTAAAAAATCTTCATTTAACTTTACTCCTGGAATTCTATTAAATGAATAGTCATTTTTTAAATTGATTTTTCTTACCTTTTGCAATCTCCCAACTAATAAATTTTTAACTGTATCATTCATTGGGATTATTCTTTCTTTTTTGCGCTTTGTTTTGAATCCATTTTAATTACTAAACACACCTGAATAGATTTAAATTTGTTACCGAACAACTGTCTTAGTACAACATTTTAGCGGACAGGCCATATAAAACCCCTTACTGTAATTACGGATACAGTACGAAAAATAGGTGCGATAAACACAACCGCGTAAAACGAAGAATTTTATACTATACCGGCGTATAACTACTGTGAAACCAGCATGAAACCAGCAAGCAACCAGCATATAACAAGCATAAACCTATAATGAGACGAGTTTTGATTTACTGTAATGAAAAATACAGTGAAATTACCGGCGGGAATTTTATGGCGGGTGATTTATAAAAGAAACTTTGGAGTTATGCGGAACTTTGTGTTTGCCGTTATTTATTGCCGTACTAAATTGGCGCTATACTTTTAATTTCATCCTATTAATATCTTCTTTTTTTCCCATTAGTATAAGTATTGTATCCGGTTTTAATACAAAATCGGCCGCGGGCATTAAGATAAATTCATCCGTCATAATATCTTTTACGGCGACTAATAAAATTTTGTATTTGGAACGCAGCTCTAATTTTTTAAGAGTACTTCCGGCGAATTTATCAGGGCAGGCATATTCAACAATGGAATAGTCTTCGGACAGCGGAAGATGCTCAATAAGATTAGGTTCGGAAAGTTTGTTGGCCCACCAGCCGGCAATATCTTTTTCGGGAAAAATAATATCGGTCGCGCCCATCAGTTTTAATAGCTGAGCGTGAGTTTCGTCAATTGCTTTAACATAAATATTTTTTACGCCGATTTCTTTTAGATGATGGACAGCTAAAATACTGTCAAACATTCTGTCGCCGGTACTTATAATAGCCGCGTCTGCCGTGCCGTCTATAAATTCAGCAAGAAATTGTCTGTTCTTTACATCTCCTATAACGGAATCGCTTACAATATTTTTAATTTTATCAATTTGGCCCGGGTTTGAATCAATCGCTAAAACATTTTTACCTTTTTCAGCGAGATTTTTTGCAACGTGAAAACCAAAGTTACCAAGACCTATTACAACAAAGTTATTCATTTTATTTTCCTTAACTATGATATTAGTATTTCTTCTTCCGGATAAATGTAATTATTGTTCCGCGCTTTCGGAATTAGAGACAGTCCGATAACGAGCGGACCGATTCTTCCGATCAGCATTAAAACGATAATTGACATCTTACCGACGGGTGTTAGATTGGGGGTAATTCCAGTTGATAATCCGATTGTTCCGAAAGCGGAAACCGCTTCAAATAATATTTTAATAAAATCCGCTTGTTCACTTACCGTAAGGAGAAACGTAAAAAAGGTAATTGATATAAGCGCGGCAAATATTAGCGCGGCGGCTTTTTGAAATAACGCGGAATTAATTGTTCGTTTGAATACAGATACATATTTTTTTTCACGCAAAGCTGCAATTGCAAATTTTGAGAAGATAACCAGATTAGTTGTTTTTATGCCGCCTGCGGTACTGCCCGGCGATCCTCCGATAAACATTAAAATGATTATTACAAATAGACCCGCTGTTGTAAGAGAACCGATGTCAACCGTATTAAATCCGACTGTTGTTGAAGCGGTGATAGACTGAAATAAACTATAAAGTATTTTGTCAAAAAAGTTATTTGTGAATTTGTCATTTTCCAAAACAAACAATAATACCGCGCCTATTACGTATAAAAATATTGACGCGGTTAATACAATTTTGGTCTGCAGGGTAAACCTTTTAATAGGCTGGCGTTTAATAAATCCTTTTAAATAATGAGAAATATCATAAATAACAAAAAATCCGATTGATCCGGCAATTACCAAAATGAAGGTATTAATATTTATTAACCAATTCGTTCCGTAGCCGGAAAGGCTGTCGGCGAAAAGTGAAAACCCGGCCGTACAGAATGCCGAGATTGAGTGAAACAATGAAATGTAGATTGCGTCGGAAGTATCAAAATGATCTATAAAGACAGAAACATAAAACAGCGCGCCGGTAAGTTCAAAAGCAATTGTGAATAGAATTGTCAGTTTAACAAATTTAATTATTTCTATGTTCGAAAGTCTGGATAAGGATTCCCTAAGATATTTTTTCCCGGTTATTGAAAGTTTACTGCGCAGTAAAAGGGTAATAAGAACAAATAAAACCATATAACCCAAACCGCCGATTTGGATTAATATTAAAATAACAATTTCACCGAATAACGAATAATAAGAACCTGTATCAACAACAATTAACCCGGTTGTTGAAACAGCCGATGTTGATGTAAACAATGCGTCAATAAAATTTTGTGACGCTGCCTGTTCGCAAGATATGGGAAGCATTAGAATGAATGCGCCTAATAAAATTAATATGATAAAGCCGAGACTAATTAATTGCAGCGGGGTAAATATCTTTTTAATAAACCGGTTCATAAACCTTACAATAGTTATTATTAATATCATTAGCCTTGCAAGCAGTATGCCATTGATTGATTAATAATAAAGCGGGTATATGTGATGAAAGGAGAGATATTTTTAGAAGTAAATTATTGCGGGCATTCAAAATGGAAAGAAATTTTCATAATGATAATCAGCCTGCCGCAATAGGCAGGGTAAAATGAAATTGACTGCCCCAATCTTTTAAGCTTTCCACCCAAATTTTTCCGCCTTGCGAATCCACAAATTCTTTAGCTATTGCTAAACCGAGTCCGGTGCCTTTGAAGTACCCGGTTTTATCTTTAATAAATTTCCGGAATATTTTTTCTTTATCCGATTCCGAAATACCCGGTCCATGATCAAGCACTGAAAACTTAACGAAGCTGCCTTCAAGCTGAAGGTTTATTTTAATTGTCCCTTTAAGAGGGGAATACCGTATAGCGTTATTTAATATATTAACAAGTATCCAAACCGACTTTTCAAGATCGGCCTTTACTAACGGGGGATTATTCATTATGTCGACTTCAAGGTTTATTTCTTTCTCGGAAAGCAGCATCATAAGCGCGGAAGCGGCAAGGTCAACAACCTGGGCGGGATCAATCTTTTCAATTATAAGGTTAATTTTGCCGGTCTCGGCTTGCGCGAAATCAAGAACATCATTCACAACTCTTAACAGCTTTTTATTCTGATTGGAAATTGACTCAAGCAGTTTTTTCTGCTCATGGTTTAACGCGCCCAGACGAACATCCATCAGTAATTTAAGGCTGAGGTTAATTGATGAAATGGGAGTTTTTAACTCATGCGAAACGGTAGCCAGCATATTAGTCTTTGCAATATCTCTTTCCTTAAACGGGGTAACGTTTCTTAAAATAATAACAAGACCTTTTATTTTTCCATGCTCATGCAAATCGTCTTCATCTTTAATTTCTATTGTGTCAATATTATAATACTGCCCGGATTCATCGGTAAAAACATCAAGAGTTTCATGATCATTTTCGTTTTTATGATTCTCCGTCGAAGAAATCACCGAACAGATTGTTCCTATTATTTTTGAACTTTCTTTTAGAGCAAGAATATTTTTGTTTAATACCTCGGCGCTGTGCAGCAGAAGTATCCGCTGGGCGGTATTGTTTATAAGTATAATATTTTGATTTTCATCAAGAAGCAGAACCCCGTCGTTTAATCCGTGTACGAGACTGTCGATTCTTTTCTTTTCAAGCAGAAGCTGGTCCAAGTGCTGCTCCTCGTATTCCTTTAATCTGTCTGCCATATTATTAAAGGATTCCGTGAGGGCGCCAATTTCATCGCTGGATTTAATCGTTATCTTTTGATCATAGCGCTTTGAAGAAATCGCGCGTATTTTTTCCGTCAGTTCTCTAATCGGGGCAATTATATAATTAGGAAATCGATAAAGGTAGAATAGTATAAAAACCAAACTGATTGAAGAAATTATTACCATATAAGTAATTGTTGTTGATGATGTCTCTTCCGCAATATCATTTTTATGAATTATGCTTTTCATATTAAGATTATAAATCCTCTGGATTGTAATTCTTAATACATTAAATTCATTCAATATTTCGGGGGTAAGAATATTTGAATGATTTTGCAGCGATGAGCTTATATTGTCTCTAAAAAGAAAAAAGTATTGAGTTAAAGTATCCACCAATTCCGCTTCGCCGGCCTCTGTTATATTGTTCTGCTGTAATTTTAGAACTCCGTTAAATTTATTAAGGTGGTTAAAAATTGCCGAGCGCGTTTCATTTATTTTCGAAGTGCCGCTACTTTCCGATTGAGAGAAACTGATAATTTTATTATTAATACTGTCCAGTTGAGCAAGCATTAAGAATGAATAGTCGATTGTATGGTAGTTGTCTTGAATAATAGCCGATGAATCTTCTGACAAAACTTTCAGATTATATATTCCGGCAAATCCTATAAATACGATTATAAAAATTAAAACAGCCAGACCCGCATATATTTTAGATTTTAGATTCAGCATATTTTTACATATCAATTTTATACTGCTCAATTTTGCGGTACAGGGTAGTTAAGCCGATTCCCAACAATTCCGCTGCCGTATTTTTATTATTATTTGTTAATTGAAGAACTTTTTTAATTTGCCGCATTTCAACGGAAGCGATTGAAAGATCATCATTACCGGAGAGGGCTTTAAGTTGTTTATCGGAAAACTCTTGCGGCAAATAATCCGCCGAGATATCGCCTTTTTCCGATAATATAACGACCCGCTCACAGATGTTTCTCAGTTCGCGAATATTGCCGGGAAAACCGTAAGAGCTTAACTTCGAATAAAATTCCTTATCGACCGAATAAATAGGTTTGTTTAATTTAGCGGAGAAATAATTAATAAAGTAATCGGCGAGAATAGGTATATCTTCCTTTCTTTGGCGAAGTGACGGAAGATCGATTATAAAGGTGCTTATCCTGTAATATAAATCGTTGCGAAATTTGCCTTCTTCAATAGCCTTTTCAAGATTAATATTTGAAGCGGCTATAATTCTTACATCAACCTTTGTTTCTTTTGAATCGCCGGGTTTAATAAAGGATTTAGATTCTAAAACCCTCAGCAGTTTAGCTTGAAGATTAAACGCCATCTCGCTTATTTCATCTAAAAATAATGTGCCGCCGTCTGCTTCTTCCATTATTCCTTTTTTATTGGAGTCAGCCCCGGTAAATGCCCCTTTCTTATATCCGAATAATTCGGACTCTAAAATTTCATTAGGAATCGCGCTGCAGTTAATAGCTACAAACTGTTTATTTGCTCTATTGCCGTTATAATGAATTGACTGCGCGAAAATTTCCTTGCCCGTTCCGGTTTCACCCTTAAGTAAAACCGTAGTATCCGAAGCCGTCAGCTTCTTTGCGAGCGTTATCGCTTCTTTAATATTTTGCGATGTTCCAATTATATTATCGAACGTGTATCTGGAAGTTATCTTTTTTCTTAACCGTAACAATTGAGTAGAGAGACGATTTTTTTCAAACGCCTTTTCTACGGTCGGGATTACCTTATCGTCGTCGTCACCCTTGGTTATATAATCAAACGCGCCGAGTTTAATAGAAGCGACTCCGTCCGCTATTGTGCCATACGCGGTAAGCATTATTACTTCCGTAAGCGGTGATATATTTTTTATTTCAGGCAGGTATTTTATGCTTGTAATATTTTGAAGACGCACGTCTAAAATGATCACCTGAATTTCATCTTCCGATAAAATCTTTAGTCCGGCATTAATTGTACCGGCAGTGTAAGCGGTATAACCTTCAAGCTGGAGAAGTTTAGAAAGAAGATTTCTGATTTCAGATTCATCATCAACTATTAAAATATTTCCTTTATTCATAATTTAGAATATATTTAGTGAAGAAATCACTTAAACTTATAATTTAGAGACTGTTTTAATTCTTCCCTGCTTAGCGATATTTCGTTTGTCGCATCCGATTCGTAATCTTTCCAAAGATTATCTGAAATATATCTAAGTTTATTTAGTTTTTCAGTTAGTAAATGCCTGTGCCCTTCAAGGATTTTAAGATACTTCAATTTTTGATAGTTGGAATCGGACGCCGATTGTATTAAATCACCCCTCAGCTGTTCCATTGTTTGCTCAAGCTCTGAAATAATTAGATGAAGTTCATTATTTAAAATAATCTTTTTTGATAAGGTCTGCTTGCTTTCTATTTCACCGCAAGAAAGAATAAGAACCATAACTAAAAAAAATAAAAGTATTGAATCAATTTTTATGGGCATGGATTACTCTTTTTGATTCAATGCGCAAGTATCATGCCCTAACAAAAATGGATTTATAGTCAATAAACAGAGATTTTATAAATTAAACTTTTCCAAAATGAAAAAGATTTTCAAAATGAAAATCCTCGCATCCAATATCCTGCCATTAGGTGCATGTTAGAAAAGAAATTTGATAAGTATAACTAATTATGGTTTATTTATTCATTATGCGCCACCGAATGGTCGGTGGCAGCAATGGAATGTCATGCTGAGCTTGTCGAAGCATGAGCTTGCCAGCCTGCCGAAGGCATGGTCGAAGCATGAGCTTGCCAGCCTGCTGAAGGCATGGTAGAAGCATAAGCTTGCCAGCCAGCCGGATCTTATCGACTCAAAACTAAAATGGATGTTTTATACATCCTTTTTTTGTTTTAAATTAGATATGTTCATATTATAAGAAAATTTTATGCTTACAAAAAACGAAATAAGATATTATTCCTCACTTCTGCAGAAGAAAAACAGGGTAATTGAAAATAAATTCATAGCCGAAGGGAAAAAATTAGTTTCCGAAGCTATTGAGAGCGGCTATAATAATGAACTGGTTATATGCACCAATTTATTCAAAGAAAATAATAAAAAATTTCTTTCGAGCGGGTTTTTCGATAATAGAAGAATTGAAGTAATTAACAACCATGATTTTGAAAAGCTCTGCGAAACAAAAACTCCGCAGGGGATAGCGGGAGTGTTTTTAATAAAAGAGATTAAAGACGCCGGGGAAATTTCAACGCCTATTGCCGCCGCGCTCGAGAATATATCCGATCCGGGAAATATGGGGGCGGTACTTAGAAACTGCGACTGGTTCGGAATTAAAAATATAATTATAAGCGGCGGATGCGCCGAAGTTTACAGTCCAAAGGTACTGCGTGCCAGTATGGGTTCGATATTTCATTTGAATATTTATGAGGCGGGCGGATTTATAAATTATCTGATAAACCTGCAGCTTAAAAAATACAGTATTATTACCGCGGATCTAAAAGGGGAAAATCTTTATAAATTTGAGAAGAGAAAAAAAAACGTAATTGTATTCTGCAATGAAGCAAACGGACCTACTAGAGAATTGATAGAAATTTCCGACAGTTTAATAAATATTCCCCGAAAAGGAAAAGCCGAATCGCTTAATGTTGCCAGCGCTTCGGCGGTTATATTATCTGAATTGACAAAGCAGTAATCGCATTCCGCGGCGGTTGCAATTACTACTTTAGCAACATCATCTTCCTTGTTACGCTAAAACTTCCCGATGTTAATTTATAAAAATAAATTCCGCTTGATAATCCGGCCGCGTTGAAATTTATCGTGTATCTGCCCGCATGTAAATTATCGTTTACTAGAACCGTTACTTCTCTCCCGAGAATATCATATATTTTTAACGTAGTGGACGCAAAGTCCTGCCCGCCGGGGTGGGTTGCATCCGCTACATTTGGAATTGTAAATGATATTGCCGTAGTCGGATTAAAAGGGTTAGGATAGTTCTGATGCAATTCATAAATATCCGGCAGAGAATTAATTTCTTCAACGCCGGTTAATATATCCTCCGCGGGAACCGATAATTTTTTAGTAGTATAAATATGAAAGTCTGCAGGGGATAAATCCACGCTCATTAATGTATCGGTTACATTAATACTGTCGCCGGAGAAATAATTATACCACATTCCTTTTTTCGTAAAACTCGGCGAGGAGGTTCTATTAACTACATCAAAATTACCGAGCACAATAAGATCCATGGATTCATGCTTCAATTCAATTCTTTTAACAGAACCCGCCAGAGATAAAACAAAGTCTGAAGTATTAAACACTTCATTTTCTTTCCTGAGTTTTATCAGCTCGGAAAAGACCTGATATACCTTATGCCTTGCCGGATGTTCATAATAATCCCATCTGATAGGTTTATTGCCGACCCTGCCGTTATAATCTATGCTGTAATCATAACCGAGTTCGCCGAACTGCCAAATCATTTTCGGTCCGGGAACTGTAAAAAAGAAAGCGCCCGCAAGTTTAACTCTCTGCAGAGCGTTTAATAAATTCTTTATACTGTAGTTTCCGGATGAGTTTCCGAACTGCAGGTTTTTATACATCATTCTTTCTTCGTCGTGGCTTTCCATATAACCAACGGAATTAGGTTTTGTGAAGGAATGATTTTTATAAGAAATTCTGCTGAAGTTTGAATTAGAAATATAACCCATCGAGGCTTCAAGATAATTATGGTTGTTGTTTCCCCAGGTCATCATACCGTAATCGGTTAATTCTTTCTCTTCGGAGTCTGGAGCGAAATGTTCAAGAATAACATAGGCGGTTGAATCATATTCCCAGATTTTATCGGCCATTCTTTTTAATATGGCAATTCGCGACTGGTCATAACTGCCGCCGTCGCCGGGGCGCTGAGTAAATCCTTTTGTAAAATCAAAACGGTAGCCGTCAAATTTATATTCTTCAAGCCAGTACCTGTTAACACGGTCGACTAATTCTTTTGTGTATTGGCTTTCATGGTTTAAGTCGTATCCGAAAGAGAATGTCTGGTTCGGGCTTGTAACGTTAAACCATGGGTTTCCGGAAGAGGGGGGTCCGTAATCGCCCGAGGAATAAAGGCGTACGAAGGAAGATCTTCCGTACATATGATTTAATACAATATCCATAATTACGGCGATGCCTCTTTTATGGCATTCGTCGATAAATTTTTTCAGATCATTTTTAGAGCCGTAATATTTATCGGGCGCGAAATAAAATGATGTATTATAACCCCAGCTTTCATTTCCTTCAAATTCATTAACCGGCATTAACTCAATCGCGTTAACCCCAAGGTTTTCCAGATAATCAAGGGTATCAATTAATGTTTTATAATCGTGGGTTGAAACGAAATCTCTTATAAGCAATTCATAAATAATAAGATTTGTTTTCTCCGGTTTAACGTAACCTTCGGCCTGCCATATATAAGGCTGCTGCGCGGTTTGAAAAACCGATACGGAAAAATTTGTTTCATTAATTGGGTAAGGAATTAAACCGGCGTATGTAGTTTCGGAAATTAGAGAATCTTCCGCTTCAAGAATTTTATCGGCGTAGGGATCGGCGATTCTTAATGTGCCGTCGACAAGATATTGGAAACGGTATTCATGTTTCGGCGTTAGCCCTGTAATTGTAGTCCAGTAAGTAGTACTGTCGGGCGTAATATTTAAATAATACACCGGGTCAAACAGCCACTCTTCATCCGTATCGGGATTTATATCCGGATCGAATCGCCAATTATTAAAATCGCCTATTAAATAAACAAAGTCTTTGTCCGGCGCGAATAGAGCAAGCGTAACGGTAGAATTATCAACGTAGTTAATTCCGGCCGAAGTGCCCGAAGGGAGACTCTCAACTTTAACCGGTCCGCGCACATAAAAATGAGTTGAATCAGAAGCACTTTGTCCCTGACTATAAACCGTAAACTTAATCCACTGTCTTCCGTTTCCAGCGGCTGTAATTTCATAAGAAATTGTATCGTTTAATGTAGAAGTTATAAACTGATTATTTAAGAACAATGAAATGCTATCCGCGTTATCCGAAGCCGCTTTAAAATTTATTTTTTCTCCCGCTTCTGGGTATATGGGAAGTTCAGCCGGTTCAATAATTTTAAGCTTAATTCCTTCTTCGAAAATTTCGATAAAAATATCTTCAGATTGTTTTGAAGCGTCGGCGCTTCTGAATACAAAACTAAGTTCGGTAATTTTTTCATTAGCGTTTGTAAGTTTATAATAATTGCGCGGGTTATTAATTACAAGCTGATACAGATTTGTTCCTATTCTTGTTAATGAAGGCTGTGTGTTGTTGTTTCCCCACGACTCAATAACATGCTGCCATTTTGTTTCGCTCCCGCCGTTGATGCGTGTTGTAACCCCGGTGTGAGCATAAAGAGTGCCGGTGTAACCGATCAATGATTTATTCTGTGCCTCGGACGCGTTAAATGTAACAATTATAGAATCGGTTTCCGTAGGGAACTGAGGAGTAGTAATAACAACCTGCGCGAAATAAATCTGTGCGCTTAGCATAAACAAAAACAACTTAAATTTAATACGCATTTTCTCTCTTTTTTAACCTTAAATATGAAATGCCGGAGAGAAATTCAACTACACAAATAGGGGGGTTAATTGTTAGATTACAAGATTACAAGATTTCATATTGCAGGATTTATGTACATCAATTAATTTCTGACTACTAATCAAGAAATTCCCATGAAATTCCGAATCGAAGCGATCTGGGCTGTTTTGGAAAATACGGTACAATATAATAATTGTAGCCAAGCAGGTTTTCGAATGTGATATATAAAATTGCTTCGTCCTGAAACTGCCCGGCAATAAACAGGTCAAGCTGATATGAAATATCCGATGTTTCTTCCTTAATTAATTTAATAACGGTTCCGGTATTCTCATATTGAAACCTGATGCTTCTTTCAAAATCATAGGAAAAATAATTCTGACTTCCGTTTATATAAAAATTAAAACCGGCTTTTAATTTCAGGTTCTCGTTGAATAATGTATCAACATAATATATACCCGAGAAGAGACTGTATTGAGGAAGCGTTAATTTTTCCCGGTCGTGATTTAAATAATAAGAAGAGTTGGATTCCAAAAGGAGTTTCCAGAAACGAAAATTCATATTTAAACTTATTCCCGCAAGCGCGCTGGCTTTAACAAAATATTGCGAAACTTCATTTGTAATTATTGTACCCGGTCCCCGGTCAGCAATGTAGTATAAATCATTGTTATTTTTAGTGCTGAAGTATGAGGCCGAGCCGTATAATTGAGATGAATTAAGTTTTAAACCTATTTCATACGATTTAATTTTCTGAATAATAGGGGAGCTTATGTTGTTGTTTATGTCCGCGGACAAAGGATTCTGCTGTCTTTCGAATTCCGAATAACCTGCGTAAAAATTCAGCGCTTCAGTAAAACGGAAATTTACATCTGCTCCCGCGCCGCTGTAACTATTACCGTCGTAATTTAAATATTTTGTGAAGAAGGAGGGAGTTAGTTTCTCTTCAAATAAATTAATTGAAGCCGAACCGCCGACCGAGAAACTTTTTAAAGTATTATTAACCTCCGGTATGCCGGTATCATACTTAACTGATTCATAGTTAGAAATTAATTTTAATTTTATAGGCTCAAGATTTATATCCTGCTTAAATGCCAAACCTAAGGCTGTATATTTATTATCGTTTATTATTACGGGAATATTCGGCAGTTCCGTACGTTCATTCTGTCTGAATTCCGTGTTTGATGATAATCTATATAAGGTTAATTCAGCCGGGAAATCTTTTAAGAATCTTGTAAGCATTTTAAAATACAAATTCTGCTGCGTAAGTTTTTGATAACGCGAAGAAAATACTTCACCAAGGACAGGAGCGGTAGGGTATAAAACATTTTCCAATAGATTATCGTAGTTAACAAATTCTTTTGAGGCTGCGACTGATCCGCCGTTAAATTCCGTTTCGGTCTTTATATAATTATATCCGGCCGTAAAATTTATTTTGTTCGAAAGCATATACCGAAGTTTAGTCGAAACCTTCCATCCGCCGTAATTACTGTTGTCGAATCTTGATGAGACCCTGCTGTTGACGGCGTCGAAGGAAAAATTTAACTTCTTAAATATATACGCGCCGAATGAAGCGTCAAAATATGTTTCGTTTTCCGGAGCCTGAAAAAATCTTATGCGGGAGCGGGGGATGAATGATACCGTATCAATTGTATAAATCGCCGCGGTTACGGGATTATTATAAACGCCGTATAAGAAACCTCTGGGCAGAGGCATAATCTCAAGCGAGTCCATGTTTTCCGATTGAAGATTATACAGGTCGTATGAATTTGTAATCCTGTTATTGGCGCTAATACCGTCAGCCGTAAAAGAAATATTCTGAAAGCCTTTGCCGTATATTGAAATTTCATTCGGCTGGCCGAATGAACCGAGGTCGTAAACAAATCCGGCTAAAGTATATTTAAACAAATCACCCGAATACCTGTAATCATTTTTACGCAGGGTTTCTTTTTTAAAAATAACTCCGTGATCTGAAACACTTAAATATCCTTGCGAGTAAATATTTCTTAAAGTGTCGGCAGCTTCAGACTTAAGCAAACCGGCCGATAATGAGTCGGCAATATCGGACGAATCGGCTTGCGCCGTGGAATCTTTAACCGGCTGGAAAAAGGAATAGGCCTCAAGTCCTTTATTTACGGGCATAAAAGCGAGTATTAAAAAAAATATAAGTGATGATGTAAAGCAGTTTGTACGGGTCATGTCTTCGCTTGTAATTGATAAAAAGCAAAATAACTAATTTAATGTTTACTAACAAAGCCGGATTACACCTATCTGCATTGAGTAATTCACGGCTTATATTAAAAAAAACATTTGTATATTATCAAAAAGATGTTTTTATTTGCAGTAGAAATTATTTATCTTTAATCAACGGTTCAATCACTCACAAATAAAAGGATATACCATGGCAGCAAAATCAATGACCAAAGGCGACATTGTAAATCACCTTTCCAAAAAACTTGGAACAACAAAAAAACTTTCAACACAATTCTTAGAAGAATTAGTTGGCTTAGCTCACAAAGAAGCGAAAAAAGATTTTACAATTCCGGGTCTTGGTAAATTAACAACCGGCAGCAGAAAGAAAAGAATGGGCAGAAACCCAGCTACCGGCGCAACTATTGTTATACCTGCAAAGAAATTTGTGAAATTCAAAGTAGCAAAAGCAGCTCAGGACGCAGTATTTCCTGCAAAATAAACTGATTTAGTATTATAAGAAAGCCCCGTAAATACGGGGCTTTTTTGTATGTTCCATTTACTCATCTAAATTACTTTTCTATTTACTCTTTTCTTTTTTCTTCTGGTACTTGTTAACAATGCTGTTCTCTTTTATCTTTTCAAGCAGGTCATTGTATAATTCCTGCGGTATATTGCTGAGCACTATGGTTAAAAATTTATTATAATCTTTTAAGTGCTGGTTAAAACCGATTGTTATATTATTTTTTTCGTCTGAAATGTAAATAGGTCTAATCGGGCTGCCGCTGAATATGCCCCCTGTTATTCTGCTTATGTCAATAAGCTTTACCTCAACCCTTTTGGATTTGTTCATAAAATCCGAGCAGATTATTTTCTCATTGTCGATTTGAATTTTATAGGGGAACATTTTATACATTTTAAAATAATAACGGTTAAGAACATAAAGCAGAACAAGGTTTATTATAAGAGAGATTACATACAGCCAATCCTCTCTTATTCCTACAATTGAAATGAACACATAAATAATAAGTAAAAACGATACAGGGATATTCGCGTATCTGTAAATAAGTCTGGCAAGAAATGGATAGCCGTATTCTTTCATTTAATTATCGTCCGATTTTTGTTAATTAAATTTACGGAATATTGAACTAAAATATGTATTCCTATAATTTTGTCATTTCAGATTTATTCAGTTATTTTTTACAGTTAACTTATTAATCTAAAGGATGAATAATGAAAAGAATTTCTCAAATATTATTATTGATGCTGCTTTCAATTAGTATAAGCAGCGCCCAGTCGGCACAGATTAAAAACTACGCAGAGCTTATGTCGGCATTAACCTCGGGTGAGAATGTAAGAACCGTTATACATTACGGACTTACAAAAATGATAATAGACGGAAAGGAAGAAAAAGCCCCCGACGCGGTAGGAGGAATGAAATTTGACACCTGGGAATTCTTCGAGAAAGGAGCGGTTAGAAATGAGAAAGCTTATGTTACAACATCCGAGTCAGTGCTTATAGGACACAGTTATTACGGGTATGTATTTAATTACGCGAAGCTTAGAATTTATGAGGATAATAAGGTTGAAATTATTGCTCGTTATCTTGACCCGAATACATTTGAAGTAAAAATGGATGAGACTTTTTATTCAGAAATTAACGACGGTAATACCGGGGCCGTTTATTTATATAAATAATTTTACGGAATCCGACAATGAAACAAATTAAATACGACGTAATTATAATCGGCGCAGGACCAATAGGCCTGGCTTGCGGAATCGCAGCGGCTAAAAGAAAATTAAAATATCTTATAATCGAAAAGGGATGCCTTGTAAATTCTCTTTTTCATTATCCTACGAATATGACATTCTTTTCAACGTCGGAAAGACTTGAAATTGGGGATGTCCCCTTTATATCTCACGGTGTAAAACCCACACGCAGAGAATCGCTTGAGTATTACAGGCGCGTCAAAACTTCATGGAAGTTAAATGTAAATCTTTACGAAGCTGTGAAAAATATAACAGGGAAGAAAAACGAGTTTAAAGTTGAAACGGAAAAAGGGAATTATGAAACCTCAAACGTTATAATCTCAACCGGTTTTTTTGATAAGGAAAATTTGATGAGAATTCCCGGCGAAGATTTGCCAAAAGTAAAACATTATTATGATGAACCTCATCCGTACGCCGGACAGAAAATTGCGGTAATAGGAGGAGGCAACAGCGGAGTTGATGTAGCGCTTGAGACTTACCGTTACGGAGCCGACGTAACAATGATTTTAAAAAAAGACAGCGTAGATAAAAATGTTAAATACTGGGTGCGCCCGGATATTAATAACAGGATTGAAGAGGGAAGGATCAAGGCTTATTTTAATAGCAGGGTAATTGAAATTAGAGAAAAAGAAATTGACGTAAAAACACCCCAAGGTAAAATCACAATAGAAAATGATTTTGTTCTGGCGATGACAGGTTATCATCCCGATTTTGATTTTCTAAAAAGGGCCGGGGTTCAGATTAAAGGAAAAATTACGCAAACGCCTCAGTATGACGAGAATACCTTTGAGACAAATGTAAAAGGTATATACCTTGCCGGAGTAGTGTGCGGGGGAATGAAGACGGGAAAATGGTTTATTGAAAATTCCCGTTATCATGCCGATGTAATTATTGAACAGCTTGCTGACAAATAATATGCTATTATTTCAACAAAAGCATTTTCTTTATTTCAATAAAATCGTTTGTCTTAAGTCTGTAAAAATATACTCCGCTTGATATTCCGGAGCTTATGCTGCTTCTAAATTTTATCTGATATTCTCCGGCAGTCTTAAATTCATTTACCAGTGTCGTGATTTCTTTCCCTAATGCATCATAAACTTTTAACGTAACATAAGAAGAAAAAGGCAGCTGATAATTAATTGTAGTTTCCGGGTTAAAAGGATTCGGGTAGTTCTGCATAAGTTTGTATGAAGAGCCAATCACTTTTTCGGTTTCTAAGGCAGTAACGCCCGGTTCAGTATTTGTTGTTCTATATATTTTTCCGTTGTCGCATATTAACCATCCGGAATTGTCATCGGTAAAAACAATATCTCTTCCTTTAAGCTCACTGTCTGATAGTTTTTCTTCAGTCCATGTTTTTCCGCTGTCGCTGCTGAAATACAGACCCAGCCAATCCGTAAACCAGACTTTTGAAGGATCTCCGCGGACAAATTCAATATCATTACCCCAGCCCGTCATGCTAACAGTAAATGATTCCCATGTTAAACCGCCGTCGGTTGTTCTATTAATTTCCTTGGTTGAATCGGCGAAATTGGGGCTATATATTAATCCGAAATTCATATCATAAAATTTAAGGATCATAGGAAATTTTGTGAAGTTCGTTTCATTCCAATTCAATCCGCCGTTTGTAGTCTTATATAATTTCTGCGGGCTATTACCTGATTCATAAAAGTAACCCAGGTTTTCATCAACAAAATCCATTCTCCTCCAAATGTCACCCGACCAGCCGCCTATTGCTGTATCTGTTGTGCTTACCCAGTTTAACCCTCCGTCGGTTGTTTTTAGAAAAACCGGAATTCCTTCGCTAAATTGATCCGCATCTCCCATTGCAATACCGTTATTCAAGTCGAACATTTCAATATAATTTATAAATTTTGTTTTGGAAGTATCATTATATTGCAGTGTACCGATTTGCGATGCGTTGGTTAATTTATAAATTCTGCCGTGATCAGTTCCAACCCAGAAGTTATCAGCGTCTATCATCGATATATCTTGAGCACTTTCATAAATATCGGGATTAAGTGATATTAATTCCCATGATTCTCCGCCATTTTCTGTTTTATAAATAAATTGGCTAAATGAAACAATCGCATTTAAACTGTCAACAGCGTCTATTGACCAAGCTATTACTTCATCAGGAAATTCAATTGATTTGTTAACCCACTGCGCAGATACAGCAGACGAAAATATTATTAATCCGAAAAAAATTGCGGCTGTTTGTTTTAATGTCTTCATTTTTTACTCCTACCCGATTAAGTAACTTTCAGCTAGCGTACAATAATTAGATACATGTAATTTTAAGATAAGGTATAGAAGCAAGGACTAAAATACAATTCAAAAAATTAGGACTTAACGTATAATTGAACATCATGTCCTATTAAAGAATTATTTATAGTTACTGCAGGTTACTATTTTATTAGCATCATTTTTTTAGTCTGTTTTATTTTACCCGAAGAGAGACTATAAAAATAAACACCGCTGGCTAGATTTGAAGCATTGAACTGAAATTCATGATAACCGCTTAAATCTCTATCGTTTATTAAATCGGCTATTTTGTTCCCAAGTGAGTCGTAAATTGTAAGGTCCACAAGATCTGTATTTGCGGTTTCTTTATTGTAAATATAATTATCCGGGTATGGAACAGTAAACGAAATAGTAGTTAAAGGATTAAAAGGATTCGGATAATTCTGATATAACTTAAATTTATTATTTATAATTTCTCCGGCCGAAGAAGTTTCAGTCCCTTTGAATTTATATATTTTCCCTCCGTAGTCGGCAAAATACAGTTCCTTGTTTTCATCAACCCCGAACGTTGAAATATTATATCTTGTAGAAAATAGAAGAGAGTTTTCGGCAGTTCCGTTGTTTATTTGAAGTCCCCACAAATTCCCCGAAACATAATCACCGTAAATATACTTGCCTAATAATTCGGCCGCGCCGCTTCCCTTGTAAACAAATCCCCCGGTAATTGAATATCCGCCCGATTGGTTATGACCATATTCCCAGACCGGATCAGTTAGATTAGTTTTATCGCATCCGCTGGCGGGATTGTAGCAGTGAAAACCTTCGGTAATACGCCAGCCGTAATTTTTGCCAGCTTCTATTATATTAATTTCTTCCCATTCGTTTTGTCCTACATCCGCGCCCCAAATTCTGCCTTGATTATCAAAGCTGAAACGCCAGACATTTCGAAGTCCCCAAGCGTAAATCTCTTCAACTAATTCATTAGTATTTCCTTTAAATGGGTTGCTTTCGGGGATTGAATAATTTTTCCCGCCTTCGGTGCTGTTTATATCAATACGTAATAATTTTCCAAGAGGGCTTTTTAAACTTTGCGCGTTATTTAAAGGATCGCCGCCCGAACCGCCGTCTCCCAAAGATATATATAAATATCCGTCGGGTCCGAACGATATTTGTCCGCCGTTATGATTGGCGTAGGGCTGTTCAATTTCCATTAATATTTGTTCGCTGTTTTTATCCGCAGCATCGGGGTCGCCGCTTACTGAATAACGCGAAATAATTGTTCTTCTTGGATTGGATACCGTATAATCAACATAAAAATATCCGTTATTTTTATAATTAGGATGAAAAGCCAGACCCAGCAAACCCTGTTCGCCGCCGCTTAAGACTTTATCTCTTATATCCAGAAAAGTTTTTTTAGAATTTACGTTTTTATCATTTGCGAATACATGTATAACACCTTCCTGCGACAAAACAAACAAACGGTCGGAACCGTCTCCCGCGTTTTGAATATCTACAGGCTGATTAAAAGAAATGTTTGGGAAAGCTTCTACAATTGATATCTGCGCTTCGTTCTGCGTGCATGAAATGAATATTATTGAAAAAACGAAATTGATTATTATTATCCTTTTCATTCTATGCCTTTCATTTTAATTATTGATTGAATCAGGATTAGTAATAAAAAGAAACGTTATAATTTTTTTTGGCCTTTCAAATATTTTAACAGGAATTTTTCAACTTCACCGTACAGCTCATATTTGTTTTTTTGGTTTTTAAATGAATGGCCTTCATTTTTTTGAATAAGATAATTTACCGGAACGTTTCTAGTAGAAAGCGCGGCGGCAAATCTATCAACCTCATATTTTTTAACGCGCTGATCTTTATCTCCGTGCGCTATTAATATAGGGTCTTTAAATTTATCTATCAAGAAGGAAGGGGATACATTCTGAAGTTCGGTTTTATTATCTACTGGGTTTCCAACCATTTCGTACATCATATCGCGGAATGGTTCGTATTGAGGGGGAATGGATTCTACAAGATCGGCGACATTTAATATTCCGGAAAAACTTATTCCGCATTTATATAATTCGGGCGAAAGTGCAAGTCCCATTAAAGCGGCATAACCGCCGTAAGATTTCCCGAATACTGCAATTCGATTTTTATCGGCAATGTTTTGATCAATAATCCAATTAACACCGTCTGTTATATCGTCCTGCATTTTAAGTCCCCATTGATTAAAACCGGCCATCCAGAAATCTTTCCCGTAACCGGTTGAGCCTCTGAAATTTATCTGCAGTACGGCATACCCGCGGTTAGCCAAAAATTGAACTTCACTATTAAACTCCCAAACGTTTCTCTGCCAGGGACCTTCGTGCACATAAACAACAACGGGAAGTTTAAGTGCTTTTTTACCTTTAGGCACAGTTAAATAACCGTGTATGGTTAAACCGTCGCGTGATTTAAAACTTATAGGTTTCATATCGGACATTAAATTTTCATCAATCCACGGACTTATATCGGCAAGTTTTTTTAAGTTACGCGATCTTATATTATATGTATAATACTCGCCCGGGGTTTTATCTGATAATGTTTTTATTAAGAAGGTTTCTTCTTTTGAATCTGAATTAACAAATGAAATAATTCTGCCGGGCAGTTTTTTTGAAATATTTACGTAAGCTTTCTCCCAATCGCCGCAGAAAAACTTAAATTCCTTTTTCCATGTTGTAAATGAAACTCCGCACACTTCATTGGAAATTTCAGATGTAAATGCCCAATCAAGGTCAACTTCGTAATGGTTAAATATTTCTCTTACTTCTTTATTGTTTTCAAGATCATATTCAATTAAAGCGGATTTATCCCTGTTGATATTTGTAATCGCGTAAATATTTTTATTGTCGTTTGTAAAAGCCACAGGTTCAATAAAATTCTTAAAATTGGTTTGTAAGACAGGCTTAAATTTATGTTCTTCATTTTTTCTGTAAAGAAGACCTGAATTTACGCCGTCGCTGGTAACCGCGATTCTAATACTGCCTTCGTTATCAGTGAACCACCATGTAATGTTCCCGGGATTTCTTTCCGTCATCGTTAATTTACCCGAGCGGATATTAAGATTGTAAACATCAAAAATTCTTTTATCTCTTTCATTAAGTGAAACTAAAATTTCAGAGTCATTATTTTTCAGCATGTTAATAATTTTTATATCCGTATCTCCTGAATCGATAAGTACTTTCTCGGATTTGATGTTTATATCAACAGCGGACAGAATCTTTTTCTCTGAATTCTCAATTGATTTTAAAAATATAATGGTAGAATCGTTTTTCCAGAAATATTTCTGAATGTCGCCGTTATCGGAATTTGAAATTCTAGTAGAATCGTTTTCCCTTTCATGCGTAATGAACAAATTCATATATCCTTTCCACGGGGCAAGATATGAAATGTAATTACCGCCGGGAGAAATCTGAAATGAAGTTTTATCCGGTTTCCGGAAGAAGTTTTCCACAGGTATAATAGGCGCCGTATTATTTTTATTACAGCCGTAAAAAGATAAAGACAAAAAAAATAGAATAAAAATTGAATGAATTCTAATATTTGCAATCATAAAACCAACGCGCAATAATTACAATAAATTATTTATTGGTACAGATTTTAGACGCGCTGTATTTCTTTTAGTTTATTACGAAATCAAATAATTTAATTAGAATATGCTGAATTATTCATTTTTTGAAGGGGTAAATTTGTTTATATAATAATTTACGTCAAACTTTCTTTTACACCCGTTAAAATTCATAAACCTGATTTTACCGAATACGGTTCTTTCCGTCCATGCCCTGTCGTGAACACCGCCTATTGACCATGCGCATCCTGTATAACCGTTCGGGTCTCTTCCGTCAAGTTCATATTTATCATTTAAATATAGAGCCGTACTTAAAGCAATTTCGGGAGAAGGGGTCCATTCAAGTATTTTTTTGGCCCAGTACATACGCATAAAACCGTGCATCTTGCCCGTAGTTGTCATTTCAATTTGCGCGGCATTCCATAAAACATCGTGAGTTTCGGCTTTTTCAAACTGATCTAATGAATAAATATATTCTCTTTTATCATGACGGTGTTCATTTAACGTTTTTTTAGCCCAATCGGGGATGCCGTCAATTGAATCGTAATTATTATTATAAAAACAGAAATTATCTGAAAGCTCTCTTCTTATAATCAGTTCTTCAAGAAATGATTTTTGCGATTCGGGGTATTCAATAAACGGCTGTGCTTCAAGGGCAATACGCTGAGCGGAAATTTGACCGAAATGCAGGTATGGGGAAAGATTTGACAAAGCGTTTTTACCCGGGTCGTTTCTGTCTTCGTTATAGTTTTTTAATTTATTTGTTAAAAAATTCTTCAATACTTTCGAGGCTTCTTTTTCACCCGGTTTAATCCAATCGACAGGGGCAACGTCAAAATTAATTATTAAATTTTTTCTTAAACCTGTCCAGTTTATATCTGAAAATATAAAATTACTATCGCGCATTTTTTTCACAGGGGGGAAATCATCAAGGTAATCGCTCAGCAGCCTATTTATTTTGGGTCTAATTGTATAAGCCGCGAATTCCAATTTACCGGAAGCGGATCTGCATGGTACAATATTATGGGCGTCGATTTCATAAAAAGGTATTTCTATTTTTTCCCTAACTTGATCTTTCCACGATTGGGTAATTTTCAGAGGATTAAAATCCGTTACCAAGGCTCCGGCATTAATCTTTTTTATGAAAGATAAAATTTCATCGGGCGGATTGCCTGTTAACAAAACAAATTGGATATTCTTTTTATTAAGATTCTCTTCAACTTCTTCAAGTCCTTTTAACATAAAATCATATTGGCGGAAAGTCGCTTGGAGGAAGGTGGGAACGAGACAGAAAACAACAATAAGTTTAACATTATTTTTTAACGCCAAATCCTGCGCATGAATTAATGCCCAGTTGTCGTTTACTCTTTGATCGCGCTGCATCCAGTATACAATTGGACCGTTTTTTATTTCCTTGTTGACAAGGATATTTAGTCTTTCGTTTTTCATAAAGCCCGTATTATTTTGACCCCATTTTAAGTATTTCATCGAATTCATTTTTCTCAACAGGAAAAACCGATAAACGGTTCCCGCGCTGCACAAGTCTCATATTATTTAATTTCGGATTATTCTTAATTTCTTCAAGAGTAACCGGAGTTTTAAATTTTTTGACTAGTTTAATACCAACCATCATCCACGCAGGATTGTCTTTTTTGCTTTTGGGGTCATAATGCGGATCATTCGGATCGAAAGCGGTAAAATCAGGATATGCTTCTTTTACAACTTCGCATACGCCAACAACAGCCGTGGGATCCGAATTGCTGTGATAAAATAATACAGCGTCTCCAAGTTTCATTTCATCACGAATAAAGTTACGGGCCTGGTAATTTCTTACGCCGTCCCAGTAAGTAGTTTTATCTTTTTCTTTAGCAAGATCGTCAATTGAGTATACGTCCGGTTCCGATTTTACAAGCCAATATTTTTTTGACATAATCATTTACTCCTTTTGAACAAAATTAGAAATTATACTTAGCGTTCTTTGTAGGTTTCTTCTTCGAGGACTTTGTGTTTATATAAAACTTGCGTAAACACAAAGCCCAATCAAAGAACACAAAGGAATTATATTAAATATTTTTCGAACCACATTTTCCTCAGGGTATCAACTTCTTTTCTATGCGATTTAAGAAAGTGATCTCCTCCTTCCAGCATAACCAAACGGAAAGGAATTCCCAGATCAAGCAATTTATAAGAAAGATCCAGAGAATCATGAGGCAGCACCCTGTCGTCGCCGGTACCGTGCATTATAAGAATCGGCGTATCCTTGGAAAGTTTATCCGCAGAATTAATAATTGAACGTGAGGCGCATCTTTCTGCGAATCCTTCCGACCCATACTTACCCATTGTAACTTCATAAAGTCTTTTCATAAACCTGCTTTCATCGGCATTGCACCTGAGGTTCGCGATACCGCCGGTTACAACAGCCGCTTTAAATTTATTATTCCGGGTAAGGGTTAAATATGTCATCATACCGCCGCGGCTCCATCCTTCAATACCCCAAACATTTGTATTGGCGCATTCAATTTCCTCAGCAACCGGGATTAAATTAGTGATATCATTTAAATCATCCCCCCCGAATTCATCATGCCCTTCGCTTCCGTCGTTGCCCCTGTACTGAGTAGAAAGAACAACATAACCCCAGCTTGCAAGCGATCCGAAAATTCCGCGCGCGTTAAACGCGTCAATCACTCCAGCGTTGCCGATACCGCCTCTGCACCAAATAATGCACGGATATTTTTTTGATTTGTCTTTGGGATAAGCAATGTATCCTTTTACTTTTAAGCCGTCGGATAAATATGTGATTTTCTCAACGACGGTTTTATCAATAGCTTCTTCGCTCCAGCCGCTTTTTATCATTTTTAACTGGGTAGGATTCAGTTCAACTTCTTTTCTTTCAATCAGCAAATTTCCCATTAAATATATTCCTTAATATTTCGTAATTTTATTAACAGTTTATTTAATCAATTAAAACAATATTATGGCGAAATCAAAAATAAGATCAAAAGAAAACCATCAAAGCGAAACTACTACAACAAATTCAAAAAAGAAAATTATTATTATAACTTTAATTGCCGCTATTATAGCTTCCGCTTTTTACATATTGTGGCAAAAGGATGATACTGAAAATACCACGGTAACGTATAAAGAAAAATCTGCAACCGTTTATAAATTTAAGAAAGAAGGGGAATTAACCTTTATAAGCGCTGATGATAATTTTTTAGCTCAGATTGATATTGAAATTGCCGGCAGTGAAGTCGAACGTACACAAGGATTGATGTACAGAGATAAAATGGAAGAGAACCAGGGAATGTTTTTCATATTCGATTTTGAAACCCCGCAGTCTTTCTGGATGAAGAATACCTTAATTTCATTGGACATAATTTTTGTTAATAAGAATAATAAAATAGTAAAGATACACAGAAGTACGGATACATTATCGGAAAAGTCATATCCTTCGGGCGCGCCGGCAATTTATGTTGTTGAAGTTAATGCCGGCTACTGCGACAAATACTCCATTAAAGAAAATGATAAAATAGTTTGGAGAAGGATGTAGCGCAAACTTAACGCCCGCGCCGCATGAAAAATTATTTCCTTCCCCGTTAATTAAATTATAAAGGCATGTTCCGTTTCCAGGCGTCGAATAATTTTAACTGCCTGTCGTTCATATTCTCCATTGGTTCGAGCACGTTGTGTTCAATGCTCATAAATAGTTTTGCCTTTATAAGCTTTTCCTCACCGTCTCGTTTTACAAGCACCTCGTACTCGTCGCCTATATTCAGCTTTCTTGATTTATCAATAAGTTTTCCGAAATTAGTGAATGTTGCGTCTTCACCAAAAAATTTAACTACGATATCTCCGTTTTTAAATCCAAATACTGCAGCTTCCGCCGAAACATCTCTCAGCATAATCTCCTTATTTTCAGACGGCATAAAGCTTAATCCCATCCTAGGTTTCGCGTTTTCCGGAATTCTTTCGGGAATTAACCTGACCCCGATTCTGCCGAAGTAATCTTCAATGGGGAGCGCCAATGTGTCTTTTATATATTTATCGAAAAATAATCCCACTTCAGGATATGTGTTATCGGAAAAAATCTTGAAAAATTCGTCATCTTTAAACGACTTGTTCTTCCCGTATTTTTTAGAAAGATCAATAAATACTTCACGCAGCCCTTTTTCGCCGTCTGATAAATCGAGCAATAATATATCAAGAAGCGAATTAACGAGAGAACCTTTCTGGTAAAAATTAAGATATTCCATTGTCATTGCGGGATCGTAGGATTTTTCGGAAACCTCGGTAAGGCTTAAACCGGTATTAAATCTTTTGGTTCGATTTATTTTCATGCTGGTTTCTTTCAAATATTCCTTCATTGTAATAAGTCCGCCTCTGAACTGAAGAATTTCCGAAGCCCATTCTGTAAGTCCTTCATACAGCCATAAATGCCGGGAGGCAATAGGCTCAGCCCAGTTGTAGTTTTCAATAATATCGCTGTGAAGATTAAGCGGGGTCATTATATGAAAAAACTCGTGAGAGATTGTGCCGGTTATGGATTTTAGGGTTTCGGGCGATATTGGAATTCCGTATACCGAACTGTATGAATGTTCATGCGCGCCGGCTCCCCACAAATTCTGGCGCTGATATGTTTCCAAACTCATGAATATCATTAGGAATGAATATCTATCTACCGGGTTATAGCCTATAAATTCTGCGGTCGCGTTTAGAATCGGTCCGCATAGTTTCAATAATGTGTCTGCGTATATTTCTTCGGAATCTGAAAACGAAAACATTTCAACCTTTATGCCTCCTGCGTCTGTTGCCGCATGTGTAAGTTCGCCGAGGAGAATCGGGGAATCGGCAAAATGATCAAACGAATCGGCGTAATAATATCCGTCATTGGAAATATTTAATGCAGTTCCCGCCGACCAGTTTTCAGGATATGAAATTTTAAGTTTGATAGGATTCTTCTGCATATTCTCAAAAAAACCGAATACACCGAAATTATTTATAAGCGCGAATTTATCGTCGATTGCCGTTCCGGTCATAGGCGAAAGCCTGTTTTCTTTTGTGTCGGCGTCATATGAATCTTCGATTGTATATACAATTTGAACGGCTTTTTGCGGATCTAAAATTTCCCATTTATTTACCGAAATCTGTTTTACCGGGATCATTCCGCCTTCGGCATCATAGGCTTCAAATGATTTTACAAATCTTCCGAAATCCAATACCTTATAAGTTCCGGGAGCGGTCGAGATAAAATTATATGTCTTGTTAAGTTCTGTTAATTGCGGAGGATATATAGTCACATGAAACAGATCGTCGGAAACGTTGTCAAATCTTAATTCATATTTTATTTTATCGGCATTTCCCTGAGCCTTCAGTAAAAGTCCGCTGCCGTTTATAATTAGCAAAGCGCTGATAATTATTATATATTTTTTCACAAGTACCCCCATAAAGTTTTTCAAATGTATTTTTTTAGACAGAGTGGAAGAAATAAAGGTTACAGTGGATTTAAAATAAGAACGGGCAATAATAAATTGCCCGTTTGTTTAAATAATAATTTTAGGATTTGTTACTGCAGTTTAGCGATTAAATTTAATGCGCTTCCGGCTTTAAACCATTCAATCTGCGCATTATTAAAAGTATGGTTTAATTTTATTTCTTCCGTTGAACCGTCTTTATGTTTTATTACGCATATAAATTGTTTGTCTTCGGCGAAATCTTTTAAGTCTACAATGCTTATTCTGTCATCCTCAAGAATTTTATCATAATCGGAAGGATTGTCGAATGTAAGCGGAAGCATTCCTTGTTTCTTTAAATTAGTTTCATGAATACGCGCGAAGCTTTTTGTTATGATAACCTTACCTCCGAGAAACCTAGGTTCCATAGCGGCGTGTTCACGGCTTGAACCTTCGCCGTAGTTTTCATCGCCTACAACCACCCAGTTAATTTCATTCTTTTTATAATCTCTAGCTACTTGATGGGGGAGCTGATATTGACCGGTTAATTGATTTTTTACGTCGCCGGGTTTATCGTTATAAGCGTTTATTGCGCCGAGAAACATATTATCGGACAGGTTGTCAAGATGGCCTCTGAAACGCAACCATGGACCTGCCATTGAAATATGATCCGTAGTGCATTTACCTTTTGCTTTGAGCAATACAGGCAAATCCAGATAATCTTTTCCATCCCACGGAGAGAATTTTTCGAGGAACTGCAGACGTTTACTATCGGGTGATATTATAACATCCACATTTGAACCGTCTTCAGGCGGTGCGAGAAAACCTTCAAGATCTTTTTCAAAACCTTTTTCAGGAAGTTCAAGTCCGTGCGGATCGTCCAATTTAACTTTTTCGCCTTTTTCGTTTTCTAATTCGTCGGTAACCGGATTAAATGACAAACTGCCTGAAATAGCGAGCGCGGTTGTAATTTCGGGGCTCGCGACAAATGCTAAGGTATTCGGATTGCCGTCATTTCTTTTAGCGAAGTTTCTGTTAAAAGAAGTAACAATTGTATTTCTTTCGCCGCTCGGATTATCCATTCTATTCCACATGCCGATACAAGGACCGCAGGCGTTAGCTAAAACAACACCTCCGAAATCTGTAAGAGTCTTTAATTGACCGTCTCTTTCAATTGTAGCGCGTACCTGTTCGCTGCCGGGAGTAATTGTAAACTGCGATTTTGCTTTAAGTCCTTTTGATAAAGCCTGTTTTGCAATATTTGCCGCGCGGTCAATATCTTCATAACTGGAGTTAGTACAACTTCCGATTAAAGAAACGCTTATATTATCCGGGAACCCTTCTGATTTTACGGCTTCCTTCATTTGAGATACAGGCCATGCTCTGTCAGGTGTAAAAGGACCATTTAGGTGCGGCTCCAATTCGTTCAGATTTATTTCAATAACTTGATCATAATATTTTACCGGATCAGAAATCACTTCATCGTCTGCTTTTAAATATTCGGCATGTTTATCCGCAAGATCGGCCACATCGCTTCTATCTGTGCTTTTTAAATATCCGGCCATTCTATCATCATAAGCGAATAGGGAAGTAGTAGCGCCAATTTCGGCACCCATATTACAAATTGTAGCTTTACCCGTGCATGAAATTGAATTGGTTCCGTCGCCGAAATATTCAACTATAGCTCCGGTTCCGCCTTTAACAGTTAGTATGCCTGCAAGTTTTAATATTACATCTTTTGGAGATGTCCAGCCGTTAAGTTTTCCGGTTAATTTAACTCCGATAATTTTCGGCCATTTTAATTCCCATGCCATACCCGACATAACATCAACAACATCGGCTCCGCCAACGCCGACGGCAATCATTCCAAGTCCCCCCGCATTAGGAGTATGTGAATCGGATCCGATCATCAATCCGCCGGGGAATGCGTAATTTTCAAGAACTACCTGATGAATAATACCCGCGCCCGGTTTCCAGAAACCAACACCGTATTTAGCTCCGGCGGTTTCCATAAATTTATAAACTTCATCATTCTCATCGTTTGCTCTTGCTAAATCTTCCTTTGCGCCAATTTGAGCTTGAATTAAGTGATCGCAATGAATTGTAGAAGGCACGGCGGCTTTTTTTCTTCCCGAATGAATAAACTGAAGCATAGCCATTTGTGCTGTTGCGTCCTGCATTGCAACACGGTCGGGCGCCAAATCAACGTAATCTTTTGCGCGTTTAAATTCGCGTGAAACTTCATCCCATAAATGGGAGTAAAGAATTTTTTCGGTTAGAGTTAATGGTCTGCCTAAAACAGCTCTGATTTTCTCATGCTTGTCTTTCAGTCCGTCATAAACTCTCTGAATCATATCTAAATTTGCAGTCATAATATTACCATCCTTTATGATTTTAACTTGTTTTTCTATTATGGTCACAAAATAATGAATTTGTATTTCATATGCAGATTTTGAGAGGATAAAAAATTTATTTGTCTGAAAAAATGTTAAGGACCAATTAAAAAGCCCAACTTCTTAAAGAAGTTGGGCTTTTTTGTCAATCAAACAACAAGTCTTTTAAATAATAATTCTGCTCTTCTTGGAAACTCATTACAAAATACCGATAATCTTGAATTTGTGAACTTATAATCTCCAAGTTTAGAAATTCGCTTTTTCTTATGTTAATAAAATCCAGATAGCTAGAAAAAAACCAGTCTTGAGGATTTTGAACTAATCCAGCTTTTACCGGATTTAAATGAATATATCTAGATAAATGGAGCAGGTAGTTATTGTCAGGAACTAGTTTAGATTTGTACCTGCCCTGAAATAAATGACCAACTCTATTCTGTTCTTTGTTAATTGCTTTAGTATAACTAGTAGAAAATTTCTGCATGGCTTTCTGTAAAAAATCATCTTCCAAAATTTCCAATAATAAATGATAATGATTCGGCATTAAACAATATGCGACAAGGTTGATTTTATTTTCAAAGTAAAGAAGAAGTCTTCTTAAAAAGAAGTGATAATTTTGCTGGTTGTAGAAAATCGGTTCATAATTATTGCCCCTATTATATACATGATAATAATGATTTTTGTATGCGGGTTTTCGGTAAGGCATTTATGCTCCAAAACTTAAAAGCCCAACTTTTTGAAAAAGTCGGGCTTTTCTTAGTTTCATAAATTTTACACTGTGTATATTTCCGCTAAACCCAACTATTGACGCGAGTTTCGTTTTCACAGGTCTCGCTAATATTTCAAAAGCCCGACTTCTTAAATAAGTCGGACTTTTTGCTTTATGAATACAAACTTCTCTCAACCGCTTCGCAGATTATATGAGCAACGGTTATGTGTCCTTCCTGAATTCTTTGTGTGCTTTGAGAGGGAATAACAATCGCGACATCTGAAATATGTTTTAATTTTCCTCCGTTTCCTCCGAGAAAACCTATTACTTTCATGTTCTTGCTTTTCGCTTTTTCCACTGCTTTTATTACGTTAGCCGAGTTTCCGCTTGTTGATATAGCGATTAAAACATCCCCTTCATTTCCAAGCCCTTCTACATTGCGGGCAAATACATTTTCATAACCGATATCATTACCGCCGGCTGTTAAATTTGATGTATCGGTTGTTAAAGCAATTGCGGGAATCGCGGGTCTATCAAGATCATGACTTAAACGGATCATAAATTCCGCGGCAATATGCTGACTATCAGCGGCGCTGCCGCCGTTTCCGCAAAGCAGAAGTTTTTTCCCGTTTTTAAAAGCATCGACTAATATTCCGATTGATTTAATAATATCTGCCGAACATTCTTTTTCAATAAGTAATTTTACTTCGGAGCTTTCTCTTAGTGAATTGGAGACAAATTCTTGTGCGTTCATGAGTCCTCATAAAAGCCCAACTTCTTGGAGAAGTTGGGCTTTTGTTTATTAAACTTTTATGGATTCTTTAATATGAACCGCCTGAGCGAATTCTTTTATTTTTTCCCAGTTGTTCTGATTCTCAAAATAATTTCCGGTAACAATTATTTTCGCGCCGGCTTTTACTTTTGAACGCGCCGTATCCGCGTCTTTAATTCCGCCCCCTACAATCACGGGGACAGAACAAGTTTCCGTGACAAGTTTTATCATTTCTTCGGGAACCGAAATATCAGCTCCGGAACCTGCTTCAAGATAAATTAATTTCATTCCCAGATATTCGGCGGCTAAAGCGGTAGAAGCCGCAATCTCAGGTTTGTTTCTCGGGACAGGTATGCTTCCGCTCATATACCCGGCGGTAGTTACATTTCCCGATTCGACTAAAATATATCCGGTTGAGATTGGTTCGATATTATATTTTTTTATTATCGGAGCTGCGAAAACATGTTTGCCTATCAATTGCTCGGCGTTCCTTCCGCTTATTAAAGATATAAAAAGTATTGCGTCTGCGTTAGGGACTACCTGGTTTACTGCTCCGGGGAATATTATTACGGGGAGAGATGAATTCTTTTTTACAATATTTATTGTGCCTGACAGATCTCCGTTTGTTAATAAGCTTCCGCCGATTAGGAATCCGTCAACGCCGTTTTTTTCGCAGAAACTAACAAACTTACCAAGTTTAATTTCTTCAGTTTTATCCGGATCAATTAATACAAGATAAGCCGCGCCTTTAAGATTAATGACTTGTTGTAGGGAATCGTAAATTTTCATTTATTAAGTGTTGTGATTTGAATGTTCAAATTTATTGTCAAAGATAATAAAGTTTGTTATAATTCTCACAAATTTTATAAAAAGAATGATTTAATATGGCCAAAGCAAAAAAGAAAGATAAAACAGAATTGAAGAACTTGCCCAGGTTTTGCGATTATTATTGCGAACACGCGGAATTTACAGATCCGAACGCGATCGGAGCATGCAGAAAAGAACTTGCCGTTTGGTGCTCGCTTCTGGAAAAGTATAATAATAAGAATAATAAGTGCCTTGTAAAATAATCCCGATCTTGATCTTTATCCTAATCAGATAAAGATCGGGATAAAGATTAAAACAAAGATGGGGATATTTATTTCATACTCAATGAAATTCTCCCTTTGGGAATATCAATACTTACTACGCTAACGTCAACAATATCCCCCACATTTAAAACCTCAATTGGGTGCTTAATAAATTTATTTGTGATTTGAGAAATATGAATCAGTCCGTCCTGTTTTACTCCAATATCTACAAAGGCGCCGAAATCAACAACATTTCTAATCGTACCTTTTAATTTCATTCCGATTGTTAAATCTTCCATTTTAAGCACATCGCTTCTTAAAATTGGTTTCGGCATTTCTTCGCGCGGATCGCGTCCCGGTTTTTTTAAGTTTTCAACAATATCCATTAATGTCGGTTCGCCTACCCCGACTTCCAAAGCAACGTTCACTGCGCCTTTCTGTTTTATTACAAGGTCGACAAGCCCACCTTTCCTGCCTGCCGGCAAGGCAGGTTCGTTAATTGCGGTAGTGGAAAGATTGCATAGTTTTAATAGTTTTTCGGTCGCTTTATAAGATTCGGGATGAATAAAGGTATTATCCAGCGGATTTTCACCCGAAGGAATTTTTAAGAAACCAGCGGACTGTTCAAATAATTTTTCACCTACACCGCTTACTTCAAGAATCTGTTCACGTTTGGTAAACTTGCCAATTTTTTCGCGGTGTTTTATAATGTTATTGGCTATTCTTTTATTAAGACCGGAAACATATGTAAGAAGAGCGGAAGAAGCGGTATTAATATCAACGCCTACATAATTAACGCAGCTAACAACAACATCATCTAATTTTTTCGCAAGATGTTTCTGATCAACGTCGTGCTGGTATAATCCCACCCCGATGGACTGAGGATCAATTTTAACAAGCTCGGCTAGCGGATCCAGCACGCGGCGGGCAATTGATATATTTCCTCTTTGACTGGCTTCAAGATCGGGGAATTCTGTTTTAGCCAAAGGCGACGCTGAATAAACGGAAGCTCCCGCTTCATTTACGATTAGATAATGGCACTTAAGTGAATTATCTTTAATTAAATCTGCTATCATCAGTTCTGTTTCGCGGCTGGCGGTACCGTTGCCTATAGCAATTAAACCTACATCATATTTTTTCACGAAATCCAGAACAGTTTTTTTAGCCGCTTCAATTTTATTTTGAGGCGGATGAGGGTAAATTGTGCTTCCGTCAAGATATTTGCCCGTACGGTCAATAACCGCTACTTTGGAACCCGAATAAAATCCGGGGTCAATTCCCATAATCATTTTATTATTAATGGGCGGCTGAAGCAGAAGCTGTTTAAGATTGCTTGCGAAAATTTCAATTGCATGAAGATCCGCTTTTTCTGTTAAAGTATTTCTTACCTCTCTTTCAATTGAAGGAAAAATTAATCGTCCGAATGATTCCTCAACTACTTCATTTAATATATCTAGGAAGAAAGAATCCTCGTATTCAAAAAATGCATTAAATATTTCGGAAAGTATTAATGGTTTGTCGAAGCTTAAATTTACCTTAAGATACTTTTCGTTTTCGCCTCTGTTTATGGCAAGAACCTGGTATTCCTTTAATTTTGGGATTTCGCAAGTGAAGTCGTGATAAATATCGTAAACATCTTTCCTGCCTGCCGGCGAGGCAGGCTTCTTTTTGTTTGTTTCGTCTACCTTTGCAGTGGATTTTTGAGAAACAATTGAAGCTTTCTCCAGTAAAAATTCGCGGGTAACCTGACGAACTTCCGCAGTTTCGCTAATCATTTCGGCAATAATATCTTTTGCGCCCGATAAAGCATCTTCAATTGTGCGGACTTCTTTTTCTTCATTAATAAATTCAGCAAGTTTAGAATTGAAGTCACCTGAGAATTTAGGGTTTTCCAAAATAAATATTGCAAGCGGTTCAAGTCCTTTTGCTTTCGCAATTGTGCCTCTTGTTTTTCTTTTAGGCTTGTAAGGAAGATACAAATCCTCAACTTCCTGAAGCTTTTCCGCGGCAAGAATTTTATTCTTTAATTCATCGGTAAGTTTTCCCTGTTCTTCGATACTGTTTAGTACTGTCTGTTTTCTTTCTTCAAGAATTGTTAAATAGTTTAAGCGGGTTTCTATTTCGCGCAGCTGTTCTTCGTCTAGTCCGCCTGTTTTTTCTTTTCTATAACGTGAAATAAACGGGATTGTGGCGCCTTCGGCAAATAAACCAATTACTTCTAAAATTTGATTTTCTTTTATGTTTAATTCTTTGGAGACAACAAAGGGAATATTCATTTTATACCTTTTTAATTTTAGGAACGTAAATCAAACTCTTATTTTGTTATTTTGCAACTTGCAAAAGAAAAAAAATATACATGTTGAAAATAATATATCATAAATTTTTTGAAGATAACTGTTAATAATAGATGAAGCAGATCGGCTGATTGATTGAGTGATTGATTCAATCAATCTTTAAATAGTTAATTAATTTTGACAATAAAAAATAAACAGCGGAGAATATATGTCAAAGATTACAGTTTATGAAAAACCTACATGCACAACATGCAGGAACACTGTAAAAATTTTAGCGGAAAAAGAAATCGATTTTGAGAAGGTAAATTATTACATAAAACCTTTTTCAAAAAATAAACTCAAAACTCTTTTGAAGAAAATGAATATGAGTCCGAGTGAATTATTAAGAAAAAATGAGGCGGCGTATAAAGAATTAAAGATTAAAGAGAATAATTATTCCGAAGAGCAAATTTTGGATTTAATGGTAAAAAATCACGACCTGGTTCAGCGTCCCATTGTGGAGATAGGCGAAAAAGCAATTTTAGCTCGACCTGCGGAAAAAATTAACGAATTGCTTTAAAACACAGGTGAATTTTTCTCGGGAAAATTACTAAAGTTTCAAGTATGACTTTCGATAATGTTGGCAGGAATGGACATCTAAATAATTATCTTCTTCAGGGATGAAGTATGAATGCAGAGACGCTAAGAATCCTACATGGGGACGGCGGTGAAGAGCAGCTTGCCCGAGAGCTTGGCGCGGCTAAGTTTAAGAGCTACGCTAAAGACAAATTTCTTGATTACGTCAAATATGATATTCAATATTTAGACTTACTTAAAGAAAGCGCTCGACATGCGGCATTTAATTTGCCGGAACTAATCAACGAATTCTTTATAAGAATTGACTCTGCTCCATATTATTGGATTTTAGATTCCAACAACTTATATAAAGCCGAAGAATCATTTCGAGTATCGTCCAGAAACGTTTTAACAGCCGGCGGAAATTACGGGGAAATTAAAAAGTTTTATTTAAAATGGCTGACTCAAACCAACGAAAAAGAGAAGCAGTATTTTGCCCTATCAACAATTAATCTAATAGAAAGAAATATAAATACTAATAATTTTCTAAAGTATTTATTAAACGCCACTATATACGCATTTGATAAAAGAATATTCTCGCCCGAGAAGGCAGAAAATCTCCTAGAAAAATCGCTTCAGGTTATTGAAACATCCGAAATAACCCAGGAACTTAGAAATGAGTTTATTTACCTTATTAATTTGTATCACGGATTTATAGAATTCAAATTAGGTAATATTGACAGCGCAAACGCAAAATTTGAAATCGCCCAGCAATATAAACATAACGGAATGTCGGCAGTATTTTATAACGCACTTTCCGAAAAAATAATGGGCAATTTAGAAAGAACGCAGGAACTATTAACTAAAATTATAGTGTTTGATAAAAACAGATTCGGTTATGCAATTGAAAATAATAGTCTGCCGCTGTTTAACCACTTTTTTATAAACGCAAACGTTTATAATGTTTTTGCCGAAATTCGATTTGCCGATATGCTGCCGCAAATTGAAATGATAATATCTTCGGAATTTTCGGGGGAGGATAAAATTCTGCATAAGCTTAATAAAATGATGCAGAATTTAACCGACTTAAGAATGCAGAAATATTATAACGATACAATTAAGAATGAACTAATTTTTCTAGAAACATTTCTTGTGCATTTTAAAGATAGCAGAAACATACTAAGTTATACCGCGGGAAATTTTTTAATGCAGAAATTTGACAAAATTATTGAGCAAATATCTGCGCAGATTGAGCAAAATCATTTAGAAACAATTGAATCGCAGCTAGTTATTTATGATTTCGGTATAGAGGATAGTATAGAGACAATTAAAAAAATGAAAAGCGATATTGAGGATACACGACTTAAGTATAAGAAGAATTTGGAATTAACGATTGAGAAAATAAACCAGCATCATAAAAACGCTATAGCAAATCTTGAATTTAGAATGGAACATTTGGATAGAATCAAAAAATTTGATCCTTCCTCGGCTTTTAATAATTCAATGGTTTTGAATACGGTTATTTCACTTGTAGTATTTATTATAGGCGGATTTATAGGCGGATTTTTAGAAACAGTAAACGAAGCAAGCGTTGCTGAAATGGTTTCACAAACAATAGTCGCCGGAATTAAATGGGGAGGCGTTACATTTTTGTTGGGTCTGCTTATTTCATTTATTTCATCGGCATCGGCAATTTGGGAAAGAACAAATGAAAAAGTAAAGATACAAAGAGATATTTCGTATTTGAAAAACCATAAAGAAAGAGAAATTCAGCAGGTAAAAAGTGAAGCTGAAAAAAGCTTAAAATCGTACGATAAAAGTTTTGAAAACCGCATTGAGGGACTGGAGAAAAAAATAACATCACTTGACTCAGAAAGAAAAGAGAAATACGAAGAACTAAAAGAAAACGCCCACGATAAAATCGAAAACCTAAAAAACAGGCTTGTTACTGTTTTTCATCTTTAAAATCATTTCAGTAATTAAGAAGTATCAACAGCATTTATTAAAGAAAAATTATTAAATCAAAGATAACAAAATATTTGAAAGAGTAAAAAGTGCCTAAATTCCAAATATTCCATTTATATGAATTAATTTTAAGAATAAGTATGTATCAAATTGAAATTAAAGGAATAGCAAGTTTTTCATATATTTAATGTTTTCTTTAACAATATATAAACAATTATTATCAGCTTTTAATAACACTCTAAACTCATAACCTCACGATTATACAACACTGTTATTATTAAACTCAATTTTGAATCAAAATAAGGGAAGTTTGATCTTATGCTTTTCATAAAAAGCAGTTAGATTATATAAATAAAACAGTGCCAAGCAATGGCTAATATTAACCAACAGTAGGAATAAGTAACATTTTTGAAATATTAGTTGTGCAATTATCTCAAATTTTTGATTAATGATTAAATTATTGACAAAAACTAGATAGATTCTGAACTAATCAAATTGGCATAAATCTTGGCGTACTTGTATGAAAAATAAAGTTAAATTATTCGGAATTTTAAAAACAAATTAAAAGTAAAATATGTTTTTTAAGGAGTAAAATGAAAATTCTTATTACAGGTGGTGCCGGTTATAAAGGAGTAGTATTAACTAAACAGTTGCTTGATAATGGAAATGAAGTAACCATTCTTGATAATTTTTTATATGGTTATGAATCAGTATTACATTTAGTGCAAAACAAAAATTTGACAATTATTAGAGAAGATGTTCGTAATTTAAGAGAAAGCCACCTAAAAGATTATGATGGAATTTATCATCTAGGAGGAATTAGCGGTTATCCGGCATGTGAAGCTAATCCACACTCTGCTCATTTAATAAATGTTGAAGCTACCAAAACAATGGCTAATAATTTAAGTAATGATCAATTTATTATATATGCTTCAACAACATCATTTTACGGTGATACTGGAAAAGTTTGCACCGAAGAAATGGCAATCAAACCTGTTAGTTTATACGGAATTACAAAATATCACGCAGAACAATATATTATGCAGAGAAAAAATAGTGTTGCTTTAAGGTTCGCAACAATTTTTGGTATAAGTCCTAAGATGAGAATTGATTTACTCGTAAACGATTTTACATATAAAGCAGTAAACGACAGAAGCATTGTTTTGTTTGAAAGCAAATCAAAAAGAACTTTTCTTCATTTGCTTGATGCAATTAACGCATACACTTTTACATTAGATAATCTTGATAAAATGCGCGGACAAATTTATAATGTTGGCAGCAACGATTTAAATTATTCCAAATTAGAAATAGCTGAACACATTAAGAAATATACAAACTGTACAATTATAGATTCCGATTTAAGCGACTTTGACGTTCGCAACTTTGAAATATCTTTTGAAAAAATTGCGTCGCTCGGATACAAAGTTACAAGAACACTTGACGACGGAGTTCAGGAATTAATAAAACTGTATAAATTTTATAAACCATTTTTAGCCTACAAGACAATATAATATGAATATGCAGAAAACATTTTTGCCGCAAGTTTCACCGTGGTTCGGTGAAGAAGAAATTGCAAATGTAGTTTCTACTTTAAAAAATAATTGGATAACTGAAGGCCCGATGACAAAAGAGTTTGGCGATAAACTGAACAAACTTATGAATGTTGAATACGGAGTATTTGCGCCCAACGGAACGCTTGCTTTGTTTCTTGGTTTGCTTGCGCTTGAAATCGGTACAGGAGATGAAGTGCTTGTGCCCGATTGTACTTTTATCGGCTCCGCCAATTCTGTTTTATTAACTGGCGCAAAACCGGTTTTTATAGAAGTGAATAATTACAATTATCAAATAGATGTAAAAAAAGCAAAAAAGCTTTTAACTACACGTACAAAGGCGATTATGCCTGTTCACCTATATGGGATGTCCGCGAACATGAATGAAGTAATGGAGTTTGCGAGAGAAAATAATTTATTTGTAATTGAAGACGCCGCACAGGGTGTCGGCGTAAATTATAATAATAAGCATGTCGGCACATTCGGTGATGTAGGATGTTTTTCATTTTTTGCCGACAAAACAATTTCAACCGGCGAAGGCGGATATGTTGTGACAAACAACGAGAACATTTACAAAAAATTATTGCTGTTAAGAAATCAAGGCAGATATAACCGCGGTTCGTTTATTCATCCCGCAATTGGGTACAATTTTAGAATTACAGATATGCAGGCTGCTGTCGGGCTTGCGCAGTTGGAAAAACTTCAGCAAATAATAAACCGTAAGTTTGAGATTTACAGCCTTTATTTAAAATATCTAAACGAAGTTCCAGGTTTAAATTTTTTGAAAGTTGAAAAAGGTTCAAACATTGTTCCTTTCAGATTTTTAATATTTGTTGAAGATGCTGAAGCAGCAATGAAATTTCTCGAAGAAAAAGGAATTCAGTCGCGCAGCTTTTTCTACCCGATGCACAAACAACCGTGTTTTAATTTTCTCGATATACATAACGGCGGATCTCAGGATTTAAGCGATAATAATTTTGCAAATTCTGTTTACGGATATGAACACGGGATTTGTCTTCCTATTTATCCAACTCTGGCAGATGACGATGTAAAATTCATTTGCGATACAATAAAGGAGTTTCTCTTAAATGAATAATTCTCTTTTCTATAAATACTATGATAAAATTTATTCAACAAAAAATTATAAAGAAGAATCATCTGCAGTACTAAACCATTATAAAAATTTAAAAGGAAATTTTCCGCAAAGCATAATTGATGTGGGTTGCGGAACAGGCAGTCATGATTTCTATTTTGCAGAAGCAGGATGCAATGTTGCAGGCTGCGATCTTGATTGCAGTGAAATAAAAATAGCGCAGGAAAAGGCGCGCGAAAAAAATATAAACAACATAAATTTTTTTTGCAAAGATGTTGATTTGATTGAACAAAATAATTTTGAATTAGCCGTAAGTTTATTCAATGTTATCAGCTACATAACAGATTTAAATTATCTGGAGAAATTTTTCACTGCTATTAATAAAAGAGTAAAAGAAAACGGGATTTTTATTTTTGACTGCTGGAACGGAACTGCCGCTTTGCTCGATCCTCCGCAGGTAAAAGAATCAACAATAGAAATTCAAGACGAAGTGATAAAAATAAAATCTGTTCCTTCAATTAATTATATGCGGCAAACTGTTGATGTGAAAAATTCTGTTGAAATAATTTCAGGCAATGAAACAAATAATTTTGAATTTAATTATAGGCAGAGATTGTGGAGTCCTGAGATATTGAAAGAAATTTTAAACAGAAACGGATTTAATGTACTCAGTTTGAATAAGGCAATGAATTTTTCCGTAGAAGCTGATTATAGTACATGGAAAATAATGTTTGTCTGTCAAAAAAAATAATTAGCAGAAAGGTTGCAAAATGATAAATGAAACTGTTGTAGATAATTGCGTGAAACTACATCTCGGCGCTGGAACAAGAGATATTCCAGGATATATTAATATTGATATTTTGGATTACCCTCACATAGATATAAAAGCGGATCTCCGTGATCTGCCTTTTGAAAATTCTTCAATCGATTTTATATACTCTTGCGCGGCAATTGAACACTTTGGAAGAAAAGAATGGAAGGGTGTTCTAAATCATTGGTTTGAAAAACTTAAACCAGGAGGAACATTAAGATTATCAACTGCTGATTTTAGAGCAGCATGCGAGAGGTATATGGAAGCAGGAAACATTGAAGAACTTTTGGGGTTAGTTATAGGTGGACAAAAAGATGAATATGACTGGCACGGAATGATTTTTGATTTTGAACATCTAAAAACCGGACTTGAAGAAGTTGGCTTTGTTAATGTTAGGAAATACGATTGGCGTGATACCGAGCTGAATGAAATGGGTATAGATGATTACAGTCAGGCATATATTCCGCATATGGATAAAGAAAACGGCAGGTTAATGATGTTAAATGTTATGGCAGATAAACCCAAAATTTAATCCGCAAATATTTTGGTTAAAATTATGAATATAGCATACTTTACTGAGTACAGAAGCTGGTGGCAAAATAAAATGTTCGATGCCAATGCAGATTGTAACAGTAATAATGTATTGGATAGATATATTGCATTGAGAAAATATCTCGCTGAAAGAAATATCAACTTAAATACATTTGATATGTACGGTTCAATGGGTGAAGTGGATATTTGGATTTTGCAGGAGCCGACTCCCGGCACTGTTAAATTTATGCATGACAACAAGATTGATCCTTCAAGAGTTATTTTCTTTTTACACGAGCCTTATGTTTATAATAGATGGGGCTGGGACTATATACAGAACTCACACTTCTTTCATAAAGCAATTTTATCGTGGGAAAGTACATCCCCCCAAAAGGACAAAAAATTTTTTCATTATCATTTTCCTGTTACCATAGATTTATCAAGATATGAACATTACTCAAACAATAAAAAAGAAAACCTTGCATTAATAATGCACTCCAACAAAACTTCAATAGAAGAAGGAGAACTTTACAGCTTTAGAAGACAAGTAATGAGATATTTTGAAAACCGCGGCGATAACTTATTAGATTTATTCGGTCACGGCTGGAACGACAACACTAGAGACGATCCATTTTTTACAAATATATATAAAGGAACAACGCCGGATAAATTTGAAACTTATTCAAAATATTATTATAGTTTTTGCATAGACAATTGCATAATCCCGGGTTATATAACTTACGATCCGTTAATAAGCATGGCGACGGGAACTGTGCCAATTTATGTTCCCATGCCCGACTCGATTGATTTTATTCCAGAAAACACTTTTATAGATTTGCTGAAATTCGAATCGTTTGATGAATTATACGAACGAATGATTTCTATTATTAAAACAAAGGAGTATGAAGAATACAGAAGAAACGGCAGAGAATTTCTAGGCTCGGAAAAATTTTATACTTTTACTAATAAAAAATATTGCGAGGATATTTATAAAGCTGTTGAATACCTTGACAATTATCTTAACTCGGAAAGCTTTACTCCTTCTGTTTATTTAAATAAAGAATCTGTCTTTAACAAACTCAACCCGCATTTCACTGAATTGTTTTACACAGAGAACGGTTCCGTATTAAACAGAGTAAAGCCAATTACACTTATCAACCACAGAAGAATTGATGTAATAGCAAAATATATTTATGTAAAATATTTTGATAAAAGCATTAATACAGATTGGGCTTCAAATTTATACGACGAACACATTCGTGTTTTTAACGGCCATGATGAAAAAGACGGAAGTGGAAAAAAGGGGCGCGATTCTTTTGTTATTTCTTTTAACAAAACAATCAGTTCAATAAAAGATGAAGGCTTTAATGAAGAGAAATCAATGCTTCCGGTTTCATTTAAAAACGGTTTGATAGAAGGAGCACATAGATTAGCTGCGAGTCTTTATTATAATAAAACAGTTTCAACTCTTACTTTTTCTCACGAAGGCTGGCTCTACGATTATAACTATTTCAGAAATAAAGGTTTGTCGGAAGAAAGCCTTGACAGCATTGCGCTTGAATACTGCATGCTTATAAAAGATTTGAAAACGGTTATGCTTTTCCCTTCTGCGGTTGGAAGGACTGATGAAGTAATTCCCATTTTAAAAGAGGCCGGCGAAATATATTATTATAAAGAATTAAAATTAAAAAATAACGGGCCGCTCTATTTAATGATGCAGGTTTATAAAGGGGAAGAATGGCTAGGTAAATGGGAAAACTTTTTCTCCGGCGCTAAAAGCAAGGCAAATTATTGTTTTAAAACAGATGAACCTTTGAGATTCTTTTTGTTCAAACCCTTTTTCGGTGTTAATATTATTGAACTTAAAGAAAAGATCAGAAAAATTTATAATATCGCAAAACATTCTGTTCACATAAACGATACACACGAAGAAACAATTAGGATAACTTCAGCATTATTAAACAAGAACAGTGTCCATTTTTTAAACAATGTGAAATTGAACACGTTTGCAAAATTCCAATCACTGTTTGATTACTTTGATAAAATTACATCAGAAAAAGGTATTAATAATGAGGATCTGTGCCTGACAGGCAGCACCGTTTTGGCTTTATATGGTTTGCGTGACGCGAACGATCTAGATTATATAAAAGCAGAGAAATCAAATCTTACAAAAATTAATGATGATATAAATGCACACGATTCGGAGCTTAAATATTATCCTACAAATTTTGACAATATAGTTTATAATCCCGAAAATCATTTTTACTTCAACGGAGTAAAATTTGCTTCATTAAATATTGTGAGGCTCTTAAAAGAAAATAGAGGCGAAGCGAAAGATATAAAGGATGTTGAACTTATAAATACAGTTCTTCCTCAATCTGAATTTAATGCAATTGATGAAGCCCAAAAGTTTATTTATGAAAATAAATTCAAAGAAGCGGCAGAAATATTAGTGCAGCATATTAAACACCATCCAGGAAATATTAATGCACTAAATCATGCTGCAGATTGTTTTATGAATTTAGGTGATAAAAATACAGCATCAGCTATTACAAACATTGTCTTAAAATTGGATTCTGCAAACAAAGCAGCTCAAAAGAATTTATCAGATATGAATTCAATCGTAAAAGAAAAAGAACTTAAAAACGAAAATGCCCCTCGGTTTTCGATTATAATGGCTAATTATAACGGCAGCAAATATATAGAAGAAGCAATAAACTCAGTTTTGGCGCAGACTTTCGCAAATTGGGAATTAATAATTGTGGACGACTGCTCGACAGACGATTCGGTCATCAAAATAAAAAAATACTTAGGTGATGAAAGAATAATCCTCATTCAGCACGAGACAAATAAAAAATATATAACCGCGCTTACAACTGGAATAAGTAAAGTAAAGAGTAAATATTTTGGTACGCTTGATAGCGACGACGCACTTGTTCCCGAAGCAGTTGAAACGATGTATAACGCGCATCAGGAAAATTCCGGTGCGGGTTTTATATATTCACAGTTTCTTTACTGCGATGAAAATCTAAAGCCGCAAAAATTAGGTTACTGTGCTGAGGTTCAGAAAAACAAAACAAATCTTGATACAGATACGGTCAGCCATTTCCGCACTTTCAAATTAGATTACTATTTGCGCAGCGCTCAATACGATATAACAATTCTCCACGCAGAAGATAAAGATATTTCTTACAAGATGGAAGAAGTGGGAGAACTTAAATTTATTGATAAGCCGCTTTACCTTTACCGTGAACTTGCTTGTTCTATTTCTCATGTTAGTGATAACAGAAAATTGAGTATTCAAACTATGTTGAAGGCAAAAATAAATGCGTTAAGCAGAAGAAAAGAAACGTGCGGTTTAAAAAATAAAATTGCCCTCGATAATTATAAAAAAGCAGGAGAATGTTTAAATAAATATGATTTCACAAACGCAGAAAAATTTATAAATCTCTTTAAAAATCATTTTGATTATAATTCTTTGCCGAAACATGATAAACGTGATAATGCTTCGCCTGAAATTTCTGTAATTATAGTAGCATATAAAACAGGGAAAAGTTTACTGGAATGTGTAGAATCAATTATGAAAAATAAAAGAGATAATTTTGAAATAATTGTAATTGATAACGGAGGCAATGAAGAAGCAGTTCCCAATTTATTGCAAATGCCTCTTCTTTATATCGTGCTTCCTGAAAATATAAATCCTGCAGAAGGTAGAAACATAGGAGCGCATTTCGCAAAAGGCGACATATTAGTTTTTGTGGACGATGATTCCGTTGTTCCCGGTAATTATCTGGAAAAAATTTATGTGCCCTTTCAAGCGCAGGATGTTAAAGGTGTTAAAGGGAGGGTAGTTCCGAGAAGCAAAGAAGTAAAAATAATCCCCTTGTGTTATGATCTCGGCGATGAACCTATTCCTACAAGTATTACAACAGAAGGCAACTCTGCTTTTAGAAAAGATGTTTATCTTAAGTTAGGGGGAATGAATCCGCTTCTATTCGGGCACGAAGGTGTTGAATTATCTTTTCGACTATATAAACAAACAAAAAGCTTTAATATAATCTATTGGCCTGAAGCGGTTATATATCATGATCCGGCGAGTGATGATAAAAATCAATCCAAACTTAGCAGGTATGAGGTAATGAACAAATACCTCGAATGGATGCATCCCGAAATATGGCAATTCAACTATGTTGTAGAAGAATTCGGGAAGATAAATAATGGTAAAGCTTTGCCTGCACCCAGTTTTAATTTTATGAACGGGTACAAAATTAATACCTCGGTTGCTAAAGAATTTCACGGGACAGAATACGGTGGTTGGTTTATTTCTCCATTTAATTTAGATCGGGATAGTATTGTTTATTCATTCGGACTTGGAGAAGATATTTCATTTGATTTATCTATAATAGAAAAATATGGAGTAACTGTCCATGGTTTTGACCCTACTCCAAAATCAATTGACTGGCTGAAAAAACAAAATATAAACGACAGTTTTAAACTGTATGATTACGGCATTGCTGATTTTAACGGAACAGTTAAATTTTATCCACCCGAAAACCCGGATCATGTTTCACACACACTGCTTTATAGATCGATTACTTCCATGAATTTTATTGAAGTACCAGTAAAATCTATTTCTTCTATTATGAAGGAATTGAAGCACAGTAAAATAGACTTACTGAAGATGGATATTGAAGGTGCTGAATATTCTGTACTTGAAGATATATTAAAGAATAAAATAAATGTATCGCAAATTCTTGTTGAATTCCATGATAGGTTTGAAGGTGTTGGTAAAGATGCTTCAAGAGTTATAATCAAGAAATTGATTAATAATGGTTATGATATATTTTCAATTTCTCCTTTGGGAAATGAATATTCTTTTATAAGAACAAAGGACTTTCAGCAAAAATTATGCAAGCAAAGTGAAGATTCATTTGAATATCCAGTAATTCTAATTACATATAACCGCCCTGAGCATACAAAAAAAGTTTTAAATGCTCTTAGAAAACATAATATTAAAAATCTTTACGTTTTTTCAGATGCCCCAAAAACTCAAGAGCACATTGAGGGTGTAATTAAAACGCGGAAATTCATTGAAGAAATTAACTGGACAAACCCTGTTAAAGTTTATCAAACGCAAAATCAAGGATTGGCAAAATCAATAGTGAACGCTGTAAATTTAGTTTTTGAAAAACATGATAAACTTGTTCTGCTTGAAGACGATTGCGTTCCGCAAAAACATTTCTTCAATTTTATGAACGACTGTTTGAATAAATATGAAAATGAAAAATCTGTTTTTGGAATAAGCGGTTACTCTGTTCAAATACCAAAAGAGATTCGTGATAATTATAATTACGATTTATACTTCTCACCGAGAATAGGAAGCTGGGGCTGGGCTACGTGGAAATCGAAATGGCAGATGAAAAATGATGATCTGCGTTCCATGACAAAAAATATTTTAGACAGCGGAATTGATTTGACTCAAGCCGGAAGCGATGTTCCCGTAATGCTGCTTGATATGCTGAACGGAAATTTAAAAGATGTGTGGACTATGCCTTGGCTGTTAACAGTTTATGCAAATAAAGGTTATTATATTTACCCTATTGACTCTCATATTGAAAATATAGGTATGGACGGAACAGGAGTACATTGCGGCGCGACGGATAAATTTAATTCCGAAACAGCGCAGAAACAAGCAACAAGATTTCCCGAAAAAGTATTTTTAGATGAAAAGGTTTCTGAAGTATTTAAAAGTTTTTATGATTTACCTGTCCAGCTGCCTTTGGAAAATAAAACAAGTACTGGGTTGAAGGTAGCTCACATCTGCACACAGGATAACGGCGGTGCGGGAACGGCTGCGTATCTTTTAAATAAGGGTTTAAATGAACTCGGCGTTGACTCAAAATTAATAGTTTTAAATAAAACTAAAAATGATAATTCAGTTCTTGCAGTGCCGGATGATTACAGCGTACATAAAACACTTTTAAATGAAATTTACTCTTCACAAAAAAATCAATTAATGTGGCAGAGATTTTATCAAATAATGAACAGTTTTCCTGAACGTCCGAAAGAAATAGAAATATTTTCAACGCCGGAATCAAATGTTGATTTAAGCGAAGTTCAAGAAATAATAGAAGCTGATATTATAAACCTGCACTGGGTCGCTGGAATGATTAATTATGAAGATGTAAAAGAATTGTTTAAAGACAAAACAATTGTCTGGACTTTGCATGATATGAACGCTTTTACCGGGGGATGCCATTATGCAGATACATGCCGAAAATTTACGGAAGAATGCGGTGCATGCCCGCAGCTTGGCTCAAAAGATGAAAACGATATTTCATCACAAATTTGGAAATACAAAAAATCTATTTATGATGATTTAAATATTACGGTTGTAACTCCCAGCAAATGGCTCGGCGAACAAGCGTCTCAAAGTTCTTTGTTCAAAAAATATAAAAGAGAAGTTATTCCATACGGATTTGAACTTGATGTTTTTAAACCTCAAAATGACGAACTGAATAGAAAAGAAATTGGTGTTCCCGCAAATGCCAAAATTATACTTTTCGGCGCGACGTATAACAACAAACGTAAAGGCTTTGAATATTTAGTAAAAGCGTTGACTGATTTTAATAAAACAGATTTTAAAGAAGAAATTTATCTCGCTGTTTTCGGGAATATTGGCGATTTCCAGAATGTGCTTAGCGGATATAAAATTTTAAACTTCGGAGCTGTAAATGACCCTGAAGTACTCGCGAAAATTTATTCGCTTGCCGATGTGTTTGTAATTCCTTCGCTCGAAGACAATCTTCCCTTGGTTGTTGTCGAGTCACTTGCATGCGGAACTCCTGTTGTAGGATTTAACATTGGCGGAATTCCGGATATGATTCAGCATAAATTAAACGGGTATATCGCAGAAGAAAAAAATGCTGCTGATTTATCAAACGGAATTACATGGTGTCTGCGGCAGGATAAAAAGATTCTTACACAGAATTCCGTAAAAACTGCGGGAGACAAATTTACTCTTTTAATTCAAGCTGAAAAGTATCTTGAGCTTTATAAAAAAATACATATCAATAATAACATTGATGGAAACGAATTAAATAAAAATGAAATAACAAGGAACGATGAAATGAAAAATCAAGAAATTGAAGAATCAATAAAAAGCGGAAATTATACAAACGCAATTCAACTATTGCAGAAAGTTATAAATAAAAATCCGTCGGATACAGAAGCGTTAAACAATCTTGCCGTAGTTTTATCAATATTGGGCGAAAACGAATCAGCTATTAGAACTTTAAATCTTGTACTTAAAATTGATCCGCAGAATGAAGTCGCGGCCGATAATTTAAAAACAATTTCTGTTTAATACATTTAATAGGCCGAAATATTCGATTCTGCAATAAAAAGTAAGAAAAAGTAATTAAAGAAAAAAACTGATAGAAACCCGCTAACCAATGGCGATTATTAGCCAACTCCTCAATTTAGAACACTTTTCTGCTCAAATTTCACCAAAAAACAAATCTTTTACTGGCATAAATATTGGCGTTTTAATCTAATTATCCTCCGAAGTGAACCTAGGTGGATTAAATCTTCTTGCGAGAAATAGAAATAATATATAAAACGGCAGATTAAATGAATAATGATTCCAAATTCGAAGTCTCGGCTATAGTTTCAACCTACAATTCAGAACTGTTTATTGAAGGGTGTTTGGTTGACTTAACAAATCAAACCCTTTATAAAAAAGGCGGATTGGAAATTCTTGTTATTAATTCAGGCTCGCAGCAAAATGAAGAAGTTATTATTAATGAGTTCCAGCGAAAATTTCAAAATATAAAATATATTAAAACAGAAAACCGAGAAGGTATTTATTCTGCATGGAACAGGGGAGTAAAAGCCGCTTCGGGAAAATATTTAACAAACGCAAACACAGACGACAGGCATCATCCAGAAGCTTTGGAAATATTAAAAAATGAACTTGATAAAAACCCAGACGTTGATCTTGTCTATTCCGATTTTTATTTAACAAACACACCTAACCAGCAGTTTAAAAACGCTATAATTGATAAAGAAATTATTCGTCCGGATTTTAAACCCGGCATTATGCACGAAGGTTGTTTTATGGGGCCGCAACCAATGTGGCGCGCCGAAGTTCATAATTACATTGGATATTTTAATGAGGCATACAAATCCTCGGGCGATTTTGAATTTTGGAGCCGTATGGTTTTTGTAAACGGCAGCAAATTAAAAAGAGTTAATCAAATACTAGGACTATATTATTATAATCAATCTGGAATAGAACTTGGCAATTTTTCAAGAAGCAGTTTTGAAACCAATGTTCTAATTAATACATATAAAAATTTTGTTGCTAAACAAAAAATTATAAATGACTGCCGCCCTATTGATATTGTATTTTTAACGCATGATCGTCTAAAATATTTTCATGAGACAATTAACCATTTAATCCATAATACAAAATACAATTATAGACTTATAATAGTTGACAACAAAAGCGGCGAAGAGTTTGCCAATTATTTAAAACTTACTGAAATTCTTTACGATGATCTTATTCTTAATGGATCTAATGAATGGACGGCAGCTTTCCAAAAAGGAATTAATGTTACAACTTCCGACCCTTTTATTGTTTGCGATCCCGATATTCTTGTCCCAAAATTGGATGAGAAATGCTGGCTCGAAAAATTAGTTGATCTACATAAACAAAACCCTGATATGGGATTGATTGCTTTAAACCTCGATCCCTCTAATAAGCCTGAAAAAATGGCGGATGTTTACATAAGCGAAAAATCGAAATTTAATGATGACATTACTTTGTCCAATGTCGGAACAGTAATGCAGGCAATTAAGAGAAAATATTTTAATTTCTCTTACACAACAGACTGGGAAACATGCGAAAAAATTAGAGCAAACGGCGGCAAAGTCGGTTTCGCGAAAAACATTGTCGGGTATCATCTCGGCTGGAATGAAGAGAAAGATTACCCCGACTATATAGTCGATAAATTCAAATACTTTAAAAATAATTACGGGGTAGATACATACAAATTATATACAACCGATTCCAATATTATTAATAAAATGGACGAATCGGTAGGCGCATATTATGAATATAACAGACCCGAGGTGCAGGAACTTGTAAATCCGAATTCTCAAAGAATACTGGATGTAGGATGCGGCAGCGGCGTAATGGCATATGAACTAAAGCAAAAACTGAATGCCGAAGTTTGGGGAATCGAATTATTCGAAGAAGCGGCTAAAAGAGCAGCGGCAAAATTAGATAATGTTATATGGGGCAATGTTGAAGACGCAATACTGCAGCTTCCGAATAATTATTTTGATGCAATCATATTCGCCGATGTTCTTGAACATCTTGTTGATCCTTATAAAATTATTAAGCTTATTAAAACAAAACTTAGGAATAATGGAGAAATAGTCGCAAGCATTCCGAATGTCCGTCATTGGTCTGTTATTAAAAATTTGATAGAGGGCAAATGGGATTATGAAAATGCCGGACTGCTGGATAAAACACATCTTAGATTTTTCACATTGAAAAGCGCGGCTGAATTGTTTACCAATGAAGGATTTAATGTAATTGATGTTAAAGCTACGATGGATGCTAAATTTGAATTCCCTTCCGACTTAATGCAAGCATTTAAAAACAGCGGCTATGATGTATCTTCCCTGCAGGAGAACTCGCAGCATTATCAATATTTATTTAAGACACGGAAAATTTCGGTTCAGATTGAAACGTCGATAATTATACCTGTTTATAATCAGCTTGAAACTACACAATCAACAATCAATTCAATTTATGAAAATACTAAAGGTAATTTTGAACTTGTAATTGTCGACAATAACAGCTCTGATGAAATAAAAAAGTATTTAAGAAATTTGGAAATCCAAAAACCGAATGTAAAAACTATTTCTAACACTCGGAATCTTGGTTTCCCGAAAGCAGTTAATCAAGGCATTGAATTTTCAGAGGGCAAATATATTGTAATTGCAAACAATGATATTATAGTAAATAAAGGCTGGCTCAATCGATTTATTGATATTGCCGCCAATAACGAAAAAGCCGGCATAATAAGCGGAATATCAAACTCTGTAAGCGGTGTTCAGGTTGATAAAAATGCTAATTACCAAACAATTGATGAAATGAAAACTTACGCTGAAAAAATCCGCTTTGAAAATCAAAACCAATATTGGGAATTCCCGCGTGTCGCGTTTCTTTGTACCTTAATTAAAAAAGAAGTGATTGAAAAAATAGGCGGACTTGATGAAAGGTTTTCCCCAGGCAATTATGAAGATGACGATTATTGTTTAAGGGTTCAGCTTGCAGGTTACAAAACATTCATAGCCAAAGATGTGTTCATACATCATTACGGATCTAAGAGTTTTAAAGCCGACGGAAATGATAAATACGAAAAATTGTTAAATAGAAATAATAATTTGTTTGTAGAGAAATGGGGTGCCGATCCGGATGAAATCTGGCTGAAAGGGGAATCCGTTAAAAAAAGATCATTGGAATTCCCTATATCGGGTAGCAGAATAGAAAAATATTTCCGTCGAGGATTTATTAATATTCATGATAATGAATATGAACTTGCGAAAGAGGAATTAACAAATTGTGTTAATGAATTTGAAAAAAACGGTAAAACCGAAGAAGGGAATATATCTCTTCAGAAAATAAAAGAATTGTTAAGTAAGGTAGAAACAGTTGCCGAACAAAGTTTAAATGGGAAGAATGCGCAATGGACTGCGTCAACCGTAAATTTATAAAGTCTTAATTGGAGGAACAAATGCTGCAGTATGAACAACTTTTTGAAAACGCTTATAACTTATTCAGCACGGGTAATTATCGCGAATCGATTTCCATGCTTGAAGAAATAAAATCATTGGAAGAACAATTGGGAAACTATACTGTTGAGGATTATTATATACTAAAAGGGAGCGCGTTTCTCGCTCTAAATGAACTTGATAAAAGCCGCTCGGCTTTTGAACAGGCACTAATGGAAAATAATAAATCTGTTGAGGCGTGCTTAGGTTTAGGTAAGGTTCTCTATTCTTCGGATATGAAAAAAGAAGCGAAAGTAATGTTCGAATGGGCGGTAAAAAATGATCCTGATAATGAGCATGCGGTTGAAACATTAAAAAACATTAATAATATTCTCGGATTTCCGGAAGGCCATTTTATCGAAGATTCGGAATTAACCGAAGAAGAAATGAATGTTAATTTGAATGAATTATTTATTGAAGCGTATGAATTAATGATGAACAGCAGCTACGACGAATCGCTTGAAACGGTAAAGGAGCTGGAAAATCTTTTTTACGAAGAAGTAAATATTCTAAAAGGGAATACTTATCTGGCTCAGGATAAATATGATAAGGCTAAAGAGTGTTTTGAATCAGCATTAAAGATTAATTCACGGTGCGTACCGGCTTATAACGGTTTAGCTGAATTATACGCATCAAAGAACATGCTTAGGGACGCAAAAGCAATGTTTGAATTTGCATTAAGCATTAATCCCGAAGATCAATTTGCTGGAATGGGTTTGGCGGAAGTAAATTATGATTTAGGGCTGCCCACTCTTCAATCCACATATACATTTTTAACCGACGGCAAATTAAATAAAGTACTCGACGAAAAATTGAATAAAGCATACGAATTGTCGCAGGAAAAGAAATTTGAGGAATCTCTTAATCTAGTTATTGAAGTTGAAGCCGTAATTAAAAATTCGAAAGAATTTAATTATAAAGAACTTTCTTCCGGGTTAAATAATTTTATGGGATTTAATTACTTGGGAATGGAAGAGTACGATAAAGCAAAAGAAGCGTTTGAAAAATCACTTCAAACAAATTCAACGAGTTCACAGGCATGCGCAGGCTTAGGCGAAATATTTTATTTTCAGCAGCTTGATAAAGAAGCAAAAATTATGTTTGAATGGGCGGTTAAAAATAACCCTAAAAATTATTTTGCCATTTTAGGTTTAATAAAAATGAATGAAATATTGGGTTATTCTCCCGATCATAACTCACTCTATTTAGGGCTGCCTGCTGAAGTGGAAAAAGAATTTTCATCCTTGATTACATCGGCTTATGATTTGTTTGAGACTAAAAATTTTAATGAAACATTATCCAAAATTGATAAAGCCGAAAAACTTTTGGTGGAAAATCTTGATGAAATAAAGATTCAAAAAGCATTAACCAGTCTTTATAACTTAAGAGGATTCGCGTATTTATCCTTAAACAATATAGCTAAAGCAAAAGAGGCTTATGAAAAAGCGTTAAATATTAATCCGAGCTCTTCGCAGGCTTGTGCCGGTCTGGGAGAGGTTCTCTTCTTATCCAACAAGGACGAAGAAGCAAAAAGAATGTTTGAATATGCGGTTAGCCATGAACCGTTAAATCAATTCGCGATTTCAGGATTAAAAAAGGTCAATCAAGGACTCGGCTTACCTGAAAACGATAATACTTTGCTTGCGCGTCCACAAAAGGAAAAAACAGAAGAAATAGGAAATTTAATAGAAGAAGCGTACAGTTTATTTGAAACTAAAAATTTTAATGAAGCCATAAAGAAACTGGATGCGGCGGAAAAAGTTATAGAAGATAATTTCAACCGCGAGGAAAATTTTGAGTCGCTTACAAGACTTAATAATTTTAAAGGATTTAGCTTCTTAAATTTGGAAAAAATGAGTGAAGCAAAAAATTGCTTTGAAAGAGCTTTAAACTTGGATTCAAAATCTTCTCAGGCATGCGCGGGTTTAGCAGAAATATTTTTGCTGGAAGGAAAAAGCCAGGAGGCAAAAACAATGTTTGAATGGGCATTAAAGAATAATCCGAATAATGTGTATGCTGAAAAAGGATTAGAAAAAGTTAATAAGAATTTTATCTAATAAAATAGAGACATACAGTGCCGAACATAACCTTAAGCATGATTATTAAGAATGAAGAAAAATATTTGGCAGGATGTCTGGAGTCGGTGAAAAATATAGTTAATGAAATCATAATTGTTGACACAGGTTCAACCGATAATTCATTAAAAATTGCTGAAAAGTACAATGCAAAAATATTTCATTATAATTGGACAAATGATTTCTCTGCCGCAAGAAATTATGCTTTAAGTAAAACAGAAAATAGCGGCGGCTATGTTTTATATCTTGACGCTGATGAAAGGTTATCGGAAGAATCCGCCGTTGAATTATTGAATCTGACAAGTATAAATAAACTTGCAGGTTATAATTGCACAGTTGAAAGTCCCTCGCAGGCAAGCGGCGGAACTAACGTTATGAAATACATCCGCCTATTTGCGAATCATCCTAAAATAAAATTTGAGGGTAAAGCGCACGAACAGATTGAGAATTCATTACTGGAAAACGGATTTTCAATATACGATTCCGGTATAAAAATTATTCATCTTGGCTATGACGTATCCGAAGAAGAACTAAAAATGAAAGCACGAAGAAATCTCGAGCTTCTTATAAAAGATTATGAAATTAAAGCTTCAAGTTATAATGCGTTTCAAATTGGACAAACATACGTTGTAATGGGGGAACTGCTGAAATCGGAACCGTATTTTATTTTCGCGGCTAAAAACAAAAATCTAAAAATTAGTCAGCTTGCTCATTGCTACAGATATTTGGCGGCAATAGAATCAAATGTTAAAAATGATCTTGATAAATCAATTGAATACTTAAATGAAGGATTAAATATATCCCCCAAACAGCCGCTACTTAATGTTATTGCTTCAAATGTATATTTAAGAAAAAATAATTTTATTTTAGCCGAAAAATATGCTCGAAATGCATTCGAATTTAATTCACAAATAATTGGAAATCATTCAAACGATTTTGAAATCAAAATAAAAAATGAAGATCTGCTTAATCATGTATTAAATGTCGCAATGTTAAGCTGCAATGTTTCCCTGTTTAACGACTATTACAGATTGCATAAAAACGAACATAACGAATCAAGCAGAAATAAATTACTATTATTGTTTAATTCAGTTTTTAATAATTATTCTATCGAGAATGAAATTGTAGAACTTGCTGAAAAAGTTTTAACTATTGAGTTTGTGCCGGCATTTGTTTTCTCCTTAAATAATTATGAAAATATTATTACCCGGATTAAGATTCTGGAACAAATAAAAGCGAAGTATCCGGATGATATCAGAATTTTAAACATGCTCGGAAATTCGTACCTGGAAATTGGAGAAAAAAATAACGCCTTTAATAATTTTGAAAAGTCATTTATAATAAGCAATAATGACCAGGCGCTTTTATTTTCTTTAATAACTTTAAGCGCCGAGCTGAACTTAATTGACAAACTTTTAATGTTTATCGAAGCGGCGCAGGATTTATTTAAGGATAATAAAGCCATACTGGAGAAACTTCAAAACATTAAAGCCAAAATTAATACCGTCGCAAATTAATAATGAATAACGCCGAATTAACATATGAAGAATTCTTAAATGATCTTAGGTCATGTACTAATGAACCTGAAGTTGCCGCGCTTCTTGAAAACCCCGGGAATAATTTATTATACGATCTGCTTGTAATTGTTGATACCTTTGCGACTGAGAAAAAATTTTACGAAGCAGAAAAAATATTACAGATCCTCGCAAACGCGTTTAATGAACCTGAATTCTATTCATCGCTGGCTTTGTCTCAAAAAAGACAATATAAATTTGAAGAATCAAAAATTAATTATAAGAAATCAATTTCTCTCGATTCTTCACTGTTCAAAATATTCTATAATTATGGAATTCTGCTTTGCGAAATGAAGGAATATGAAGAAGCGGTTGATGCTTTTCAGCAAAGTATAAACTTAAATCCTGATTGTTATTTATGCTACTACAACCTGGGTAATTGCTATCGCGAAATTGATGAATATGGCAAAGCAAAAGATGCTTACGAAAAAGCTCTCTTTATTAATCCGGATTTTGATGATGCTGTTTATAATCTTGGCGTGGTTGAAGAAGCCTTAAATTTGAAATCGCTGGCGCTTAATCATTATGATAGAGCTATAAAGATAAACCAAGAAAATATACAGGCTCACTGGAATAAGTCGCTTTTACTGCTGCAGCAGGGAGATTACTTAAACGGTTTTAATGAATATGAATGGCGCTTAAAGAAAAAAGAATTTATAAGAGAATTTCCTTTCCCTGAGTGGAAAGGGGAAGATTTGTCAAATAAAAATTTGCTGATTTATTGCGAACAGGGATTCGGCGACGCAATTCAGTTTCTGCGGTTTATAAAACAATTAAATGCGGCATGCATAACTGTTGAATGCAGAAAAGAATTGAAACCGCTCTTTGATTCAATTGATTATATAGATCATAATATAATCCGCGGATCTTCTGAGTATAAAAAGTATGATTACGATTATTATGTTTCAATTATGAGTCTGCCTTATAAATTGGGAATTGTTTTAGATATTATTAACAATACTCCCTATCTAAAAGCTGAAAATACAAAATCCGGTTACTGGAAAGAAAAAATAAATAGTACGGGAAAAATTAAAATTGGAATTGTATGGTCGGGAAATCCTATTCATCAGAATGATAAATACAGGTCGGTTGATCCTGAGCTTTTAATTAATAAACTTCGCGGCAATAACACGGCGCTTTACAGTCTGCAGATTAATCCTAATAAAAAAGAAAGGCAAATAATTGATAAATACGGAGTAAATGATTTTGCAGATAATATAAAAGATTTTTCAGATACCGCGGCTTTTATTGAAAATCTCGATTTAATAGTTTCTGTTGATACTTCAACCGCTCATTTAGCCGGAGCAATGGGAAAAGAAACATGGATCCTTCTGCCGTATAATCCAGATTGGCGCTGGATGTTAAACGGAATTGATTCTCACTGGTATCAGTCTGTAAAATTATTCCGGCAAAAAAATAAAGATGATTGGACAGAAGTATTTCGGAATATTGAATTGCACCTTAACAAGAAAATTGAACCAATGCTTGACGCAGATTTAGTTAATAAGGATAAAGCTGATATTAATGAAATCTATAATTCGATAGAAATCTTTATTAACAATAACGAGTTCGATAAGGCATTAAAACAAATAGAAATTGTTTTGTTAAACGATCAAAACCCTTTTAAGGCATTTAATTATTTAGGAATACTTTTCGCGAAAACAAAAAATTTCGCAAAAGCCGAGGAATACTTCATTAAAACAATAAATATGCAGCCTGATTTTTCAGATGCTTTGAGCAATCTGGGTGTAATTTATTTTGAACATGAACGATTTGAAGAGTCAATTCAATTTCTTGAAAAGGCAGTTAGCTTAAACCGGGATAACTATAAATCATATTTTAACCTTGCATACGCTTTTCAGGAAGTTGGCGAGATTGAAAAAGCCACTGAATGTTATAATAGTTCAATTATACATAATCCCAATTTTGCGGATGCACATTTTAATTTGGCATTGCTGAATCTGTTGAAGGGTAACTATCAGAATACTTGGAAAGATTATAATTATTGGGCATTCAAAACCGGCAATAGAACAATCAGACATTTTAATAAACCCAAATGGAATGGCGATAATTTTAGAGGAAAAATATTATATATATACCCTGACCAGGGTTTTGGTGATGTAATTCAGTTTATACGATATTTACCGTTTGTAAAAGAACGCGGCGGCGAAATAATATTTGAATGTCAGCCTGCACTTTTTAACTTGTTGAAAAATATAAAAGGGTTTGATAAAATTGTAAAAACAAATCCCGGTTTGAATATTACGGAAAATTATGATCTGCATATTCCTCTTCAAAATCTGCCTGAAATTTTTAATACCAGTCTTGATTCAATTCCGCCATATTCTTCCAATTTAAATGTAAGTACTGAAATAAATGAAAAGTGGAAAAATAAAATTGGTGAAACAAAAAATTACAAAGTCGGGTTTGTATGGAGCGGCAATCAATATCCTTCCATTAATAGAAAACGTCACTTAAGTTTAACTGATTTTATCCCGTTATTTAATTTGAGTAATGTTGATTTTTACAGTTTACAGGTTGACGGGGAATCTAAAAAATTAAAGCAATATACAGAACGATTTAATATTTTTGATTTTTCAGATGAAATAGAAAACTTTGAAGATACGGCAGCGATAATAAATAATCTTGATTTGGTAATAACAATCGATACTTCCATTGCGCATCTTTCCGGAGCAATGGGCAAAAAAGTATATACGATGCTTCCTTTTATTGCCGACTGGCGTTGGGGATTAAATTCATCTTTTACGCCATGGTATAAATCAATGAAATTGTTCAGACAGAGTCGCAGAGGAAGATGGGAAAGTGTAATAGATAATGTTATTAATGATTTGGAAAAAGAGATTTGAGACAAATGGATAAATCAAATAAACTAACTCGACATGAATACGAAAAATATAATGTTTCCGTTGAAGAAGGAATGAAACGGCTAAAGGAATTTCTAAAAAGAATTGAGGGTGAAACTTATCCGGAAGAAATTTCATTTTGGCATAATAATATTACCGTTCAAATGTTCCAAAAATTAATTGATGATTACAAACCTAAGGCAAACAGCAGAATTCTGGACATCGGATGCGGACAAGGGCCTTTTCTTGAAGCGGCAAAATCAAAAGGTTTTAATCCCGTCGGCATTACACTTAATGATGAAGATTTAATCGTATGCAGGGAAAAAGGTTTTGAAACTTATAAAATGGATCAGTCTTTTTTAGATTTTCCCGACAAATACTTTGATGTAATATGGGCGCGTCATGTGCTTGAACACAGTATTTTCCCCCTGTTTACTCTTAGCGAATATTACCGTGTATTAAAAGATGACGGTATTATTTACATTGAGGTGCCCAGCAGTAATTCTCCTTGTCTGCATGAGAATAATCCCAACCACTACAGTGTGCTTCATAAAGAAATGTGGGGTTCATTGCTGGACAAGTCGAAATTAAACTATGATGCTGTTTTGAATTTAAGTTTTGATCTTCCTCAGGCCCATGAAACTTATTGGGGAATATTTTGCAAGAAGAAAATTTTCACTAGTATCAAGGAACAAGTATCAAGTATCAAGAATCAAGGATCTGAATTACGATTGTATCTGGCGTTATCTGCCGGCGAAAATTTTGGATGGGGAGTATGCAGCAAATACTTAAATAATGAAGTCCCTAAACTGCGTCCTAATTCGGAAATTTGGAATTTTCATGAGAAAGGACAAGTTGACTCAAAGGTTGAAGGATTAGTTTTTCATGCTCTGACTGGACTTGAATTTGATACCCTTTCAAAATTAAGAGGCGCTAAAAATGTGGGTTATACTTTTTTTGAAAACGAGTTAAATGACTTATCGGTTGTAAACTCTAAAAAATATGAAATGGTATTAGGCGGATCATCATGGAATAAAGAGAAGATGATAGAAAAAGGCATATCTAACGCCGGAGTATTGATTCAAGGAATTGACCCTGAAGTGTTTTATCCGGTAGAGGAAAAATTAAATGAAGATTTCTTTATAATATTTTCAGGCGGTAAGTTTGAACTTAGAAAAGGGCAGGACCTTGTCTTAAAAGCCGTTAAAATTATGCAGGAAAAATACAATAACGTGATTTTAGTTAATGCCTGGTATAATATGTGGCCGAAAACAATGGACTTAATGAGCCGCTCAACCTACATAAAATATGAAAGGAATAGCGATAATTATCTGGAAGTAATGAACAACCTTTATTCATTAAACGGTTTGGACAAAAACAGAATTTTTACGTATGAATTAATTAATAACAAAGAATTAAGAAATTTTTATTCGCAAACGGATATAGGGTTATTCCCTAATAGATGCGAAGGCGGAACAAACCTTGTATTAATGGAATATATGGCATGCGCAAAACCTGTAATAGCATCTTACAATACAGGACATAAAGATATCCTCACTCAAAACAATTCTTTAATGCTTACCGAAATGGCAGAAGATAAAATATATTTTAACAATAATCTCTGGGCCGATTGGGAAGAGCCTTCTCTTGAAGAAATAATCTCGAAACTCGAATATGCTTATCATAACCGGTCCGCGATAAGACAAATAGGCAAAAACGCGGGTGAGTTTATGAAGAAGTTTACATGGACAGACACTGCGAAAGAATTAATAAAAATTATTGATAAAATATAACCCTGTCTTACTTATTTATAATTTGATAAAGAATTAAAAAGAGCGTCGCCGGTTATAAAATTATTTAATTGCCTAAATTCTATAATAGTATTCTTAGTCAATAATATTTATTTTAATACATAAAAAATCGGGGTAAATAAATTGTCTAGCATTTCAAAAACGGAAAAATACTTTTATAGAATATTCTTTGTTTCAATGATAATGCTTATAGCGGTTTCATGCGTTACAAAGAAAATCGCGGTAAAAGAATCGCCGGAAGTAATATCAATAATACCTATTCCATCCGAGGTTATTTATGACCGGGCAGTTAACAATTATTTCCGGTTAACAAATAATACAAATATTTATGTTGATAAAGATAATGATGAGTTAAGAAGAATAGGCCAATACATTGCCGGAAAAATAAATACGCCCACCGGCTTTGATTTAAGCGTGTTTGATTCAGGAAATTTAAGTGAAGACGGTAATATATATTTAAGAATTGTTGAAGATGAAACTCTCGGCACTGAAGGCTATAAACTTACCGTTACTCAAAAAAACATAATTATTGAAGCAGCAAAAACAAACGGAATATTTTACGGTGTTCAAACACTTAGACAGCTGCTGCCGGATGAAATTGAAAGTAATACAATAAAGAATATCGAATGGCGCGTTAGAACCGTTTCAATAAAAGACTATCCCCGTTACGAATGGCGCGGGGCAATGCTGGATGTTGCTCGTCATTTTTTCCCTGTTGAAGATGTTAAACATTATATTGATATGCTCGCACTTTATAAAATTAACCGACTTCACCTGCACCTTACCGATGATCAGGGCTGGCGTATTGAAATTAAATCATGGCCAAATTTAACTGCACACGGAGCGTCAACTGCAGTTGACGGTGATCCCGGCGGATTTTTTACACAGGATGATTATAAAGAAATAATAGATTATGCCTTCGAAAGATACATAACGGTTATCCCGGAAATTGATATGCCCGGACATACAAACGCGGCGCTTGCCTCTTATCCAGAATTAAATTGCGACGGAATAGCTCCCGAATTATTTACAGGTATTAAGGTGGGATTTTCGAGTCTTTGTGTAGAAAAAGAAATTACTTATGAATTTATTAATGACGTTATTGGTGAACTGGCTCAAATAACAAAAGGACCTTATATTCATATTGGCGGAGATGAGGCGAAATCTACTAAAGAAGAAGACTATATAAAATTTATAAATAGGGTGGAAGAAATTGTAAAATCAAACGGCAAAAAAATTATAGGCTGGGATGAAATAGTAAACGCAGATATTTCAAATTTATCAATCGCCCAATTTTGGGCAACAAAAAGCAATGCGGTTAAGGCTTCTCAAAAAAAGGTTCAAATTATCATGTCTCCTTCAACTAGAATTTATTTGGACATGAAATATAATCCCTCAACTCCGATCGGATTATTTTGGGCGGGTTATATAGATATAAAAAAATCCTACGATTGGGATCCTTCTACTGAAATTGACGGCGTTACCGATGAAAATATTTTAGGAGTTGAAGCGCCGTTATGGACTGAAACAGTTAAAACAATGAATGATATTGAATACATGGCATTCCCCAGATTAATTGGCGCGGCAGAAATAGGCTGGTCGAAACAGCATCTGAGGCAATGGGAAAATTACAGTCAAAGACTGAATCTTCATAAAAACCGGTTGAAAATATTGGATATTAATTTTTATCAGGATAATGATATTAAATAAAACGTATTTAATAAACATATAATTAATACTGTTTAGTAAAGGTTCCTTCTCCTTGGATTTATGAATTTAACGGAGACAAAATGGAATTAAGATTAAGAAAAATTAATGATATATCTGTAATTGAATTAAACGGATTCCTAACAATGAATTTAGGAGAATATAACATAAAGAAAACTATTACCGATTTGCTTAATAACGGCGATAAAAAAATTCTTTTCAAATTGGATAATGTTGAATTCATTAATTCGGCCGGAATTGGAGAACTCGTGGGTGCATATATATCTGTAACTAACCGCGGAGGAATGATTAAACTTTGCGGTATTCCTGAAAAGGTTAATAAAATGCTTAGGGTAACGAAGGTAATTTCAATTTTTAATACTTATAAAACAGAGGAAGAAGCGATTTCTTCTTTTGGATAATTATACAAATGCTTTTACAAGTTTTTAATTATTTATTTGTAATAAATTTAATTTAGGAAACTGGCAGGACAATTGTAAATGTGCTGCCTTCATCCAATTTGCTTTCCGCTGTAATAGTCCCGCCGTGCCGTTCAATAAATTCTTTTACTAAAACCAGACCAATACCTGAACCTGATTCACCCTTGGTCCCTCTAACCGATTTATTTACAGGATTAATAAACAATCCGTTCAATGTTTCTGTATCCATTCCTATTCCGTTATCCTTAATAATAATTTCAGTCTTATTATTATTAATAAGGGAAACCGATATAAGTATTTCGCCGTTGGGTTTGGAAAATTTAATTGAATTTAAAATTAAATTTCTGAAAATAGTATTTAGCATTTGTTCGTCGGCCTGAACAATCAAATCATCGGCGCATTCAACAGTTGCAGCAATATTCTTTCTAATAATATTATTATGGAATAATTTCAAAACATTATTAATTATATGTTTTACTTTTAGATCCACTGGTGAAAATTCAATTGAGTTACCCTGGTTTTTAGCCCAGATCAATAAATTTTCAAGCAAATCATAATCGGATTTAATTAATTCTCCTATAGTTTCAATAGTTGATTTACGTTCATGTTCGCTTAAATTGTCATAATTCGTTTTTAATAATTCTATTCCGCTGAATATTGCATAATAAGGTCCGCGCAAATCATGTGCAATTATTTTAAAGAATTTATCTTTTACCAAATTTATTTGTTTTAATTCTTCGCTCAATTTCTTTTTTTCATAAAATCTGTATGTAATAATTCCTATGATAAAAATAATCAGGATTATTGAGATTATTAGATAGTTACGCTGGATAATCTGCTGATTAAGATCATATTGTAAAATTTGATTCTCCTTTTCGGCTTTTTCAATTTTTAATATAGATTCAAGCTCGTTTAATTTTATTATCTCTTCCTTTGTATAAACGGAATCTTTCAGATTAATGAATTTTTCATAGTAAAAAAAAGATTTATTTATGTCCCCGGTTTTTTTATAAAACTTATAATGCGCCTTATAACAGTTTAATAATAAATCCGGATCGTTTACTTCAATAGCTTTCTGCAATGAGAGTGAAAGAGATTCTTCTCCCGATTTTTTTTGATTAAGCGCAAGGTATATTAACGCCCTGCTGTTAAGGTTGTTAATTTCTCCTTCGGTATTAAGAATTTTCCTGTTAAGCTCAATAGCATTATTTGAAAACTTAATTGCGTCATTGTATTTATTCTCATTTAGGTGCAGCTCACTTAATCCGTTCCAAATTTCAGCAAGTCCTTTTAAGTAATTGTTTTTCTGATAAATATTTTCCAATTGCTTATATATATTTTCCGCTTCTTCAAAATGTTTTTTCTTAAATAAAATATCGGCAATTTCAAGAAGTATTCTTGAACTTAAGTCTTCATTATTAATTTGATTGGCAAAACTCAGAGCTTTGTTAAAGTAACTTAAACTGTTGTCGAAATTACCTTGGTCTTTAAAAACCCTACCCATATTTATATTGCAGTATGCCAGACCTCTAAAGTCTTTAAGATCTTCAAAAATTGATATCGCGGAAACTATGTTTTCCGATGCAGGTACGAAATCGTTTTTAATTCTGTAGATGCCGCCTATATTGTTATAAGAATAACCTTTCTGGATTTTATCACCGGCTTCCTTGCTCTTAATTAATGCGTCAAAATGATATTCAAGAGCGACTTCATTGGCGCCAATGTTTGTATATATAACACCTAAAAAATTGTTGACTTTGGCGAGCAGACTATAATTTTTAATTTTTTCGGCCGAAGATTTTGCGAGGTTCGCTATTTTAATAGCATTTAAAGGATCGTTGCTTCTTTTGTCCCATACTTCATCCAACACTAATTCAATTTTTGAAGAATCGTTTAGCTCCCTAAGTTCTGTCTGATCAGACTCACTTAACGGTACAAAAGCGAATGAATACGCTTTTATTAAGTAAGTCAATAATAATATTTTAGTTATAATCAATTCTTCTCATTCTCGTTATTTTGCACCAATAGCATTTATACTAACGAACTTTAGAATATATTACCTGTTTCAAAGCATTCGAAAAATTACTACTGAATATCCTCTAATTTACCTTCATTTAAAATCATATCTAAATTTTCTTTAGCGATTACATAATCCGGATCAATTGAAAGTGAAGTTTGGAAATATTCTTTAGCTATATCAATATTGCCCTGATAATAATTCAGAACTCCCAAATTTGTTAATATGCTTTTTTCTTTGGGGTATTCTTTTAGCAGGAGATTATAAATATTTATGGCTTCGTCAACTTTATTTTCTGAAATTAGATTATCGGCATGAACGTTGAATTTATCCAAGAGCAGACTATTAAGTATTGTATCCCTGCCGTTCATTTTAATCTCTTCATCAATTAATTTCCATTTTTGCCAAAAGATCTTTTTATTTCTTTCTAATATTTGTCCCGCTGTTTCTTCTTTATCAAGATATTTTATTGTTCTAAGCGCCCTAATCGAACCGCTCCATTCGTGTTCATATCCTTTGCATGGAACTGCCCAGCTTTTAAGATTTGCTTTTTTAATCTGAAGTCCTGTATCCCATTCTTCAAAGTAACATGGTGTAAACTTATTTTCGAATATTAAAGTTCCGTTATGAAAATATTTTGTTTTTACTGCAAATAAAAATCCGGAAACGGCGTCAACTTCCGTGGGCTCATTAAATGTTCCCTTATCCAAATACATTAAATCCTTGCTTTGATGGAAGTTAAAATAAGAACCTTGCGGACCCACAATTGCCGCCTCGGGCAATTGAATCAAATTCTGCTCAAGTGTTTCTACTGTTTCTTTCGTAATTGTTAAATCGGCGTTTAATATAAATGTGATTGGAGTCTGCGACATATGAAGTCCAATATTCCATGCTCGTGAAACCCCTACATTTTTTTTCATTATTGTGTAATAGTCAATTCTAGGATGATTTTTCATTTCGTTTGCGACTTCTTCATTATTAAATATCACAATAACTTTGCCGCCTATGTTTTCAAGACTTTTAAGCAGGGTATTAATATTAAACGGGCTTGCTGGCGAATAATCTAAAACGGGGATAACAAAACTTCTCTTTAAATTATTTATATCGTTTTCAGAAACGCTTATATTTTCCAAAGATCTTTTTCTCCATTGTTTGGCTGTTGGGGTAGTCTCATTTTTGCCGAGTACTACGTTTAATAATTCTTCGACTCTATGAAAATATGTGTGCGCGTTATGAACAAGTTCCATTCCGCGTTTTACAATTATTTCTCTCAGCTCATCATTCTCCAGGTAAAATTGAGCAGTATTAGAAATGAAAGAATCTTCATAAACTGCCAGATCCTCATTTCTTACAAACAGTTCTTCCTGTCCGCTGTTTTTAGCGAAATCGGTTAAAAGGAATGATCCGGTCGACATAACCTCGAATACGCGCATATTAAGATCATCTTTAACCGCATTATTAAACACTATTTTTGATTCGGCAAAAACTCGTGCCATTTCATCCCAGAAACATCTTTCGTAATAAAGATTAAAGTTTTTAATTAACTGGGCAAGGAGAAGTTCGCGTCTTTTATTGCCGGATATTGAACCGACAAATCCTAAGTTATGTGTCTTTTGCTCGCCGTTAGATTTCAGTAATTCCTTGTCGCATGCCAGCGGCAGCCAGAAAACATTTTGTATTCCGGCTTTAATAAATTCAGGTATATATTCTCTTTGTGCAATAAATACAAAATCAAAATTCTTTCCCCATTCCAGATGCATAGGCAGATTTAAATGCGAATCAACAAAGTAGCATGCGGTAGGAATATTCAAATCTTTAATATTCTTTGGGTAATTCCCGTTTACCGATTCAATCCATAAAAATATATCCGGTTTAATCTCTTTGGGAGCTTGATTATATATTTCAAGAATATCAACATCAGGGTCAAGCGGTAAATCAAGGGGTTTAACCTCCAATTTCATATTCTCAAGGTTCCATCTCTTAATCACTTCATCGGTAATCACCGGACCGCAAGTTATTACATTGTATTTTTTTCTTAAAGCTCTTTCAAAAAATACCGCGGTTGTAACAGGATATGAGACGTAAGAAAGCCATATTGTTAATTTTTCTGTTGAATTCATATAATCTTCATAAATTATGGTTAAGTAGTAATTATGTTCAAATTTAATACCATCCTTATAATAATTATATAGCGCATCAATTAAGTCAATCGGCTTATTATTCGAAGAATAATAACTGTACAATATTGTGCACATGGTTTATATAATCACAAAAGATTAATCAAAAAATTTGTTTTTCACTCAAAAACGCAAAATATTTTCTAAATAATGAACACTAAAATTCTGGCTTGAATCTTGAAACTTGGATAAAAAAAAGTCTCCGAATTTTGGGGAAAGTTTCAAACGGAATATTGGAAAAGGGATTTTGGAATTAGAACTACAACAAACTATTCTTAATCATCAAAACGGAAACCTTGAAGAGGCGGAAAAAGGGTATCTTGAGTTGATTAAGGAAAATCCGGACGACGGGAAGTTAAACTTTCTTCTCGGCACTCTGTATCTTCAGTTTGGGAAACCGGATGTTTCTTCAGTATTCCTTGGCAAATGCATTTCTCAGAACCCTTCTGATATTAAAGCTATAAATAATCTCGGTCTTGCGTATCAGTCAATGGGCAGGTATGAAGATGCCGTTAAAATGTTTACCGCGGCAATTAATGAAGATGAAAATTATTTGAGCGCTTATAACAACCTTGGTATTTGTTACCAGCTTGCAGGCGATTATAATAATGCGGTAAAAGTATTAAAGACAAGTTTGTTATTAGATGAAAACGACGATGAAACAAATTATAATCTTGGCGCGGTTTTACATAATCAAGGTTATGTTAAAGAAGCATTAGAATATTATTCAAAAGCTGTTGAATTAAACCCAGAATATATAGAAGCTCTTTACAATATCGCGTTGATAAATATTAGTGAAAACGATTTTATAAATGCGAAATCAAATCTTGAAAAAGCAAATAACATAATACCGGAAAACTTTGATGTGCTTTTTAATCTGGGTTTTGTAAATGAACAGCTAAATGATTTTGAAAAAGCGAAAGTATTTTATAAAGCAGCAAAACGTTTAAATAACGAATCGGCAGAGCTTAATTTTAATTTAGGCAACATTTATAAAACAGAAAAAAACTGGATTAAAGCGGAGAGCTATTATTTAAATGCGTTAAAAAATAAAATAGACCCGCGGATTCTAAATAATCTCGGATTTGCGCGTCACCGGCAGGGAAAATACGAAGAAGCAATTATAAACTATAAAGCCGCAATAGAGCTGGACAAGAATTATTCAGATGCAAAAATTAATCTAGGCGCTTCATTATTGGAATTGGGAAATATTGAAGAAGCTGTTATGAATTACAATGAAGTTCTTAATATCAATAATTCCGACGCCACAGCTCATTTTAACAAAGCAATTGCACTTCTGCTCTCAGGAAATTTTTCCGACGGCTGGAAAGAATATGAGTGGAGATTTTTTACATCTTCTGCCCATAGCGGAAAAGGGAAATTGGTAAAACCTAATTTTCTAAAACCTGAATGGAAAGGGGAAAATTTACAAGGCAAAACAATTTTAGTACACGATGAACAGGGCGCCGGCGATTCAATTCAGTTCATCAGATTCTTAAGTATATTAAAAGAATTTGGAGCGATTGTAATTTTTAAATGTCGTAAAGAGTTAATAAATCTTTACAAAAAATTTGATAGTATTGATGAAATTGTTGAATTAACAAACAATTGCCCGGAAAATTATGATTATGAAATCTCCCTGTTAAGTCTTCCGAATATATTAAAGATAGAATTAAATAATATCCCGTCGATAAACAGCTATTTAAAAGTAGATCAGCAGAAAGCAGAATATTGGAAAGAAAAATTATATACGGACAAAAAATTAAAAATTGGTTTGGTATGGAAAGGCAATGCAAATCATGAGTATGATTTTAAACGATCTTGTGATCTGGAAAATTTTAATAATTTGTTAAAAAACGACGACGTTGCTTTTTACAGTCTGCAGTTAAAGCATGAGGATAATGAGTTAAACAACACAAAAGTTGTTGATTTGTCAAACGAAATTAAATCTTTTGAAGAAACTGCAGCGATAATCTCTAATCTGGATCTTGTAATTACGGTCGATACGGCTGCTGCTCATATTTCTGGAGCGCTTGGAAAAAATACGTGGGTACTGTTATCAAAAGTCCCGGATTGGAGATGGTTAATGGACCGTGACGATTCACCCTGGTATTCTTCGGTTAAGCTATTCAGGCAATCGCAGACAGGGAATTGGTTTGATGTATTTGAAAATTTGAATAATGAATTGAAAAGCTTACTTAATTATGATAGCGAAGAATTTATAAAAGATTTTTATGACAAGAAGATTAAAGCATTTCAGTATCATGTTGAAGGTGAAATTGAAAAAGCTCAAAAACTATATATAGAATTGATAAACATGTTCAGCGAAGATACGGAATTATGTTTTTGGCTGGCTTCGCTTTATAAATCTAAGAATGATTTGGCAAACGCTATAAAATATTTTGAACAAGCTTTGTCAATAAATCCAAAATATTATGAAGCAGTTGAAGCCCTTGCTATTATTTATGAACAGACTAAAAATTATAAAAAAGCAGCAGCCAATTATTTAATTCTTCTGGATAGGGATAAAAATGATTTTAATCTATTAGTAAAAGTAGGTGAGATTTTCGGAAGGTTAAGAGAATTTGATATAGCTGAAGATTACTTGAAAAAAGCGTATAACATTGACAAGAATAATTTTGACTTGTTAAATATTCTCGGACTTGTTCTTCAAAAAAACAATAAACTTTTCGAAGCTAGAGAAATGTTTTTTAAAGCGGAAGAAATTAGTCCTTTAACCTCGGGAATTTATCTAAATATCGGAAATACTTATTTACTGGAAAAGAAATTTGACGACGCGATAAGAAACTATGATGAAGCAATAAAATTACAGATTAACTTTAAAGACGCTCATATTGCCAAAGGCATAATATTACTCTTAAATGAAAAATATTCACAAGGCTGGCAGGAATTCCTTTGGGGATTAAAAAGACCTGTTGAGATTATAAAAAATAATGCAATACCGATTTGGCGTCCAAAACCAGGCAACGGTGAAACCGTACTTGTTTATTCGGAACAGGGCATAGGCGATATAATTCAGTTCTCAAGATACCTAAGATTAATTAAAGAGCTTGATTACAATATTATATTTGTCTGTCCTCAATCTTTATCGGGGCTTTATAAGGGAAATGAATATCTTGAGAAAGTTATCGATTCAGAAAATCCTGATTTCCAAAATTTAGAATATGATTATTATGTGCCTCTGCTTTCTTTAGCAGGAATATTTAACACAACTACTAATAATATACCCACATGTAATGAAATCTTAAATTTAAGAAATGTTGCAAATAATGAATTTCCGATAAATGCGGAAAAAATAAATGTCGGTTTTGTATGGGCAGGGAATCCTGATAATGGAAATGATCATATCCGTTCAACCAATTTAAAAAGTTTTGAAAGGTTATTCGTTAATAATAGTGAGGTTGAATTTTACAGTCTGCAGAAAGATTCGGGAAGAGATATTGATGTAGCTTGCAATAAATTTAAAAATGTTCATAACCTGGCTCCTTATCTACGCAATTTTTTAGATACGGCGGAAGTTATTAACAAACTTGATCTTATTATAACAGTTGAAACCTCCGTTGCCCATTTATCGGGAACTTTAAATAAAAACACATGGACCTTACTTCCTTATCTTCCGGATTGGCGCTGGCTGTTAAACAGAGATGATTCGCCATGGTATCCCTCAATGAAATTATTCAGACAGGAAAAACCGGGCGACTGGAATTCATTGTTTAATAAAGTGGAAATGGAATTTTCAAATTGGGTATTAAATAAAAAAAACGAAGTTAATAATGCGAGAAATATTCATTCCGATTCGGAAGAACAAAGATTAATAGCGCGCCGGCTTTTAGATGAGAATAAAGTTGAAAAAGCTAAAACGGTTTTGCAGAATATTCCGAAATCTCAACTAACATCGGCTATATATTTCGATTTAGGCTATTGTTTTCATCTTCAGAACAATCTGCCTTCCGCGTTGGAGAATTATAATAAAACACTTGAGCTTAATCCTACCGATTATAATGCCTTAAACAATATCGGAATTATATTAAAAGATTTAATGCGACTTGATGATGCTGCGAATAGCCTGATGCTGTCCTTAAAAATTAATAACAACAATCCAATCGCATTAAACAACCTTGGAATTATTTTTGATCTAAAAGGTGATTTTAAAACAGCGGTTGAGTTATTTCAAAAAGCAATTGAAATACATCCGGGTTATGCAGAGGCTTACCTGAATATTTCCAACTGTTATGATACTCTTGGAGAAACCGGAAAAGCGTTAAACACAATTAACAAAGCTTTGGAAATAAGTCCGGATTATGCCGACGCTCATTTTAATAAATCTTTAATACTGCTTAAAGACAGAAGATTTGAAGAAGGATTAAACGAATACGAATGGAGACTGAAGAAAAAAGAATATCACGTAAGAAATTTCGGCAGACCTTCACTTGACACAAAAGATATTTCAGGAAAAGTAATTCTTGTTTTTGATGAGCAGGGTTACGGCGATACGCTAAACTTCGCGCGGTATATTAATGAACTTAAAAAACTTGGCGCCATAGTTTATTTTGAATGCCATTCGGCGCTTTCAAAATTAATGAAAAATTGCACCGGTGTCGATGCTGTATTCGAAAGAGGAGTTTTTGATTTAAAAAATATTGAACATGATTATCAGGTTCCTCTACTAAGTCTTCCCAAGTATTTTAATTCGGAATTTGAAAATTTGCCCCAAAACGTTCCGTATATCAAAGCAGATGAAAAAACAAATCAATACTGGCGAGGCTGGTTCTCAGAAATTTGTCAATCGGGTGGTCGCGAATCTAAAGTAAAAATCGGATTAGTATGGGAAGGTAAAAAACCTTTATATAATATTCATCGCGCAAGCACGTTAAAACAGTTTTCTGTTTTAACCGAACTTAGAGAATTCCAATTTTTCAGCCTTCAAATTGGCGATACCGCAGTACAAAACCAACAAATGATGGCCGATTATAACATAGTAGATTTATCAGGACAAATAAAAGATTTTAATGATACAGCGGCGATTATAAATAATCTTGATTTGGTTATAAGCGTTGATACATCCGTTGCGCATTTAGCCGGAGCACTCGGCAAAAAAGTTTGGACACTACTTTCATATAAAGCGGATTGGCGCTGGTTTAAAGATACTGACGAAAGTCCCTGGTATCCGACAATGAAATTATTCAGACAGAAAAAATTTGACGATTGGCAGGAATTATTATTAAGAATAAAAATACAATTACAAAAAGAACTAACTCAATTTCTAGATTAAACAACCAAAATAGGGAGGATTAAATGTCCTTTAGAGTAAACACAAACGTAAATGCATTGCAGGCGTATCATGAATTGGCAAAAGCTAACATGGAAAGCAGCAAGGCACAATTAAGACTCGCTTCAGGTAAAAGAATCTTAAGCGTAGCAGATGATACTTCAGGTTTTAACATAGGCACTTCATTAAAAGGAAAAATTTCCGTAATGAAAGGCGCGCAAGGAAACGTTGCCGCGGCAAAAACATTACTTTCAACGGCTGAAGGTTCTTTGCTGGGTATTAACGACCTTCTCGTAAAAATTGAAGGTAAACTTTCAGATGCGACAAACCCTACAACAGACAGAACCGCTATTCAGGATGATATAAGAGCTTTAGCGAAAGAATTACAAGATACCTTGCTGGGAGCTAAATATAATAACACCAGCGTATTATTCTCAGGAGCCGGCGCGGGATTTACATTCCAGGTCGGAGAAGCGGCCGATACATTAAAACTCGATTTTGCTTCTTCATTGGCAAGCACAGCCACAGGCGGATACGGCGTTGGAATTTCTGAATCAATCAGCAGTTTTGTAAATGTCGCAGCTGCAACATTGGCAAGTGTCGGCGGAAGTGCGGGAACTATAGCCGGACTTCAGACAGCTCTTTCAAATTTAAAGACTGCCGTTTCAGGATCTTTAGGTAAGATAGGTAACTTTACTCAGAGACTTGATATTAAAGAAGATACATTAAACGTATCAATTGCAAACGCTGAAGCAAGCGTAAGCCGCTTATTTGACGCTGATATGGCAATGGAGCAGTTAAACGCAACTAGAGGAAGTATTAAGTCACAAGCCGCAACAGCGATGCTGTCGCAGCTTAATCTTTCACCGCAGCAGGTATTGCAGTTATTCGGTTAATAAAATAATTAAAAAATAATAACGGAAAAATAAAATGAATACTTCAACACAATTAGCAAATGACCAATCACGCGCTAATGCTTACTTGGTGAAAGAAGTTCTGGAATCAACCCCCCAGAAGCTGCTTCTTAAAGTATTCGATTTTGCAATTGTTAATTGCAAAAAAGGAAATGTGGAAAATACTAACAAAGCATTGAGCGAATTAATTAAGGCGTTAAATTTTGATAATCCCGAAGCAAGAGAAATGTCGCTTGGTCTTCTTCAGCTTTATCAATACTCGCAAGAAGAAATGAGAAAAAAGAATAATGAAGTTGTTCTTCAAATACTAACAGGATTAAGAGATACCTGGCAGACAGTATTCAGCGCGGGTTTGTAATAGTTGTTTTATAAAACAATAATTAACCCGGTTTCATAAAGAAACCGGGTTAACATTAAACAGATTTAGTATACGTCACATAAAAACTTCTTTATTTCAATTAAAATTCACACCTCTAACAACACTCTTAAAATTTGTACTAAACTTCTTAACCTAATGCACGATTATGTATTTGGTTGTCAATAGAAGAATTAAAAATGGAAAACAAAATGAATTTTTACTATAAACTTTTTTTTAGGACAGCCGATAATACAAGTGTAAATTAACTAATAATATCAAGTAAGGATACTTGGTAAATTATAATAACAAACTACATGGAGGTATAAAATGGGATTCAGAGTAAACACTAATTCAGATGCGTTGCAAGCATATAATATGCTCAACAAAGCTAATCAAGCGACTGCAAAATCACAGTTAAGATTGGCATCTGGCAAGAGAATTTTAAGTGTTGCAGACGACACAAGCGGATTCAACATCGGAACTTCTCTTAAAGGAAAAGTATCTGTAATGAAAGGAGCACAATCAAATATAGCTTCTGCCAAAAGCATGTTAGCTACAAGTGAAGGAGCTCTTATGGGTATTAACGATCTTTTAACCAAGATTGAGGGTAAACTTTCTGATGCTACTAACCCTACAACAGATCGTACAGCTCTTAAAGATGATATTGCTGCTCTTGCAAACGAAATGCATGACATCTTAAAGAACACAAAATTCAACGATACCCAATTGTTATTCTCTGCTGCTGGTGCCGGATTCACATTCCAAGTTGGCGAATCTACCGATACATTGAAACTTGACTTTGCTTCTTCATTGGCAAGTTCCGCAAACGGTGGTTATGGAACAAATGTTTCTGCTTCAATTTCAAGCTTCGTTAGTGTTTCTGCCGGTACTTTAGCATCTGTTGGCGGTTCTGCCGCTTCAGTTGCGGGATTACAAACAGCATTAACAAACTTGAAATCAGCGGTATCAACATCGTTAGGAAAAATTGGTAACTTCACTCAACGTCTTGACATAAAAGAAGATACCTTAAACACTTCTATCGCAAATGCAGAATCAAGTATAAGTAGATTATTCGACGCTGACATGGCTTTCGAACAGTTAAATGCTACAAGATCAAGTATTCTTGGTCAAGCTGCGACAGCTATGTTTTCTCAATTGAACTTTGCACCACAGCAAGTATTACAATTACTCGGTTAATTTACAAGGTTCATTTACATAAAGCTCTTCCGGTTTATCCGGGAGAGCTTTTTATAAAAAACGAATTCGGGATAAATCATGTATAATTCTCAATCATACTCACGATCTTCAAACAGAGCAAATGCCTATCTTGTAAAAGAAATTCTTGACGCCGATCCTAAAAAACTATTGTTGAAAATTTATGACTTTGCTATTGTAAATTCAAAACGCGGCGATCTTGCTAAAACTAACAACGCTCTTTCGGCACTTATAAATGCTCTTAATTTTGATACTGAAGAAACAAAGAAAATTTCTATTGGTTTGATGAAATTATACCAGTTCTGTCAAGAACAAATGAGACAGAAAAATTTTAATATAGTTGTGAATATTCTATCCGATTTACGCGAAACATGGTTAACAGTATTTAGAACAGCAGATAAATAAGAAAGTAATTTTATGGATATTCTTTCAACATCGGGTATAAATCAGTTTATTAATAGTTACTCTATTTCTGAACAGAACAAGAGAATATACCCTCTTGAAAGCAGAAAAGATAAGTATAATCAGCTGAATACCGCATGGAGCGATTTAAGCTCAAAGCTAGGATCTCTTAAAACTATTGTATCAGATTTAAAGGTTTCTACAAGCAGCTCCTTATTTAATTCCAGAAAAACTTCTTTCCCGACAAATGACTTTCTTTCTGCAACTGCAAGTAAAAACGCGGCTGTTAGTTCTTATTCGTTACGTGTAAATCAGCTCGCGAAAAGCGATTTGGTTCTTTCTAATACAATGGCCTCCGATACATCTGTCGCTTCTGTGTCAGGAACTCATACGGTGGAGTTTTCAAGTGGCGATTATACAGGTACTGTTGATATCGATTTAACTGATTCTGAAACAAATGACACAATTATGACAAAAATTTCAGAAGCAATTAAAGACGATTATGCTGTTATTGATTCAAATTCATTGGTTTCAAGCAACACATATACAGGTGCTGGTGAATTTACGCTGGATATTAATGGAATAGAAACAACAATTTCATATGACTATACAGATCAAAATTATGATACAGTCATTGAAGATCTCGTGCAGCAGATTAATGGAAATACAAGCGGACTTACTGCTGAAAAAGTTGTCGACGGTTCAAATGTTTCATTAAAGTTAACTTTAGACGACAAAGATCAATATATCACCATCAAACAAACCGGTGATACGGGAAATTTGCTAAGTACTCTTGGTATTGATGTTGAAAATGAAAAATCAACCGCCGCTTTAGTTAACGCTTCATTATTTTCTCCTACTACCGGAAATTCCAAATTATCATTTACAGCTAAAGAATCCGGTTATGACAACAGACTAATTATGTCGGATATTTCCGGTTCGGCGCTCGATTTTGTCGGATTAACAAGTTCGATTTTGACTAATCGTACACAAAATATCGGGGATGACGATGCAGGTTTCAAATATTCGGCAGTGAGTTCATCCAATAATGAATTAAACGCTAAGTTAGAGTTTAACGGAATAAATATTCAGCGTAATTCTAACTCTGTTGATGATCTTGTAACAAATGTAACTTTTGACCTTAAATCAGTTATGGAAGCAACGGATAATGATGTAAGTGTTGCTGTGAAAATCGATAAAGACGCAATTAAGGGCAAAATTGAAGATTTTGTAAAAAAATTCAACGATTCTTATACTTATATAAAAAACCGGTTTACTTCTGATTCTCTTGGAAGAGGAATTTTTGCGGGTGATACTTCTGCGCTTTCATTAATGAACAAACTCTCAAAAACTGTCATGTCAAAAGTAGAAGGTTTAACTGATGACAAACTTAGTTATTTATCTGAAGTTGGGATTTCATTTGACCCAAGTTTGGGACTAACTGTTTCAGATAGTTCAAAATTGGAAAATGCTATTTCAAATACCCCTAGTCAGGTATCGGACCTTTTTAACTCGGAAAACGGAATTGCTAACACTTTATATAATACGGTTGATGCGTATCTTGGTTCTAACGGCACAATTGCGAATATGAAGTCGTCTTATGATAAAAATCTTAAATATATTGGCGATAGAATTACCTCAATTAATAACAGTATTGAAAAAAGCGCCAGTAATTTAAGAAGTCAATATGAAAAATTGCAGATGCAGCTTATAAGCATGTTATCCAGTCAGAATTTCTTTTCGCAATCAAGCGGAGGGTTCTTTTAATTGGACTTAAATATTGAAAAAGATATTGTAGTTTTGAAAAACGATCTGGATAAGATTCTATTTAATCTTAAAAATGTGAGTGAAAATACGTTCGAAAGTAGAATGGACTTTATTAACGCTACTTTGTCAAAAGTTAAAAAAAAACGTGAAGAATTGTTGAAAATTCACCCTGTAGAGGAATTGAAAAAATTTAATTACGAATTGGAAGATTATATTAAACAAATTGTAGAAAATTTCGATAATATTATAGCTGAAAAAAAAGCTGAACAGGATAAAATTGGTTCTGAACTGAAAAAAATTAATAATAAAAAGAAACTTACAAATTATAATAGGTAACAAATGGATATCAAAGGCATAGGAAGCGGCAATTATAATCCTTTTAACGAAATTCAGAAAAAACAGGAAGTACCTAACGGAAAGCCGGTTAAGGCTGCAGATAAAATCGAAATTTCGAAAGAGGCAAAATTGTTGAAATCAAACAGAATATCCGACAAAGATTTTTCTAAAATTAGAGAAAGAATTGATAACGGCTTCTATAACAAATCAGAAGTTATAAGCAAAATAGCAGATAATATTCTTAAAGAAATAGCTCCCGAATTGAATTAATTCGGGAGTTGTTCCCTCCCAATCTTCAAATAATAAATTAAAAATCAGCCCAAGCTTCATTGCATATTTATCTTAAAATAGGTAAAATTAACCCCTTGATATAATTATAAAACTTCAATGCGGGGTTTGTCTTTTTGAAAAACGAAATACAGAACAATAAACTTTTAATTATGGGGAAGCTTTCGGCTACCCTTGCGCATGAAATAAGAAATCCGTTATCCGCACTTAAGCTTAATTTAAACTATCTTAAAATGTCAGAAGAAGAATTTGACCCTGAGGTTATTGAATGTCTTAACTCCTGCGTTGAAGCCGCAGATAGAATTCAGGATTTAATTGAAAATACATTGGAGTTTTCAAGAACACCTACAAAGGATGAAAAAGAAATATCTATAAACGAGATTTCAATTCAAGCCGTCGATATATTAACCGGAACCGCAAAGAAAAAAAATATTGGAATTATTAGTGAACTAAGTGAAACCATTCCAATGGTATTAATAAATAAAAATAAAATTTTACAGGTTTTTATTAATTTAATAACAAATGCTATTGATGCTTCCGACAAAAACAGCATGATTACACTGCGCTCGTATTTAAACAGTAAAAAAGATGTTATTTTTGAAATTGAAGATAAGGGTGTTGGAATCAGCGAAGAAGCTAAGGAAAAAATATTTACCGATTTTTATACAAATAAAAGAAACGGCACAGGACTTGGTTTAAGTGTCTGCAAAAAACTTTTAGAAGAAAGTAAATGCGAAATATCTTTTGAAAGTGAAGAAAATAATGGAACCAAATTTAGAATTTTATTCCCTAAAATAATTACGATATAAACTATGACTGCAAAAATATTAATTGTTGATGATGATAATCTTGTCTGTATCTCGCTAAAAAAAGTATTAATTAAACTGGGATATGATGTTGATGTCTGCATGGAAGGGGATAAGGTTTTTAACTTTGTTGAATTATACCAGCCTGATATTATTTTGCTCGATATTTATTTAACAACTCATAACGGACTCGACATTTTAAAAGATCTTCAAAATAAATATTTTCATATTCCCGTGATTATGATTACAGCTTATTCCGACGTTAAAATTGCGGTCAGCGCAATGAAATCCGGCGCTTATGATTTTCTTTTGAAACCAATGGATTTGGAACAGCTTCAGTTAGTTCTTACCAAATGCGTTAACCATTTAAATCTTACAAATGAAGTTCACCGACTGCAGTCGGTCTTAACCGCGAATGAAATTAGTCATGAGTTTTTCGGTAAAAGCAAACCGATATTAAGAGTTTTAAACCTAATAGAAAAATTGGCCCGCAGCGAGGATACTACAATTCTACTTGAAGGTGAAAGCGGTACCGGTAAAGAAGTTTTCGCTCAATATATTCATCAGAAAAGCCCGCGCGCAAATAAAGTGTTTATTCCGATAAATTGCGGAACAATTCCGAAAGATTTGGCCGAAAGCGAATTGTTCGGGCATGAAAAAGGAGCTTTTACAGGAGCGGCTCAAAAAACTAAGCTCGGTAAATTTGAGCTTGCCGACGGAGGTACAATCCTGCTTGATGAAATCGGCGAGCTTTCATTGGACCTGCAGGTAAAACTTTTAAGAGTTCTTCAGGAAAGAAAATTTTACCGCGTTGGCGGCGAAAAAGAAATTTCGGTCAATGTACGTGTTCTTGCGGCAACAAATAAAGATCTCGAAAAAGAAATTGAAAAAGGGAATTTCAGAGAAGATCTTTTTTACAGGCTTAATGTGGCTAAAGTAGTAATTCCTCCTTTACGCGAAAGACTTGGTGATATTCCCGTACTAGCTCTTACTTTTGTAAGAGAATTTGCCGGTAAATTCGGAATACAAATAAAAGGAATTGACGAAGAGGCGATTCATCTTCTTGAAAATCAGTACTGGAAAGGAAATGTACGCGAGCTTAGAAATGCAATGGAAAGAGCAGTGCTTATGATGGAAGGGGATGTTTTAATGGAAAGACATCTTACCTTCTTAAAATTCGGGAAAGACGATTCCCCAGTCGGCGCCGATAAATTTATGCTCACAATTCCTCCGGAAGGAATTAAGATAGAAAAAGTATTAAAGGATCTAATTCTTAAAACCTTGGATATTACCAAGGGAAATCAAGTACGCGCCGCAAAAGTACTGGGACTTTCCCGTTCAAAACTGCGTTACAGAATGGAACAGCTTGGAATTGAAGTAACAAAAAAAATACAATAACTTTTTATATTAGACCAACCTAAATCTCATTTACCCACATGGCTAAAATTAGCCATTCTTATATCAAAAAATCTGAAATTGATTCAATTATATCGTTTTTTTTCGGCACTTAAATTGAGATATAACTAAAAAAAAATGTTTTTTATACGATAGTATTTCTGGAATAGAAACATAAATTAATTCTCTGAAAATATCGGGGAAAAAATTCTCACTTTAAGGGAAAAAATATGGAAGTTGGATCAGATTTTACTTTGGTAATAAATGAATTGAATTCCGAAGATCCCTCTATAAGAAGATCGGCAGCGGAAAAATTCCTTTTTGAAGAAATACCAACGGAATTGGTAATACCATTAACTAATAAATTAGAGGATGAAGACAACGGCGTAAGAGATATAGTTTCGTCCGTATTAATATCATCTGAGAATCCGGATATCCCAACATACGTTGTCCCTTTTGTATCTTCAAAAAATATATCTGTTAGAAACCTCGCCGGGGAAATTTTACTTAAAAAAGGAATCAATTCGCTTGACGCTATGATTGAATATCTGCCAAAAGGCGATGATGATGATAAGAAATTTGTTATAGATGTAATGGGACTTATAGGCGATTTGAAACCCGTTAAAGAAATAGTTGAAGTGTTAAAAACCTCGCAGAACGAAAATGTTGTTTTAGCCGCTTTAGAAGCTTTGGGAAATATTAAAGCCGAAGAGGCTGAAGACGAAATAATAGCCAAGTTTAACGAAAACGAACTTTATCAGCCTACCGTTACTGAATCACTCGGTAAAATAGGAACCGAAAAATCGCTGAAATTTATTTATAACAAATTTAATGAAGTGGACGATCTCAGTAAATTCCCAATGATTGAAAGTTTGGGCACCGTAGGAAACGAAGAAGCGTTTTTCTTGTTGTTATCCGAGTTGAAAAATTTAAAAGGCGCGCTTGCATGGGCGGCAATTAAATCGCTGAGAGAATTAAAAGACAGGTACGGACTTGATGTTCCATTTGATGAAAGTATGAAAAACTCATTGTTAAGTACGCTTGTAGAAGGAGAACTTGAACATAAAAAAGCCGCCGCGGATCTTATCTCATTTTTTAGTGATAAAGATATTATTGAGACTGCATTAAAGGTTTACGGTCAAGATGAAGAAATTGATTATTTTCTGAAACCCAAGTTTTTTGAAAATCCTGCCCTTGTATTCCCCAAAATTACTGAATGCTTAAGGGAATCAAGCGTTAATACAAAACAATTGTTCGATTTAATAAAAGAATTAATTTCATCTGATCAGCAATCTTTAGAAGAGCTTTCAAGCGTAAATATGAGAAATTTGTGCGATGTATTTACCGATAATTTGGATAATCCCGATGAAGAAGTTAGAAGAAGTTCAATTGAACTTTTATTTTTCTGCAATTATGAAACCGCAATATTGTTTTTAGATACTATAATAAATGATGATAACTTCTGGAATAGACTTAGACTTCTAGAAATTCTGGAACAAGTTGAAGATGAACGTATAATAGAAACTTTGAAAAAATTATCTGATGACCCTGAAGAAATGGTTAAAGAAAAAGCCGTCTGGTTGCTTAACCAGCGCGGGATTAACAATTTAGAAATTAAGGCATAAAACATGAACCAACCCGCTCTTAATACATTTCAGAGTAATCGTCCGGCATTAAATTTTTCTTTCGGAAATAACGGTACGGGTAATAAACTTACCGATAAAACATTTGAAGATTGGCGGAAATTAATTTACGATCAATGCGGAATTTATTTTCAGGATAATAAAAAATATCTTCTGGAAAGCCGTCTTCAAAAAAGAATAGCTTTTTTAAAAATAGATACTTTCGAAAAATATCTTGAATATGTAAAATTTAATCCCCGTAAGTCAGACGAATTAAAATACTTGTATGAAGTAATTACAATTAATGAAACGTTTTTCTTCAGGAATCAGCCTCAGCTTGACGCTCTTGTTACAATGATTATTCCGGAAATTCTAAATTCACCGTTAAAAATTAATAAAAATAAAATTAGAATTTGGAGCGCGGCATCTTCATCAGGAGAAGAAGCCTATTCAATTGCAATGGCTTTTAACGAAATGATAAAACCTAAATATCCTGGCTTAAGTCTTGAGGTAGTTGGTACCGATATTAATTATCAAGTAATAGAAACAGCTAGAAGCGGGGTATTTAAAGAATATGCCGTCAGAAATACACCTTCATATTATATGAAAAAATATTTTAAACAGGACGGTTCCAATTATCATCTTGATCCTCAAATTAGAAATATGGCTACATTTAAGATGCTTAACTTATACGATCAAATGGCTATGAAATCAATGACAGGTTTCGATGTAATTTTCTGCGCGAATGTATTAATCTATTTTGACTTAAAATCAAAAGTACAAGTTGTTTCGCAGCTATATAACTCGTTAAATAAAAACGGCTATTTGTTTATCGGATATTCTGAAACTCTTCACGGAATATCGAAAGCATTTAAACTTGCCAGTTTCCCCAAAACAATTGGATATAAAAAGGAGTAATAAATAAATGAAAAAGGTGATCTTAATTGCGGATGATTCTCCGACAATTAGAAAATTTGTTGCTTTTTCACTTACCATGCAGGGGTTTGAAGTTGTAGCCGCTAAAGACGGTATGGAAGCTATTGAACAGCTGCCTGCTAAAAAAATTGATTTGATTATCACAGATCTGAATATGCCGAACCTTGACGGATTTGAACTAATAAAATCTATTCGACAAAATCAGGATTATGTGGAATTACCAATTATTATTCTTTCTTCTCTTGCCGGAAGCGAGGAGATAGAAAAGGGAATGAGCTGCGGGGCAAACTCATATCTTGTAAAACCGTTTGACCCGAAAAGAATTCAATACGAAGTTGCGAAATATTTAAACTAATATAAGAGGAATATCAATGGAGTTGAAATTTTTAGTCGTCGATGACTCTGTTACAATGCGAAGGATTGTTAACAATTCATTGAAAACCCTTGGTTACACTAATGTTGTTGAAGCAAGCGACGGTAAAGACGCACTTTCAAAACTGGCTGCTGATTCATCCATAAATTTTGTAATCACAGATTGGAACATGCCTGTAATGTCGGGTTTGGAATTAAGTCAGGCCATACGCGGTGATGCGAAATTAGGAAATATGCCTATTCTAATGGTAACAACACGCGGAGTTAAAGAAGATATTGTTCAAGCATTACAGGCAAAAGTTAATAACTATGTTGTTAAACCGTTTACGCCTCAGGTACTAAAAGAAAAATTAGACCAGGTTTTAGCAAACATTTCATAAGGGAAATACAATGAGTATTCAAACTGAAAACATGAAAGAAATTTTCGGGAAAATAGATGATCTGAAAGCGGTTTTTAAAGTAGGCGAAAGAATTCTGCCTATTCTTACAAGCTTAATTGATTTTATGGGTGAAATTATTCCGCTTCTCGAAAACATTAATACATCTATTTCGGACAGCACTAATCAGATGCCAAAAGTTTCGAACCAGATTAATAATGTAACAAGCGCTACCGAACTTGCAACAACGGAAATCCTCGATCTTGTCGATGAAATTTCAAACGAGCTTAATGATATAGAACAGGCAATAACAAAAATCCTTGAACTCAACCAAACTCGTGATGACAAGTTTAATGAAATAATTAAACATGTAGAAGGAAACGATAAGGTTATTGAATTGCTTAATGAATACAAAACTATTTCAACTTATGATGATACCTTTAATATTGTAAGAGAAGTACTCGCTAAAATAAGCAACGATGCATTTAAAATTACAATGTCGCTTCAGGTTCAGGATATTACTTCGCAGCAATTAAGCGCGGTAAATCATTTAATTGAATCGGTTAATACAAGACTTACCGGATTAGTAAAAGAAATTGATAGCTCGGACCTAAAAAAAGAATTCGGCAGTATGAAATGGGAAGACTCGGAATCAACGCATTTTGACGGGAACGCTTCCTATATTGACAGAGAACATAAACAGCAGGAAGTTGATCAAATTATTTCTGATCAGAAACAGGTAGCTTCGCAAGAAGAAATTGATAAATTATTCTCTTAGAGGAAAATGGAAACTTTAACTGTAGACTATGCATTGTTGAATGATCCTGATATGCAGGAAATCTTTGAAGGTTTCGTTATTGAAACAAACGAAATTTTTGAGAAACTTGATTTGGATTTGGTTGAAATTGAAAAACGTCCGGACGATGCGGATTTGTTAAACGAAATCTTCCGCTCTTTTCATACAATTAAAGGAACTTCGGGATTTCTCGGTTTGGTAAAACTTCAAAATCTAACTCATCATCTCGAAGATATTCTTAACAAACTTAGAAAAGGGGAAGCAAAGGTTAACGGCCGAATTATGGATGGCATACTCCATGCATATGATAATCTGCGTCAGCTTCTTACAGTTATTGAAAACCAGAAAAATGAAGATTGTAATATTCAAAATTCCTTGGATGAATTAATTGCAATAATTAATGATCTTGAAAGCGGCGGCAACGGCGATGTTAAAGTTACTGCTAAAAAAGGTAAAGTCGCCTCTAAAAAAGCTGATGTAAAAAAAGCTGAAACAAAAAAAACTGTTTCTAAAAAAACCGATGCTAAATCTAAAGTAACTAAAAAAACAGTTTCGAAAAAGAAAACAGCTAAAAATCAAAATGTTTCCGAAGAGGAAGAAATAAAGGATGAAATAAATCCCGAAGAAATTATACTTCAGACTGAAACTTATGATGATAATGAAATTGAAGATGAAATTGAAGCTGATGAAGAAATTGAAGAAGCAAATAAATCTATACCCGATGTTAATATTTCGCAAGCCGAATCTAAAACCGCCTCTGTTAAGAAAGGGGAAAATTCAATTCGCGTTGATGTTGAACGTTTGGATGAGTTGTTGAATTTTGTTCAGGAACTTGTGCTTGGAAGAAACAGATTATCTCAAATTACGCATGAAGTTAGTCTTGAATTTGAAGGATCAAAAATTTCAAGAGACCTTGCCGAAACAAGCAGGCATATTGATTTGATGACTACCGAACTGCAGCTTGCTGTAATGAAAACAAGAATGATTAGAATCGGTAAGGTGTTTAACCGCTTTCCGAGATTGGTGCGCGATTTAAGCAAGGATCTTAAAAAAGATATTCAGCTTGTAATAAACGGTGAAGACACCGAACTTGACAAAACATTAATTGAAGAAATAAACGATCCTCTTGTTCACCTTGTAAGAAATGCCATTGACCACGGAATTGAATCACCCGAAGTAAGAAAAGCAGCCGGTAAAAATCCGCAAGGAACGGTAACGCTTTCAGCTGAACATGAAGGAAATAATATAATTATTACGATTCAGGATGACGGCTTTGGAATTGATCCCGAAAAAATAAAAGCTAAAGCGATCAGCAAAGGAATAATTTCCGCAGAAAAAGCAAAAGAACTTTCTAAAGTTGAAACATATAATTTAATTTTTGCCCCCGGCTTTTCTACAGCCGAAATAGTCACCAATGTTTCCGGCAGAGGCGTTGGTATGGACGTGGTTAAAACCAATGTCGCTAAATTAAGAGGCATTATTAATATTGAATCGGAAGTCGGCAAAGGATCAAAAATAATTATTAAACTCCCGTTAACATTAGCGATTATACAGGGATTGCTTGTTGAAATTTCTCATGAAACAGTTGTAATACCTCTTAATTCGGTAGTAGAAGTAGTTAGAATTCCTAAAAACCAAATTTATAAAGTCAATCAAACACCTTGTATTAAATTGCGCGATACCGTGCATCCGCTGATAAGTATTGATAAATTATTATATTCTGCTAACGGCAACGGTAAGGATAAAAATTGGCAGTTTGTTGTCATTGTTGGAATTGCTGAAAAACGTTTCGGCATTACGGTTGATGAATTGGTTGGTCAAAAAGAAATTGTGATTAAAACTCTTGGCAGCTATTTGGGAAACATTGAAGGAGTTGCCGGCTCAACCATTATGGGAGACGGAAAAGTTGTTATGATTGTGGATATTGCTGAGCTTGTTCATAAACTATTGGATAAAAATTGACAAATAAAATTAGAGCCGTAGTAATTGACGATTCCGCGTTTATGCGGAAATCTCTTTCTATTATTCTTGCTTCGGATCCTGATATTGAAATTGTGGGTACGGCAAAAGACGGATTGGAAGGTTTTGAACTCGTTAAATCAGTTAAACCTGATGTTGTTACGTTGGATATTGAAATGCCCAGAATGGACGGACTAACTGCTCTTAAAAAAATTATGGCGGAATGTCCTACCCAGGTTATTATGGTAAGTTCTTTGACGACTGACGGTGCGGAAGCAACTCTGAAAGCTTTGGAACTTGGAGCCGTTGATTTTATCCCTAAAGAAATGTCTTTCGTAAGTGTTAATATTGTAAATATTAAAGAAGAGTTAATCAGAAAAATTAAAACTCTTGTTAAGAATAAAGCGCTTACTTCAAGACTTCAAAAAATCAGAGGTGTCGGTTCCGGTGAGGAATTGCCAATAAAACATAAATCTACTGGAAGTCTGCCGCGTTTTGCATTTAAAGCTATTGCATTGGGCATTTCAACAGGCGGGCCGTTATCACTGCAGAAAGTAATTCCCGTAATAAAAGAAAATTGTAATCTGCCCATCTTTATTGTTCAGCATATGCCTCCTAAATTTACAAAATCGCTGGCCGATAGACTGAACAATTTAAGCGTTATATCTGTAAAAGAAGCTGAAGATAGGGAAGAAGTTAAAAACGGGACTGTGTATTTAGCTCCGGGCGGCTTCCATATGAAACTGAATAAAAATATAAGCGGCAAAGTCTATATTAATATAAGTGATACTCCAGCTGATACATTGCACCGTCCGTCAGTGGATGTTATGCTCAATTCGGTATTGGAAGTATACGGGAAACATACTCTTGGAGTAATTATGACTGGCATGGGAAAAGACGGAGCCGAAGGCATAAAACATTTAAAACAATTAGGCGGTTATTGCATAGCTCAGGATGAAAATTCCTGCATAGTTTACGGTATGCCAAAAGCAATTGTGGATGCCGGTTATGCCGATGTAATTGCGTCATTAGATAAAATTCCGGAAATTATAAATAAGGCAATATAAAAATGAAAGAAGAATTTCAAGACATAGTATATAGAGAAATCGGTTATTCAAAACTTGTAAGTAAAAACCTAATTAAAGCCGAAGACGCTAAAATTACTGGCTCGTCAAAAATTTCAATTGAAGAAGACAGTCATGAAGGAATAAAAATTATTCTTAAAAAAGATGCGAACGATAATATCAAAGAAATAAAATTCGTTTGCTCCTGCGGCGAAACAAAATCAGTAATTCTTGATTATAATGAAGAATAATTATCACCTGTTCATATTTAGCCAATTATTATAAAAATACCATTCTTTTTAACCAAAATTACACAATTTACCACTGGCATTAGTTTTGACTCTTCATTATAAAAAAAAGTCAAAACTATGCCGAAGACTAACGTTGATCAATTAAAAAATTTGCTGGATTATACATCGCTTAAACAAAAAGTGATCAGCAAAAATATAGCTAATGCAGGTACGATAGGTTACCAGAGAAAAGATATTGAGTTTAAGGATTTTCTCGAGAACGACGCCAATGCATCTGTTAAAATTACATCCTCAAAACATATCACAATGAACGAAATTGAAAGACCTGCTGATAATAAAATAAACGTTGTTAATGATAAGAACGCGGTAAGCAATTCAGGAATCAATAATGTTGATATCGATAAAGAAATGGCTGAGATGGCGGAAAATACAATCATGTTCAAATTTGCCGCCAGAAAGTTAAACGCTTACTACAGAAATATGCAAAAAGTAATTAAAGGAGGCGGATAATGAAAATTGGACCTAACCTATCGGCATTCGGCATAAGCGCTAAAGGAATGAGTGTTCAGAAAAAAAGAATGGACATTGTAGCTGAAAATATTGCAAACGCAAGCACTACTAAAACTACTTCGGGCGGACCATATAAAAGAAAATTTTTGCTTGTTGAAGAAGTAAACAATAAAACAATTAATTCTGCAAACTCCGGTAACGGATTTAAAATGGATATATCATCAGACGGTCACATTCCCGGTTTAGATTCGAACTCGGACCAGCTGAAATTTGACGGAATTAAAACAAATATTCAGCAGGATTCAAGCGTTGGCGAAATGGTATATAATCCGGAACATCCAGACGCCGATAAAGAAGGTTATGTTCAAATGCCCAACGTTGATGTTGTTACGGAAATGATTGACATGATTACTTCAACAAGAAATTATGAAGCAAATTTAACGGCATTTAACGCTTCAAAACAAATAGCTAAAGATTCGCTGGAGATATAGTAAAATGAAAATCAGTTCCAATGCCGTCGGTAATTATAGTCCATATGCTTCTAAGGTTAATAATGTTGCTAAAACTCAAAAATTAGCTGAAGCAAAAGAATCTAAAAACACAGATATAATTTCGAATGAAGAAAAAAAGTTTTTTACAAAAATGTATCCAGAAAACAAAAGTGAAATAATAGATTATCATTTCTACAAGTCATCCGGTAAAATGTCGGGTGTCTCTGTCGGTTCATTATTCGATAGGAGAGGTTAAAATGAAAATATCAGGTATTAACAGTTTTCCGCAAATAGCAAAAATTAATGATATAAATAAAAGCAGCGAGGGAAACTTCGGAAATGTATTAAATGATTTTGTGAAGCAGGTAAACGCGGATCAGAATAATTCAAAACAAATTACGAATGATTTTATTGAAGGCAAAGATGTTGAGATTCATGAAGTTATGATTGCCGGTGAAAAAGCAGCGACAAGTTTGGATTTACTAATTGAAATAAGAAACAAAACCATTGATATGTATAAAGAATTATCGAGGATGTAAAATTGGATAATAATAAAGGTTCTCTCGGCTCCGTCATCGGAATTTTTAACAAACTATCTATGCAGCAGCGCATGATGCTGGTTGGTATTTTCGCAATATCGCTTCTGCTTCTTGGCTTTGTAATTTTCGTTTTTAACGAACCGACTTACACAACGCTGTATTCGAACCTTGCAGGTGAAGATGCATCGAAGGTAATTGAACAGCTTACCAGTCAAAAGGTTCAATATAAAATTGAGGACAGCGGCACAACTATCAAAGTCCCGAAAGATAAAGTTTATGAAATCCGTTTCTCAATGGCTTCAAAAGGAATTCCAAACTCAGGAATTGTCGGTTATGAAATTTTCGATAAAAATACAATGGGCATGTCGGAATTCATGCAGAAGTTAAATTATAAACGCGCTCTTGAAGGAGAAATTTCAAGAACAATTATGCAGCAGAGCGGAATTGAAGGGGCAAGAGTTCATATAGTTTTTCCAGAAAAATCAATTTTTAAAGAAGACAAAAAAGAACCAACCGCCTCTGTAGTACTGAAAATGAATACAGGCATTCAGGTTTCGCAAAATAATATAATTGCAATCTCAAACCTTGTAGCAAGCAGCGTTGAAGGATTAAAACCCGGCAAAGTAACTGTTCTCGATACTCAAGGCCGGCTGCTTTCAAGAGAAGAAGATGAAAATTCTTTTACCGCGGCAAGCGGAAAACAATATGAAATTAAAAGTTCCGTAGAAACATATTTGGCTCAAAAAGCTCAAAGCCTTTTAGATAATGTTTTAGGTTACGGCAATTCAGTTGTAAGGGTAAACGTAGATCTGAATTTTAAACAAGTTGATAAAACAATGGAATCGTTTGATCCTAACTCTCAGGTTGCGGTAAGCGAACAGAGCGTTAAATCCGAAAGCGCAGGATTGAGCATGAGCGATTCCAATGCTGTAACTTCTGAAAATACAACTACAAATTATGAAATCAGCAAAACCATTGAAAGAGTTATTGACGGCGCGGGAAATATACAAAGGGTAACTATTGCAGCAGTTATTAATGGCGTTAGCAAACAAGTTAAAAACGGGGATGTTACCGAAACTGTAATTGAACCGCGTTCGCCGGAACAGCTTCAGAAATTGGAACAGATTGTTAGACAGGCTGTTGGTATTGACGATTCGCGTCAAGATCAGGTTTCCTTGGTAAGCATTCCTTTTGAAACAAATTTTGTTGAGGAGCTGCCCAAATTAGAAGAATCACCTATGGATAATATTCAGGATTGGTCAAATTTTATTTTAATATTCTTCGCAATTGGAGCTTCATTTTTTGTGCTGAAAGGATTAATGAACAGACTTAAAAATGAAAAAATAATGATAGGCAATGTAAATTACTCTGATAATGCTTTTAACGATTTAATGCCCTCTATTCCTTCAGGTAGTTTCGGTTCGCAATCAATGCAGATGACGCCAAGCGCTCTCCCAAAGAAAAAACCAATTCTGCAAATAGGCGACCTTGAAGATGAAATTACAGACGAGGCGTTAAGAAAGAAAACACAGCACGATAAAATAATTAACTATGTTCAGAAAAAACCTTCTGAAGCCGCAAAACTAATAAATTCATGGTTGAGGGAAGATGAGTTCTAAATCATCAAAAAGAAAAGAAACCTCGGTCAGCGATCTGACGGGGTTGCAAAAAGCTTCGCTTCTTTTAGTTGCGCTTGATGTTGATACAGCTTCAACAGTTTTAAAAAATATTGACGCAGCCGATGTTGAAGCCATATCCGCCGAAATTACAAAGGTAAGAAATATTCCTTCGCACGTCGTTGACCAGGTTATGATTGATTATTATGAAATGGTTACGGCAAATGAATACGTGCTTGAAGGAGGATTGGAGTTCGCTCAGCAGGTGCTCGAAAAATCATTCGGAATGGCTAAAGCCGTTGAAATTATTGAAAAGGTTAAAAACATAACTACCCTTCATGGTTTTGATGTATTAAAAAAAGCAGACTCGACACAATTGGTTAACTTTCTAAATAAAGAACATCCTCAAACAATCGCGCTTATACTCTCGCATTTAAGTCCCGACCAAACCGCTGAAGCCTTAAAAGAACTTCCCGATGATTTAAGAAATGATGTTGTTTACCGTATTGCCACTCTTGGTAAAATATCGCCGCAGACTTTAAAGAAGATTGAACAAGTTGTCGATGAACTCGCTGGATTCTCGATTAATCAATCAATGGGAAAATTGGGCGGACCCAAAAGCGTTGCTACAATATTAAACCGCACAAATGTTAGTTTAAGTAAAGAAATTATAGACGGAATACAGGATAGGGACGATAACGTTGCCGCTGAAATAAAAAGATTAATGTTCATATTCGACGATATTATTCATCTTCAGGACAGAGATATTCAGGCTATTCTTAAAGAAGTTGATAGAAAAGATCTGGCACTTGCACTTAAGATCGCCGACGATAAAGTTAAAGATAAAATATTCGGTAATATGTCTGAACGTGCAGCAGACCTACTTAAAGAAGAACTTCAGTATATGGGTCCGACAAGATTAAAAGAAGTTGAAACATCGCAAGCCAGAATTGTTGATACAATAAAAATGCTCGAAGAACGTGAAGTAATTTCTATAAACTTCCGCGGCGGTACTGAGGAAGTTTATGTCTGATGTTATAAGATTAAACATAAGGTCAAAATCCTTAAAAGCTTTTGTTCCTGAAGCAGGAGTTGATTTTTCTCAGTTTACGGCATTTACGCAGGAAGACGCATTAAAAAAAGAAATGGAGAAAAAATATCAGTCCGGATTTGATGAAGGTTATCAAAAGGCAAAGGATGAAATGGAAAATGATTATTCTGATGAGCTTCTTAGAAAGACTGAGAATTTTTATCAGATACTCGCAAGTTTTGAGCAGAAAATAATTGATTACGAAAAAAGCTTTGATAAAATAATTATTGATGTATCGACAAAAATAGCGGAAAAAATTGTTCATAAAGAAATTGAAAATAAAACTGTAATTCAAAACACGTTAAAAGAAGCAGTTAAGAAAATACTTGGCGCAAATGAAATAGTTATAAAAATAAATCCCGAAGACTACAAAGGTATTTCACTTGACGGAACACAGAAAGATCTTGAAAAATATTTTTCTAAAATCAGATTCGAACAAGATGGTAATATTGATATCGGCGGTTGTCTTATTGAAAGTGAAGTCGGTAATGTTGACGCTAGAATATCAACTCAGCTTGATGAAATAACCAAGGCGCTTGAAAATAATATTATAATAAAAGAATAATAATGGAACTTGCCAAAACATATATTGATAAATACGGAAAATTAATCGACAAGATTGATCCGATAAAAGTAAACGGGAAAGTAACTGACGTTATCGGTTTAGTGATTATATCGGTTGGACCGAATGTTTCATTAGGTGAAGTATGTATAATTGTTGATAAAAACGGAAAAATAGTCTGCAAAGCAGAAGTCGTTGGATTTAAAGACGGGAAAGTATTGTCAATTGCATTGGGTGAAGTAGAAAATATTTCTCCCTCTTGCGAAATTAAATCCTTCGGAAAACAGTTCGGAATTCCTTTAAGCGAAAATCTGTTGGGAAGAGTAATTGACGGTCTTGGAAATCCTATTGACGGTAAAGGTGAAATTGTAAGTCAATCATATAGAAATGTATATAGAGAACCGCCGAACCCGCTTGATAGAGCAAGAATTGAAAGTCCACTTCAGACAGGAGTGCGTTCAATCGACGGTTTATTAACATGCGGAAAAGGCCAGCGTGTAGGAATATTCGCCGGTTCGGGCGTCGGCAAAAGCGTTATGCTCGGAATGATTGCAAGAAATACAAACGCCGATATAAATGTTATTGTTCTTGTTGGAGAAAGAGGAAGGGAAGTAAGAGAATTTATTGAAAAAGATTTAGGCGAAGAAGGATTAAAAAGATCAGTTGTAGTTGTCGCAACCAGCGATAAACCTGCGCTTATGAGAATTAAAGCCGCGTTTATTGGAACTACAATTGCCGAATATTTCAGAGATCTTGGCAAAGATGTTGTGTTAATGATGGATTCGGTTACAAGATTTGCTTTAGCGCAAAGAGAGATTGGATTAACAATTGGCGAACCGCCCACTACAAAAGGATATACACCCAGCGTTTTTGCGATACTCCCTAAACTGCTCGAAAGAGCCGGTACGTCAATTAAAGGATCCATTACAGGTTTCTATACTGTGCTTGTTGACGGTGATGATATGAGCGAACCAATAGCCGATGCGGTAAGATCAATTCTTGACGGTCATATAGTGCTTTCAAGAAAAATCGCAAACAAGGGACAATTCCCGGCAATTGATCCTCTACAGAGTGTAAGCCGTGTTATGCCCGATATTGTTTCGGAAGACCATCGTTTAAGAGCTATGGAGTTTAACGAAATTCTTCAAACATATAATGAAGCCGAAGACCTTGTAAATATTGGCGCTTACGTAAAAGGAAGCAATCCGCAGGTTGATCACGCTTTGTCAAATATCGGCGCATTGAGAAATTTTCTTAAGCAGGACATGAAAGAAAAAGCAACATTAAAAGATTCTATTAGCAAACTGAAATCAATAATAAATATGCCTTTAGCATAACATGGCAAAGTTTAATTATAAATTTGCCTCGGTGCAAAGAATTAAAAATACGATTGAAAAAAAAGTACAGAAAGAGTTATCGGTAATCGATCTTGAAATTGAAAAAGCAAAAATAAAATTATCGGAATTAGAAGCGGAAAAAAAAAGAAGGAAAGAAGAATTAAAGCTAAAAAAAAGTGTGAAGGTAGCGGAACTGAACTTTTATGATAACTTTGAGAAAAACATGATTGTGAAAATTAATTCCGTAGAAAAAGAAATTTTGAATCTGGAAACCAGCAGGCGAATAAAACAGGAAGAACTTGTTGAAAAATCTAAAGAAACAAAAATGTTTGAAAAACTTGAAATAAAACATCACGGCGAATTCTTAAAAGAACAAGATAAACTTGAACAAATTGAACTTGACGATATTGCTACTAAAAAGTTTGTCAGGAGTATGAAAAAGTGAAAAAAATAGTTGTGTACATATTTGCTTTTATTATCGCTTTTGTAAGCACTACGGGTCTTGTATATGTTCTTAACGATAATTTTATAAATATTTTTAAATTCGATTTTAATAAGAAAGCAAAAAAAGTAAGTATCGCCGAAAAAGAAAAAATGAGTTTTGAAAACGCGAGTATTGAAGAGTATACAAAAAAAATTATTTCCGAAATTAAAAACGAGTTAATTGATTCGCTTTCTAATTTTAAGAATACGGGGCAAGATACTGTATATAAAGAAATAGTGAAAATTGTACCGGATCAAAAATTGCTGGATAGTTTGGAAACAGTGTCCGAGGCTAAAGAAATTGCCGAAAACAACATGGCTAAAAAATCAAAAGAACTGGAAGAGCTTAGAGAAGCGCTCGGTACTAATAACAAAAAAGAGTATAATGACTGGGTTGCGGCTACTGTAAAATTATATGAAGCGATGGATTCCAAAAGGGCCGCTAAAATAATAAGTAATTATTCCGATAATGTGGCAAGAGATATTATATATAAAATGAAAAATAAAAAAGCTGCTGAAATACTTTCTAATCTTAATTCAGAACAAATTGTAAAATTAACCCAGGCCAAGTGATGAACTTTAATCCTTTGTTTCTTCAAAATAAAACAAGCGTAGACGGCATTCATCCCGAAAAAACAAATAAATTAAGCGGCAGCGGATATTTATTCTCCGATATAATTAATGTTTTTATGAACGCTGATGAAACAGATTCGGTCGCGAAACTTACACAAGAGTTTTTAGGGTCCGCGCAAATCAAAGAAACCAACGGTACGCCTGTTATACTGAGTTTGTTGGGTGAAACAGCACTTCCATTAGCTGATGTATCAAATAATTTGCAGCTGAAAATTGAAGATCTTCTTCCTTCCGGACTAAAGAAAAAACTGGTTAAAACAGAGGGTGAGAATAATAATATTTTGGAAAAAGGAATTACGGTAAACAAAACTCAACTCGCTCAAATTTTAGAAACTATTAATAATTTATTTAAACTCGGGAATAAAAACTTAAAGTCAGATTCAAAAAACAAAGATTTAGAATTAACCGAAACAACGGAATTATTGGAAAATAATGACGGCGTATTTTTAATAATAGAAACCGCGGATAAAATATTTAATGTAAATATTTCGAAACAAAACGCCGGGGACAATTTAAAAAACGATAATGAAAGCGGTCAAATTGAAAATATTTATAAAATTAAATTCTCGGCTATTAACGAAAATTCATTATTAAATTCTGAGGGAAATAATTTATTAGCAAATAAAGGCGTAAATAATTCTCAGTTAAGTTTGCTTCCTTTTCCTTCTGAATTAGCAGCAGAGAAGGCTGATTCCAGTCTCTTTGTAAAATTAAAGGTATTTAAATATCAGAATCCCGGCAGTGAAAACTCATTGCCTGATCCGCTAAAAAACAAAATAAATATTGAAGGCAGCCCTGTTAAAATTAATTCCGAAAATGGCACTAAAGATAGTCAGCATTTTCAAATTAATGAAGCAGCAACGCAGAATAAAACTAACGGCGAGACGGTAAACGAAGAAGTAAAAATTTTAACCGGTGAAGGAGCGAAGAATTTAAAAACAGAAGCCGTTATTCCAAATTCAACAAATCAATCTCCGGTAACAATTGAGGGGAAAATTGTTGAGGCAAAACAAGTAATGCAAAAACCAAATTTAAATTCACCTCCGGAGGAAGTAAAAACATCCGGTAAAATAAAAAGTGAGCAGGTTAATGTATCTGGACAGAAAAGTAATCATGAAAAATTAAATGATACTTCGGTTAAAACAACCGGACAAGAAATAAACCCTGAAAAAACAGCTTCATCAAAAACTAATGTTGCTGAATCTGTAAATCCAAGTAAGATCAGTTTAAAAGATGAAAAAGTATCTCATGAACAGTTTAAAAATCAAAAGGACAGTCTTAATAGTGAAATAAAAAATGGTGAGTTAAAAGCTGAAGGTTTTTCAAAAACCATGATCAAGGATATATTAACCGACAACACCCAATCAAAGTCGGAAGTAATACAGGAAAATAAACCGGAATTGAAAAAAGAAGTTTTAGATCATATTGATGAAACTCCCGTAAATAAATCAAAAGAAAAAACTGATGATAATAATACAAAGGAAGTAAACCCGAAAAGTTTTGAAAAGTTTGCTGCAGAAAACAAAGAAAATGAACAGTTAAACTTGAAAGTAGCCAAAGCCGTAAAAAACATAACCACAATTAAATCAGAAAATACTCAAAGCCAGAACGTTGATAAGACTGTTAAAGAGAATACAGATACAAAAATAAATAAAAGTGATGATCAAAGCGGCAAGATTCAAATATCTGATTCAAACGAAAAGAATTATTCGCAGAATGAAAACTCTTCTAAACAAAACGAAGATAATAAAAATGTTCCGATCGAAACAAATAGAGTTACTACAGGCGATGTGAAAGAAAAGTTTACACTGGAGACTTTAACTCCAAATTCAAATTCAGATAGAATTGTTAAAGCAGCTGAGATTATGAAAGAAATCTCAAAGTTTATTGAAAAACAGGATAACTCAACTTTAACAATTAAGATTTCTCCTGAAGAATTGGGAAAGGTTAAAATCACAATGGATATAACTGAACAAAGTGTAAAAGCAAATATCCATGTGGAAAACGAAGCTGTAAAAACAATTATTGAAAAAAATATATCAGAACTGCAAAATCAAATGAGCAAGAGCGGGATTCAATTAACTTCTGTGAATGTTATGTTGTCTGAAGGGGAACAGAAAACCGCGAAACAATTTGCAAATAAGAAGAAGTCAACTGGTTTTGATACGAATGATAAAAATATGGATGAAGCTGAAAAAGAAAAAGTTAAAATGATGGGTTATAACACAGTAGAATATTTAGCATAAGGAAAAAATTATGATAGACGGAATTTCTTCGGCAAGCAATCAGAATAATTTAAATGCCGCAAAAGGTAAAAGTGAACTTGGCAAAGAAGATTTTTTAAATCTTATGATAGCTCAGTTAAAATATCAAGATCCGCTTGCTCCAATGGAAGGAACCGAATTTACTGCTCAGCTTGCTCAGTTCAGTTCGCTTGAACAATTGAGCAATATGTCAAGTTCGCTGGATCAAAGTATTCTAGCGAATCTTCAATTGACGCAGTCGGTTAATAACACCATGACAGCTGCATTAATCGGCAAAGAAGCAAAACTTGAGGGGACTGCTTTATCAAATGTTGGACAAGGCGACATTGGTCTAGGTTATAATTTACTGGCTGATGCCCATGAAGTAAATGTTAATATCTATGACAGTATGGGAACTTTAGTAAAAGTTATGGAAAATGTTGATTCTTCGAAAGGAGACCATAAACTTTCTTGGGACTTTACCGATAATAAAGGTGAGAAATTACCGAGTGGTGATTACTCATTTGAAATTGTGGCTAAAGCATCAACCGGAGATGAATTATTCGTTACTCAGTATAGAGTAGGAGAAATAGGAGCTGTTCGATATACTGAAAACGGCGCGGTTCTAATGGTCGACGGTGTACAGTATAATTTATCCGATGTTTATGAAATCATAAATTCAGAGCAAACTAATAACACTGCAGGTTAGGAGATAAAAAAACAATGGCAGAAATTAACGGAATAAGAGTCCCCTTTGTACCGATAATACCAGGCGAAGGCACGGTTCAAAAACCGACGAACGCGCCTTCAGGCTCTCGTTTCGAAACAATCTTTAAAGAAGAGCTGGAGAATATAAAGTTTTCGGCCCACGCTACAAAAAGATTGGAATCAAGAAACATTCAGCTCTCGGATAGTGATATGGCAAGACTTAATGAAGCTGTAAATAGAGCGGAACTAAAAGGGGCAAAAGACTCTTTGGTTATGATGAGTGATACGGCATACATTGTAAATATTCCGAACAAAACCGTAGTAACAGCATTACCAGTTGAGCAGGGAAGCGAAAATGTATTTACAAATATTGACAGCGTAGTATTCGCAACATAGAAGTTTAATTAAATAATAACAGCGGGCGGGACCTTTTAAGGACGCCCTGATTCGGCGGACTGACTGAAGCTGAATCAACAATAACTTAAAAACCTTAGGAGGTTAAAATGTCACTTCTTAATTCATTATTCTCAGGCGTATCCGGTTTAAAAAATCATCAAACAATGTTGGATGTAATTGGTAACAATATTGCCAACGTTAACTCAATTGGTTTTAAAAGCTCACGTGTAACTTTCAGCGATACATTTAATCAATTTGTCAGATCAGGTACAAATCCTTCCGGAACATCCGGCGGTACTAATGCTTATCAAGTTGGATTGGGAATGAAATTGAACTCAGTTGACCGTAACTGGAACCAGGGTACATTTGAAAGAACTGGTATTACAACTGATTTGGCGTTACAGGGAGAAGGGCTTTTCATTCTTGAAAGCAACGGTTCAAAATTCTTCTCAAGAGCGGGCGCTTTTACATTTGACGCCGAGGGAAATTTAGTTAATCCTCAAAACGGCGCTATAGTTCAGGGTAAAATGGCAACTTCAGACGGTGTTGTACCTCCGGGCAATAGTCTTGAAGATATTCAGATTACGACAGAATTGAAAAAATTAGCCGCAGTTGCGACATCGAAAACAACTTGGGGCGGAAATCTAGATAGTACATCTTCTGTAACTAGAAGTGAAAGCGTGGTTGAAAGCGGAAACGTAAACTCAGCCAGCGCTGTTGCTGATGTTGTTACCAATGGCGGAGTTGCAATTTATGATGATAACGGCAATGAATATACACTCACAACAAGTTACGCTAAAACAGCGGCCGACACTTGGGATTTTACATGGGACGTTACAGATTCAACAGGAACATCAGTATTAAGTTCTGCCGCAGCCAAAGAAGTAATATTTGATGCTAACGGCGATATTGATCCTGCAACCGGCTGGGACGGCGGCGCTCCACCAGCGTTAGAAACTATTACTGATACAACACTTAATCTAAATTTTGAGTTAGATCTATCAACTATTACACAAACATCTGGAACAAATACGGTTAGTGCCGCCGCCGATAGCAATAGAGAAGCTACTATTGTTAACGGTACTGTTACAGTATTTGATTCATTAGGAAAATCACATTCATTATCTATAAAATTTACTAAAACGGATAACAATAATTGGAACTGGAATGCAACTGTGCCAACAGCAAGTGGAACTTTAACGGGCGCAAGCGGAACTGTTATTTTTGAAAGCGACGGATCAATTAAACAGACATCCGCCAGTACAATTACATTCGCTCCGTCAGGCGGTGCAAGTCAGCAGAATATAGATTTGAATTTTGGCGAAAAGTTCAGCGGTATAACACAAACTTCATCAGATTCAGTTGTCTCTGCATTAAGTCAAAACGGATCTTCATCGGCAACTCTTTCAGATGTAAGTATTGATAATTACGGATTTATTGTCGGTGTTTATTCAAACGGATATTCTAAAAACCTGGCGCAAATAATGGTTGCCACTTTTGCAAATAGAAGCGCGCTTGCCGGACAAGGCGAAAACATGTACGTTGTTTCCGCCAACTCGGGTGATCCTATAATTGGTGAACCTGGCGAAACAACTAACTCTACCATACAATCCGGTGCTTTAGAGCAATCAAATGTCGACTTGTCGGAAGAGTTTACAAAAATGATCGTTTCGCAAAGAGGTTTCCAAGCGAATGCCAGAGTAATTACAGTTTCGGATTCAATGCTTCAAGAAACAACTAATTTAGTTAGATAAACTCACCCGCAGAAGCGGGTGACCACTACTGTGTAAACGGTTAGTGGATTCCCGTCAGCGAGTGTTACCCGCCTTCGCGGGAATAAATATTCCATTCTGCTTCATTCCTGAAGGGGAGTAAAAGGATTTGCTCCCTTTCCTTTTTTAAACCAAAAATACCTTCAAATTTCACATTTATTCAACTGTGTAATATTAGCCATAAAACTTAACTTTATTATTTATAAACGCCTTTATTGATCAAAAAACAAAAGAAATTAAAGAAATTTACTGGCATATCTCTTGAAATAAAAAAGAGCATATGGCAAAAGAAAATGAAAATATCGAAGGACAATTAGAGGATCCGATTGGATTAAAGGATGATTCTAAAAAAAGTCTTAATCCGAAAGTATTTATAATAGGACTTCCTCTTTTTGTGGTTCAGTTAATAATAGTGTATTTCGTTACGGCGAACATATTGTTAACTAAACAAGAAAGTGCCCCTTCTAAAACAAAGGGAGAAAACACCGAAGCTGTTGGCAACGAATTAAATGACAGTTCTGACGAAAACGGACAAAATATTGAACTCGGAAAAAATATTTTTTCGATTGAAGATATTATTGTAAATCCTACAGGAACAAATGGTCAACGTTTACTTCTAGTATCAATGGCATTCGATGTTGCGACAGAAGAACAGTTGGCGACCATCGGGAAAAAAGAAGTAATAATTAAAGATATGGTCATTTCAACTCTATCAAGCAAATCTATGAGTGAACTTAGCGCTGTCGGACAAAAAGATTCCTTAAAAGCGGAAATCTCAAAAGGATTAACAACGCTTTTACCTAAAATCAAAATTAATAGTGTTTATTTCAGTAAATACGTGATAAACTAAAATGGCTGAAGTACTTTCACAACAAGAGATAGACCAGCTGCTTAATAACATGAAAACCGGCGAACAGCAGCCGGAATCTTCTGGTACCGATAAAGAAGCTATCCCTTTTGATTTCAGACTTCCGAACAGAATTTCAAAAAACCAGTTGAGAACTATCCGTAATATACATGAAAATTTTGCGGAAACTTTCAGCTCGTTTCTAATGGGAAAACTTCAGTCTATAATTAATATTAATGTTATCTCTGTTGATCAAATTTATTATTCCGAATATGTTCTTTCGGTTTCTAACCCCGCATGTCTATTTACCTTTGATATAAATAATACAGACATTAGAGGAATTCTTGAATTCAGCCCCGAACTCGCTTTAACACTTATTGACAGACTTCTTGGAGGTTACGGCGAAGGCTCTAAGCAATCAAAGGTTATTACACCAATTGAACAGAAAGTACTTTATGTTGTTGTTGAAACAATAATGCAGGACTTAAGAAAATCATGGCAGATAATTGATGACTTTGAATATTTAGTTGACAGATTTGAACCGGATATTGATTTTGCGCAGATTACATCACAAAGCGAAAGCGTGCTTCTTATAACATTTGAAATATTTATCGGCGAACAATCTTATTTAATGAATTTATGTTTTGCAACATATGCGTTTGATTCAATACTTTCAAAATTATCAAACCAGAACCTTTCCACAATCCGTCCCGTAAAATACAACAGCGGATCAACCGCAAAAAATATTGTAATGGAACATTTGAAAAAAACTCTTTTAAACGTTGAAGTTGAATTCGGTAAAACTCAAATATCTTTTTCACAATTAATGCAGCTTAAAAACGGCGACATATTAATACTAGATAAAAGAATTGGCGAGCAGGTCGAAATTAAAATTGGTGAGAAACAGTTATTTAAAGGAAATATAGGTTCCGTGAACAATCGTAAAGCAGTAAAAATAACATCAAAAGTAGAAAACAAGGAGTAATCATATAATGGCTGATAATTTGGAAAACGAACAAAGCTCTGTTCTTGGTAGCATGGCGGATTTCCCTGAATTTGACGAATCATCAAAAAAAGGTTTTGCCGATGATGATAAGCTCGATTTTTTAAAAGACCTTCAATTGAATGTATACATTGAATTGGGCAGAACAAAAATGGAAATTAAAGACATTCTTGAACTGGAAAGAGGTTATGTAATCGAACTTGAAAAACTCGCAAGCGAACCTGTTGATGTATTTGTTAATAATAAGAAAATAGCTGAAGGGGAAGTGGTTGTAATTGATAAACATTTCGGTATACGTATCACAAATTTAATTGATACATCCGACCGCCTGAAAGGAATAAAATAATGGGTTTCGGCGACATTGCTCAAATCTTCTTTATTTTGTTTTTACTGCTTGGAGTAATGTATGTAATGCTTTATCTGGTTAAAAAGTATTTATTTACATACGATAAAAAAGCATCAAAACTTATAAACATAAGTGTATTATCAACTCAGGTACTAATGCCTAAAAAATATATCTCTGTTATAAAAATAAGAGATAAAATTTATGTATTGGGTATAAGCGACAATTCGATTACTCTTATTGACAAACAGGACAATTTCTTGCAAGAAGCGGAAAATGAAGTAAACAGCTCTACGGAAAAAAAGAACTTTTTAGATCTGCTGAAAGGAAACATGGGTATCAAATGAAAAGCATATCTAAAATATTTTTTTTATTAATTTTTTTTATTGCTGCTGGAACTGATTTATACGCGCAGCAGGGGACTTCAATCCCAATTCCCAAAATTGATTTTAATATAGGCACATCAAGCAATCCCGAAGAAGTTTCTTCAACCTTGCAGTTATTGCTGCTTTTAACAATTTTGTCTCTTGCCCCGTCAATTCTTATAATGACAACTTCATTTTTAAGGTTGATCATAGTTTTTCATTTTTTGCGTCAGGCATTAGGCACAATGCAGATGCCGCCCAACCAGCTTTTGGCAGGCATTGCTATGTTTGTAACCTTTTTTATTATGCAGCCTACAATTAATAATGTAAATGATAATGCTCTTCAACCTTATCTAAATAATGAAATAACGGTCGATTCAGCTTATGCGCGCGGAATTAAACCCGTGCGGGAATTTATGCTGCGCAATGTGAGAGATGAAGACCTGCAATTATTTATTAGTCTTAGTTCTGATACACAGCCCGAAAAAAAAGATGATCTTTCAACAATGACATTAATTCCGGCATTTGTTATAAGTGAATTGAGAGCAGGATTTGTTATAGGTTTCTTTCTGTTTATCCCATTTTTGATGATTGATATGATTGTTGGAAGCATACTTATGTCAATGGGTATGATGATGCTCCCCCCAATGCTTGTTTCGCTCCCTTTTAAAATTTTGTTATTTATACTTGTTGACGGATGGAATTTAATAATAGGTTCTTTAGTAAGGAGTTTCGGATAATGACATTAGAATTAATTATTGACGTGCTAAGTGAAACATTCTCTACAGTGCTGATAATATTGTTGCCGATACTTGGAGTTGCTCTTGTAGTAGGTATAGCAATTTCAATTTTTCAGGCTGCTACATCAATACAGGAAATGACTTTAACATTTGTTCCTAAAATTATTATTACGGCTATTGCTATTGTTATTATGCTTCCGTTTATGGCCGATAAAATGATTTCATTTACTCTCAAAATTTTTAATATGATAACTACAGTAATAAAATGACAGATATACTCGTAATAGATTTTATAAAAGGATTATTGATTTTCCTGAGAATTAGCGGGGTAATGTTTTCCGCGCCTGTTTTCAGCAATACTTCTATTCCTGTTACCGCAAAATTATTCTTTTCAATAATTCTCGCGTATATAATATTTTTTACAGTTGAAGATATTCAATATGATATAAATCAAAGTATACTGCCTTTAATTATTCTTGGAGTAAAAGAGGTTATTACAGGTGTCCTTATCGGGTTTATGCTAAATTTTATTTTTTACGGATTCTCGTACGGTGGACTGTTAATAGGTTATGATATGGGGCTTGCGATGGCACAAATGTTCGACCCGACGACTGAATCTGATACCAATCTGCTTGGACAAACAATGCTGATAATGGGCACATTAGTTTTTTTATTAATAAACGGACATCATTATTTAATAAGAGGATTAGCTTATTCATTTAGCGTTGTACCGCTTGGAACTTTTGAAATGAGTCATAATTTGCTGGACGCGCTTATTCGTTTTTCTTCCGGGATATTTCTGCTGGCTGTAAAAATAGCGTCACCGATTATGGTTTCATTTTTTTTACTGCACATTGGTGCCGGAATCGTAGCCAGAGTAATGCCGCAAATGAATATATTCTTTGTAGTACAGCCTCTTAAAATTTCATTGGGCCTTATTTTACTTATTACTCTTACGCCGGTATATGTTTATTTAATACGTAATCTTTTAATGGAATACGAAGACAAATTATTTGAATTAATTAAAGCAATAAGCGGATAAATGGCAGACTCAGACGGACAGGACAAAACCGAACAACCAACCGGGAAAAAGTTGGATGACAGCAGATCTGAAGGGCAAGCTGCGAAGAGTCAGGAATTAAACTCTCTTGCAATATTCAGTACTGGTCTGATTGTGGTATATATATATAAGGAAAAACTTGGCGATAGCATGGCCGAAGTAGCAAAAGATATTTTCAGCTCAGCCGCTCAATTAAACATAACGGCTAACCTTGTAAGTTTTTTTGCGGTTAAAGCTCTCGGTTTTTTCCTTGTTACTTTAAGTCCCATATTTGTTGCTTTAGTGATTATATCGCTTGTCGTTGGTTACGGACAAGTTGGATTTAAAATTACACCGAAAGCTATGGCTCCAAAATTCTCTAAAATGAATCCAATAAAAGGTATTAAGAATAAATTCTTTTCCAGCGAACCGTTTGTAGAAGTTCTTAAATCACTTATAAAAATTATTATTATTGGTTGGTTTACATATTTAGTTTTAGAAGATTCAATTGCCGACGCAATTGGACTCGTAAATTATTCTATCGGCAATGTCGTAAATTTTATGATTGATACATCATTTGATCTTTTATGGAAAATTTCATTGGTGTTCGCTGTTATAGCTGCTGCCGACTTTACTTATCAAAAATATAAGCACAAAAAAGGTCTGATGATGACCAAACAGGAAGTAAAAGAAGAATTTAAACAGCAGGAAGGCGATCCTCTTATTAAGGGGCAGATTAAAGGTAAACAGTTAGCAATGGCCCGTTCACGAATGATGCAGGAAGTGCCCAAAGCGGATGTAGTTATAACCAACCCTACTCACTTTGCGGTGGCTTTAAAATATTCAATTGGAAAAGACAGCGCGCCAAGAGTAATAGCGAAAGGGGCAGATAGAGTTGCTCAAAAAATAAAAGAAATCGCGTTGGAAAATAAAATTCCGCTACATGAAGATGTATCGTTAGCCCGTGCTCTTTTTAAAGCATGTGAAGTCGGAGATGAAATTCCTGATAAGTTATTTAAAGCAGTTGCCCAGGTTTTGGCTTATATCTATCAGTTGAAAAACAGAAAAAAGAAAAAGAGTATTGTATAATAAATGAAAAGATTCTTAGCAAATACCGATATAATATTCGCGTTCGGAATAATTTTTATCCTAGGATTAATGATTATTCCGCTGCCGGCATTTTTGCTCGATTTCTTTTTAGCAATTAATATTTCATTGGCTTTATTGATACTTATTGTTTCATTATATATAAATTCGCCATTGGATATTTCAGTATTCCCCGGACTGCTGCTTGTACTTACAATATTCAGATTGTCTCTTAACATCAGTTCAACAAAATTAATTTTACTGGAAGGATATGCAGGTAAAGTAATTGAAACCTTTGGACAATTTGTTGTAGGCGGAAGTTATGTAGTCGGGTTTATTATTTTCCTTATACTAGTAATTATTCAGTTTATTGTTATCGTGAAAGGCTCTGGCAGAATTTCTGAAGTTGCCGCAAGATTTACTCTTGATGCTATGCCGGGTAAACAAATGGCGATTGACGCCGATTTAAACAGCGGTTTAATTAATGAAGCCGATGCGCGCAAAAGAAGAGAAACAATTTCTCGTGAAGCTGAATTTTACGGAGCAATGGACGGCGCAAGCAAATTTGTTAAAGGTGACGCAATTGCGGGAATATTAATTAATTCTATAAACATTATTGGCGGTATTATAATTGGCGTCGCACAAAACGGAATGGATTTTGTAGATGCAGTTCAGACATATACAATTCTAACAATCGGCGACGGAATTGTTTCTCAGGTTCCCGCATTGCTAATCGCGACATCTGCCGGTATGGTAATTACAAAAAATGCGGAAGGCAAAAGCTTAGATTCTCAATTTAAAACACAATTGTTTTCTAATCCCAGAGTATTAGGAACTGTTTCGGGCGCTATATTTTTATTCTCTTTAGTACCCGGTATGCCGACTATCCCGTTTGTTCTTTTGGCCGGTTCATTAGGATCAATGGCAATTGTTATAACTAAGAACAGAAAAACAGAAGCTGATAAAATTGAAAAAGAAGAAGTAACTACACCGGAACCGGTAGAAGAAAAAGTTGAAGAATACCTTCAGGTGGATCCTATCGAAGTAGAAATCGGATACGGATTAATTTCATTGGTTGATGAAAACCAGGGAGGAAATTTATTCCAGAAAATTTCCTCAACAAGAAAATATATCGCGCTTGAATACGGAGTGCTTGTTCCGCCTGTAAGGGTTAGAGATAATTTACAATTAAGTCCTAATGAATACATTATTAAAATTAAAGGTAATGTTGTCGCCTCATATGAAATTTTCAGCGACCGCTTTCTTGCGATGAATCCCGGCAATGTTGATGAACAGCTTGAAGGTATTCCCACTACTGACCCGGCATTCCATTTAAGCGGGGCCTGGGTTAATGATGAAGAAAAAGACAAAGCAGAACTTGCAGGTTATACGGTAGTCGACAGTATTTCCGTTCTCTCAACTCATTTACAGGAAACAATAAAGAAAAATTTTGATAAAATCTTAACAAGACAATCGGTTAAACAATTGCTTGAAAACTTAAAGAAGGATTATCCGGCTGTTATTGACGATATTAATCCTGACGTATTGCCGCTTGGAAGCATCCAGAAAGTACTCCAGAATTTATTAAAAGAACTTGTAGCAATTAAGGATCTTGTGCAGATACTAGAATCGCTTATTGATTATTCTAAAGTTACAAAGAATATTGACGTGCTGACTGAATATGTCCGTCATTCCTTAGGTGAAACAATTGCGCATAATTATAAGGACAGCAACGGTATTATTCATGCAATGGCAATAGGAGAAAAACTTGAAAACTACATTACCGATTCGCTTTCAAAACAGAAAGAAGCTGTTCAAACTCTTGGTTTAAGTCCCGATATGCTGCGCAAATTAAACGAATCTATACAGCAGAATTTAATTCAGTTCAGAAATTTCGGTTATGTTCCAATATTAATTACATCGGCAACAATCAGACCTTATTTCTATAGATTGATAAACTCTACTTTTAATGATGTAGTGGTGCTGTCGTATACTGAATTGCCGGCTGATGTTGAAATTGAATTTTTAGGAAAGTTAGAGGTCTAGAATGCAGATAAAAAAATTTACTGCCGGTACTTTAAAAGAAGCGATCAGTTTAATGAAGGAAGAACTGGGTGAAAATGCTTTAGTATTAAGTACGAAAGTTATTGACGACGATGATAAAAGATTTGAATTAACTGCCGGTGTTGAGGATGACGGCGAAAATTACGAAGAAAAGCCGCGCGCTAAAAAAGTAGTTAAAGAACAAACCGATTTTGAAAATGAATTAAAAAAACTTACAACAAAAATTTACGGCCAGCAGGAAAAGAAACCGCCAGTTAATATTGAAGTGAATAAGAAAAAAATTAATCAATATTTTAACGCGGAAAAGACTACAGTTAATAATGAAATAAAAGAACTGCTGATTCAAAGAGAAATTGATGAACCTATTATTGAAACTATTCTAAATCAGCTTAAGAAACACAAAGAGTTTGTTAAAGAAGACGTTATAGATAATTATATTATCTCTACAATCGAATCGATGATTCCGACTTCAAGTTTCCAATATGACAAAAAGAAAAAGCCGAAAATTATTTCTTTAGTTGGACCTACCGGTGTGGGCAAAACAACATGTATTGCGAAACTTGCGGTAATTTCAAAAATTCTGCATAACCTTGACATTGGATTAATATCAATTGATACATACAGATTAGGAGCTTTAGACCAGCTGAAAATTTTGGCTGAAGTAAGCAATATTGATTTTTTAGTCGCCTATGAACCTTCAGATATGCCTAAATTAATGGCCAAATTTAGGAAAAAGGATATTGTATTTATTGATACAGTTGGAAGAAGCCAGAAGAACGCGTCATTATTAAAAGGAATAAATGATTTCTTAAGCGCTGTTAGTGTTGACGAAATATATCTTGTTCAAAGCGCCACAACAACGTTAAAAACAATGGTTGATATCGCGGAAAAATTTAAAGTAATAAAATACGACGGAATCATATTTACAAAAATTGATGAAGCAGTGGCATACGGAAACATCTTAAATGTTGTGCATAAATTTAATGTGCCTATAAAATACTTAACCAACGGTCAGGTTATACCTGATGATATAATTGCGGCAGATTCTGAATTTATTTCAAAAATGATCTATAGCGGGAATTTTGATCAATGATTGGTCAGGCAGAAAGATTATATGAACTTAACAGCTTAAAAAGAGCTTCAGGCAAAAAAAATCCTGGCTGTCCTATAGTTGCGTTTACTTCCGGGAAAGGCGGAACGGGGAAATCCTTCACATCGTTAAACCTGGCTTATGCTCTTGCAAGAGTAAATAAAAAAGTTCTCGTAGTTGACCTTGACGCAAATTTATCGAACCTAAATATTATGCTGAATGTAAAATCTGATATTAATCTATATCATTTTTTTAGAGATCAGGCATTACTAAACGAACTGATTTATAAGTATGAGCCGAATCTTGATTTTATATTCGGAGATTCTGGAAAAACCGATCATCCGCCCTTGGATGAAGGAAATATAGAATATCTTTTTGAGCATCTTCACGGAATATCTTCTAAATATGATTTTATATTTCTTGATACCGCGGCCGGTGCAGGTAACGACATAATTTCGGTTCTTTCTCGATGCACATTTACAGTTATTGTTACAACTCCCGAACCTACGTCTATTATGGATGCCTACGTGATTTTAAAGCTTTTATCAAAACATAATGATAAAGTCGATAAATATATAATCATAAACAAAAGCTCCAGTCTAGTTGAAGGTAAAAACTCTTTTGAAAACCTAAATAAAGCTTCTGTACATTTCTTAAAACAAGAACTTTTACTGCTTGGTGTAATTGAATTTGGAGAAGAAGTCGGAAAATCAATTCTTAATCAAAGTCTTTTAATAAAAAATAATTCTCAAAGCAGAATTGCCAAAGAAATAAAGGTACTGGCCGGAAATTTCACAAAAATCAAACACGTGGCTAATAATAACCAGTAGCATTTTCTCCCCACTAATTTAATTATCAAAAAACCCTTAAATAAGCCCAAAAACAAAGTAATTTTACCAAAATTGTTGGTATGTTCTTTGCCTTTCTTTATATAAAAAAATGGACAGATTATGAACAAAATAGTACTCTACTTCGGACTTCTCGTTTTCTTTATTTCTATCATAATCTTCAGTCAGCAGGGCTTACTAATCCATGACGTACTTTTAAGATCAATTGCGGTTTTTATTGTTGTTACAATTATGCTAAGTATTCTTGCAATAGCCTTCTTAAAAGCTATTAACAAAGCCACAATGGATAAAGAAAAACATTTTGATGAGAATAACTTAATAGGAAATAATCCAAATGAATAACGCGGCACTTTGGGACACTTTTAAACAAGAGCCATCACCTTCAGTAAAGAAACAAATTATGGTAAACTATACCAATTTGGTTCATTATGTGATTCATAATTCAAAATTTATGAATCTAACTGTGGTTGATGAGAAAGATTTTTTTCAGTTCGGCGTAGAAGGTTTAAGTGAAGCTATTGATCGTTTTGACCCTGATTACGGGACAAAATTTGAAACATACGCAATTCAAAGAATCAGAGGTAAAATTATAGATGAACTTCGCAAGCTGCAGATAAAACCAAGAAGTTTAAATCCCGAAACCGATATTCAATATAAAAATGTTTCCTTGAATTATTCTTACGACGGCGAAGACGGTTACCAGCTTCACGAAATTATCCCTTCTGACTCAGAACAGCCTGATGAAATAATGCAAAAAGACGAACAGAAAGAAATCTTAATTAGATTAATTAAAAGTCTTGAAGAACGCGATAGATTGATCATCTCTCTTTATTATTATGAAAATCTTAATTATAAGGAAATAGCCGATACATTAGGTATTACCGTATCTAGAGTTTCACAGATACATTCAAAAATTATGAAAGAAATGAAGGAAAAACTTCAAGTTGAATACAACAGATAAAAATACAGGTGAAGTAAAAGAACAAAACAAGAAAAAGGTAAATAGAGTTTTATCCTCTGTTTATAATTTGCCTTCTATACCTACTATTATTTTTGAAATTACAAAAATAATTGAAGATCCGAGATCAAGTGCCGCGCAGTTAGGACAATTGATTAGTAAGGATCAGGGACTTGTAACAAAAATATTAGCTGTAGCAAATTCTCCTTTATACGGAATTCCCCGCCGCGTTTCTACAATTGAGTTCGCTATTGTTATTCTGGGTTTCAATCATATTAAAAATATTGTAATAGCTTTGTCGCTAATGGAAGCCTTTAAGAACATAGGCGACACAAAATTTGACCAGAACAGTTACTGGGAACATTCATTATTAACTGCTACAGCCTCAAAAAGAATAGCTGACGATTTAGGTTATATATTAAGCGGCGAGATTTTTACCGCCGGTTTATTGCACGATTTGGGAATACCAGTTATTTATAAATATTTTAATAATGAGTATAAAGAAATAGAAAAAATTGTAAAAACAGGTAAAATGAATTATACCCAAGCTGAGATTGAGGTATTAGGCGTTTCACATTGTGAAATTGCCGAAATGCTTATTGACCGCTGGAACCTTCCCGAAAAATTAAAAAATGCAGTTAGGTACCATCATAAACCAAGCGAAGCTGGTGATGAAGCAGAATTCTCCGCAGTTATTCATTTAGCGGATTATATGACTGCGAAATTTGGAATTGGAAATTTTAAATGGGACGAGAATTTTGAACTTGACATGGAAGTAGTAGAAATACTAAAACTTGGAAGTCTTGAATATCTTGAATCATTTACTGAAACATATAAAGATTTATTTGAAAGCCAACTAGAATCTATAAAACTATAAGAGTGAAAAAATGATAACCGACATAACAACAAAACCCGGATCTGATAAAAGAAAAAAAACCGAAATGGTTTTGGCAAATATTTATAACCTGCCCGCAATGTCTAATATTATGGTGGAGGTCTCTAAATTACTTGACGACTCTTCAACAAATACAAATCTTCTTAGCAAAATGATCGGCAAAGATCAGGGTCTGGCTACTAAGATTTTATCGATTGCGAATTCTCCTTTATACGGATTGCCTCGTAAAGTTTCTACTATTGATTTTGCGATTTTAATTATCGGTTATCTTGATATTAAAAATATTGTAATCGCTCTTTCTATGATTGAGTCATTCAAAAACAAAACCGATAAAAATCTAAATCAAAACGAATTCTGGCTGCACTCGGTTATATCAGGAAATGCGGCAAAAAGAATTGCAAGCGATCTCGGTTTGAAAATCGGCGGAGAAGCATTTGTTGCGGGACTTCTGCACGATTTAGGCATTCCGGTTATTCATAAATATTTCCACTCAGGTTTTGAAAATATTGTAAATAAAGCTACAGATTGTCAATCAACTCTTAATTTAGAGTTTGAAGAACTTGGTTTAACTCATCAGGAAGTAGGTAATTTTTTAGGTAAAAAGTGGAATCTGCCCGATGAACTTTGCGACGCAATCTTAAATCATCATAATCCCTCTAAATGCGAAAGCAGTCCGGAATTAGCTTCGGTAATACATTTGGCGGATTATGCAACGCAAAAATTGCAGACAGGAAATTTTTACTGGGACAAAGATTATACTTTTGATAAAAACGTAATTGACATATTAAAACTTGATACGGAAGAAAAACTAAATGAATTAATTGATTCATACTTAGAATTATTCCAGCAAGAAACTAATAATTTCAAGATATAAAACATTGAGACTTCATAAAGAAAATACCGTTGAGATAGAGCCTTTCTACAGATCCTTAAAGGATGTTGAGACTCAGGAAGTAATTGAATCGAAGAACTCTAATCTAAGTAATTACCAGAATAACGGGATAATGCTCGAAAAGTATTCTCATATGTTTCAAAATATTTCTACTTTCGAAAAAGAAACTGATAACGCTAGAGAAGCCTCAACCGTAACGGATAAACTAAACAAATCATTAAAAAGAATTATTCCCATGAAAGATTCGGTAATTCTTTTTTTTGATGAATCATACCATTCTCTAAATCCCGTTAACGGCGAAAGTAATTCTGATTTAGTTAAAGTAATGAACCATTTATATAAGGAAGGGATTTTTAATCTTCTGTTCGAAAGCGCTAGCCCGATGATTGTTCCTGAGCTGAACAGCTATAACAACGAAGGTCCAAAACTTAACTACCTGTTATTCCCGTTCTTCGAAGACGGAAAAAGACTTGGTCTGCTTTCTATTCTTACAACAATTACAAGCGCAAATTTCAGCTCAATGGATAAGCAGACTATTCAAATGCTGCTTAATTTAAGTCTCGCGAAAATTAATAAAATTATTCTTAAAAGTAAGTTGACATCAACATACGAAGATTTACAAACTTACCAGGCAAAGTTATCAAATGATTTTAGGCTTGCCGCTATTGGCGAATTAACACAAGGTATTATTGAAGATCTGCTTTCACCTATGCAGGTTATAATGAGCAATGTGGAATTTTTAAATAGTACTCCGGATCAGGAAGAAGAAGTAAAACTTATTAAATCGCAGATAAAAAAAATAAATTCATCGGTTAAAAGACTTATAAAATTTGCAAGTGTTAACCAGCAGAACAATAAAATACATCCGATAAAAATTAATGAAATTGTTACGGAATATTACAGCCTGGTTAAATCAACACTTGATAATGTTAATCTTGAATGCGTATTGGATTTTGAAAATAATATACCTTCAATTTTAAGCCATCCAAATTATATTTTTCAGCTGCTCACAAATGTAATTGGTTTAATAAAAAACAGAAGTACCGCTAAAGGCGGAATAATTATTCAAACAAGATTTAACAACGATTATATACTTCTAAAAGTTGTTACTACGGCTAGTTTAAAAACAAACTCTTCGAAAGACAATTTTATTAATAACCCGACCGAATTAAACATAAGAATAATTGAAAACCTTATAAAAAAACATGAAGGTGAATTTAATATTAGTTCTTATCAAAATACCGGATCGGCCGTAACATTAAAATTCCCTTTAAGAAGGAAGATAAGAAAATGATAAAGACAATTTTAACATTACTTGTATTGTCATTTATATTTTGTTCAATAAATACAGCGCAAATTGTCGACACTTCTTCTGTGGATGTACGCGCAATGCTTGATAAACAAATTTCGGAGATTAGAGCAAAACAGCAGGAAAATGAGGCGGCGGCAATACCTGCAGAAGTTATAAATAACGCTGAAATAATTAAAGCGGGTAACTCTAATATTGATAAAAATATTTTAGAGTTTTTACAAAAAGATTTTGCGGCAAAATTGTTTGTGCTTGTTGAACTTGTAATGCTTTTGGGGCTTATCTATTTATGGGCAGCAAAAGTTAAAAGAAATAAAAAAAGAAAAATGGAAATGCTTAAGAGCAATATTAAAAAATTAAGAGAAGAACAAATTGGAAGTATTGAAGAAAACAATTTGTCGACTTTAAGAGGTAAACTTCGTTACTATAATATTAAAACAGACGATAACGGTAAAGACATTACCTTCAGGGCGCGAAAAAACAGTATCGGCAAAGGTGAAATTCATCTCGCGGCAAAAATTCAATTATTAGCAGGTGAGTACAAATGATATCTGCAGTTTCAAATATAACAAGCATGACAGCGGGCACAATTAATATAAATGCGGGTACGGCAATAAGCAATCTTCCGGCGGTTAATTCAACTGCTTTGCTTAATATCCTCGAAAAATTCAACAATAATTACAAAGTATTAATCAACGGTAAAGTATTTCAAACCCAGCTCCCAGTAAACGCGGAAAAAGGAGATGAGATATTAGCAAAAGTACTTCAGCAGTATCCATTTACATTAGCCCTTGATAAGTTTGATAATTTGCTGAACGCCGAATCAGGAGCATTAATTCTGCTTCTTGATAAATTGCAATTATCGAAATCTGTGCTGTCCGAAAAAATACTGAGATATGTGATTGCCAATAAAAAATCATTGACAAAATCTAAGCTTGAAAAATTAATTAATTACGTTGAGAAAGCGGGAATTGATTTCGACGAAAGTCAAATTGTGCTTTTGATAAATTTAATATGGGATAACTCAAACGAAGGATTTAAAGATGTAGCAAATTCATATCATAAAATATTTGATATGTCGTTTGAGAAATTAAGTTCGGAAATTTTTGAGTCATTGTTAAGATTGAACAGACTTAACCTTCCTCAGGAAATATATTTAAAGATCAATGAAGCAATGATTTTCGATTATGAAAATGAAGCTCATCAATTTAATCTTGTATCGGTTGGAGATAAATCAGATGAATTCTTATCGCTAGCTAGAACAATAGAATCTGAAATAGAAAAAAACATTCTTATAGAATCTTCAATTCAAGAACTTGAAGTAATTCAGTCTTTAATGATAAAATACATTCTTCAAAAATCTATTTATAACAAGTACAATATTTATCCTGAATTTGTAGTAGTAAAATTCAGAAGTAGACTTGAACTTATCAATTATAAGTTTGAAAAATCCACAGCTTCTAAAGACGATACATACAGAATATTTATAAACCCAGATCAAGGCCGATTCGAAAATACTGCTATTCAAGCAATGATGAACAGTTCAAAATTATTCGGAGTTGTAAATACTACAATGGCTAACTTTTCCAGAATTGAAGATTATATGTGCAAACTTAATACAAGAATATTTGAGGAAATTAATATCGATTCATACCTAACTGTAACTGTTGATGAAACAAAAGAAATGATGTTCGATTCATTATCACGATCTAAAAGTTTAAACAAACTTGCTTGAAAGGGCAAAAATGGAAAACATTTTTACAAAAGAAGTTATGAGACTCGCTTTAAAAACTAAAGTAATTTCCAACGCCGATGATTTTGTATCAAAATGCGTTGAGCAGAATAAAAAAGCGGGAAGACTACCAATAAGATTAAATATTGTAACAGCGTATTTAATGAACTTTTTAGTCGATTTAAAAAACGGCAGCCGGGGAGTATCAAATGGATAAAGGAATAAATACCATTGCGAAAAACTTAAGCCATCATATGAAAAACATAGAAATTGTGGCTAATAACCTAGCGAATATAAATTCCACGGGCTTTAAAAGAGAATTACCTTTTTCAGAATATTTATCGAGAGCCGAAGCAAAAGATATAAAACAAATAACAGATTATACCGAAGGCATGTTTACATTAACAGGCAACCCTTTGGATTTAGCGCTTTCCGGAGAAGGGTTCTTTATGGTTAAAACTGAAAGAGGACTTGAAATAACTAAAAACGGAAAATTTTCTTTAACCGATGACGGCTTTTTAATAAATGCTATGGGCAACAAGGTAATGAGCGCGAAAGGTGAAATTAATATTTCGGCAAAAGCTTTTGACAAAAATAAAGCGCTTATAATTACTAAACTTGGTGAAATTAAACTTGGCGATGATGTAGTAGATAGATTAATGATTGCTAAAGTTGAAAATCCCGAAAAATTGATGAGAACAGAATCTCAGAATTTTTACCTTGAAGGCGAAGAATACGATATGGCCGATGAGGAAAAATATAATATAATTCAAGGCTACCTTGAAGAATCAAACACAAACCCGATATTGGAAATGCAGGCAATGATCGGAATTAATAAAGATTATGAAACTTCGCAGAAAATAATGAACTCGATGGATCGCGTTATGGGTATGGCAAACGAAGTAGGTAAAGTTTAATAAGGAGGAATGATATATGTCAACAAGAGCACTAACAACAGCGGCTTCTGGAATGTACGCACAGCAAATTAATATCGAAGTAATTTCGAATAATATTGCGAATATAAATACAACCAGTTTTAAAAAGAGCCGCGCGGAATTCCAGGATTTAATGTATCAGGAAGTAACCGCCAGTCCCGAAAATCTTGAAACCCCTGGTGTTGTTGAAAATTCAAACTCAACGCTTCAAGTTGGTAACGGCGTAATTCTTTCCTCAACTCAAAAATTATTTGAGCAGGGAGATCTTCAGCAGACAGGGAATAAAATGGATACTGCCATTTACGGAGAAGGATTTTTCCAGGTAAGAAGAAATGACGGTACATTTGCTTATACGCGCGACGGTGCGCTTAAGATGTCCTCCGACGGTTCTCTTGTTACCTCGGGCGGTCATGTTCTTGAACCGGGATTTAGTATTAGTAATGAAGCTTTAGATATTAGTATAACACCTGACGGACTTGTGCGAATTCTTGAAGTAGGCGGTGAATCAATTGAACTCGGAAATATTGAACTTGCTAAATTTATTAATCCGGGCGGGTTAAAAGCATTAGGCAATAATCTTTATGAAGAAACCGAATCCTCTGGAGCTCCGATTTTAGGGAACCCCGGTTCTAACGGTTTCGGAGAGATTCAGCAAGGATTTTTAGAATCTTCCAACGTTGATATTGTTGAAGAAATGATTTCTATGATTACAGCTCAAAGAGCTTATGAGATCAATTCAAAAACTGTAAAAACAGTGGAAGAAATGATGACAATGGCTAACAACTTAAAATAAAAATTAAAATGATCGGAATTATAATTTCAATATTGTTTTTTAATATAAGCGGAGAAAGCAGCTCTGAACTTGACTCATATTTAAACATGAAGTTGGCTGATTATAAAAAATATGAGTATGAAATAGTTTCTTTGCCTTCTATTGTTAAATCAATAAACGACGATAGAATTTCTATCAGTTCCGACCGCGAATTTAAAATCAATTACGGATACGCATATATACCTGTTGAAATAAAAGGATCTGGTGATAATACAACGCAATCAGTCGTAACTATTAAAATGAATTTATTCAACGAAGTTTTTGTAGCAAATAAAAAAATAAGAAAAGGGGATGTTATTACAGCCTCCGATTTTTCATTTGTTGAAGAAGAAGTTACACATTTAAGAAACGCGACTGTAAAAAACATAACGGAATTTAATAATCATCAAGCAGCTATGAATATTGCCGACGGTGCGATTCTGCAGGATAATATGATTGTAACTCAGCCGGATATTAAAGCAGGGGATAAAATTTACGCATTTTCTACAGTCGGATCAGTAACCGTATCTTTCCCCGCTTATGCAAGGGAAGACGGAAGGATAGGCGAAACAGTTAGAATAGTAAGAGACGATAAACTTACATTCAAAGCTCTTATCGTTAATTCGCAACAAGTAAAAATAATAGAGTAATAAACATGAAAAATATAATTGTAATCATCGGTTTATTTTTTTCCTGCAGCTTAATTTTAAACGCGCAGGATTTAAGAGAAAATACAAGCCGTTCATTATTTTCGGATTATAAAGCTTCGATGCTTGGCGATGCAGTTACCATAATTGTTGTTGAAGAATCACAAGCCGCAAATCAGGCCCAGAAAACTTCCGGGAGATCAAGCGATATTGGCTTAAGCGCAAAAGGCTCTCAAGGAACCGGGGAACTAATTCCTTCTACAGATTTTTCTTTGGGATCGAATAATGATTTTAAAGGCGGAGGAACAATTAAATCCAGCGGAGTAATTAAAACAACTATAAGCGCTCTGATTGATTCGGTTTTATCAAACGGGTTGGTACGTATTAAAGGCAGCAGAAAAATATCAATAAACGGTGAAGAACAGATAATTACAATTAAAGGATTATTGAGAACAGCCGATTTGAAATCTGATAATACTGTTTATTCATTTAACATTTCCGAAGCGGAAATCGCATTTGAAGGAAACGGTATGATTGATTCAAATACAAATCCGGGCTGGTTAACAAAAATATTTCACTGGTTATTCTAAGGGTGATAAAATGAAGAAGTTTTTAATTATAATAATATTAGCGGTCATTTCATCAAATATAAACGCACAGCGTATTAAAGATATTGCGTTTATAAAGGGCATTCAGTCTGAGCAGCTTATTGGTTACGGACTTGTGGTCGGACTTGCAGGCACGGGCGACAGCTACCGTTCTTCTTTTACCGTGCAATCAGTTATCAGTATGCTTAAAAGATTCGGTATAACTGTACCGGAAACAAATTTAAGAACAAGAAACGTTGCCGCGGTAATGATAACCGCGAGAGTCAGCAACCTTATTAAACCTGGTTCTAATTTTGATATAATTGTTTCCTCTATGGGCGACGCTACAAGTTTAACGGGTTCTATATTATTGATGACTCCGCTTTCGGGTGTTAACGGAAAGGTTTATGGAATTGCTCAAGGTCCCGTATCTGTTGGCGGATATGATATTAGTACCGAATCCGGCGGCCGTATTGCTAAGAATCATACCTTAACGGGCAGAATACCGAACGGCGGCGCAATGGAACTGCCTATAATGGAAGGAAATATTGATCCTTCAAATATTGGTCTTGTATTAAACCAGCCTGATTTCACTACTTTAAATAATGTAGTAAATGCAATTAACTCTGAATTTGGTGCCGGAACGGCATTAGCTGAAAGCGGCTCTGAAGTTAAAATAAATCTTCCCGCCGGTCAAAATGATATTGTATCATTTATGGCGAGATTAGAAGCAATTGAGGTTCAGAGAGACGCAATTGCAAAAGTAGTTTTAAATGAAAGAACCGGAACAGTTGTAACCGGCGATCATGTAAGAATTTCACCGGTAACAATTTCGCACGGAAGTTTAAATATTTCAGTTAGATCTTATCCGGTTATTTCACAGCCCGGAGCTTTCTCGCAAGGGCAGACATCATTTTTTAATAATCTTGTTCCGTCAGTTGAACAGGAAAATACTAAATCAATTTCAATTGAAGGCGCGACAAATGTTCAGGAAGTTGCTGCGGCCTTAAATCAGTTAAAAGTTTCACCGCATGATATTATCGCGATTTTCCAGGCATTAAAAGAAGCAGGAGCATTAACAGCAGAATTGGTGATTTTATAAAATGGAAAAGCTTGATCTAAAAATATCGAACTTTCAAAAGCATATTCAGAAGCCGGCTGAAGTTGAAGCGCGTTTTACACCTGAAGAAAAAAAGAAACTTGAAAAAGCTTCGAAAGATTTTGAATCCATGCTTACTTCGCTGATGCTTAAAAGTATGACCAAAACTACAGGCGGACTTTTAGGCGAGAACGGATACGGCAATGATGTATTCGATACTTTTTTTGAAAACGAACTCGCGGGAAAAATAACAGATTCAAAAGGATTAGGAATTGCCGAATCTGTTTATAAAAGAATGACAGGAGAAGATCTTCCATTAAAAGAATTCGTTATTAAGAATCGTCCCGCAATTAAAGATTTACTAATTACCGAATCGGGTAAAGATAGTAATGCTATTAAGCCTTCATACAGCGCGGCGGAAAGACTAAAAAAGTATGAACCAATAATTCAGGAAGCTTCTAATAAACACGGTGTTCCCGTTAATTTAATAAAATCAATAATTCTTACTGAATCCGCCGCTAAAGAAAATGCAGTTTCAAAAGCCAACGCAAAAGGTCTGATGCAATTAATGGATGCAACCGCAAAAGATTTGGGCGTAAGAAATTCTATGAATCCCGCTCAGAATATCCAAGGCGGCACAAAATACATCGCGCAGATGCTTAAAGAATTTGACGGCGATTTGGAAAAATCACTTGCCGCTTATAATGCCGGACCGGGAAATGTTCAGAAGTACAATGGCATTCCGCCGTTTAATGAAACACAAAATTATGTTTCAAGAGTATTGGGTTATTTAAAACATATGGAAGAATAAAATGGGAATTTCAAAGTTAATTGAGCTGCTGTTAAAGCAAAAAGAAAATTTAAAAAGACTTCTTGATAACGCAAGAAAGAAGCAGCATGCCCTTGTTGCGAATAACCGCGAGCTTTTAGACGAATGCATAAAGGATGAACAAAAATTAATTCTTGCCGTGCAGAAAGCTGAAAGCGGCAGAATTGAAACTATAAAAGAAATAAATCGTGAGCAGGGTTTTGAGGAAAATGAATTCAGACTTGCAAAACTTACATTTAACTTGGGCGAAGTTTTAACCAACGAAGCTAAAGAAGCTATTATAAAATCGGAAAGAGCAATTAGAATTTTTATTGAGGAAATAACGCAAACTAATAGTCAAAATATGTTTTTGATCCAGCATTCAAAACAGTTTATTGATACAACTTTAAAAGCTGTTTTCGGCGGGAACAATAAATCAATATTAGACAGGAAAGTGTAAGATGAGTATCAACAAATTATTTGATATTTCGAGAAGAAGTTTGCTTACGTATCAGTCAGCATTAAACGCGACTTCTAACAATATTTCTAACGCCAGCAACCCCAATTATTCAAGACAAAGAGTTGTGCTTGCGGCTGAAAGGCCGGAATATACGGCTAATCTTTCTTTTGGATCCGGCGTTAAATTGGATGATATTCAGAGAATAAGAGATACAATTGTTGATACACAGATTTGGTCATTTAACAGCAAGCACTCATTTGCCGATAAACAAGCGTCAACGCTTAATAAACTTGAAGCGTTATTATCCGAACCTTCGGAGCTGGGTTTATCAAATTTAACATCGCAGTTTTTTAACTCATGGGATAAACTTGCAGTTGATCCGGATTCAACCGCGTTGCGTAATAACGTTTTAAACACCGCGCAGAATATGTCGGGTAAAATGCAGAACCTTTATGAAAGTTATACTCAAATAAAGAAGGATTTAAAGGTTGAAACCGCACAGTCGGTTGAAAGTGTTAATAGTTATCTCGAACAAATTCATACTTTAAACAAAGAAATATACGCGGTTAAAGCCAGCGGAAACGCGCCTAATGACTTACTTGATGAAAGAGGAGCTATTATTAATGAGTTAAGCAAGCTTGCTAACTTAAACGTTACATATAATCAGGATGATACAGTAAGTATTTCAATGGGCGGTGTATATGCGGTTGACAGACTTTACAGTCAAAAATTTATTGTTGAGGAAAGTAAAGGTAAGTTAAGTGTTACAACCCAGGACGGCGAATCAAAAATGTCGTTAAATTCCGGAGAGATATTCGGTAATCTGAATATGTTTAATAATGTAATCCCGGATTATCTAAATAAAATTGATACTATTGGGCAAGCCATATATGACAGCGTAAACTCCGTGCATTCAACAGGCCAAACTAACACTAATCCTACTCAAACAGGAGTTAACTTCTTCAGTAATTATTCAAACGGCATTTTGGAATTAAATGAAGACTTAATTGATAATCCGAGTTTGATAGCCGCGTCGGCAGACGGACAGGACGGGAATAACGAAATTGCACTTCAAATTGCCGCCCTGCAGAAAGCATTACTTATTGACGGGGAAACTATTACAAACACGTATTCCAATTTCGTGAACAAAATTGCTAATGATCTAAAAACACATAACCAAAATACCGAATCGTATCAGCTTGTGTTAAATCAGCTGGATATGCAGGTGTCGGAAGCAAGCGGTGTTTCCGTTGATGAAGAAATGGTAAACGTATTAAAATTCCAAAGATCATATGACGCGGCCGCAAAATTAATTAGAGTTGCCGATGAAATGTTTCAAACATTGTTAAATGCATTTTAGTATATAATGTAATAAGGTGAAATTATGAGAGTTACCGACAGACTTTTGCAGAATTCATATTTGTATAATCTTAATACAAATAAAAATTCAATTACAAAAACTCAGGAACAATTAACAACACAAAGTAAAATTAATAGGCCTTCGGATTCTCCATTGGGTACTAACAGACTGCTGCGTCTTAACAATGAAATGCAGAATATATCCACTTACCTTGACAATGTTACCAACAGTTTTGCGAATGTTGACGCAACTATAAATGCTATGGATGGAATACAAAATCAGCTTCAATCAGTTCTTGTGGACTTAACCTCGGTCAACAACGCAACTATTGAAGGAAATCTTGATACGTTTGCAGACCAGCTGCAGGTCTCTTTGGATTCAATTTTAGAATATGCAAATTCAAATTTTAACGGGAAATATTTGTTCGGAGGGACTGACAATTCGCAAGCACCTTACGGCAAAAACGGAACGCCTCCGCCGGAATATATTCAAAATACAGCCGATGCCGGCGGACAGCAGAAGATTAAGATTTCGGGAAACATTTCTCAGAAAATTAATATTACCGGAGAAGAATTGTTCGGGACTATTGACGGTACGGATATGTTTAATAAATTAAACGATATAATTGTAAACTTACGAAGCGGTGTGAAACCGGATGCTTCGGAAGTTAAAGAGATGGAAGATATATACGGTAAAGTTCTGAATAAACTTTCGGTTGCCGGTAATATAAAAAATCGATTACTGGATACTGAAGAACTTCTGAAAACACAGGAACTTAACGTAGAAGAATTAATTTCTAAAGAAAAAGATGTTGATATGGCGAGGGCAATTGTTGATTATGAAAATCAGCAGTTTAATCTCGATTTAACATATAAAGTTTCTTCCATGATTTTACCAAAATCATTATTGGATTATTTATAATGTTTAGAAAAAGCACTAGTCTGTACGGACTAATTTTTGGATTGCTGGCGGTGTTCGGAGCTTTTTTTCTTGAAGGAGGTTCTTTAAAAGCACTGTTTTTATTGTCACCGATTATAATTGTTTTCGGCGGAACTTTTGCCGCGACCATTATTGGATTCGGAATGGGAAAATTTTTGAAGATTTTTCAACTAATAAAAATAGCGTATTTGCCTGATGATTATAATATAAAGGCTATGATCAACTCGTTTGTTGAGCTGTCTGTTAAGTCTAGAAGACTAGGTCTGCTTTCGGTTGAAGATGATCTTTACAAATTGCTTTATTTTTTTCCGCAGAAAATGGTAAAATTTGTTTTAGACGGCACGAACAGCGATATGCTTGAAACTATTGCCCGGACAGAAATTAAATCTATGGAATATAGGCATAACGCGAATATTTTTATTTTTCTGAAAATGGGAGGATATGCGCCGACAATGGGTATTATCGGTACGGTTATGGCATTAATTATGACTCTCGCAAATGCCGGCACGGATCCTAATGCATTAATTCATAATATTGCTTCAGCCTTTATAGCAACGCTATGGGGAATTGTAAGCGCTAACTTTTTTTGGCTGCCTTTGGCAGATAAATTAAAACAATGTCACTTAGAAGAAAAACATATGATGGAAGTTTCTTTGGAAGCGGTTCTGGCGATTCAAAGCGGAGAGATACCGACGATAATCAAATCGAGATTGACGAGTATGCTCCCGAGAAACGATCAAGAAGGTTTAACGGCTTAGAAGAATTTTCGCATGATGAATATCTGGAAAATGATAAAGACAGGTATTTAATAACTTATGCCGATTTGATTACATTGCTGTTAGGTCTATTTATTATTCTATACGCGATGTCAAATATAGATATGGATAAATATACTGCAACGGTTAATACTTTTGGTGATATATTCGGTTCATCCGGTAATATTAAAACAATTAAATCAACTCCGGATTACAACCAAAACTTTAAATCGGCGCCAAGTTTAATGGAATCGCTTGAACGTGTTATAACGGAAAACGGTTACGGAGCCGCTGTTAAGCTTATTCAAAATGAAAGAGGAATTACAGTTAGCATACTTGACGATATACTTTTTGCATCGGGAAAAGCGGAATTGGGAGTTGGTTCTAAAAATGTTCTTAATAAATTATCTAATGTAATTAGAACAATTCCGAATGATCTTAGAATTGAAGGACATACTGACAACGTTCCAATAAGTTCGCATACTTATTCTTCAAACTGGCATTTGTCGGTAGCCCGCGCAACTAATACGGCGTATTATTTAATGACGGAAGAAAGAATTCCGCAGGGAAGAGTATCTGTTGTCGGATATTCTGAAAACAAACCTGTCGCGCCTAATGATTCTCCCGAAGGCAGAGCGCAAAATAGAAGAGTTGATATAGTAATCTTAAATAAATAAAGAAGAAGGGCACATGAAACTAAAAACACATCAATTCGGCGAAATTGAATTCGATGAAAGCATAATAGTCGAATTTGAAAGCGGAATTTTGGGTTTCGATGAACATAAAAAGTTCATTGTTATATCAGAAGAAGATGGTATATTTTACTGGTTAACTTCTGTTGATGAACCGGAATTGGTTTTTCCATTATTCCCTATGAAGGTTATATTGGAAAATTATCCGGAAGTAGCGGAATTCGAAGTTTTCGGGATTGTTAAACTTCAAAAAAACCCGAAAGATATAACATTAAATATGAAAGCTCCTATTTACCTTAATCAGAATACTAAAAAAGGCTTTCAGAAAATAATTGATAATGACGAATTCACGATAGATTACAAATTGTTTATCGAAAACTAAAAAAAAGAAAATATTATGCTTGTACTATCAAGAAAACAAAATGAAAAAATCAGAATTGGTTCCGATATTATTATTACTATTCTAGGCGTATCAGAGAACCAGGTAAAAATCGGGATTGATGCTCCAAGCGATGTGAAAATTCTGCGGGAAGAAATTTTTGAGAATATTAAAAAACACACGGTTGAAGCTTCATTGATGAGCAAAGAAATTAAAAGCTCTGATTTGTCAAAACTATCCATTAATAAATTAAATAAACCGAAAAGTGATTAATAACATTAAAAAATTAAAAGTGCTGATTGTTGATGACTCGGACGTTATTCTTAATACATTAAAAGATTTTTTAGAAGATTATAATTTTGAAGTAATTACATGTGCCGACGGACTTGAAGGAATTCAAAAAGCAGCAGAAGAAAAACCGGACTTGATTTTTCTCGATTTGATGATGCCCAATTTTGACGGTATGAAAATGCTGCAGGTAAAAAATGTGTTAAAAGATATACGCAGTATACCTGTTATTGTTATAAGCGCAAATACTGCCCGTAGAAATGTAATGGCGGCTATGGAAGCGGGTGCTCATAAAGTTATTTCTAAACCGCTTGACCTTAAGATTATTGCTGATTTCGTAAATGAGATTTTAGGCGGAAGTAATTTTAATACGCCTCAAGGACAAAATCTTCTGAATGATGAAGATAAATTTGAAATTAAAAGAAATGTGCTAAAGTTTTTTGTCGATTCTTTCGATATTAAGAAGCGGATGATTTTAGATGCGTTAAAAAATAAAGACGCCGAAAAATTAAGAACAGTTATTCATGAAATTAAAGGCGCCGGTGGAACAATTGGTTATCCAATATTAACGAATTTAAGCAAAGAAATTGAAGAAAAAGAGTTTAAACTTACAATCGATTGGGTTTTTGCCGAAATGAAATGCGAACGTTTATTTAAAGAAGTTCAACAAATTGAAAAGGATTTCAATAATAATTAGAAGAAATATATGTTTATTATAATTGGTTTTGTCGTTGTTGTTGCCTCGGTTATTATCGGGTTTACAATGCCCGGCGGTAATCTGCTAGTATTATTGCAGATATCCGAGTTTATAACTATTGGCGGCGCTGCTATCGGCAGTATGCTTATTTCGGCTCCGGTATCCGTAATTAAAAAAGTAATTGCCGCTATTCCCAAAGCAATAAGTCATAAACACGAAACAAAAAAAGATTTTTTGGAACTCTTAAAATCATTTTATGAATTGTTTCTTGTATCTCAAAGAGACGGCCTATTGGCAATTGAAAAACATATTGAAAATCCCGAAGAAAGCGAAGTGCTTTCGGTAAACAAAAAACTGCTTAAAAATAAAGTAGCAATGACATATTTTACCGATACTCTGAAAGTAATGCTTTCCGGAGGTGTTCCTCCTCATGAAATAGAATCTTTAATGGAAACTGAAATAGAAACTTTTGAAATGGAATCGAAACCTGTTCCGCATTTAATTTCTAAAGTCGGAGACGCATTACCCGGTTTGGGAATTGTTGCCGCTGTTTTGGGAATTATTATTACAATGGGAAGTATTAGTGACGGTGCCGAAGCCGTAGGCCATCACGTTGCGGCAGCTCTTGTAGGTACTTTTCTGGGAGTGTTATTGTCTTATGGCTTTGTTGGTCCTTTGGCCGCGAATATTGAACATATGATTGAAAACGAAGTTAGATACCTAGAAACTATTAAAGCCGCTGTTGTTGCCTATGCAAAAGGAAACCCTCCTATTGTTGCTGTTGAAATTGCAAGAAGAACAATTTTTTCGGATGAGAGACCGACCTTCAGCGAACTTGAAAATTATCTAAGAGGTAAAAAAGAAGATTAAGAATGAGCGACGATAATAATCAACAGATAATAATTAAGAAAACAAAAAAGAAAGGCGAAGCCGGTCACGGCGGCGCCTGGAAAGTTGCTTACGCTGATTTCGTAACTGCGATGATGGCTCTTTTTATTGTTCTTTGGATTCTTGGCGCCGATGATTCGGTTAAAGAAAATATATCCCAGTATTTTAAAGATCCTTCCGGATTTGCAATTGGAAACGGTCCAAGCGTAATGGAAGGGAAAAATTTAAACAGTATAAAACCCGATTTAATGGATGAAGTTTTTCTTAGACAAAAAGAAAAAGAAAAATTAGAGGAAATGGGAAAAGATATTGTTCAGCAGCTTACCAATGAAGAAGAATTTAAAGCGCTGGTTAATCAGATGGAAATCACTATTACCGAAGAAGGATTATTGATTGAAATAATGGAAAGCCAGCAGGATTCTTTTTTTGATATTGGAACGGCTACTCTTAAAGAAAACTCTGAAGATTTATTAATTAAAATCGGCAAACAACTTAGTCAAATTAATAATAGAATTGTTCTTGAAGGTCATACAGATTCAAGACAATTCCCCGGCAGCGGACTGGGTTATACTAATTATGAATTAAGCACAGACAGAGCAAATGCCGCTCGAAGAGCTTTGTTAAAAGGCGGATTGGAACCGACTCAAATAAATGAAATACGCGGTTATGCTGATAATAGACTCAAAAATCCCAAAGATCCATACAGCGCGTCAAACAGAAGAATAAGTATAATAGTAAGGTTTAAAACTGTTGATGTCTAAGTCAATTCTTATAGTTGAAGACGACCCCTTCACTCAGCAATTCTATAATTATATTTTCGGCAAAACGGGTTATAAAGTTATCATTACAGAGGACGGGAACGAAATATTCGAATTCCTAAAAAATGAAGAAATATCATTAATTATTTTAGATATAAATTTAAAGAATACTTATATTGACAATGAACGAGTTGACGGAATTCAAATTTCAAGAAAAATTAAGAAAGAATTAAGTATGTCTTCTATTCCAATTCTTCTAATTTCGGCATACCAGAAAAAAAACGGCGGCAGAAATTACTTTGAAGAAAGTCTCGCTGATGACTATATTTTAAAACCGATAATTGATTTTAATCTTTTCTTAAAAAAAGTAACTCAACTTGTGGAAAAATAATGGATCAGCAAAAAGATAAAATATTAATAGTTGAAGACGAAGCCGATACAAGATTTATTTTGGAGAGACTTCTTCAAAAAAACGATTATGAGGTAAAATCTGCCGAAAATGGTCTTATTGCTCTCGAAGTACTTAAAAGTTATAAACCGAAGGTTATTATTGCAGATTGGACAATGCCTCAAATGGACGGACTTAAATTATGTAATATTTTAAAAGCCGACGAGGAATCTAAATTAATATATTTTATTGTTTTAACTGCAAGAGCAAGTTTAAAGGACAGGGTAACCGGACTTGACGTAGGTGCCGACGATTTTCTCGTTAAACCGGTTGAAAATCAGGAACTGCTTGCAAGAATAAGATCGGGCGTTAGAATACATAATCTTCAGTATGAATTAAAAAGTATTGAACACAACAAAGCATTAATAGAAATGGCTTGCACAATTGGGCATAAAATTAATAATCCTTTAAGCAGCCTTCATATGTCTGTTAAAAATCTTCAAAGTGAGTTAAATGAAAAAACAATTAACAGCAATAAAGAAGATTTTTATGTAATTGAAGAATCAATCGAAAGAATAAAAAAATTCATAGAAGCTCTCCAAAACCTCCAAAACCCCGAATTTGAGGGATATGCTCTCAATAATAAAATGTTAAAAATCGACTAATTCTCTTTTAACATTTCTGTTTTTTCTCCGATAATAAATTGGAGAAATATCCATGCTTGAAAAAATTGCAAATATTAACTCGAATAGTCCTTACAATGGAGGGAAAAAGAAAAGCGGAAACTTTGAAAAGTTTTTGCATAGGCCTAACATTGAAAGAGAAATGGGAAAAGATTCTATTAGTCTTTCCCCAGGCGCCTTATATTTATCGAGAATTAATTGGCAGCTTAAAGAAATTTCTTACCACGGCGATGAAAAAGTTTTGGTTGAGTTTATTATCGACGGATTTGATTTTAATACGGAAATAGACTTTGTTAACTTTTATACCAACAGCCGCCAGAAATTTAAAGTCTCCGCTAAAAATATTGAAGACCTGGGATCTAAAAAAGCATTAATCGTTTTTGATGTTCACAAGGGACAAATAATGCTTGAAGACGAACGCCATTTGGAAGAATTAACAGCCTTAAAAAAAATCTTTGAAAAAATATCAAGTTCAATTTCTGAGTATGACGTAAACTTTGACTACAATAATTTTATCGAAGGATTAAAAGACGAATTGACTTTGGAATTTCAGATTATAACTAATCATCTTTATACATTTATTAATAAACTGGGAAAGTATAACATAGTGAACGAATTTGTTTTTAACGGAGGAAGTGAAAATCCCATCAGGATTCAAAAAGTTACGGTAATAAATGAAAAATGATCTACTTAAATACGATGAACCGGATCTAACTTCTGTGAAAAAAATAACCATTAATAAATTCAGCGAACTTACTGAACTCCCCGATACAAAACCATTAATAGTTACGGATATATTAGGCGTAATATTATATTCAAATCAATCATTCAACCGTACATTCAATGTCCGGATAGGAAGCCTAATTAATCAAATCAATTCTGAGCCTAATCTAGGCGCCGTGACTCAAAATCTTGAAAACAGTAATTACAGAAATTTTCATTTCGACCTGTTGTTTAATAACAATATTGACGAAGAACCGTCAAGTTATTATGTTGATGTTGATAGACTTTTAATTGACGGAACCGAATTGCTGCTTTTTACTTTTGACTCCTATCTGGCTAAAAAAAGAATTGAAGGCAGAATTAATAATCTGCACAATGCTCTTGAATACGGAGACGTTGCCGTATTAATAACGGACGACAAAGGGAAAATTAATTATTCGTCAAAATCATTTGAAGATATACTTAGCACAACAATTGAAAAACTTTATAATAATAATATTACCGAAGTACTGGTGCCATATTTATCGAACAAGGATCTTATTGAACTAAGAGATTCCATTGACCTTCATCAAGATTGGGTTAAACTAATTTCGGATCTCGGTAAAGACGGTAATTTATGGTTCAGAGAAATAAAACTGAACCCTGTTTATAGAACCGATTCCGATACAATTAGTTTTATTCTTGTCGCTCATGATATCACAAATTATGTACTTAAAAACAGAATAATTCAAAATTCCGAAAGACGGCAGAAATCCATAATTAATAATATTTCCGATCCATTGATTATTATAAATAAAAAACATGATGAATTATTTATTGAAAGCGTAAATGAGAGTTTCTGCGCTTCATTCGAAACTATTAAAAGCGCAAACGGAAAACCTGAATTAAAAGATATTATTAATGGCGATCTGTATAAGTCAATAACCGATTGTATTCTGAAATCCGAAGAAGATAAAAAACAGAATCTGAAATTCCACTTTTCGGATAATATTAATAAAAAAGAATATACAGGAAAACTTACATCTACCGAAGATCCTTATGATAAAACAATTCTTTATATAATTAATTTTTCTGACATAACAGAACAATTAAGGAATGAAGAAATATTAAGAGAAGCATATGAGAAAGAAATAAGATTAAACAAATTAAAAAGCGCCTTTCTGGCAAATATGTCCCACGAAATCAGAACTCCATTAAATGCTATTATTGGCTATTCCGAATTATTGGAAGACGATGTTTTATTAAAGGAATTTGACTCAATAGTTGAGAACACATCATTCTTAAAAGAAGGCGTTAAAAGACTTCTTAGCCTTGTGGAAAATATAATTGAAGCATCCATTATTGAGTCCGGTGAATTAGACCTGGATTTGGCAACAATGGACATTAACGTTTCTGTAAGAGAGGTTTTTGAGTTCAAAAAAAACAAGTTCGAAAATAAATCTATTGAATTTGACGGTGATTTGGTATCTCAAGAATTGTTCTGTTTTATTGATAAAGATAAATTCGAAAAAATATTATTTATGATAATTGATAATGCCGTTAAATATAACCGCGAAAACGGTTATGTTTATGTTCAGACATATACTGCAGGCGGAAACGCATTTATAAAAATTTCCGATACGGGAATTGGTATTGAACAGGATAAACTTTCTACAATACTCGAACCTTTTGCTCAGGATGAAGATGAAGGATATAGAAGAAGATATGAAGGCGCCGGACTGGGTTTAACAATTGCCTATAAACTTACAGCCGCAATGGGAGGCAAGTTTAGTATTTCCAGTCAATTAAACGAAGGCACGACTGTAATTCTGGAATTCCCGCTGCAATAAATCCCCCAAACCAATCAAGATAAAGTTTGCTTCTTTTAGTCTGTTTGCCGTATGTTTAAAGACATAATTATAGAAAAAAGACAAAATTATTCTTTTTATGAATTCTAATTTTTTACCCCTTTTTAGCCCCAATATTTTTCACCCGTTTGTATACTTCAATATGTTTTTTAATAATATTTTTTCGATAACAAAAAACTTTTTACAAGGATATTAAAATGGTATCTCAATTTTTTAAATTGTTATTAATTTTTATACTTTTTGCTGTCAGCAGTAATAATGCTCAAAACAACTCCCAGGTTCAAATCCCGCTTAAAGGAACAGGAGTGGAGGATTTTTTAATTAAGAATCCGAAATTTGACGGAGACGGAACAATAATAATCGTTATTGATACTGGTATTGATATAGGAATTGATGGATTGACAAAAACACCTGACGGAAAGAATAAAGTTATTGATGTTCAGGATTTCACCCTTCAAGGAGATATTCCTTTCTACGAAGCTGAAATTGATGATGAGGATGGGATCGAATTTTTTATTAATGAAGATAATAACTTTAAAGTTAATGGCGCTGGAAATCTCGCTCTGAAAGCTGCGGATGATAAATATTTTATAGGTAACTTTTCTGAAAAATTGCTGATGAACTCTAATTCAGTTGTATCGGACATTAACAACAACGGCAAAGATGATGACAATTTTTATTTCGTTACGTTTAACGTAATTGAAAACCAAAACAGTTATTGGGTTTTATATATTGATAGAAACGCTGACGGAAATTTATCGGACGAAAAACCTTTGCGTAATTATAAAGAAAACTTTGATTCCTTTTCTATTCCTAACGGCATAGATCTTCCCGATTTAACAATTGCTGTAAATATTTTCCCTAATGATAAAAAGGTGAATTTCTTTTTTGACGACGGCGGACACGGTACTCATTGCGCCGGAATAGCAACCGGATTTAATATCGGAGAAAATAATATAAACGGTGTGGCTCCGGGTGCGAAATTAATTGGCTTAAAAATCGGACATAACTCTTTAGGCAGCGGTACGGTAAACGGAAGTATGAAAAACGCATTTTTATACGCCGATAAAATTTCAAAAGAAAGAAATGAACCTTGTATTATTAACTTGAGCTACGGAATTGGTTCGGAATTAGAAGGCTTATCCGAAATGGAAAAATTTCTTGAGAATCTAATTTTGGAGAATCCCTATTTATATATTGCAAAATCAAATGGCAATGACGGACCCGGAATTTCAACCGCGGGCCTGCCTTGTAATTTAAATAGCGTATTGTCAGTAGGCGCTGTTTTAACAAAAGAAGTCGGTAATAATTTTTATGGAACAACTCTTAACCGCGATATTATACTTCATTTCAGTTCGCGGGGAGCCGAATACACAAAACCTGACATTACAGCTCCGGGCGCCTGTGTTTCTACTGTCCCCAATTATGATAATAATGATATTTCATGGGGAACAAGTATGTCAAGCCCTTATGCGGCTGGAGTAATGTCGCTATTATTAAGCGCCGCTCAAAAAGAATTCCCCGATGTAAAAATCAAATCACATTTTTTATATAAAGTAATAAGAGAAAGCGCGGTTAAATGGGAAAAATATTCTCATGTTGATGAAGGGGCAGGTTATATTAATGTTGTTAACGCATATGAATTATTAAAAAAATATATTAAAAACGGCGAGCTCAATAATTATGAAACTTATTCAATCAGTTCCTTTGCTCCTCATATGCCTAATAACAAAGCTCCTAATCTATATATAAGAAACGGAAATTATCTAAACGGAAATGAAAAATTTAAGTTTACCGTTAAACGCGATAATTTTATTAAAAAAGATAAATTTTACAGATTGTTTAATATTAAAAGCGATAGTGATTGGCTTAATCCTTCTCAGTCCAAATCACACATCAGAAACGATCAGCAGTTAACAATTGATGTAATGTTGGATAAAACAAAAATGAAAAACCCTGGTTTATATAACGGGATGATTTACGGTACAAGGGATGATAAGACTAATACTCCTGAATTTGAAATGATGGCAACGGTTGTTATTCCGTATGAATTTAACTCGACCAATAATTTTATGTTAAAATGGGAGAATGAAAAACTTGAGCCGGGAATGCATAAAAGATATTTCTTAAACGTTCCTGCCGGGACTTCCAATTTAAGAATTAAAATTACTTCCGGGATTAATAAATTTACAAATGTAAGATATTATCTGCACGATCAAGTAGGCAGACAAAAATCTTTCGGTCTTTGCAATATTTCATATTCCGATGAATATTATGAAAAACATATTTATCCAATAGAACCCGGTGTTTACGAACTGGTTGTACTTGCAAACTATAATTCCGGCGATACTTCTGAATTCGATTTGATGGTTGATTTCGACGCTATAAATAAGGTTGGCAGTAATTTGGTTTCATTGGGTAATAATTCGCTTAGTGTTATTAATTTATTTAATGAAGTAAAATCTTATTCACTTAAATGCGATATTTTAGGTTATCAAAAAGATTACGATATTCAAATCAACAAGGTAAGAAGTTACGATATGCCGTTCTCGCTAAAAAAAGGTGAATATCTTAAAAAATTTACAGTAACAATGTTGAAAGAGGACTTTAATAAGATTACGGATTTTAGTCTGCTGATATTTGACGAAAACGGTAAAAAAGAAGAAATCGTTTCTTTTTCCTATTTTGAAACTGAAATTTCTATAACTAACAGTTCTTTGAATGAAGAAAAAAAATATTTGTTAAAAATAGTGCCCGGATTTACAAACGAGAATGAAGCTATTAGTCTGAAGATTAGAGAGGAAACATTTGTCGAAAAACCTCAAAGTATTAAAATTGTGCCGGCTTCATTAAGTTTTTATCCTACTATGGAAACACATTTAAATTTAAATATTGAAAAACCGGTTTTTGAAAAACCGGGCGACTCAAAATATTTTGGAAAAATAGATTTTAAATCCAAAACCGGAACCGAATACGAAATGCCCTTATTAATTAATAACGGAGAAGCTAAATGAGTGAACATGAAGTTACAAAAATTGCCGGATTACCCGATAACGCATATTTTGAATTGAAACCGGGTGAACAGTATGTACCTATAATGTCGCCGAAAGAAAATGTACCTGAAGTAAATATATGGTCTGTTCTTTGGGGATTAGTAATGGCAATGCTTTTTTCAGCTGCCGCTGCTTATCTCGGTTTAAAAATAGGACAGGTTTTTGAAGCGGCTATTCCTATCGCTATTTTAGCCGTTGGACTTTCTACGGTTTTTAAAAGACATAAAGCATTGGGCGAAAATGTTATTATTCAATCCATTGGCTCCACTTCCGGGTCCATAGTTGCCGGTGCAATTTTTACTTTGCCCGCATTGTATATTCTGGGTCTTGAAGTTGATTTTTTCCAAATTTTTATCGCATCAATGCTTGGCGGTTTTTTAGGAATATTATTTCTAATCCCTTTTAGAAAATATTTTGTTGCTGAGATGCACGGTAAATTTCCTTTCCCCGAAGCTACAGCTACCACAGAAGTTTTAGTAGCCGGAGAAAAAGGCGGAAGCCAGGCTATGGTATTGGTTGTAAGCGGACTTATTGGAGGCGCTTATGATTTTATTGTAGCTACATTCGGATGGTGGGGCGAAGTTTTTTCTACCCGTGTAATCCCTTACGGTGAAGTCCTTGCCGATAAATTTAAATTGGTATTTAAGATAAATACAGGCGCGGCTGTTACCGGTTTGGGTTTTATTATTGGATTAAAATATTCAGCAATTATAGCAGCCGGATCTTTTGTGTCATGGTTTGTTATAATACCAATTTTTGCATATTTGGGTGATTATATAACATCCCCGATTGGAGCTAATGTTACCGCATTAATTAAAGATATGAGCGCCGAACAAATATTCAGCAGCTATGTGCGGCACATAGGTATCGGCGGTATCGCGATGGCAGGATTAGTAGGAATCATACGTTCATCTGGAATTATTAAAAGCGCTTTCGCTTTGGGAATTAAAGAAATATTGCATGCTAAATCGGGTGATTCCAATAATCAGCTTAGAACACAGCGTGATATTCCGATGAAGATTATTACAATCGGAATAATAATTACTGCAATTGTAATATTTATTTTTTTCATGTTCGGCGTAGTTCATAATTTTCTTCACGCAATAGTTGGATTGCTTATTGTATTAATTATTTCTTTCCTTTTTACAACTGTAGCCGCTAATGCTATTGCAATTGTGGGAACCAACCCTGTTTCAGGAATGACATTAATGACGCTTATTTTATCATCCGTAATTCTTGTTTCCGTTGGATTAACAGGGCCGGCTGGAATGGTATCTGCTTTACTTATCGGCGGAGTTGTCTGCACGGCTCTTTCAGTATCGGGAGCTTTTATTACTGATCTTAAAATCGGGTATTGGTTGGGTTCATCTCCTTATAAACAGGAAAAATGGAAATTCTTGGGGACTATTGTTTCGGCAGCGACAGTCGGCTGGGTTATATTGTTGCTAAATGACACCTACGGCTTTACAGGAAGCGCATTGCCGGCTCCTCAGGCTAACGCAATGGCTGCCGTAATTCAGCCTCTTATGTCCAACCAGCCTGCTCCTTGGATGATGTATATTGCCGGAGCATTTATGGCATTAGTTTTAACAATGATTAAAGTACCCGCGCTTGCTTTTGCTTTAGGTATGTATCTGCCTATGGAATTAAACACTCCGATTTTGCTTGGCGGTATCATTTCTCATTTGGTCTCTACAAGAAGTAAAGACGAAGAATTAAATAAAGCCAGAAAAGAAAAAGGAATTCTTATTGCTTCAGGTTTTATTGCAGGCGGAGCTTTAATGGGTGTAGTAAGCGTAATATTAAAATCTTCGGGAATAAATTGGTTCGCAGCTGAATGGGCCGAATCAAATGCCGGAGAAATAACAGCTTTCTTTATGCTGGCAGCGCTTTGTTCATATATGTATTTTGATTCCATGAGAGCGAAAAAAGAGGATTAGTCTGTTTTAAAAGTGTAAAATAATTGTAAAGCCTCGATTATTCGAGGCTTTTTTTTTGTAACATATTTATGTCAGTATTAGTCTAATGTGAAAATAATCCGGTAATAAATATGAAAGTAATTATTTATTCAGTTATAATCCTAATCTATTTCTTCACTTCAAATTCATATTCTCAAATAAATGTAAACAGTGATTTATTTGAAGAAGATTCAACTCTTTCCGATTGCAACCATAAGGACATTAATTTAGGATATAAAAATTACGGAATTAGTTTCGGCAATTCGTCATATCATACCGGCATAAGAGTTAATTTTTCAGATTGCGGTATAAAAGAAATTAATGGAATTAATATTTCGCTTTGGAAACCTGAAGAAAATCCTAATTCTGAAATAAACGGGGCGGCTATTGGTTTGGCTACCTTGGCAAGCAGAATTCACGGTATTAATCTAGGTATAGCCGCTTCCATTTCAAGTGAAAGAATGACCGGATTTAATTTGGGAGGATTGGCCTTAGTCTCCGGCGGCGATATTATCGGTGTAAATATCGGCGGTCTTGCACAAGTCGCCCAAAACAATATAAAAGGAATAAACATTGGCGGATTAGCACTTGTATGCCAGGGAAAAATTAGCGGTATAAATTTAGGCGGATTAGCTTTAGTTTCAGAAAAAGAAATGTTTGGTATGAATTTAAGTTCTCTGGCACTTGTTTCTCAATCTGAAATTAAAGGGATTAATATTGCCGGTCTGGCAGCTGTTTCAAATTCAAATATAACAGGATTTAATGCCGCCGGTCTCGCTTTAGTATCGCAGGAATCAATTTATGGTTTTAATTTTGGCGGACTTGCATTAGTGGGTATTAAAGGAATTAAAGGAATAAATTTTGGTGGTCTTGGAGTTATTTCTGAAGAAGGAGATATAGTAGGAATAAGCACGGCCATTGGTAAAATTTCAACTTTTTCGGATATTAAAGGATTATCATTTGCTGGCTATAAAACCGAAGCGGAAAATTATTACGGAGCCAACTTCTCAATTTGCTGGACTGAAATAGATTTATTGAAAGGGGTTTCTTTTTCAGGTTATAATAAAATAAAAGAACAATTCGGTTTGACAATAGGGTTATTTAATATAGCAGAAATGTTAAACGGAGTACAAATAGGATTGATTAATATTGCCGATAATAATCCCCAACCTTTTAAAGTGCTTCCGTTTGTAAATTTACATTTGTAATAATACTAATCTGTTATTTGAAACTGTTCAAATGGATTGGATCTTTTAAAATCGGTCGGTACAATAAACAAAGTAATCGGCAGTTCTTCTTCTTTAATTTCTTTTACAATCGAAGATCCGTTTTCTTCTCCGTTTGCGTAATAAATTGTTTTAACGGGAATTCCTTTATCCGCAAGACTGAAATCAAGATTTAATGATTGAGATTTAACCTGGTTTCCAAGCTGAGAGGTGAAAAAATTAAAAAACTTTTCCATCGATTTTAAAACATTTTTATATTCAACTTTTAATCCTGAGTTTTTCCAGTCAGTAACCCATACGTCTTTCAGCAAATCATCCCCTTCTTTTACTCTATATTTATCGCACTTCCAATTCATTACTTTTTCATTTTCACTGATAAGCGAATATGTTTTGTCTTTTTTCTGTTCGGCTTGACCGGGCATTTTTTGCTGAAGCATTTTCCTCATCATTTCTTTCTGCTCTTCAGGAAGATCTTTTAGTTTCTCTTCCAGCATACTATTTACGTTGTTCATTTTACTGCCTACCTTTTCGAGGTCGGTTTTTGTAATTTGAACATATGTTTTGTTTTGAATATCCAGATTATATAGAATTTCTTTTTCCGCATTAAATATTGCTATATACATTTCATCATCAATCTTAGATTCCATTCGCATTAAATGCTTTTCGATAAACGTTTTATTAATTACAGTCTTGTTTCTTCTGTTTTCTTCAATAGTTATGATGCCCCCGGCAAACATTGAC
>Ga0180009_10000084_pt1 | contig 171253 bp, 138 predicted proteins | sample OS_PC_MetaG_FD_123537 | JGI IMG/M metagenome (GOLD analysis project Ga0180009, IMG submission 123537) | Groundwater microbial communities from the Aspo Hard Rock Laboratory (HRL) deep subsurface site, Sweden - OS_PC_MetaG | ecosystem: Environmental > Aquatic > Deep subsurface > Groundwater...
TACAATGCTTGGATATTTTGGATGCTTTGATCCTTTTGGTCTATCAATGACCGGTTTTGTGGAATTCAATAATTTGTCTAGTCTAGTCCAAAAATCCATTATTCGTTTGTAAAGATAACGCCGCAATAAGCAGCCGCTGCAAGTGTTTTGAATTAACTATAAACTTTCCAAAATTGATATATTAATCCGTACCGGGGGCTATTGCGGTCTGCCTTGATTGCTTTGTTAGAGAACCAATATTCCTCAGTCAAGCCCAGTTTCTGTGTCTGCCAGTATTTGGTATGATTTTTTCAAGTGTGAAAATATATTATTCATTAACTGGTCTCCACCAAATACTTGATCTACCAAGTGAGCACAAAATAAATAGTCAATGTCTTTTGAGTCATTAGGTAATGCGTTTTTCTTATATGATGTTTGAGTTGAACGATATTCAAAAATAGCTACATGACAAAAAGCTCTATTGTAAATGACAGTTGGTTGTTTGATGAATAACACTATTTCTTCATGTGAAAAATCATGTTTTTCCAAAAGACCAAAACAAACTGAAAGTGTTTCTTTAAACATTTCAAATGTTACTGTTTGATCAATTTTTTCAAATCCTTCTCGAAATTTTTGCCGATCATTAGCATTTTTAAATTTTCCAAATTGTGATTTAAGCTTTGGTATCCAACCTTCTTCAGCAAGATCAGAATACCTCTCTTTAAAATTGTCTTTTGTGAATTCAAAAGCCAATTTGTCTCTTATATTAGTTATTGGATTTTCACTTTTTTTTAACGATTCTCGGATAAAAGCCGTATTTTCTAAATTAATAAAATCGCTTAAGTCCTTATGACTCTTTGATTCAATCTCCAGTTTCTCACAGGTTATGCTTTTGTTTGTTACTGTAATTTTGTCAACGATTTGCCGCAAAAACTGAATAAGAGTCTGTTCCCTTGAACTCTCAATATTATTGAATAACTCCCAAAAAAACATTGGAGTAGTTATGAACTCATCAATATCTAATTGATCATTCAGATTTAATATCCCGTTTTGATCAAGTATTGCTGTGGTCATTATTTTTTCTCTAACACTTGGGTCAGTGGCGGCCAACCGAGGTGGTTGAATTAGGATGATCCTGATTCGGAGATTTGGGAAAAATCTCCATCGAGGGCGCTATAGTCGTCCACTGCACCCTTTTGTTATACATTTTAATTGCTTATCACCCAAAAAATGTAGTATTTTCTTATGTTTCATCATGTTTGAAGACAAATACTCGATATCTTGGAATAGCCTATAAAAACCTTTAATTTGGATAGATGAAAAAGATGCTACATTGAATAATCTTTGATCATCCTTTCTTAGGATTATGTTTTCGCCTACCAATACCCCATCTGTAAATACTGTTTCGATATGAGTCACTTCATGCTCAAGTTCTGCAATGAGAATGGAACTGTATTCATGAACATTTATTTTAACCTCTTGAATTAAGTCAGGCGAATTTCTAAAAAGTTCTCCGAGGTATTCCCAATTTCCGTTTTTATTTTTGGCAAATAGATGAGGACAACAACCGCACTCCCAATATCTGGAAATTAGCATCACACAAGATGGATCAAATTGTTTTGCCGGGATGATGATATCATTTTCATCATGGATCAATGTAATATCTAAGATCTCCTCTGAAGGTCCTATACAACTCAGTTGGTCATGTAACGGTAGGTCAATTAACCTAATATCTTGAGCCTCCCCTGATTTAACATGTTGGTATTTTATCACTTCTTTTGGTTCATAATCAGAACCACCTAGCGGAAATACAATGATCTTTATTGGAATAACTGCACATTCTCCCTTGTTTAATACTATTTCAGGAATATTTTTTTCTGATACCTTTCCCTTTTTGGAAAATGGTCTTGAAGATGTGTCTTCTATTGCTTCCAGTTTTAGCCCTTTCAGAAAAATCGGTTTTTCGCCATTGTTTTGAATACTCCAAAACAGGACTTTTGAATTTCGTATCTCAAAGGTTTCAAAAAAGTCATCTTCACATCCAGCAGGATGCAATATTACTTTTGAAATCTCACTGATATCCTCTCCAGATTCAAACAATACCCGTGATATTAAGTCCCATTCAAGTATCTTACTTCTTAATTCGTCTTCTGTAGGAATGCGTTCCCAATGGTCAGTCCATTTGCCTTTAACATTTTGTGCCTGGGGAAAACGGTTTTGGTATTCGTCTAAATCTTTGTACCTATTTCCATATATGTCTGTTTTTCTGCTTTGTTTCTTTAGGTGTTTTTTAATAATTTGGAGAAACGATAAAACTTCATTTTTGAGAAGTTTAACTTGATCAAGTGGAAAATCCTCAAAATTTCCTTCAACCATTTCCCATATTATTGGGAGTTCAGATGTTAAATAATATGATTGGACAACATCAATGGATGAATTTGTAAAGTTTCCCTTTTTAACAATTTCATACCAGATATCTCTATGACCTCTTAGTTCATCTTTTGAATATTTTGTTCCTCTAGGGTGGAATTTGTTATAGTGCCCCGCTTCTGAATGGCAATCAAAGCAGAGAGGGATTGCATTTTCGAATGTGTCTTCTCCTCCTTCTTTTTTCGGTATAATGTGGTGCACTTCAATATTTCTGCCCTTAAATTCCTTGCAAACACAACATCGACGTGCCGCAGATAATAGAGCCCTTTCTTTTATTTCTTTTGGGAATCCCATTTTAGACTATTTGTTTTTATGTATAACACCATTATAACCGGCCACTGCACCGGACTTTGATTCAAAATAATTTAGCAAAGACTACATAACTTCAGACCTGCAGCGGCGATATGTGGTCCGGTTGATAAATCTGTTATATCTTTTAAATCTCTACTCGATTACTCGACCGTTGATCTTTAACTAGCGTGCCACTATGAAGAGTGCCTGATAAAGACCGATCACGCCAGGCAATAGTAGAATCGTAAATTTCTGCTTTTGTATCGATTTGTGAAAGCAGTATGTCAGTGCTGTGACGTTCTAGTTTACCTGTTATTACACCGTCTGCCCTAACAAAAAAGCTACCCCAGCAACTCTCTTTTGCTGAGGAATTTGGGCAACTAATCCACATATGACTACTTGCTGCCACTGCTATCATTGATGCTGGCATTGTAATGCTTGGATAAGTTGTGCCCCAATTATACTTATGATTTTCAATTCCTGTTTCTGCTTCCATTTCTTTTAGTGCTGAAGGGCTAACATGTGCCGCATTAAAAGAATGGAAGATTAATTGTACACCTTTACGTTTGTACTCGCGGTACAACTCAGGATACCGATAATCATGGCATATCAAAGCACCACATCTGATTCCATTTATGTTGAATACACTTAAATGGTCACCTGGTGTATAATGTGCCAAATCAGATGATGTCTCCTCTTTATTGCCTCCGCAAAAACACTTATCGTAACGATCAATTAGTTGGCCATTGTTATTTATGATGTACAGGCTATTATGAGGTTTGTGTGGTTTGTTTAATCTGTGAGTAGATCCTAGAATAATCCAAATATTAAGTTTACCTGCAAAATCAATCAGCTCAATTGTCAGTCTTGCAAGCTTTTGCCAATTTAATTCATTACATGACTCCATATCTGAGCCTGCATATCCTGAAAGGCAAGCTTCAGGGAAATGGGCAACAGCAGCCCCTTGTTCCCTTGCTTTCTTCATTAGATTGGACACATGTTGAAAATTGGAATCTATATTAGCACTGGTCGGAAATTGGCATGTAGCAATTTTTAATTTCATTTAGCGAACTGAAAAATGGTCTCTATTGCCGATATAACACTGAACTGAGCTGCGGCCGTGACTGACGTGGTGTAACCTATGGCTTTGCGACAAACAGTGAATTTGAGGCTACCAAGGGCGCTATGCCGTCAGCTCTAGTTTTTTGTTAGCAAATACTATTCTATATCTTTAATTTTGGAATGATTCGAAAGCTTCAATAGGCCAATTGAAAACTTGGATAACTTCTCGTAACCTTTTGGTTCCGTACTCCACCAACTATATTTTGATTCATGCCCTTCAATATTAAACTCAAGTATCCATTCGTCTCCATCACAGCCATCTTGATATTCTGGTATAATGGGAACATTCACGCCATGCAAAGTTGAGAACAATGAATTAAAAGCATCAGCTGTCAGAAAGACTCTCCATTGCTTAAATTTTCTTCTTTTCTTAATATTTTCAACAAATGGATTTGATTCGACATCATCCTGTCCTTGAAACCTTTCTTGAGCGGTCTTTCTGCATATCAATTCGAAGTCCTCGTCTTTCTTGACAACTCGAATTGTGATTTTGTTATCCAAAGTCCAATTTGGAGAGACAGTAAGCTTTACTAATATCATGGTTTTATTGCTAACGCCGGTTTCACCGGCCACTACGCCGATGGTTGATTAACGATGAATTTGCCAAGACCAAATAACTTGCTTCCTTTAGCGGCGATATGCGGTCCGGTGTAAACACTTGTTGTGCTTTGGATCTATAATTACTTGGGTTTAAAGAAGTCTCCAGTTGGCATAATGCCTGCTCTAAACCCTTTATTCCATGCATCTATGAGTTGAAAAATATACTGGTAAAGAAATACTAAAACTAGTTTTCCTTGGGATGAAAAAAAGTGTTTACCTGGATGGTTATTTGGATCTTGCAGCCAACCATCATTTCTTACAAAATCATACTCGCGATTAATAACTACAATCACTTGTGGACAGAATTCCTCAATTTCTAGCCTGTTCAGTTTTCTATATTCTTCGAGTTGTTTTAACAATGTATCTCTTTTAGGGCCTTTGAAAGCTACCAAAAAACAAGGTGTCTTTTTGAAATATATAATGTTTTTTTTATCATCCCACCCTGAATAACCGTTTACCAAGACGTCTCTTTCAAGTGATTTAATTTTTCTAAATAGCTCAAGGGAGTTTATGAGATGTGTTTTATTCAAATTTGACTTAACTTCTATTGCCCCAAGCACATAATCATTGAATGAGATGTTAATGTTCCCAAATAACTTGATTTTTGGAGAAGTTGAAGATTGAAGTATAATATCAACCTGACCGCTTCTAGTGTCGTTTTTATCGATAATCTCACCTGTCGCATACTCAAGAACTGAAGGCATTGTATCTTCAAGAAAGAGCTGCACAAAGCCTTCTCTAGCAGCTCCTTTAATGTCTCCATGTTTAGCAATCCCAGAATGCTCAAAATAAGCCTTGAGTTTATCAAGGGTTTTTTCAAAGTGATCAGAAAGAATTCGATTAGACATTGTTAATTTGAAAATTTTAATGGTGCGCAAATAGAAGCACAACTTTTTATTACACCGGTGATCAACTACATTGATAAGTGCCATGTCTTTCTGATTTGGTCAATCAAATATATGAATTCTAAGCTTATTTGTGTGGAATAGTGACTGTTTTGTTTTGAAAAAATATTGGCTAATACCAGCATTTGAAAAGGAGATCCTTTTATTGCCGGGAATTGGCGATACTTCATTATATTAAGGGACTATCGCTGCTAAATGCAGACAATTGTCCGGTTAAACTACAAAAATGTTGGAAAAGAGCAACAATAAACCGGTGGAAGTAGATTTTGTCGGGAGGTTTTTCCTGATTGATCGTTTTTTCGATAATACCGTATATTTTTGGTGCGCCTGATGTTTTCAAATGCTTGGCAAAGCCGTTTTAAATTAAAAAAAGAGCACATATACATCTCAGGAGTATTGATAGTGGACAAATCGGGTGTATTTTAACTCTGTAGGGGTGAAAAAACGCATCTGAAGTGTTCTACAAATAGATGGTTTAATTACAGAGTATTATCAGAATATTGGATAGTTTTTTTATCGTGTAACAGGGGCACAGACTCCTAATCCTCAACCAGAAACCGTTTCAGGGTTTTATTGCGCCATTGGCTGAAAACCTGCATTAATATGGCGTCTTCATACTCATTGCCAGGGAAAATATTAAAATATTTACTATATTTTATGTTCGGAGAAGATTCGAAAGCCTTTTTTGACTCATCCAAATCCTCTTGTGAAATACATCCCTTTTTCAAAGCCAACTCCAGATATTTTTCATGGTCTTTAAACCAGGAGTCCTGATTGGGGCCCTCCTCTTTTTTTGCAAGGGGAAACTTCAGGAATTCTTTAATGGTGATTCTGGGGGCACCCTGTTCAAATCCGATGGGAATAATCTCTTTATCAGCCAGATCGTTTTGGCCGGGTGTTGTTACCATCTCTGGCTGAACTGATGATTCTCTCTGCTGGCTTGGCTCTTCCGATTCTGCCAATTCAATTTGACTGGAGAAGTCTTTCGTTTCAGGGGAGGGGCCGGGGTGAGTCATCTCTTTGAGGTGCCCTTCCGCCTGCTTTCTGACCTCTTTGGTATGAGCTTCTATATCACTCTCTGTTATGGTCTGTTTTGATCCGATATCAGTCAGAACAGGCTCTAGTTTCTCAGAAAAACTCTCTATCTTTTTTTGATCCATTGGTGAGCGAGAGAGAGTCTCGGAACCGACTCTGGCAAGATGGTTCAAGTAACGCTGTACCTTATCAAAGGTTAACGCTCCCTCTTTCCTGACTCTTTGATACTGGTTTTTTAACTGGGTTTCCAGGTGGCGGGATATTTGATCCTGGGTCATTCCCCGGTCATTCCCCATGCTGCGTAAACGGTTCCAGGCCATCTTACGTCGCGATGATCCCGAGGACAAAAGAATGTTGGAGGCTTTCTGCCGTTTAATTTTTTTCTCAGTCACTGATCTACTTAGGATTTTAATTATTGGTTAGGAGACTGTCCTGTTTTCACTTTGTCAGCGAGAGTCTTCTTCAATACGTATTGGAGTTTTGAAATGGCGTCTATGATTAATTTGGACTGAATCTCATTAACATCAAATTCAGTCTGGATAGCGCTGACCTGTTTGAGCCGCGCCTGATAGCCAAATGCTATATCCACCAGTTTTTGAAAATGCTGCTCAACAATCTGCGAAACGCCAAGGGCTAATTCCAGGGTTTGATGAGTCAATAACTTCTGTTCAGGGTTCAACATCTCTTTTAATCGAATATCTCCACCCTCATCGGTCAGTTCATAGCCGTTTTCCGGAAGTGTAACTCTTTTGTCCTCAAACAATGAACCAATCTCCTCCTTAATCTCAATAAAAACCGACCTGGGGGTCTCAATTTTTACTTTCTCTGCAAATTCATCAGCATATACCTTAGAGACAATTTCGCTTTGTATAAACCTCCAGAGAGTATAAGCTTTGTTACCCTGCTCTTCGACACTTAAGTTTGGAAAATCCTGCTTGGTCTGTTTTACGATATCGTTGTACAGCTGTTTGGAAAGCTTTTCGGAACTGATGGATTGTCGTTTTTCCAGTGAGATGCCCAGGTTTTCATAGATCAGTTTTAAGATCCGGCTATACTGCATTTCTTGAATCTTATTCTGGTTGCCTTCAAACTCCCGGACTTTTTTCTCCGTTACCACAACTTCGATCACCTGGGAGTATTTTTTGATGAGGGTGTCCCGCAGTTCCGAAACCATGGTTATACTCATCAGGTTTTTATTGATCATCCACTGCAACAGAGGCAGATACACCCTTTCATACTCTTCCGGAATGGGTTCACTGTTGTACAACCACGGTATTCTTCTTTTGGGAATAACAAAAATGATAAACATGAAGTCTGGAGGCTGATCCGGCTTTTTCTTGGGCATGCAAAGGGACCATTCCTCAACTTCTTCCTTCTTTTCTTCATCTTGATTTTGCGCCCAGGAATTGCCACCAATCAGGGTTCCCGGTTTGATCTGTCCAAAGCTTTTTTTGCCTTTTCTCAGCGTTATCCCTTCGGATATGGGCATCCAGTAATGGGTAGTCAGCTGGCTTTCGGGAATGATATCTTCTGCCCCCCCCTGGCAAATGAAGAACTGGTCCTGCACCAACTCTTCGGGAAACCCAGCAGGCTTCAACGCCAGCATATCCAGAACGCTTTTAAATGACTTAACGAGATTTTTTTTAAGCTGGTCGGAAGCACAGGTTTTGACGATATCGGTTAATAACGGCACCTTTGATTCGGCAAATCTGATAACACCTGCGTAGGTGTAAGTATGTCCAACAATACGACTGTTATAGGCTTTAAAACCCTGGTTAAAAACTGTCACTACTTCATCCAGAGAATTCCTGAGTTTATCCTCCTCTGTTTCCTCCTCCTTGCTGACAATAGCCAGTTTTCTCACCTTTTCCAGGAACATCTGCATCCTGGAAACAGAAGCGTTAAACTCATTTTCACAAGTGGCAGACAGTTGGGCTGTCTGTTGTGCAACCTGGGACAAAATGCGATTGGGGTTTTTTAGCCGGAACATCTCGTTTAGCGTTTTTAGATATGCTTCCAGGTTAAATTCGTTTTCCGCTTTTTTATTGCTGAAAAAAATGCTGGCTTTCAATTTATCAGGATCGTATATTTCCTCGCGCGGCTGGACCTTCTTGAACATGAACTTGCGCTGAATGGATACCAGAAGAGTATGCATTCGCATTTGATAGATCCTGGGATTAAACAGTTCGATCTCACCTATATTAATCGGCAGCTGATCATTGGGTAGAACTCTGATCAGCAGTTCTGCCGTTGTCTCCAACCATCTTTTCCAGATCATCTGCTTCTGATAGGTAAAAGCCTGATCCGTTCCTTTGAACTTTGTCCTGGGCAGCTTCCTGTCCAGAATCGTCTTCAGAATGTCTATCAAGGTCTTGGTGCTGTACTGAACATTATTCGGCCAGGAGAATTTGTGGGCAGATTGCAGGTATTGATGAATGACCTGCCAGATTTTCGGTTCCCATTTCTTATCCTCCTGCTTGTTTAGAGAACCAGTTATTAGCTGTATGTTCAATAGTTTCAGCTGCTTGTTTACCTCATCCCATAACTTCTTTTGAACCTCGCTGTATTTAAACAAGCGATTCTGAATCTCCAGAAAGAGATTGTAATAGATCTGCTTCTCCTGTTCAAAACTGGCATCCTCTATCTCACTGATTTTAAAATCCCGCAAGAACTGGCCCATGGGGATCTTAATCACCAGTGATTGTCCGCCTTCCGCAATGCCAATCGTGGCGTTTCGGGTGGAGTTTCGGTCTATAATGGCTTTGTCTCCAAACAAAGCAGGTCCATCCATTTTAACAATCACTTTTCCAAAAACAATTACATCGGCTAAGTGATTACATAACAGGAAAAGATCTTTGCCCTGTTCACCCTGCGTAATGATCTTAAAACCCGGATTAAAAAATCCAAACTCCAGGGTCTGCAGTAATCTTTTCCCTAAAATCTCAAGACATATCTTAGTTAACGGGTAGGATTTAAGCAGGGTTTCCGATGCCTGTACTACCTCTGATCCGAATGATGATATCTTATAATAAATATTGTTTTGAAATGCCATATCCGTTAGATTTTTAATGTGAAATTCTTGATAATAATATCATCGTCTTGAGCTTTGTGCCACACTAAAATATATTTTAGAGAAGATATCATTCTAAGACTGTCCCTCCTTTCTCTTTTTTAGAGCAAGGGCTTCCTTTAAGCCTTTTTCTCTTATTACTTTGATTTTTAAACGGGTTTCATTCATTTTGAAAAAGCGTTGTCCATATTTCCTCAGCATCTTTTTATCAATTTCAAATCCAAGACCGGGACGGGTAAATGGGGCTAACATTCCATTATTGTCAGGGATAATGGATTCGATGATACCATCCCGATATTCGGGTACCCAGGAAGGTTCTTCCAAGGGATATTCCAGCGGCAATGAGTTTTCCGGATCAGCAAGCACCATATTCCAGTTAACATGGAATCCGATTCCATTTGTCCATGTATGTGGCGTGAAGAGCCGTTTTCGTTCATGGCAGGTATCAATTACTTTTTTAACTTGGGCTATGCCCCCTGCAAAGGTTGCATCAGGTTGATACACGTCAAAACAGTCTTTATCAAACATTATCTTGATCTCATCCCAGCCGTAATTAAGTTCGGCGCCGGAGATCTTTATTTTTGCAGCCTTTTTGAGTTTGGCATTTCCATCATAATCCCTTGAATCCAAAGGCTCTTCCAACCATTCAATTTTATTATGATAACAGGCTTTTGCAAATGCCTTTGCGCGTTCGAAATCCCATGCCGGAACCTTATCTACGATGGACACCAGCCAGCCCTGGTTAGCGTCTACGCCCAAAGTAAAACCGTCACCCATCCCCTTCCTCACCACTTCAATATGTCGGATATCCTCCTTCAGTTCAATATTCTTAACCCTCAACTTGGCTGTTTGATATCCCCGTTCTTTCATTGCCAGTAACTCATCTATTCTTTGCTCAGGATCATGCATCTCACCGGTTGAAAGGTAAACGGGGATTGTCCTTGCTTTACCACCCAACAGCTCATAAACGGGTTTATTTTCCAGCTTTCCTTTGATATCCCAACAGGCAGGTTCGATCCAGAAGTTACGCCAACCAAGATAACCGGCTTGTTTGAGCAGATCTTGCACACGATCAATATCTGTCGGATCAGCTCCCATCAAATACCCACCCAATAGATCTCCCAACCCCTGCCTTTCTTTTCCCATTGCAGATCCGGCAGCATAACCCTCAATCCCGTCATCTGTTACCAGTCGGATCAGCGTAAAACGATTATGTGTCTGTGGATATCCGGGAATCCAGGTGGGCCAGAAAGTATGCTTCAAAGGAATTGAAACGTGATATAATTCTATGAGTTCTATTTTCATGGAGATCTCTTGTTTTTTAAGTTAGTTAAGGTCGATTATCCCACTGTTATTTTGCGATACAATATAAAAAAACGAGGAACTCGTCAATAAAACTTAAATATTCATCTTGGGTCAATACATTCTGAGGCTCAAAGGGTGGGTTCTTTTGGTCTGGAGTCTCAAATTCACTGTTGTCATGTCAGACTCGATCCCATAAGCGCTTACTTAAGAGCAAATGGAAAGAAGTTTCATTGATAATTAATTACTTCTTCATTTAAATCAGCTAATTATGCTGATGAGGCTTTTTCAAATAGTCAATAATCAATTGTTAATTAAAAACTACTAATGATTTTTCGTTTATGAAGCGCTCATGGGACTCGATCCGGCTTTCAGAAAGATGCTCCGTAATAACAATGGATTATGTGTTCAGCCCGGAATGCGGGTGAAATCGACATCGTTTTTAGTATTAGAGCTTTTTCGGCAAACCCTGGTATTTGGATTGGATGATCGGATTTAGGTTGGTAAAGACTTTGCGGCGTGGAACAAAATCATTAAGTAAAGCTGCGTTTGACGGTTGCTGATTATCATCCCAATGTTTTACACTCATTATCAAAAGTTCAAATACTATTGTCTACGACCACGTTAGTAGCGACACTAGGGTAGGCTTCACTTTTTAAAAGGGAAACTGTTTTTGAGGCTACCGACTTACTTTTGGATTAGATTCATGCTTGGTTAAAGACTGACACAGCCATTAAGACTTTGAGCCAAGCCATATTTACAATGCCAAACGTCATTTATCGTAACAACATTCTCAATGACTATTCAAAAAATATTTGAAAAGTATATTAGTCAGATAGATATCATTATTGCGACGACGTGCAGAAAGAAAAATATTACCGGAGTACTGGCCGGAGATTTTGGGTCTTATGTTTACGAAAAACTGCTGGAGAACAATGGAAAGCGATTATTGGATTTTCAGGGCGATTATGGTGCTTCCTGGGGAGGTTACCTCTCCATCGTTATAACCCGTTTAGCGATAGATTTCACTAAAAAGCACTGGGGAAGATGGGAAAACTCAACCGCGGCAAGAATGCTGGGTGAAGCTTCAATGAGGTTTGAAGCGCTTATCTATCGGGATAAGTATTCTTTTTCCGAGGCTTCCCAAACGATGCTGGATAATCCGAGTTATAGAGTTTTCTACCGGATTTCAATCAAAGAGCTCACCACACTATCAAGCGTTCTAGAAAAACCGATTCTAAAAAAACTGGAGGAGATTGCAAAAGTAACCCTTTATAACAGGGTTGAGTTTCTGGCCATCCTTGAGGAAGTGCTGAATGATGAGGAGATTAAGAGGGTAAAAAACCATCTTGGTGATTTTGAAGTCCTGTTGAGTATTCAGCTTCTGGAAGAATGGGATCTGCTTTTTCAGGGCAGGCTTCTACCTCTTCGTCCGGTTCCCGTGAACATAGGAATATATAAGGATGAGGATCATGATGACGAACTTGACGTTCTTGAGAATATCGAGGACGGTTCAAAGCAGGGGCCTTTGGAGCAATTATTAGACAAGGAGATGAAATCCCAATTAGAATCAAAAATTGGAGATTTGATGGAAGACATTGGGGATAGGGATTGGATGATATTGATATTCTATCTGGTTGACAACCTGAGAATCTCTGAAATAGCCCGAATCATGGATGACGAAACAACTTACACGGCCAGTAAGAAGAGAGAAAAAATACCGGTTTCCTCCAAAAGCTGGAAATATGTCAATAGACGCATACAGTTTTTTACGGATCAATTGAAGACCAGTATTGAAATGATGAATATCGATCGTGAAGATTGGGAAGCAGTCGCGCAGTATTGTTTGTATTTGATATCAAAAAAATTACAAAAAAAGAAACTTCCGTCGTCGATCTAACTAAGTATGTATATTAAATCCAATCAAATCCACGAAAATCGTAAGACTTATGCTCCTAATACGTTAACTGTAAGATATTACCATGCAATCTAATAACAGAGATCACCAGATTGATTGCCCTGATGCGCAAGAACTTACCGCGTTCGTTGAGGGGAAGCTAAATTTACAGCAACAATCCAGGATTCTGCAGCATATCAGGACATGTAGTGACTGTCATCAATTGGCTGTAGATGTGGTAAATATAAAGCGGGATCTTCCCGATAGTATTCTTAATATGGAAGCTGATCATCTGAATCAACGTCCTATCACCAAGGTGCAGAATAGAATTAAACCTGCCTGGATGAATAGAATTCGAGGATTCAGGGCGGCAACCTTCGCGTTGCCTTTTGCTGCCGTATTTTTGTTTATTACCCTGTTATCGCCGGAATCGGATTGGTCATCCGAACAGATTCTCCATCCTTTAAAAAAGAAAGCAGAGATTCAAAAAATCATTCAATCTATCACATTGGATAACACCCCATCGGTTGCATTGAGTTTCAGCAATGGAACAACAAACCAGAAAATGGCGTTTAAGGCTGGAATTCTGCTAAGTCGTTTAGAGATCTGCCGGAAGGCAAAGGATTATAAGACAGGTAAACATCTTTCAGAAAACCTGGTCAATCTTTTAAACAGTGTTTCTATTGAGAGTCCTTCCAAAAATCTGATTGACGAAATTGCAGCAAACAGCTCTCAACTGAACAGTGAGGATCAGCTAACAGCGGTCATCAAATCTACTGAAAGAATTTTCCTGGAGACGCCCATTGATTATTATTTAAGACTAGGTTTGGTTGTTGAAACTGCAAAAGCATTCTCCTTGATTGGTAAATCGGAAATTTTCGATAAAGACTATTTTGTGTTCATTGTAACCCAACCGGATTTTCAAAATCTCCCCCCTGGTGTAATCCGCAGATTAAAAGAGGTTAACGCATTACTGGCCAATAATTCTATTGCACGAGATTCAGAAATCATATACAACCTCTTACAAGAAACAGAAGATATTTTGTTATAAAATCAACGAATCATTGCCGTCTTTCTTGTAAAATCCTCCTTCCAAATTTGTATCTAAAGCTCGATGGATTTTTTATAGGATGGGTCAACTTTTGAACTTTAAATGGTTTCAAGCTGTATGCACCCTATATATCGTAGTTTTACTATTTCCTTTCATTTTGAATGCTGCAACAGATGAAAAAGGAACCGGTGAATTCTACATAAGGGAATACGGAATCCTCAGTTCAAACCAGAATCCAACGGTTGAGCAAGCCCAGCTTGTCTTCAGGCGACTGCTAAAATCCGCCAACGCCAAGCAGAATAATCAATATCGGCTTATTATTCTTCCCAAAAGTGCAGCAAACTGGTTAAATTGGGCGATGTGCCTGCCCGATGGGAGTGTGATCCTGGTTGAAAATATCCTGGATCTGTGTTTTGAGAATCACACGAAAATAACCGAAAAAGGGAGGGCACGGCTCGCGTTTATACTTGCCCATGAGATTTCTCATCTGCTTGATAATCATCATACCCATCTCAATCGCGGAACTATCCTGCATTTTCAAGAGGGTAGTCAGTCAAATATTGAAGCGAATATTCGAAAAATTGAATCCCAGGCCGATTATTCCGGCTTAATTCTCATGACCCTGGCAGATTATGAACCGCGGTTCTTAATAGATCAATCCAATTTCTTTCAGGAATATTTAACAAAAGTAAGGTCTAATAACAATTTTGATGATCATTTTCCGCCGCAAAAAAGAAAAGATAATCTCAAAGAAAACCTTGAACCCCTGATTGATGAACTACCCCTCTTTGCAAGTGGGGTCCGTTACTTGAAAAAACAGGAATATGGCCCGGCTATCGAGAGTTTTACACAATTTGCAGAGATGTTTCCCGGCAGAGAGGTCTATAATAACATTGGCCTCTCCTACTATCAAATGGCTTTGAAGGATCAATCCAAGATCAATCCAAAAACACTGTTTCGTTTCATGCTGTCAACCGTGGTTGACAGCAATACGCTCGCTATCAAACTGGCTCCGGACGATCTCGGAGCTCCCAGGAGTCTAAAACAACAATTTAAAAAAAATCTAGAAAAATCGAAAGAAAGCCTGAAGGTTGCCATCCACAAGGACCCAGACTATGCTCCTGCAAAAATAAACCTGTCATCTGTTTACATTACAGAACAACGGTTTGAGGAAGCCTCCAAACTTGTGGATGAAGTGCTCCGACAACAGCCAGCGAATTCCGATGCCATTAACAATAAAGCCGTTGCCTTGTACCTGTCCAATCCTGAAAAAAACGCAGCAAAAGCGTTAACACTTCTGAATAATGTGGAGGAGATGCCCATGGGTTACTCCTTCCGCTATTCAAATTACAACAAATCCAGAATTCGCTTTGAGCAACTGGATTGTCTTCTGAACAGCAACCAAACCCTGGATATGGAATGCCTGTCAATTGCCAGAAAATCATGGAATCCCTTTCTGAGCATTGAAGACAATACGCATTATGCCCGACTGGTGAAATCGGAACTTGGTGGTAATAAACAAAAACAGACGAGGTTGCCGGAAAAAAATCGGGTGGCGCTGGTATTTGGAAACAGTTCCTATAAAAAAGCGCCGCTGCTTAATCCGTTAAATGACGCCAGTGCAATGAAAGATACACTGGAAGATTTGGGCTTTAAAGTCGTGCTGGGCCTGGATCTTACCCGTCAGGAGATGCTCAGGGAAATCAAACTGTTTGAAAAATTATTGACCACAGACAGCACCGGCTTGATCTACTATTCCGGGCATGGGTTACAGGTCAAGGGCGAGAACTTTCTGCTGCCAATCGGTGTTGAATCCGAGACGATTAGTTTTGATCTTCGTCCGGAAAGGCTGGAGGAAACAATTAGAGAAGTAGCCATTAGTCTGAATACCGTACTGGAGATCCTGGCAAGAGTTGACAATGTGCAGAATATCATAATCCTGGATGCCTGCAGAGATAACCCCCTGCCAGGGATCAGCAGCGAATTCCAGGGCTTTGATGAAATGAATGCACCTCCCCGAACCTATATTGCCTATTCCACCTCTCCCGGTAAAGTTGCATGGGACGGCTTGGATGGTAATTATGGGGTCTTTACCCGTTCCCTGCTTAATCATATCAAACGCCCCAACGTAGATGTTAAGGATCTTTTTCAAATCGTTCGCAAGGAAGTGGCAGGCAAAACAGGTGATTACCAAATCACCTGGGATGTTTCCACTCTCGATGAGCAATACTATTTTAATCCGCCAAAACCCCAGGACTGGACCTGGCATATTACTGCCGGGGTTTTAATGACGGTTGCTGCCTGGCAATCGAGAGAAGAAGCAAAAAAATATCGTGAACTGAATGAAGAAAACGACTATCTGAAGAAACAATACGACGATTCCCTTAATCTGGAAGAATATATCGACATTCGTGAGCGCTATTATATAAACCAGGAAAAAATGAAGACCCATAAAAAGAATTACGAACAACTCGATATTATTACAATGGCTGCGTTGGCCTGGGAAGCGTATCTTCTGATCTTTGAGACCTATGACGAAGGTGTGTATGATAGCGCGAAATCCATCTCTTCACCCAATGTAGTCTTAATGCCTACTCCCCAATTTAATGCTTTGGGGCTAACTTTACAATGGCAGTGGTAAGAATCTTGTCCCTATTAAAACAGATCTTCAGATGCACGTTTCCCACCCTGGTGATTGTCTGTCTAATTGCCTGCGGATCACTGGAAAACTCTGACCTGCCTTCGGATGCGGAAGAGGAAGATCTTGGAGACCGCACCAAGGTGACCGAGATAAACTTCGCTGATGCGGCCCTGGAAAAATGTATTCAGCAATACAGTGTTACCTATGCCTTCGAACTGCAAACCCTGGCCTGCAATCAGAAAGGAATTGTCAATATCTCCGGGTTGGAACATTTCACCGAATTGGTTCACCTGGAACTGGATGACAATTCCATTGAAGATATCAGCCCCATCAGTGGTTTAAAAAAACTGACGGCATTATACCTGAATAACAATCATATAACCGATATTGGCCCTGTCAGCGAATTGGTGAATGTAATCAATTTAGACCTCAATCAAAATGAGATAGAAGATATTAGTTTTTTAATAAAACTTAAAAATATAAGCTACTTGGGTCTTTTTAGGAATAATATCGTAGATATCTCATCCCTGGCCGGTTTAACCAAAATGATAAGCGTAAATATTGGAGATAACAATATCGTTGACGTTTCACCATTGGAAGGATTGCCAGAACTCAATTATTTATATCTCAGCCATAATTCCATAAACAGAGTTGCACCTTTACGCACGCTGACCAACCTGGTTTTCCTTGCTCTGGATAATAACGAAATTACGTCAGCCTGTTATTTGGATACTCTGACAGAACTTATCGGTTTGCATCTGCATGGAAATGATGTTCAAGATGAGGTATCCTGTTTAGGCACATTGACAAAAATAATGAATGTCAACGATCTCCAGATAAATCTTGAAGGCAATTTCAGTTTGCATTGTGCAGAGCTTGATGAACTTGAAGCTTCATACCCTATTCCTGGTACTGGGGAAGAATGTTATGTGCTACGTCCCGCCACCTGTTTATAGCTACTGTAGAGAATCTAACCTGATTTTTACTGATCAATTCCCGCTACAGAAATTGTCACACACGAGTTCCCGTTTAATCTGGTCTGTTATCTGAAAGTAAATTATTTATATTTTGTACGAAAAAAGCAGATCAAATGTCGTCTAGATAAACAAGATGTCTCACAATTCAAAAAAACCTTCATACTTATAAAAGGGAGTCAGCCATGAAAAAATTAGTTTTGTTTATAAGCACTGCAATTTTGATGTTGAGTCTAGGAAGCGTTCAGGCTTCAGAGAATAGTGAAGCTATTAATATCTATGTGAATTACAATATTATTACTGCAGAAATCCAGTTTGTTGATCAGGTCTATCCCTGCCAATACAGCTGGCAGATCCCACCATCTTGCAGATAATCAACAAATCCCGGTTTTGGTGATGGAAAACCGGATCATTGATTTTTTCGACAGTAAAGAAAAAATGACCAACTGTGATGAAGATAAAAGATCTCGTCCGAACCGATTATGAGGTAGTTTCAGCACAAATCAAAATCTCTGAGATTTCGGAGCGATTGGCAGAGCTTTACTATCTTGTAGTCAAAGACGAGGGTGAGTATGTTGGGATCTTATCTTCATCGCAATTTCCCAACCAGGGCGATCTTCGAGTAGCTGATTGTCTGGTCAGTACACCAGTCATCGATTATGAATCGGATTTGGAAGAGATTAACGATCAGCTGCAAGGCTGCAAGCAGAACGCCTTGCCTGTATTCGCTCACGGAATCTTCAAAGGTGTTCTTCTTCAAAGTGATATTCTGAAGTTCATGGTAAATCACACCGGCAAGATGGGGCAGAAGATTTTTTCAGTCGAAGACAACCAAGCAGATTACTCTAAAGGTCTGGAAGGAGAGTTGGAAAAATCGCAGGGACTTTTAGACACTTATTCCCAGTACAGTCAAATCATAGAAAAGGTTCTCAAGGCTAAATCCGATCTGTTAACCGACGTAAGCCAGGAACTCAGAAATCATCTTCACATCATTCTCAGCTACGTTGAGCAAGGTCTTAAGCAATCCAGCCCCTTGTCCCAGGAAAAATTCTATCGTTATTTTACCCGAATTCACGATAACAGTGAGAAAATGCTGAATCTGGTAACTGATCTTCTTGATCTGTCAAAACTGGATGCCGGAAAATCAGACTATAAACTTCAATCGCATAGTCTTTCCGATCTGATTGATGCTGTACTGGCTGAATACAATCCCCTGTTTACCTCCAAAAAGATATCCGTAGATTTTCTGAGACCGACCTGGTCGGATGTTATTTTGATGGATAAAAACAGGATTTCTCAGGTGATTCAAAGTTTTATTTCTAACGCATATAAGTTTTCTCAGGAAAACAACAGAATTCGTATTGAGCTTAAACATCTGGAAAATGAGATATCACTTTCAATTACCGACTGGGGATGCGGAATTTCCCAGGAGGAGTTTGATACTCTGTTTGAAAAATATAACAGGACCAGCCTGGCAAGACAGGGAATAAAAGGCTCCGGCTTAGGGCTTCCCATAGCCTATAAAATAGTGAGCGATCATAAGGGTAAAATCTCTGCAAAAGCAAACCCTGAAGGAGGAGCCATCTTCTCCTTTACCCTCCCCATTTCCAGTACAACTTAACCTATTTAAACCGGGTAAGTTCCTCATAAAAATCAGCTTGAATAATAAAAAGCACGGACAGATTAAACCAGGGGAGATACAACTGTTGCCTTGAGCTTATTCAATCTCCACGGTTTTTGCCCTTTTAGCCTTGAAACTCTCAGAAAGAAGATACAAAATGAACGGCATATTGAAGATTGTTGAGACCGGCATTACATTCAAACAGAATAAAATTATAATATTTTTTAGCGTCCGTTAAGATGGAGTTGACTTATGGATAAAGACTATCAATCCTGGCTATGGCAGAAAACGGGTGAAAAGACCGTTAAAAACCTGGAAAAACATGGTATTAATGCTTGTCTGGTTGAGACTGTAGAGGAAGCGGCACAATATGTGACGGAGATGATCAGCGGTTACCTGAGCTTCGGTTTTGCTGGTTCGGATACCACCCGTGAGCTTGGGCTGCCCCAAAAACTGAAAGAATTGGGGAAAACAGTCTATGATCACTGGGAGCCAGGACTTTCAAGTGAGGAGAGCCTGGAAATCAGGAAAAAACAGTCCCAGGCTGAATGCTTTTTATGTAGCGCCAATGCCATTGCCATGACTGGAGAAATCATCAATGTGGATGGCGTTGGAAATCGAACCAATGGGATGTCATTTGGACCGAAAAAAGTGGTGATCATTGCCGGAATGAACAAAGTCACAAAAGATCTGGATTCGGCGTTGAAGAGAGTTCATGAAATCGCAGCTCCAATGCGCTCCAAAAGCCTTGACATGGATACGCCTTGCGCTAAAACAGGGATCTGTGCTGATTGTAACTCTCCACAGAGGATTTGTCGGATCACCACTATTATCCATCGCCAACCTATGCTGACAGATATGTCTGTCGTTCTAATTAAGCAGGCTTTGGGGTTTTAATGATTTCCCCGGGTGCCTTGAAACAGGGCAGAACCAGCGGGCTCTTGTGCAAATGCGACAAATTAAAGAATAAACCCGCCATTGCAAGCCTTGTTCGGAAAGCTGACATTGACAGGTTTTGTATCTCATTTGGAGTTTGGTCTATCTAAACTGAATCCTGATCTCTTTTTTATTGATCCTACAACACTGGTCTTGGCAACGTCGTCCACAAAGGCAACCTTGCTGGGAACTCCGTACTTGGGTATCTGATCGCATTCTACATATTTGGGAAACTACATTGTTATGTCATCTGTTACTTTTTCCTTAAAATCAGCTATTAGAACGATTAGCACCATAGGGCGTTCTCCCCATTTCTCATCGGCAAACCCGACAACGGCAGCTTAACTGGCGGTATCTTCCAGTTCAAGTAATGATAACCATTCACCCTCCTGTTTTAATCACGATACGAGATCGATTGATGGGAGATAGAGACAGTGGGGGTTTAAGAGTGTTTTTTATCAAAAGCGGAGTAGAATGAGCGGAAGGTGTTCGTTAGATAGGAAACCATGTTGACCGGTGTTTATCAATGAGGGTTATCTCCCCAAAAAAAGTGATTAAGTCCCCAATTTATAAAAAGAGGCAAATTGAAAAGGTTTTCGCTCTGAAAAGGGCAGATTAATTGCATTTTCCGGATGAAACCTCTAAAATCAAGGTTTGAAGCGAAGATGCAGAATAACAAAGTGGCATAAACAAAAATTGGAATTTAGGCAGGCTCTATTCTCAGTATTGGAAAGATGAAAAAAAAGAAAAGCAATACCAGTCAATCAAATGAAGAACTGGCCGTTTTAAAGCAAAAATATGCGGACTTAAAAAAGAAATATCAGGAAAAAGTCAGGCAGGTAAGTCTTTTTAAAACATTGGAGTATATTAATAGTGAAGGATTCCGTCTGGATCTTTTTCTTGATCGAATCATTGACTGGGTTTTGGGTGCGACACAAACCGAATCTGCAGCACTATTGATGTTGGATGAGAACGAAGGACGCCTTGAATTCATGGTGGCAAAAGGACCAAGCTCGGAAAAGTTGAAAGGACTTTCAGTTCAAATTGATGAAGGAATTGCAGGAAAAACACTTTCTACAAACCAGCCCTATATTTCTCAGAATGTAACACAGGATTCTACCTGGAGTCCCAGAATTGCAGAGGATCTTAAGTATAATACGGTCAATCTGCTGGCTGTTCCACTCAGAATCAGGGGCAAAGCCAAGGGGGTTATTGAAATTATCAATAAAAAAAGCGGAGATCCGTTTGTTAAAGACGACATCAAATTGATGGAAGGACTGTCGAATGAAATTGCTCTGGCTTTGGAAAACGGTCGTTTGCTGGATTCGGCCAGGTATAAGGCGGAGAGTTTTAGTAAGTTGGCAAGATTATCCGCCATTCTGAACTCAAGCCTGGACCATCAAACTGTCCGTATCAGGGCATTGGAATCTGTTGTTGAGCTGATGGAATGCGAAACCGGATCGCTATACCTGATAGATGAAGAAAAAGATGAACTCTACTTTGAAGTGGCCCTGGGTGAGAAAGGGAAAGCCGTTAAAGAGATCCGATTAAAAATGGGCGAGGGGATCGCAGGTTGGGTGGCTCAAAAGGGTGAGAGTGACCTGGTTCCGGATACTGCAGAAGATCCCAGGTGGGCAAAAAGAGTTGATCAAAAATCAGACTTTGTCACAAATAATATGATTACTGTTCCGGTAAAGTCCAAGCATAAAGTCATTGGTGTCTTGCAGGCAATCAATAAACTCAATGGGAGAAAACCTAACCAGGCTGATTTGAAACTGATGGAGAATCTATCCGATCAGGTTGCAATAGCTCTGGAAAACGCCAGACTGTATGAGGAGCAAAAGGAAATGTTCTTTGAGACAGCAGAAGCCCTGGCAACAGCAATTGAAAAACGTGATCCATACACTGGTGGTCATACAAGAAGAGTACGTGAGTTCAGCCTGGCGATTGGACGCCAGCTTGATCTCACCGATGACTTACTTGAACTATTAGAGATTACAGCGATTCTGCATGATATTGGAAAAATCGGAGTGGATGACGCTGTTTTAAGAAAACCGGGAAAACTGAATGATGAAGAATATGAAAAAATGAAGCTTCATACCAGCTACGGATACGAGATCTTGAATCATGTAAAAAAACTGGGCCCTGCCATTCCCGGCATGCGCCATCATCACGAACGCATGGATGGTAAAGGGTATCCACTTGGATTAAAGGGGAATGAGATTCCACTGCTGGCCAGAATAATCTGTGTGGCTGACACCTGGGATGCCATGACCTCCAATCGCCCCTACCGAAAAGGCTTGTCCGATCAAATCGCCTATGAGGAATTAAAAGAGAACAAAAACAAACAGTTTGATCTGAAGGTAATTAACGCATTTCTCAGGGCTTATAATAATGGCGAAATTATCTCTCAACAGAAAGAGGAAAGAATAAAAGCAAAAAAAAAGCTAAAAAAGTAACTATTCATTTAACGACTGATCCCCTGGATTCACGCTTGTAAATCCGATTTTAATCCGGGGCGCTATCTCCAATATGGTTACCGGCCTGTCCTGCAGATGTTATCTGCTTCTCTCCACTTCAACAAAATCGCCAATCAACCGTGTGTCTCTTTTTCTCTCTTATCCACTTGTAATTAAACAGAAACATGCTAGTGTACCTCTGTCAGTTATTTTTTTGAGAGATACAGCCGCTTTTATGGATATCTATAAACTCAAAGGAGAGAAAAGACATGGAAGACCTGTCGATGATGGTTAGAGATCGCTGTCAGAAGGATACTGAAAAAACTGCATTTTTATTTAAAGAAAAAGATAAATGGAATGGGGTGACATGGGGAGAGGTTGATACAAGGGTTGAACAGATTGCAGCCGGGTTGATTGAGACTGGAGTGCATCCTGGAGATCGTGTTGCCATTATTGGGAATACAAGGTTGGAATGGACTCTTTGTGATCTGGCCATAATCAGGATAGGGGCTGTAACGGTTGGTATTTATCAGACCCTATCCGGTGAACAGTGTAAGTATATATTAAGTGATTCTGCTGCAACTGTCCTGTTTGTGGAAGATCAGACGCAGTATTACAAGATTGAACCGCTGCTATCCGAGTTGCCTGGACTAAAATCGATTATTTTTTGGGATATCGAGGATGGAAAGGGGGCCCTTTCCAGTTTGGAGGATCTGGCAATCAAAGGAAAAGAATCAATAACCCTGAATCCGAATCTGGTTGAACAATATGAGAGCCGGATCAAACCGGATGATATGGCGCTTATTATATATACCTCTGGAACCACAGGCCCTCCAAAGGGTGCCTGCCTATCCCATAAAAATATCCTGGCAGAGTTGCATCTGATAGAAAGGTTGATAAAAAAGGAGGATATTGGCGATATCATGATGTTCTTCTTGCCGCTTTCGCATGTCGGAGAACGAGTGCCGGGTCAGTTTATGCGTATCAGTAGGGGAATAACTGCGGCCTATGTCAAAGATATCAATAAAATTCTGGAAGATATCGAAGAAATTCGACCGACTTTTTTTGGGAGTGTTCCACGCATTTTTGAAAAGGTCTATGCAAAGATCCAATCCGAAGTAGCCAATGCTTCAGCTTCAAAACAGAAAGTTTTCACCTGGGCTGAAAAAACAGGAAGGGAATACAGTAAACTGGTGCAGCTTAACCGGCCAATTCCATTTTTTTTGCAGCTGAAATATAAGATCGCCGATAAACTGGTTTTCCACAAAATAAGACAAATATTTGGTGGCAGGGTTCGATATTTCCTTTCCTCATCCGCTCCCATAGCTCAGGAAATCATCGAGTTTTTTCATGCCTGCGGCATGTTGATATTGGAGGCCTATGGACAGACGGAAGTCTCCTGCTTTTGCACGCTTTGTACTCCTGACGCTTATCGATTCGGCTCCGTTGGTAGAGTGCTTCCGGAAACGGAAATTAAGATCGCCAACGACGGTGAGATATTGGTGAAAGGAGATATTGTGTTTAAAGGTTATCTCAATCAATCGGAGTTAACTGAAAAAACATTGACCTCCGACGGCTGGATTTATACAGGGGATGTCGGAAAAATAGATGAAGATGGCTACCTGTGGATAACCGGTAGAAAAAAAGAGATCATTGTAACTTCAGGTGGCAAAAACGTCACGCCTTCCAATATAGAGCATCTGTTGATGAATCACCCCTTGGTTGAATTAGCCATGGTGCATGGAGATCGAAGAAACTTTCTGACAGCCTTGATCTCGTTATCCCCTGAAAACATTCTGATTTGGGGGGAGAATAATGGATATCCCGATCTTGATTATTCGGAATACACCAGACTGGAGGCAGTGATTGCAGAGGTCCAAAAAATCGTGGATCAGGCTAATTCAAAACTGGCACGATTCGAAACCATCAAAAAGTTTGCCATCCTGCCCCAGTCCCTGCAGGTAGAAACAGGTGAACTGACACCAACCATGAAGATCAGGAGAAAAATTGTGGAAGATAAGTACAGACCGCTGCTCGATGCGTTCTACACGGCTGGTTGACCTTTTTGGAAGAGTTATTGAGGATATAAGTTTAAGGATCTTAAAGGTCAAATAGCTCGAAAACGTTGTCATACAAATCTATCAGGAGAATGCGGTTTCTCAGATTGGTTCCCTTTTTCAGAATGATCTTAATTGCTTCAGAGGCTTCGAGAGCAGCGATTGTATATACGGCCTGAGGTAAACAGCTTGGCGGAGGTTCTTCTTTTTGGGAATTATCAGCTTGGAATGAGCTGAATACCTGTTTTAAACCCTTATCATCAGGAAATACAGTTGTTATATGACCCGAAAATCCGGAAATTGCACCCGAAACCAGTGGGATTCGAAGCAGTTTGACGGCTGCTTCCAATTCCATCCTGCTGGAAACGGAATCCAGGCAATCGATCACGACATGATGGTCCTTTATGAGAGCATTTGCATTGTCTTTTGAGAGTCTGACATTAACGGTTTGAACCTGAACCGATGGATTGATGCTCTCAACTCTTTTTTGGGCAACATCGGTTTTTTTCATTTTCAGCACATTACCATCGCTGAGAAGTTGACGATTCAAATTACTGTCATCGAATCTATCCTGATCGATAACTGTCAATGCTCCTACGCCATGGCGAGCCAATGTTTCGATGACCAGCCCACCTAGTCCCCCCAATCCCACAACGCATACTTTCGATTGTAAGAGAATGATCTGATCTTCAATGGATATGGAAGGAAAGTTACGCAGATATCGTTCAGGAACAATCCGCTGTTTGAGAGCTTCTATCTCAACTGATTGTATGTTAAGACCAAAGTCTGCTGCGATCAGGTTAACGCCGGATACTGAAATAGTACCCAAGGTTTGGAATTCCACATTGGGAAGATTTTTTACCCTCTCTCGGATTGCCGCTGAAAGCTCCATCTTGATTTTAACCTCCTCTCATGGGGGGAAATACCTTGATGATTTCACCCCCCTCAAGTTTCGCAGAGAGGGTACTGCGATTTCCGGCGACAAAAATCAAAAGAGGTTTCTCCGAAGGGATTCCGAGTGAGATCATTAATTCCTGAACGGTAATACCGGATTGAATAGGGTGATTATCGGCGGATTCCGGGATGAATTTTCTTAATCCTGCATAAAGCTTAAGGGTGACGGTTGTTTCCATGAATGGCTGGATCGATGGGCTGACTGATATGTTAATACTTTATGCCCCCGGCGAATGCAGGGGGCAGGTTGAAGATAACATTTTCAATTAACTCTCCAGATAATCCCTGTAAGAGTCAATGAACTTCTCTTCGAATCCCAATATTTTCAGCTTTTCCAGTCGTGGTTTGCCTTTGGAATCCCAATCCCGGAGTGTATAGTATGCAGCCATTGCATGCTTATGGGCTTCTTTGGTCATGGAGATACCTTTTGGCGGTCCTGCTTTGAGCTGCTCATTATAGAACCGATCCGGCAACAAATCCGAATCAGCGTCGAAACCCGCCATGACATTAAAAATACGCTGCAAATTAAAAACCCGTTCTCCCATCTCCACCACCTGTTCAGCTGTCCAACTCCCGCCGTATGTTACCTCGTACGCCTTTGCCAGGGTTTCGGCGGATATAGGCCAGAAATCGCAGACTCCCATGGAAAATTTTGCAAACTGGGTGTTTTGAAGACCAACGACCAGTTTTGATTTACCTTCGTAGGTGAATGGATCCAAATCTCCCCAGGCTTCAGCTTCGATGGGATAAGCGCTCATATGGCAGCCACCTCTGGGAGCACTGACGTATGCAATTCCCATAGCCCATGATCCCCTTGGGTCGTATCCGGGCAGTTCCAATCCTTTCACCTGGATTGCATAATCAGATCCACCATATTTATCTGCCAGGGCTTTGGTTCCCAGTCCGGCATCCACTCCAATCTCCTGTTGATAAGCAATTTTACTGAGCATCTCAATAGCCTTATCCGTTTCTCCAAAGCGAATTCCAAAATCATGCAGCCCCTTTTCAGTGGCTTCCATCATGTATGCGATGACTGCACCCGCTGAAATTGTATCCAATCCAAAATCATCACAGATGGAGTTCATTTCAACAATTTTCTCTTTGTCATTGTTCATGATACTGGAACCACAAAGAGCAATGGTTTCGTATTCCGGGCCTTCCACTTCCGATGTTTTTCCCTTCAAATAATTACCACAGGCGATAGCACAGGAAAAGCAAGCTTTTTTGGCAATTCTAATGGATTTCATCGAAGCGGAATTGATTTTCTCGAAATCGTCGTAGGTCCCCTCCTGAAAATTAGCTGTCGGCAGCAAACCAGACGCCTGGGAAAAATCCACCAGCATGGGTGTACCATCGGTATAAATTTGATATTCCGGGCTTACAATCCCATCCTGTTGGTGAATCTCTTTTGCCAATTCCATACATTTTTTGATATCCGGGACTTGCACATCAAGCCAGCCTTTAATAGCTACTGCCTTAAGGTTTTTGCTGCCCATAACCGCTCCGATTCCACCGCGGCCTAGCTGGCGATATCTTTCCGTTGAGATGCAAGAGTAGCGAACCAGGTTTTCCCCGGCGGGGCCGATAGCCATCACCTTGACAGTGTCATCTTTAACCATCTCTTTGATCTTTTTTTCCGTTTCAAATGTCCCCATGCCCTTAAGTTCGGAAACAGGGCGAATCTCTGCCTTATCCGGATCTAAATAGAGATAGGACAATGTGGCAGCCTTCCCTTTGATGCAGATTGCATCGTATCCGGCGTACTTCAACTCTGCCCCGATATGCCCTCCCATGGAACCGTCAGTAATTGTGCCGGTCAGGGGTGACTTGGTTGTAACTGCCAGCTTGGCAGAACAGGAGATAATGGTACCAGCCATCACGGATGCGGTTAGCACTATTTTATTATCGGGAGAAAGCGGATCAACGAGAGGATCAAATTCATCCATTAGAATGCGAGTTCCCATTCCTTTTTGTCCACCATACATTTCAGCCCATTGATTGGGGATTGTTTTTGTCTCGATTTTACCGCTGGAAAGATCCACCACCAGCATTTTTCCCATGAAACTATTCATTTGCACTCCTCCCCGGTTGAGTTTTTTTTGCCTTTATGAAGATGACATCTTTGGGACACCACTGGACACATTGGGGATCACCCTCACAAAAATCACAAATAACAGATTTTTTTTCTTCATTATAGTGAACAGCATCCAAAGGACAGGTTTCAGCGCAGGTGCCGCAACTGATACACACTTCATGATCCACCATCATCCACTTGCCATTATTGGAAATGGCGCCCGACGGACAGGTAGCTTCACATTTTAAACAAAGATTGCAATAGTGAGCACCGATTGAAATCCCGGTATCCTTATATTCATGGTCAAACCGTATCCTGGCTTTTAAGGGATTAAATACTCCTTCATGATGCCCGGAACAGGCCAGTTCACATAGCTTACAACCGGTACAACCAGATTTTTTAACACGTAGCGGCATTGTAATTCTCCAGTATTCGTTTGGTAATAACTATCAATAAAACAGATCAGAGTATAGTATCATGAATAGCGAATAATAATGTGAACCGTAAAAGATGTCAATGTAACTGTGCGAAAAATAGAATTTTAATGGCTATACTATGCATATCTTGTAAGAATTTATGAACTATTTTATCCGAAAAAGAGAATCTGGATATTTCCAAACATGGCAAAGGAATATCCAGACTAAAAAACGAAATTAGTGGAAATATTGAAAATTTTCGCTAAAAACGACTAAAAATATTCATAAATCGACAGATTGCACAAAATTATGATCTTCAGCCACAAGTTGATCCGATAACTTCTTAAAAATAGATGGCAAGAAGATGACTAATCCTGTGAAATTGATGTTATTGCTAAAACAAAAGTGAAAAGACGTCAAGAATCGACGAAAAATAAGAGAAAATTTATAATTATCGTTTGCTGTACTTGACTTAGCGAGCTTGCATCAGTATAAACAAAGCTAAGAGAAATAATAGTGACCTGACCAATTCCGTTGTTGCCTTTGACCATTGGTAAGACGACAGTAACACAGGTTTTAATTTTTACTATATGAGGTTAATTACATGACAAAAGATAAATCAAAAGCCCTGCAAGAGGCAACACGCATCTTGGATTATATTTTAAAGGACAAACTGGAAGATGAGGAAAAGGACCGGATTGTCAAGGATTCCATAGAAAATTTTAATACAAACGTTAATCCCGGTTGGTTGATTTATCGGAAATCGGTTTCCACAGATGAATCTTTTGTTGAATGGGAAGACTCGGATGAAACGTTCAGGGATCTTTATGGGAAAGAGTTTATTGATTGCCTGGGAGGATTTGGCGTTTATACTGCAGGACATCGAAACCCTGAAATTGTAAAAGCTGTTCAGGCACAACTGAATCGCTATGCGCTTCATAGCCAGGAATTAGTAGACCCATTGCGCGGCTATCTGGCAAAACTGGTGGCCATGATCACGCCTGGTGATCTGCAGTATGCCTTTTTCACTAATGGTGGAGCAGAAGCCGTGGAAATGGCTTTAAAATTGGCCAGGCTGGCTTCGGGCAAGCGCTATATTATCTCTACAGTCAGTGGATTCCACGGCAAGTCAATGGGAGCGGTGTCCGTCACTGGTAAGGCAACGTTCCGCAAGCCCTATTTACCACTTATACAGGGCGTTCAACATGTGGAATTTGGAAATGCCAAAGCCGCTGAAACAGCCATTGAAAACCTGATAGCAGTTGGTGAAACAGTTGCCGCCATGATTGTTGAGCCGGTGCAGGGAGAAGCAGGCATTATATTGCCTCCTGATGGCTATCTTAAAGAGCTGAGGGAAATTTGTGATAGACATGACGTGTTTCTGATTTTTGATGAGATCCAAACCGGCATGGGGCGTATTGGTGCCATGTGGGGAGCCGAATATTACGATGTAGTACCGGATATTCTAACCTACGGGAAGGCTTTTGGGGGTGGCGTCATGCCGATCACAGGAATTATAGCCAGACCTCATCTTTGGATTGACGAGTTGAAGGAGAATCCCTGGATTTTAGGATCACCTACCTTCGGCGGAAACCCGTTGGCATGCTCTGCTGCCATCGCTGCCATCAAGTTTACCCTGGAAAATGATCTTCCGGGTCAGATTGCAAAGAAGGGAAAATACCTTTTGGAGAATCTTAGAGCCCTTCAGGATAAATATGATATTCTGGTTGACGTTAGAGGAATCGGCTTTTTAATCGGTTTGGAATACCCCACTGAAGAGATTGGTTGGGCCGTCTCAAAAGGATTGTTTAAAAGAGGGGTAATGACCGGAGGAACCTTGAATAATGCAAAGGTGAACCGGATTGAACCTCCGGGTATTCTGAAATATGAAACAATGGATATAATCGTACAAAGACTCGATGAAACCCTGAAAGAGGTTCAGGAAAAATTTAAAGGGCAGTATTAATGAAACCCGATATTGACAATGCGGTTACCGGGAACAAGATTCATGAGATTTCCGAGGAACCAACCTATTCTGGTATCAATAGCTTTTACAGGCGAAAGTACACCAAGGATTTAAAGGAGGTTGATATCGCTATTACAGGCGTTCCTCTCGATTTGACAGTGACACACAGACCAGGAACCAGATTTGGACCCCAGGCGATTCGCCAGGCTTCCGCTATCATGGCTTGGGAGATTCCCTGGCCATGGACATTCAACCCATTCAAAGAGTTAACGGTTATCGACTACGGAGATTGTTATTTCGATCCGGGAAAACCGGATACTATCTGTCAGTCAATTGAGGATCATGCTGCCACCATCTTAAAGAGTGGTGCGTCTGTCCTTACTCTGGGTGGAGATCATTATATTTCGTATCCTTTATTAAAGGCTCATGCCAAGGTGCATGGTCCACTCTCCCTGATACATTTTGATGCGCATTCGGACACATGGGCGGAAGAGGAGAAGAGAATGGATCATGGCTCCATGTTTTATCATGCGGCTAAAGAGGGCTTGATTGTCCCTTGGCGTTCTGCACAGATTGGCCTTCGTACTCAGAATGATGAGACTCATGGCCTCAATATTATCAATGCACGCATGGTGCATGCAATGGGACCAAAAGCGGTAGCAGAAGAAATCAAAAGGATTGTTGGAGATCACAAGGTATATTTGACGTTTGATATTGATTGTCTTGATCCGGCTTTTGCACCTGGGACCGGGACTCCTGTTATCGGTGGATTATCCTCATTCCAGGCTTTGGAAATCATTAGAGCTCTGCCGGGGATTAATCTGGTGGGAATGGATGTTGTAGAAGTTTCTCCACCTTATGATGTGGGGGCGATTACGGCATTGGCGGCGGCTACCATAGCAGCTGAACTGCTCTGCCTGAAAGTAGCATCTAAGGATGCAGATGATTAGCAGTTTGTTTTTTGCGTTTGGTTGGCGGATAACTTATTTCATCGCAGTTAACCGCCAATTGCTGATCATTTAAATCCAACCTTAAGTGCCATTTCATCCTGACTGCTTCTGAATTCAGAATCCTTCTCGATCATTCCCGGTTTAAAACCATATTTTTCCATACGTTCCATAAATGGTTCGGCAGGGAAGTATTCAGGTCCAATAACACCATTCCCGGTCCACAGCTTTTTTGCCAACAATTCCATCATAATCACCGGATTGAAAGCTGTTTGAGCAACAACAGCCTGTGAGCCCAGTCGCTTCATGCATTCTATATTATCTGCAACCTGGTAAATGTAAACACTTCGTTGTTTTCCGTTTTTGATACCCTTAATCCATACCCCGGCGGCCGTTTTACCGGTCATCATATTACCTATTTGGGCCGGGTCGGGTGCTGCTGCAGCCACCACATCCCGGGGAGATACTTTTGCTTTACCAACTGATATGGGATCGGTCTTATGAAGACCGAATGCCTGCAGTACCTTCATTGCCTGAATAAAATCTCTTCCCAGTCCGAATTTAAAGGTGGATTTTTTCAGTCCTTTGTCGGAAAAATATCGAGGAAACATTATTACTTCTTCATGTTCAACGTTAACCATTTCAACGGGCCCGATACCTTCCGGCAACTCGAAGATCTCAGGTTCCGAAAAGGGTTCTGTTGTATACCAGCCTTTATCTTTTTCCCATACAATCGGAGGATTTAAACACTCTTCGATGGTCGTCCAGATAGAAAAACCAAACACATATTCACGTCCTTCTATACTCAAATTGCCGCCATCTCTCACATGGAGTTCATGAATCTCATCGAAAAGGTGATCCTGAGCGTAGCGGGCAAAGACATTGACCATACCCGGTTCAACTCCTGATCCAACAATCGCCAGGTTTCCTTTCTTTTGCCAATCCGCATGGCGGGAATACTGTTGATCTCCCAGTTTAACATGTATTTTACTGTAGGGCTCAGTCGCATGAGCCTCGGACAGGCTCATTGCCATGTCAATATAATGGCGGTTGGCCTCAAAGGCTGCATTAAATATCGGCATATTAAACCTGGGATCGCAGGCATTAAGGATCAGATCAACATCATACTTCTTCGCAATTTTAATGATATCATTCGTTTGCGCCGCATCGATCTGAACAGGAATAAACCTGTCAGAGTCATTTGTCTGTTTGGCTACCTCAACTGCCCGGTCCTCATCGAAATCTCCAACCACCAGTCTTTTGAGCCATTCCCCCTTTGAATCATATTTGTTTATGAGTGTGACAATTGCCTCTCCTACTCCTCCTGCCCCGACTAGAAAGACTTTCATATCTTTTCCTGTGAAATTTATAATAGTGAAATTAGTCAATTAACGTAAAACTCAACTAAATTAGCAAATAAATAAAATAATTGTTTTACAAACAGACAATAATAACGTTATAAACGACTAAATTCGCAAGGTCAATAAAAAACGACTTTCAAAGCCCACCTGAATTTGTCAGGTGGATATCAAGTTGGCTTTTGTTGTTATAAAGGAAAGAGCCCTAAAAAACGAATAGACCTATTTATTTAGTAAAGATTCTTTTTCTTTAAACTGGAATCGTTTTTTGCCCGGAGAATTATAATGTTTTTCGTTTAAAAGAAGGACGTCTATGATCATATTAGAAATAAAGGTTGCATTTTTGCTGGTTTTGTTTTATTTCTTACTTCGTCGTGATGTTTTTCTAAGAATATATTTAGGTTTGTTTTTGTTTAAACGGGAAGATTGTCTGGATTAATAACTGTTAATATTTAGGAGGAGAGCATATGTTTCGCAAACTGATGAAAAAGACCCTGTTAAGTGTTTTGGCCGTTTTTATCGCTTCAGGAATGGTTATGGCTGAAGAAAAGATAGTATATGTTTACAACTGGTCCGATTATATTGCAGAAGATACACTGGCAAATTTTACCAAAGAGACCGGTATTAAGGTCGTTTATGATGTTTTTGATGGTAATGAAGTGCTGGAGACCAAACTACTGGCTGGTAGAACCGGATTTGATATAGTGGTTCCCTCCAACTCCTTTCTGGCCCGACAGATAAAAGCCGGAGTCTTTCAAAAGATGGATAGAAGTAAGCTGACCAATTTTGATAATCTTGATAAATCTCTTTTAAAAACACTGGAAACCAATGATCCAGGTAATCAATATGCAGTTCCTTACCTTTGGGGTACAACCGGCCTCGGAATGAATATAGATAAGGTACAAGCTGCTTTGGGGAAAGATGTTCCCTTAAATACTTGGGAACTCGTATTTAATCCTGAATACATTTCAAAATTAAAGTCCTGTGGTGTATCTTTTCTGGATGCGCCATCAGAGATACCGGCTTCTGCATTGCTTTATCTTGGTTTGAATCCTAACAGTCTTAATCCCTCAGATTATTCGGATCATGCAGAACCCCTGTTAATGAAAATCAGGGAATATGTCACCTATTTTCATTCATCGAAGTATATCAATGATCTGGCAAACGGTGATATCTGTCTGGCTATTGGCTGGTCCGGTGATGTGGTTCAGGCAGCAACCCGGGCTGAAGAAGCCGGAAACGGCGTAAATGTGAAATACGTTATTCCCAAAGAGGGTGCGGGTTTGTGGTTTGATATGCTGGCCATACCGGCAGATGCGAAAAATGTTGAAAATGCGCATATTTTTATCAATTATCTGCTCAGGCCTGACGTGATTGCCGAAATCACAAACTACGTCTGGTATGCAAACCCGAACAGTGCTTCGACTTCCCTGGTTAACGAAGAGATCACCAGTGATACCAGCATTTATCCTGATGCGGAAACCAAAAAGAATCTTTTTACCTTTGACGTCATGCCGCCGAAAATCGACAGGATTCAGAACAGACTCATGACAAGAATGAGGACAGGACAATAGAACTGGTAAGTGGTGACGGTCTGCCTGGTTGTCTTTCAGCCAGGCAGCGCCTTTCAGTTATCTTTTCAAACAGGGATTCAATCTCTTCAGCGAATGCGTAAACTAAAGCAACCTACCCCTGATTTTTTTTTTGATGAAAGGATGATCTCAGAAGGTAGAAAATGGTCAAGCATTTATTCCATTAAGTAACACAAACCAATATAATCCAGATGACCCGGAAAGAAGAAAAATCTGAAAAAAAAGCTGCTAATCGGAAACCATATGTCGAAATCAGGAAACTAACCAAGAAATTCGACACAATTGTTGCTGTAGATGAGGTTAATCTAACCGTTCATAAGGGTGAGATCTTTGCACTTCTCGGGAGTTCCGGCTGTGGAAAGTCAACGCTTTTGAGGATGCTGGCCGGATTAGAAACGCCGACATCGGGCCATATTTTTATTGACGATAAAGAGATGAGCGGTATCCCGCCCTTTAAACGTCCAGTCAATATGATGTTTCAGTCATATGCCCTTTTCCCTCACATGACCGTGGAACAAAATGTTGCATTCGGATTAAAACAGGATAAGGTTCCCAAAGACCAGATAAGGGACAGGGTGATGGAAGTGTTAAAGCTGGTGGAGATGGGCACATACGCCAGAAGAAAAAGCCACCAACTCTCCGGAGGACAGATGCAACGGGTTGCCCTCGCACGGATTCTGGTAAAAAGCCCGAAACTGCTGTTGCTCGATGAACCGATGGCTGCGCTGGATAAAAAACTTCGTACCCAGATGCAGATCGAACTGGTCGATATCCTGGAAAAAGTGGAGGCCACCTGCATCATGGTGACTCATGACCAGGAAGAAGCTATGACCATGGCCTCCCGAATTGCTGTGATGGATGACGGACATATCATGCAGATAGGACCTCCTTCAGAAGTATATGAGTATCCAAATTGCCGGTTCAGTGCCGAGTTTATCGGTTCTGTCAACCTGATTGATGGTAACGTCAAGGAGGTCAATAAAGACCATATCATCGTAGAGACCGATGTTCACGAGAATAATGTGCAAGTTGCCCACGGCTTGGATTGTTCGATCGGAATGAATGTCTCAGTTGCTATCCGACCTGAGAAAATATTAGTTAGTAAAGTCAAGCCTGAAGGCAATCTGAACTGGTTTAAGGGAGAAGTGGAAGATATTGTCTACCTTGGGGGGTCTTCTACTTATTATGTGAGACTGCCGAGTGGAAAAAAGATTATAGCCATGCAAGCCAATTTAAAAAGAACCATTCATGAAAGGCCGACTTGGGAGGAGCAGATCTATTTAAGTTGGCTGCCACACAGCGGAGTAATCTTAACATCATGATAAAACGACTTAAAAGCCTGCAGCCCAGCGGAAGAGCCATAGTGATAGCGATTCCCTTTACCTGGATGATACTGTTCTTTTTAATTCCCTTTGCCTTGGTATTTAAGATCAGTTTCGCTGAACTGCAACTGGCAATTCCTCCTTTTACGGACTTGACACGGTACGTAGATGAAGCACTGTTTATAAAACTGAATCTTGGCAACTACCTTTTTCTATTGCAAGATCCGCTTTATACAAGTGCTTATCTCAGTTCGGTGAAGTTTGCTCTGGTATCGACGTTTTTGTGTTTGTTGATTGGCTATCCGATGGCTTATGCAATCGCAAAATCCAATCCCAATATCAGGAACATCCTATTGATGCTCATTGTTCTGCCTTCCTGGACCGAGTTTCTGATTCGGATTTACGCCTGGATAGGTATTCTGAAAAACAATGGTTTGTTAAACAATTTTCTGATTTGGTTGGGGTTGATTAAAGAACCCCTTATGATTCTTAATACCAATACTGCCGTTTACATTGGAATTGTTTATGGATATCTGCCATTTATGATTTTACCATTGTATACCAACCTGGTAAAACACGATGATACGCTTCTGGAAGCAGCATACGATCTGGGGTGTCCTCCCTGGAAAAGCTTTCTAACCATTACGTTGCCGCTGTCTTTTGCTGGAGTTATAGCCGGCTGTATGCTGGTTTTTATCCCGGCAGTGGGTGAATTTGTTATCCCTGATCTACTGGGTGGCTCTGATACTCTGATGATTGGTAAAGTACTGTGGCAGGAGTTTTTTAATAACCGGGACTGGCCTGTGGCATCTGCTGTTGCCATTATCATGCTGCTGATATTGGCATTGCCGCTGGCAGTTTTCCATCATTACCAGGCTGAGGAGACACTATGAATAAGTCATTATCACGCCGGCTTATATTTTTCCTGAGCTTTGGCTATGCTTTTTTATATATTCCCATATTCATCCTTGTCATCTATTCCTTTAACGAATCCAGATTGGTGACGGTTTGGGGAGGATTCTCAACCAAATGGTATGGAGAGCTGTTAAAAGACCAAGGTATTCTGGATGCCGCCTGGATGAGCGTGAGAATCGCTTTTTTTACAGCCTGGGCCGCTACTTTTTTAGGAACAGTGGCCGGGTTTGTCATGGCACGGTTTGGTCGGTTCAGGTTTCATTCAGGATTCGCCAGCACCATTACCGCTCCGCTGGTTATGCCCGAGGTAATCACCGGATTGTCACTACTGCTGCTGTTTGTTTCCATGGAACGCGTACTAGGCTGGCCGGAAGGAAGAGGAATGCTGACCATCTGGCTCTCCCATGTAACGTTTGCCACCGCTTTTGTCGCTGTCATTGTCTCTTCACGGCTGCGTGAAATGGATATTTCCATAGAGGAAGCGGCCATGGATCTGGGAGCCCCTCCTCTTAAGGTCTTTTTTGTGATCACCATTCCCATTATTATCCCGGCATTGATCTCAGGCTGGTTATTGTCTTTTACCCTGTCCATGGATGATCTGGTAATCACCAGTTTCGTAGCGGGGCCGTCGTCCACAACCCTGCCGATGAAAGTGTTTTCCAGTGTAAGAATGGGCGTTAGTCCAAAAATCAATGCGGTTGCCACCTTTATCGTGATGTTTGCCACCGTGATTGTGGTAGGCTCCAGTATATTTGCAATCAGACAGGATAAAAAGAAGTACAGGGAAATGCAGGCAGCGATCCAGGAAAACCTGGGGCAATAAGGGGTAATCCGGAATTTGCTAACACCGCTCCGGAATAACGGAATGGGAGATTATAGCAAAAAAGTGTAATCGGATCTCAAAGAGGCAGATTTGCTGTAACAGAGACAAATAACCGACACCGAACACCAGTTTTAACAGGCTGTTATCAGTAACTGAAAAGACTGGTCAGATTCATGACCAGTAACGCCAATCAGGTGCAGTAAAACAGCCGGTTTTTAAAAAAGAGTCACCAATTGCTTGGCCATCTCTTCAGTAATTTTACCCTCGTTCAACCAATCAAGAATTTCCTGTAAAGATTCGATTGTGTTTTGGATCTCTTCCATATTGACCTTTTTTATGAATTCGTTTTGAAATCTTAAAAAGAAGATGTTTGAAGAGTATATTCACCCTACGAATATTTTAGAAAAAGAGTAGTTGATTGAAGAAACTCGTAGGGTGATTTAACTCTTTGAAACAATTGCAAGGGAAAATGCACAAAGCAAACCAAAGAAAGAAAATTGAATTATATTTGCTAATGTGACTTTATCCGACAGGATGTTAATACATTTGGTTAGGCAGAAATAGCAAGAGATGACCGGGAGCTTAAAGGGGGCTGCGAAAGTCTAAATCGGAATTTGCCACCGTAATTCCTGCCACAGTTCGACATTCTGCGGTGGGAATTACGGCGAAGGAGTTAAATGCAAAATTACAGAAAGTCCACCGTAAGGTCTCGTACGGTGGCTGGAGCAACAACATCGTCAGCTACAGTACCGATGTTGAGGTCGTCGTAACCAGTGGGAACAGTTGCTCTTGTCCCCTGGTCGCAGGTTCCGTCACTGCTGGCATCATAACAGGTCGCAACAAAACCGGTTGAATCAAAATAGGCCGGGTTCACCATCTTGGTGACAAAGATGAGGTCGTCCAGGGAATCCCCGGTTCCGTCATTGGCAGAAGCCCATTCCAGAACGTTGATGACATCATTATATGTATAATCAACTATGGAGGTTGCTGATGTGTTCAGACCGGTCCAGAGATCGATAGTGGTATCAGTCAGTCCCATATCGATCCAAACCTCTTTAATTTTATCCACAAAAACCGCACTGACACTATAATCGGTCCACATGCCTGTCGTGGTGGTTACGCTGGACAGGGGAAGAGACAGGTTTAAAATGGCTTTGTTCTTATTTACAGCACTCTGCCCTGTTTCATCATATCCGGTGGCAGCGAAGACATAATTCCTGTCCTGTGCGGTATCTCCCGTAGTATCTTCAAACATATCCATGTTTTGAAAATAGTAGTTGCCCCAGAGGGTAATCACATGATTACTGCTTTGGGTTACCTTAAGCTGTGCGTTTTTAGGGCCGCTTGCATCGGAGCTGAACATATCGGTGATCTTCATCTCCATCATTTTGGGAGAGGTGCTGGAATCAAAAATAAACTGAATCTTTGAAGTGGCGCTTGAGCCGTCCGAGATAGGAACAACACTCAAATCCCAGGTATAGATTCCTCTGGCTGTCTCAGCTGCTTCATTAACTGACAAGTATGCTTCAAATCCTTTTACTCCTGAAAAATAGAGCTCCATTTTATGGTCATATCCGAAAACGGTATCGGGTCCCCAGACGATACGACCCGGATCATCGGCATCTTCGGAATTATTACTCCAGTCGCCACTACTGGCTCTACCGACAATTGAATAGATAGATATTGTCAGTTCCTCAATCATTGCGGTCCACTGTTCCAGTGCACCCACGTTTTGTCTAATTCCCTCGTATACACCCCAGACGGGTTGGTCTTCCGTTGTAGGGGCTGTACTTTGCACCTTGAGAGATTTTGAATATAAACCCGAGGCGGAACTGGATGAGGAGGAGCTGATGGCGGATGGAATATCAATCAATGATGCGCTGACGATATCCGCTCTGGTATCGTTATCAGCCACGGAAACACCACCATCGTCTTCACTGGCACAACCGATAATCATGGTCAAGAAGACAATTATAAGAAGAAATATGAATAACTTTTTCATTTTAACCTCCTGAAACAAATATAACTGCGAAGTTTTTTCCAATTGTTCTGCATGAATCAGTTTTCAATTTCAATATGCCCATTGCTTCAATTTTTGAGCCAAAGGATTCAATACTCTTCAAATAATATATAAAGGCTTATAAAATCAGATAATAATACACTTGATTATGACGAAAAAGATCAACCTTATCATATCATCAAGGTTCAATTTTGACGGTTAAATACGATGATACAAACAAAATTGTAAGTCTGGCAAAAGCAAATCTACTTTTTCCCCCGATTTTCTATCTTTTTCAGGTTGCTGTTACTCTTCCCTGATTTTTAAAACCGAACCAGGTTGAAAATAGGGGGTTACAATGTCCGTAGTGGAGAGGTAAGCTGAAGCGATAAAAGTATAACAAATCAAGGATACCAGGAGGGTTTATGGTTAAATGCTTAGTCTCTTTTACCATGATTTTACTGTTTTCGGGAGTCGTATCAGGAGAGAATGCTATTAAGAGATTTGCCCGTTTTGAATACCAGGGATCGACCTTTTTTGGATTGGTGGTCAATGATATTGAGATTCAGAAAATTGAGGGAGATATTTTTTCTGATTACCGGATAACGGAAGAGATAATCAGAATAAAGGATGTTCGGATTCTGCCGCCTGTAACTCCATCGAAAATCATTGCGATTGGGCTGAATTATCGCAGTCATTCCGGAATGACGAGCACGGGAGAACCGGGATTGTTCTCCAAACTCCCCAGCTCTTTGGCGGGACAGGATGACCCTATCTGGATCTATGCTGATTCGGAGAATCTTCATTATGAAGGGGAGATGGTTTTGGTGATTGGAAAAGAAGTCCGAAACATATCCGAGTCGAAAGCTGAAGAGGTGATTTTCGGGGTTACTGCAGGAAATGATGTCAGCGAGCGTGGCTGGCAACTTTCAGATCTTCAATGGATCAGGGCCAAGGGAGCCGACAGCTTTTCTCCGGTGGGACCCTGGATCGTAACCGGATTGAATTATAATGACCTGAAGATACAAACCCGGGTCAACGGGTTTGTCAGGCAAAACGAAAGAACAAAAAACCTGATCCATTCAGTCGGCAGAATTATCAGTTACATCAGTCACTATTTTACCCTAATGCCCGGGGATTTGATTTTTACCGGAACACCGGGCAGCACCCAGGCAATGAAAAACGGTGATATTGTCGAAGTGGAGATCGAAGGCGTAGGTATACTGAGAAACAAAGTGATGAAAAAGCCGGTTCAATAAACCCGTGTTGTAACTCCTGCCAGCTGTTTTAGAAGGGGCTTACCCGCCCCGTGTCTCTTTCTTTGGCTTTGGTGCCTGCTTTTCCTATCACAACTTTTATTCCTGATATCCTGCATGCTTGCTGATATCCTTTTAAAACTCAGGCTGGCAGACTCATCGAGTGAGTACTGAGAGCAATCAACAATTGCCCGGCAAAATAAAAAGCCAGACTGATCCTGTTGTACTTAAAAGGTAATCTGAATTTGTTGACGGCAAGAATGATATCGGAGATGTAAAACAGAGCGGCTCCGATGGCCAGTAGCCAAGCCTGGGTTTCATTGAAAAAACCGGATTGAAAGGTCAACAGGGCAGCATTCAACATGATCGAGATGACAATAATATAAAAGAGTACTGGCACCTTCATTTCCTTCAAACCGGGAAAGAGATATCTGAATACCAGCAAGCTGACAAATAAAACCGACAGACTGGGAAGAGGTTCAAAAAATGTGACATCGTTAAATGCCAAGAGTGTTGCGGCGTAAAAAATATGACCGATAAGAAAAAGCACCAATCCTGCTTTAAATGCCTTGGAGGAATCAAACATCAGCGCGACATCGCCCCCCAGGCAAAATAGCATTCCCAGTAGGATCGTAGTTTTAAACGCCGTGGAGTCGCCCTTTAAGAAAAAAGAGATGACTATTGTGGCAACAATTAAAAGCGAGGCAGTCGGCTTCAGGAAATAAACCTGCTTTTTGTTCGCTCTAAATTCCGCTCGAATCAGATACGTAACGATAATAATTAAACATCCTGTTATGATTGAAGTTATGCCCATCTTTACCCTGGTGAGTGTTTGTGAGAAGATTGTTTTTAAAATGTACCTAATTTGTAAAGGGAGCCGGTTTGTATGTCAATTTATGTTTTGGAATTTGTTATTTAAAAGAATATCTTATGAACCTTGACTTTTTATTTGTCTTATCGCTAGGCTTGATAACGCTTGGTTTTCCAGCCTGATGATGACAACTCTCTTTGATTACCGACGTAAAACCGAATTTCCAAAAATGCCTGAACAATTATCTGCAATATTGAATGAAAGGAATTGAATGGATGTAAACTGGAAAAAAACAACCCCTTCTCGAATCATGAAGAAGATATTCAAGAGTATTATTATCGTTGCTTTTTCAGCATCCATCTCTTTTTCTTCTGTTTACGGGGGAAACAGTCAATCCAGAAAACCGAATTTTGTGTATATCCTGGCGGATGATGCCGGTATCGGTGATTTTGGAGCCTATGGTCAGCAGGAGATTCAAACCCCCAACCTGGAAAGAATGGCAAAAGAGGGGATTGTCTTTACCAATCATTATGCCGGATCAACTGTTTGCGCTCCGTCAAGATCAAGTCTTCTGACAGGCCAACATACCGGCCATACCTATATTCGCGGCAATGCGGAGATTTTTCCTGAAGGGCAACTTCCCTTGTCACCAGAGACCACTACCGTAGCAGAAGTACTGCAACAGGCGGGAATGAAAACGGGGATTATAGGCAAATGGGGGCTTGGCGGACCCGGTTCGGAGGGAATGCCCAATAAGCATGGTTTTGATTACTGGTTTGGTTATCTTTGCCAGCGACAGGCGCACAGTTATTATCCCGATCATCTCTGGAGAAACGACGAAAAAGTGGAACTCAATGGAGATCAGTATACCCATGATATGTTTACAGAAGAAGCACTGGATTTTATTCGTCAAAATCATGAAAATCCCTTTTTTCTCTACCTGCCGTATACCATTCCCCATGCCAAACTCCAGGTTCCGGATTTGGAGCCCTATAAAAACAGGGATTGGAGCGAAAACAAAAAGAAGTATGCTGCCATGATTACACGAATGGATTCTGATATTGGAAGAATCCTGGCTTTGTTAAAAAGACTGGAGATAGACAGCAATACGCTGGTGATGTTTTCCAGTGACAACGGTCCGCATGCGGAGGGAGGCGCAGACCCGGAATTCTTCAATAGCTCCGGTCCATTCAGAGGGAAAAAAAGAGATCTCTATGAGGGGGGAATCAGAATTCCATTGATTGCCAGGTGGCCGGGAAAAATTAAGGAGGGTTCTCGGTCGGATCATGTCTCTGCTTTTTGGGATATTCTTCCCACATTGGCAGATTTGGCGGAAACACCTCTTCCCAATGGTATTGATGGCATATCAATGGTACCCACCCTTCTGGGAAACCCTCAGAACCAAAAGCAGCACCCCTATCTCTACTGGGAGTTTCACGAGTTGGAAGGATCACAAGCAGTACGGCTGGGAAACTGGAAGGGAGTCAGGCACAATGTCCGCAGCAATCCGGAAAATGATATTGAACTCTACGATCTTTCGCTTGATCCGAGTGAATCCAGGAATATTGCTGAGGCAAATAAGGAAATAGTTGAGACCATATCAAAAATAATGGTTGAGGCGCGAACCCAGTCCAAAGAGTTTCCATTGATTGGCAAGCAACCTTTACGGAGATTCGGACCTTATAACGCATGGTTGTTCTCAATCGTTTTACTGGCAATCAGTAGCCTACTGTTTTTGATTGCCAGACATGGCAATAGAAAAGAGATGCTGATGACATTTAAAGCCGGAACTTTTTTCGAAAAATTGATGAGTCTGTTTTCTTGGCTCTTTTCAGCTTTTTTATACTCATTCTCGGCTTTTTTGCCCTTGTGGGGAGAATCCATCTATTTCAGCATTGGTTTATACCTTTCAATAATCGGTCTGACCGGCTATACCATCTGCCAGACGCAATTTTATTTCAAAAAACCGGGCAGTTTAATGACAAAAGGCTTTTATCACTTTTCCAGAAATCCCAAGGAGATCTTTACTCTTGTTTTCTGGTCAGGAGTGGCAGTTGCAACCAAAACCCCTTCGCTCTTTTGGGTTTTGGTTTGTCTGGCGATCACCCGCTATTTTGTCATTCGCCTTGAAGAAAGAGTAAACTTAAGACATTTTGAGGAGGAGTACCACTCCTACAAAAACAAGGTTTCCAGATACCTGTTTGGCCTGTGATTTTGCTCAACCAAAAAATCTGTTTCAGCTGTAAATGGATGCGATCTCTTTAGCCTGTGCAATCCTTTTCTCAAGGTCATAAAGAGTTCGTATCACAACCTTGTTGGTTTCCGGAGAACCGGCGGCGTTAATGGTATAGCCCAGGAGGATTCCGGTTAACCTTGAGGAGGCCAGATCCTGTACAAGTTGAATTGCTCTCAGCCTCTCTTCGGTTGTATAGGCGGGATTTCCTCTTAAAGCCGGTTCCAGGTACTCCCGTAATTGAAGGTTATCCCAATCAGCTTCCGTTGGCATTGTGACAATTAGACCGCCAGCAATATCGTGAAGGATTTCAATATGTTTGCCGATGGTTGAGCGGATAGTGTGTAAACCGGCATTGGCTGTCAAGGCATCGGGAAAGCAGACACCGCTGGGGTGCTTTCCCGCCCTGGAAACAGCACCCAGAGCACAACCAAAACCGGTTTCCGCTGCAATCATCATGTCGGTAATCTTATCCCTGATATGGGAAACATTCATGCTGAGCCCGTTTACTTCAGCACATAAAGCTGCGGCACCTGCAAACAGGTCACAATGTCCGGCGCTGCAGGCACATTTGGATTGCCGATGGAGAGAAGCAAAATAGAATGGCAGATTCATCGCCTGCTGCCACTCACCACACATGAATATGTTTTCCTCCGGAACAAAAACCTCATCAAAAATGGTAGTGGCTTCCACTCCTAAAAACCGTGAACTGATAGGGCTCTCCATATTGGTCTCATGGGTCGGTCCGGGTGACGGGCGGGCAATCATTTTAATGCCCTTTGTATCAATGGGTAACGCAAAGGACACGGCAAAATCCTTATCCTCTTCATTCAATGCCCTGCAGGGAACAACCAGAACTTGATGAACACCGGGACCAAAAGTAGTGTGGAGTTTGGTACCGCTGACCACAATTCCGTTTGCCTTGCGTTTCACAATGCGAAGATCAGTGGGCTGAGGCTGCTGTGAAGGAGACAGGGATCTGTCTCCCTTTGGGTCCATCATACACCAGGCAATACGCTCGTCGCTCTTCTGCAGCCTGGTCACAAAACTCGTAAAGCGGGGAAAATAGTCGGTGCCGTGGTTGGCATCCAAATCATGAATCAAGGCCCAGGTCACCGAAAGCATATTGGACATACAGCCGACACAAATTCTCCTGCTACTGATCTCCCGAGTTAATTCCGCTTTGATAAGTAGATCCTCTTCACTTTGCTGGATATGAAGCTGCAATCTGGGAATCGGTTCTCCGGTTAAAGGAGAGACGACCATCGCCCGATCCCTGAACTCGGGACTATTCATCAAATCGTATCCGGAGGCAATGTGATTAAGGGTTTGGCGCATCAGCGGATGCGTTGTCACATGATCAATCCTTTCTCCCCTGATATAAACTTCCGGTGTGTATTTCCTTAAACTCTCAAGATAATCCTTTCCTGACATGATAGTCATAGTTTTTCCTTTAGTTGTTCTCTTTTTTGGCTATTTCCAGTGCCTTTTTCTCAATAAATTCCGTATATTCCGCCCATTTACGCGCCTGTTCCGGATCTCCATGCTGAATCTGGAAAAAGCAGGTCTCTTCGCCCGAAGGGATTGTGGTGCGGAAGGCAACATCCCAGATATCCTCCCTTCCCTGGCTCTTGACGAAATCCATGGCAGCATCAATCATTCCTTGAACAAAGTAACGTTGCACACGACAATCCATTGCCTGATAATGATCCTGGTGGGGACACCAGTCAATGTGAAAATCAGCATCCTTCTCATCTCTGATCCGGGCTGTTTCCAGAGATGCATAGGCGATTCTGTTGATTACAGTGGCATAAAAGCTTGTCCATTCTGCATTCGTCATCTCCTTTGGGATGGTGGTTCCCTCGGTAACCTGCCTGCCGATGTCATAGCCAACCCGCGTCAGGCTCTTGTTGATAATTTGCTGCCCCTCCTGTCCAAAATGCTTCTCAACTGACTTTAGAATATCGATTACCGCCATCGCTTGCATGGTTCCCCATTGCCACAATGTGGCAGGATCGAAGTTTGTCTTGGCCAGGACTTGATCGTTTAACCGTGTTAATCCTTTTGAGTAAGGCTGGTTGAATTGGAATTGCTTCCAATTTTTCTCCTCTCGCTTTTCCCAGTGTTTGTGTGTTGTATCATCGTGCTGAGACTTCATTAGGCTCTCTCCTTTTGAATGTTTACAGGTTATATCAGGATTAAACAGGGTGGTGTCCTTTACAAAGGCGTCGAGCATACTCAACTGCCGTCACAGGATCAATCTGGAGTACTATTGAAAAGAATCGAGATATTCTGGAATTTAAGACTCGATAGCATCATACAAATCTGCTGGAATCTTATATCAACACGGAATGTATGGAAAGAGTTAAATCCTAAGTATAATATAATTATACTTATGGTATAAATTATATCTCCTGATCCTTCCGGGTTTCAATCACTCGCATCGATCGTCATTGCCCTCCCAGGAACCGGAAAAAGAAAATGAAGGCGATCAAAATTATAAAGGCCGAAGCAAAAATCCAGCTGACGTATAGACCCGATTAAAAACGCAACAGCCAGATAAGTTGGGATAATCATTACAAAAACAGAACAGAGCAGGCTGGTTATTATCACAAACCGAATATCCCTTGCACTATTCAGCCCGGAAGCAAAAATTAAGGTGAGGGTATCAAATAGAGAATAAACAGCCTCAAATCTTGGCAATATGACCGTCATGGTATAGATTCCGCTGAAATCACCTGCATTTGCCTCAGACATATAAGGGTATATACACAGGTCCTGTATAATCAGAAAAGAGATTGCGATGATGTTATATACAACTCTTGAATTGAATCGAAGCATCATAAAATTTAAGACTTGATAACACGATTTAAATTTGCTGGAATCTAATATTAAAAGTGTAAGATGAAATAAACAGAAAAAAGTCTAATATGTTTATACCTGGGGGTAAAGTCGTATCGCATGAAACAGACCGAAGAATTACTCATAACCTTGAAAAGATATCTAAGGGCTAAAGGAATTACCTATAAAGAGTTATCTCAAAAACTCGGGCTTGGTGAGCCCAGCATAAAAAGATTGTTCTCCAAGAATATCATCTCCCTGGATCGATTGGAAAAGATCTGTGATTGTCTCGACATCGATTTTTACGATCTGGTGTTGATGATGAGACAGGATCGACAGAAATCCTCTTCTATACTTACAATGGAACAAGAGCAGATATTTGCATCGGATCCCAAGCTGGTGATGTTTTTTTATTTCCTGGTTAACGGATGGCCTTTATCCTTAATCATTGAAGACTATGACATATCGGAAAATGAGGCGATTCTCATGCTTGCCAAACTGGATGAAATGGGACTGGTAGAGTTTACAACCATCAATCAATATCGATTACTGGTTTCAAAGAACATCTTCTGGCAGAAGAAGGGACCGTTATGGAAGCTCTACATAAACAGAATGTTAACTCATTTTTTAAATGATGATTTTGATCGGCCCAATGATCGTTTGTCCTTTAACCCCGGACAGCTTTCCGTTGCTTCCTTGAAAACAATTCAGAAAAAGATAGACGGTCTGGTGAAACAATTCAACGAACTGGCTGAAATGGATTCAGCCTTAACTCCCAAAGACAGGTATAGCAGCGGTTTGATTGTTGGATTCAGGCACTGGGTTTTTCCGATGATCTCAGATTTTAAGAGGAAGCAATAGAGCTTATAGAGATTAATCAGAAACCGTATTGCCAAAAAAAATGATACAAATCAGTTTAATCAACCGAGAGCAAGGATTATGGCAGGGTGGTGTTACAACCCATAAGCTGATCAAATAAACCCTTTTATAGAATTTGAAGATATACTGAATAGTTGCACAATATTGCATATACATCATTCAACGAACCCTTAAAATAGAGATCCAATATGGGAATAGCCGGAGACATAGTTATTATTGTTGTTGCAGCTTTGATGGGGGCTCTGATCGCCCAGAAGCTCAAACAACCGTTGATTCTGGGGTACATCATCGCCGGGATTGTTATCGGACCCTATTCTGGCGGTGCCACGGTATCCGGGGTACATGAAATTGAGATGTTGGCGGAGATAGGGGTTGCGCTTTTATTGTTCGCTCTGGGGTTAGAGTTTTCGTTCAGCGAATTGAAGCCGGTTTGGAAAGTTGCACTCATCGGTACTCCAATTCAAATTATGCTGACGTTGGGCTTTGGATATTTTATTGGCCGCTGGATGGGTTGGGAGTTCATCCCTTCCCTTTGGTTTGGCGCTCTGATCTCGTTTTCCAGTACCATGGTAATATTAAAAACATTGATGAACCAGGGTTGGATTGGAACACTCTCCAGTAAAGTGATGATAGGAATGCTGATTATCCAGGATCTGATTGTGGTGCCTGCCATGATAATCATGCCTCTGCTTCGAGACCCGAAAGCCGGATTACCTCTGCTTGGTCTGGCTGCATTAAAATCGGCATTGTTTCTCATTACCATGGTTGTTCTGGGAACAAAACTGATTCCAAAACTACTCTCAATTATTGCTGGCTGGGATTCAAGGGAACTTTTTCTATTAACCATCACGGCAATTGCCTTAGGAGTTGGATATATCACTCATCTGGTCGGGTTGTCTTTTGCATTGGGAGCTTTCGTTGCCGGTATGGTCATTAGTGAATCCGAGTACAGTCACAAAGCCTTGAGTGATATTGTTTCAATTCGGGACATTTTTGGGCTTCTGTTTTTTACCTCGGTGGGAATGTTGCTTGATCCGCATTTTGTAATGCAAAACTGGTCTAAAATCCTGCTGATTGTTCTCCTGGTTAGTCTTGGAAAAGGAATGATTTTCGGCCTGATTGTTAGAGGATTTGGCTACGGAAAGGTTGTTCCTTTAGCTGTGGCTTTTGGTTTGTTTCAGATTGGAGAGTTTTCATTTGTCTTGGCTCGGGTCGGTTTAGATACCCAATCGATAGACAATGAAGTCTATTCGTTTGTCCTGGCAACAGCAATTATCAGCATGGTGCTGACCCCTATAATCTCGGGAGTTACAGAGCCACTGTATTCTTTTTCCAAACGGTTTTTTAAGGCAGAATCATTGAAGACTTTTGATGTGAAAGAGGAGAGGCTAAAGGATCATGTTATTATCGCGGGAGGCGGTCGCGTAGGTCAGCACATCGCCAATATATTGAAGTTGTTAAGCGTTGAATTTGTGATCATCGAATTGAATTTCAGGCGGTTTGAACAATGTAAACTGGCTGGATTCCCGGCTATTTATGGGGATGTCTGCCATGAGTTGGTACTTGATGTGGCTAAAATCAAGCAGGCAAACCTGATGTTGATAACCACACCCAATACGGTGATTTCTCAATCCGTAGTTGAAAAGGCAAGGCTGGTCAATGATAAACTGCATATGGTGATAAGGGCAGAAGGAACTGAGCAGATGAAGAGTCTCTACGAAAAGGGAGCTTATATGGTTGTACTCCCGGAACTTGAAGCCGGATTGGAAATAGCTCGGCAGGCATTGTTACACTTGAATATCCCTGCTGTCATTATCCAGAATTATATTGATTCCATCAGACAAAAACACTATTCATCGGCCCATTACTCTCAAAAACCAAGCAACACATTGATGCAGCTAAAAAATGCACAAAATCTCATTGAAATTACATGGACCCAGATTGAAAAAAGCAGCCCGTTTTTAGAAAAATCTCTCAGGGATCTTAAAATCAGGGAGAAAACAGGTGTGTCAATAGTGGGGGTGATTCGCAATGATATCTTTCGCTCTAACCCAAACGCCGAATATAGGTTTTTAAACGGCGATCTGGTTGCTATAATGGGAAACGCCGAGGAGAGGGAAATATTCCTTAAGTCCGCTGTTGCCCTTTGATCCCTGGCCGAACAGTCTGAACGTTAATTAATGACCTTGGTTGTAGCAGGGACCAAGGTATGCAAAAAACCCAAGAGAGAATACAGCGCTATTTTATAGAGAGGCCAGCAGAAGATAACAAATGACAGGCGATAGAGGAAGAACTGTTTATCAGAAAAGTATTTTCTCTTAATGAAGACCCTAAAGGTTCTTTCCACTTGTTCCTCGTTTTCGCGTATCTCTTTTGTTGCTTGTCGAAAAAGAAGATAGGCAATAACAAAAAAAGAGATGGTAAAGGATAAGTCGTCAAAAAAGTTTAAAAACTTGGTAAGTAGGTCTATTAAAATTGGAATGGCATCCATATTTGTCTTAAGATTAAAGAATTTAAAATAATGATCTGATTTTAGTACATTATAGACTATTTTCTGCATTTTCCTGGCAGGAAATAGTTTTTAGGACGCTTATCCAGTTTATCCGGGTTAGTATTACTCCTTTATCTCCGCAATGCATTCAATTTCCACCAAGGCGTCCAGGGGATTCTGTTTAATGGAGACCGTTGTTCGGCTGGGGGTGTGTCCTTTGAAAAACTCAGCATAGACCTTGTTCATACCTTGAAAATCAGACATGTTTTTTAAAAAAACCGTTGTTTTAACAACACTGTGAAGAGTCAGACCAACACCGGACAGCACAATAGATATATTCTCCAATACCCGGGTCGTTTGCTCTTCGATGGTGTCACCCACTATTTTTTTGGTATCGGGATCAAGAGGAGTCTGCCCCGAACAGAACAGTAAATTGCCGACTTTCATGGCATGACAGTACGGGCCTATGGCATCAGGTGCATCTTTGACATTTATTACTTCCATAATTGATAACTCGGTTTAATTGATTATTTTGAATAAAGGTGACCATTTGGCATAATCCCTTTATTTTATCCGCTTTACCAAAAAACGATAACCTTAACCCTGTAATACCATAAGCCCTAGCAAATGACCGGATCTAAAGCAAGGTGTATTGCTGCGATTCCGATCTCAAACTATAGCAACAGCCCTGATCGGTGATCCGTCAGCATCCTCTATTTTTAAGGGGAAACAGGAAAGGGTAAAACGATTGCCCGGAATCAAGTCCAGGTTGGTCAGGTTCTCAAGAATGAGCGTCCCTTTTTGTAGAAATACTTTGTGAATAGGGAGCTCATGCGAACTGATCTCATCAATTGAAATCATATCCAGTCCAATTCCTTTGAAGTTAAACCGGGTAAGCCATTCTGCCGCTGCAAGGGAAAAAACCGGGTAATCGGAAAAGTATTGATCCGATCGCCAGTATTGGCTCCATCCTGTATTAACCACCAGAAAATCCACCTGATTAAACTGGTCTGTATGAGGTTTTAGCTCTTCAATACCGATGATTTTGCTTTTGCTATCCTCAAGTTTGAGCAGAAATGCACTGCCATAAAACTGATCAAGGGGAAGCTGGTCCAGCATTTTACCGCCTATCAGCAGGTGTGAAGGGGCATCCATGTGGGTTCCCGTATGAGAAAACATGGTGATCTTTTTTTCCAGAAATCCATCCACCTCAACGGAACAACCGGAAACCAGCTTAGGAGATTCTGTGCCGGGATAAACCGGCATATTTTCTGAAATAAAATGGGATAAATCGATGAGTTTCATATGTAAAATAAAAATCAAAAAGCCGGTTCTGTTGAAACAGATCTTCATTTGGGAATGCAGAAATCAAAAACCATCATTTTTTCTGCTGTGAAGCAACGGGTTTGAAAGCGTAAAAAACCACTATGAACCTTAACTATTGCGCTGACAATGCCCTGGCCGATTTCGCCAATCGAATCAGGTTGATAAACTCATTTCTGAGGCCAAAAGGATCGTCCCCACGAGCTGATAAAGCCAGTCTGATAACATCATCATACGTATAGTCCTTAATATATGAGTCTTGTCGTAGGAGTTGCCCATAGGCGGCCACCGCTGATGCGAAACGAATGTCCGGTGATACTTTTTTTAATGAATCAAATTCATGTGTAGATGTGATCGGTGTTGTCATCAGCGAACTTTGATCAGAATCCGTGTTTTTATATCGAATCTTTAAAAACGCATACTCCTGGTTCACAGTTTTACTGTCTTGTATTGCTGCTTTGCTATTGGAATATCTCAATTTATCCAGCAGTTGTCCTTTGCTTCCCGGGGCTGAAAACTCATAAATGGCGGTAACCCGATGACCCGAACCGATATCCCCGGCGTCGACCTGGTCGTTGTTAAAATCCTCGCGTTTCAGGAGTCTTGTTTCGTACCCGATCAAACGGTATTCTGCTACCCTGGCAGGATTAAACTCTACCTGAATTTTGACATCTCTGGCTATGGCAAACAGTGTGGCACTTGCTTCCTGTACCAATACTTTGCGAGCTTCATTCAGGTTGTCGATGTAACTGGCGTTTCCATTGCCATTTTGAGCTAGTTTCTGCATGAGGGCATCATTATAATTTCCCTGCCCAAAACCGATGACTGATAGAAAGATTCCCGTTTTACGTTTTCTTTCAACAAATCCCTTGAGTTCCTCCATGTTGGTAATGCCGACATTAAAATCACCATCAGTTGCCAGTATTACTCTGTTAACTCCATTGTCATCATGGTTGGCCTCAGCCAGGGCATATGCCTGACGAATACCTTCGCCACCTGCTGTCGACCCTCCTGCATTGAGGCTTTCCAGCGCAGACAGAATCTTTCCCTTTTCCGCAACTCTGGTCGGCTCCAATACAGTTCCGGCGGCACCTGCATATACTACTATCGAAACCGTATCCGATTTCTCCAGGGTATTAACCAGCATCCTGAATGCATTCTTTAGCAAGGGAAGCTTATCAGGTTGCTCCATAGATCCCGAGACATCAATCAAAAATACAAGATTGGTTTTCGGTTTTTTATCCGGTTGAATACCATACCCACGGATGCCGATGTGCAGCAATTTTGTGTCCGGATTCCAGGGGGTTGGATAGACTGCAACAGTCGGTAAGAAAGGCTTGGTTTTATCAACAGGCAATGGGTAGTCATAGTCAAAATAATTGACCAGCTCTTCAATTCTGACAGCATCTTTTGGCGGCAGGGTACCCCGATTCAACATTTTTCTGACAAAGGCATAGGATGCCGTATCAACATCAACAGAAAAGGTTGAAATCGGTTCCTCAACAACCCGTTTTACAGGATTGGTATCAACTTCTTCAAATTTATCCTGACCGACATAGTGTGACGGCAAATTTGATGGTTCATCCATCATGGGTGCTTGCTGAAAACCCATCAATTTGCCTTTATCTGTGGTTTGCTGACTCATTTGCGAAAGGTTTCTCGCAACCGATGGCTTTGCTGCTTTTTTATTATTATCGGCGTGACCATATTCTTTTTCCTTTCTGACAACAAACGTTTGTGGAGCAGGGGCTGATTCGTCCACTTCCGGGACTGTAAACTCCTCCTCAGCTTTTTCCCCGGTGAATATCAGGGGAGTTTCAGCTATATTACCTGACTGTTCCATCAGCAGATTACTATCCATCAATTGTGAAACTCCAAAAACAAGCACAACCAAACATGCCGTCACAGCGCTTGGGATAACATATCGTCTTTTCATGGTACTTTCTCCTAAATAGGTTAAGAATGATTTTAAAGTACTCATTAGACGATTCGACTTCTCCTTTCCTTTGATTTTTTTTGTGGAAGTTACTTTCTGTTTGGAAAACTCGGCCATTACAGTGGCAATCATTGTTTCTTTAACTGTTTCATCAGGCTCCGGAATTGTGTTGTCGGCGAGTATCTTTTTTATATCGCTTTCTTTCATATTAACTCTCCGCTCTTTAATGATATTTTTAGTTTTTTCTTAACCTGAAATAGTCTCCATGAGACGGTTGTTTCTGCGCAGTCCAATATGCCTGCAGCTTCCTTGTGACTCAACCCTTCACTGTATACCAGCAAAGCTGCATCTTTAAGCTTTTGCGGTAGTGATTCTATAAGTGATATTAGCTTGTCTGCCATTGCGGCTTCCCTGTCAACATGCCCGGATTTTTCTTTTTCTGCTTCCAGATAGGCAGATTCGTTTTTTAGAGCGCGCTGTTTTTTAATCATCAGATCTTTTGCCGTATTGATGGTAATGCGATAAAGCCAGGTTTTGAAAGCTGAAGACTGCTTAAAATCCATAATATTACGCGCAAGTTTTATAAAAACCTCCTGGGTAATATCTTCCGCATCCTCCTTAAGGCGGCACCACTTAAACGCTACCTTGTAGACAAAGGTATAATGCTGCCTCACCAGCACCTCAAAGGCAGTGGAACTCCCTGCTTTCGCCTGATTTATCAACTCAATCTCATCCGGTTCAGTCATGGGTTGTTTCAGTCAATCCGTTTTTTTTGGAGTGACTCCATTTGAGTCACAATAAAGGGAAAAAGCCCTGCTTCGCGCTGTAACGATCAGTTGGACGAACATCGTATATTCCTGGTTACTACTTAGACGATTTTAAATGCCAAAAGCTTTGAATATAGTATTGGCTCCATTCTTTTGATAAAAAATATCTCAATTTGACATGATTTGTGAAAACAAATGTTTTGCAGGAGATAGACATGGTTATATATGGTTTTTGATGTGTACCACAAAGCTAATCTATTGAACCTAACCAAAATGCAACCTTACGTAAATAACTGATAATCTGTTAAAAATGTAACAGGTTGTTATCATGTGGTTAATTATACGGAATGATTTGAAACTCCTCTTTCTGTCTGATGTGCATGTTGAAATTCTGGAAAAAGAGTCATGCTTGACATCACTACAGCGCCTTTTTATAGTGATCATGAAACTCAATGTAATAATATAAACTCTAATATAGAAAACAGATGATGAATTGTGGAGGATATGTTTTCTTCCCGCCAGTTTGTATCTCGCTTCCTGTTTCACCTTTGGAAATGATGCTTGAACTGTTACCCATTATCAGTTTCAGCCAGGATCATTATCCGGCTTGTTGCCGGAAGAGTGAGGCAACCATAATTACTACAAGTTTTATCGATTAAGGACGTGCCCAAAATGAGGAGAGAGATAGACAGGATAGCCGTTATTTCGGATATTCATGGTAATATTCCTGCCCTGGAAGCAGTCTTGGCCGATATTGATCAACGAGGAATCGATACGATTTATTGTCTTGGTGATATTGTCGGCAAGGGACCGAACTCTGCACTGGCTCTCGATATTTGCCGTGAGCGATGCCTGAGCATTGTATCAGGTAATTGGGATGACGCCATAATTGGCGATGCTGATCAGGAATTATTCGTTTGGCACCGTGAACGCCTGGGTACGGAACGTTTAAACTACTTGAAGAATCTACCCAACACCGTAGACTTTACAATGAGTGGTCGGCGGATCAGGCTTTTCCACGCATCAAATCAGGGCGTTCATCATCGTGTTTTTCCCTATAAAGAATATGAAATACTAATGGAGATGTTTGTTAACACGGAGTTCACCGGCTTTAATACTCATGAACCTGATATAGTCGGTTATGGCGATATCCATGTGGCTTATTACTTGGGATTTTTTACCAATCGAAAAAAGATATTTAATGCCGGTAGCGTTGGCTGTCCGTTAGATGAACCGCAAGCAACCTATACCATTCTCGAGGGATATAAAGACGAAAAGATTCAATCCCACTTTTCCATCACTCAATTAAGAATACCCTATGATGTTGAGTTAGCCGTTACCCAAGCCAAACAAGCTGACATACCTGAATTGGAATCTTATATTGTTGAGCTGAGGACAGCAGAGTACCGGGGATTACAGAAATAATATCCAGTCTATAAGGACTATCATTGACTGTTGCCCATGCCCTGTATCTGTTGATTTTATAAGATTAGAGAAACTTATTTCCGATACCCGGCTCTGAAAAAGAGCTAAAAAACCGATAAAACGCAGTGCAAAAAACGGTTGAGAGGTTTAAACTATTCTTTTAACCGCAACAGATTTTTACAGTTAAAGGAGTATTGTGAATCAGGTAATTAATAAATCCAGGAAGGTAAGCAAAAGGGAAAACCCGCTCATCAGTATCCTGATCAATATTGTGATTCCGGCGGTTATATTGGTTTATCTGGCAAAAGAGAGTTATCTTGGGCCAAAAGTTGGTTTCATCGTCGCTTTTTCTTTTCCCTTGGGCTACGGAATACTGGATTTTTTTAAGCACAGGAAATTCAACCTGATTTCCGTTCTGGGAGTGATCAACGTATTGCTGAGCGGTGGGATCGGATTATTAAAGATCGATAATCACTGGTTTGCTGTTAAGGAAGCAGCCATCCCCGGAATCATCGGCCTGATGGCCTTGGGCTCCTTAAAAACAAGATTCCCTCTAATCAGAACACTGCTTTACAACAAGATGATCATTAATACAGGGAGAGTGGACGCGGAACTGCAAACCAGGCAAAACGTGGAAAAATTTAACTCACTTTTATACAAGTCAACCCTGTTCATCTCCGGCTCATTTTTTCTGTCTTCGATTTTGAACTACGTCTTGGCAAAAGCAATCGTTGTAAGTCAGCCTGGTACAGCGGCTTACAACCAGGAACTCGGTAAGATGACCTTACTGAGTTACCCCGTCATTGTTGTTCCCTCAATGATCATCATGGGTTTTACTATCTGGTTTCTTCTCCGTGGAATCAAGGATTTAACCGATTTAAAGCTCGAAAATATTCTAGTTAGCGGTTCCAAAACAGTTGAACTTTAGAATTGACCTGCTCCTGCCCGGTTAACTGACAGACGGCCATGATAGAGACAGCTATTAGCTGATTAATATTGGTTGAACATTCCATACAATGTCATGCCCCCCCCCCTAATTTTTACCACTTCCAAAGGTGCAAACAGCCTCTGTCGCCTTCATCACAGTATGGTTCATTCCTGCTGCGAGACTACAGGCATCCCTTCATGAAAGAGAATTCCTCACGGATTATAGAATCGGTTATGCCTAATAAAGAGACTGGCGGTATGAGCGGGTTGACCTAATAGATATGATTTGCGTCAATATATTTAATTAAAAAACATTTATTGGCTAACATTTCTCCATTTTCTTTTGCTATGATCGCCTTTTCGAGTCGGGCAATGTCTGACTTAAGAGGTTTGTACGGATTTTTTTAATCCGGTTTTATGTTCTGATTGAAAGTACCATTTGTCATATAAGTGGATGCTGGCAGTTAGTATAACAATCTTTAATTTAACGGAGTATCCACATGGTTAATGGAACTGTTAAGTGGTTTAATGATAGTAAAGGTTATGGTTTTATCGAGCAGGAAAACGGTGATGACGTATTTGTTCATTACACAGCAATAAGTGGGAACGGTTTTAGATCTCTGCAGGAAGGTGACAAGGTTACCTTTGAAATCGAACAAGGACAAAAAGGCCCATCTGCTGTAAACGTGACAATCAAGTAATAATAGAACTTGACTCGGTCATGTCAGGCAAAATCCGACTTGACTGAATAGATCTTAAAAAAAAGAGATTCCTTTACAAAAGCCTCCTTCAAGAGGCTTTTGTGTTTTTACAGTGAAAATTCATCAAGCCGTTGCCATCCTTCCAGCGCTCCTAAGATTACAAGGCAACTCGTCTCTCTAAATAATTTCCCATATTTTCCCTCCGATCCAGCCATTTGTAGAAATCCTTCCGGGGTAATATCCACAAAATGAAGAAAAATAAAGAAACATATTGGTGAAAACTGTCCGATTGGCTTCTATATATTGTTCTATAGTTATAATGGACTAATATCAGCGCTAAATACCCATTGACAGGTAGTTTTTATTCACTTATATTAAAGTTTCGCATATACGAAATACTTCTTGTTTTTAATGCAAGTCCAAAAACAAAGGTTTATTTCAAGGATCAATGCACCATTATACAGACAATCTGCAAGTATGAGGTAACGAATGGCAATAATTAATCTGCGTGAAATGAAAGTAAATCAAACCGGCAAAATTACATCTGTCAGAGTAGCTGGTGAGTTGGGTCGCCGAATTCGCGATATGGGGCTGATTACGGGAACGGAAATTACCGTTCAGGGGCGTGCCCCTTTATATGATCCGGTTGCTTTGAGGGTAAGGGGATTTACTTTGAGTTTGAGAAACAGTGAAGCCGATCACATAGATGTGGAGGTAATTTGATTATGGGAAAGCCGTTGGAGCTTAAAACAATTGCCCTGGGAGGTAATCCCAATTCAGGAAAAACTACGCTTTTTAATGCGCTGACCGGATCACGGCAACATGTCGGTAATTACCCGGGTGTGACAGTCGAAAAGAAAGAGGGGTACACCTCTCTGGATGGTACTGAACTTCACATTGTCGATCTTCCCGGAACTTACTCTTTGACTGCTTATTCGCAAGATGAAGTTGTTGCCAGGAATTTTCTTACAGAATCCAAGCCCCAGGCAGTCATTAATATTGTGGATGCTTCCAATCTGGAAAGAAATCTCTATTTGACTGTTCAGTTGCTGGAGCTAGGAATTCCGGTTTGTATTGCTCTTAATATGGTTGATGCTGCCAAGAAAAGAGGGATTACCATCGATGCGGAGAAGCTGTCATCATTAATGCGGGTTCCTGTTGTTGCGACGATTGCCAGAACAGGAAAAGGAAAAAACGAAGTTATCAAGGAAGTCATTAAACTGGCAGAGGAGACCAAGGGAGTTTATAAGTTCAATATCTCCTATGGTGAAGATCTTGATCTTGTTTTAAAGGATATGGAGAAAATCATTATTGAGAACTCTTTCTTGACAGATCTGTATCCTCCTCGTTGGGTTGGCATTAAATATCTCGAAAATGATTCCCAGGTGATTGCCAAAGGGGATCAATGTGAGCAATCGATTTCTCAGAAACTCTTATCCATTGTTGAGCGTGTCAGTAAACACTTGGAGTCTACTTTAAATACGTATCCCGAAGCCTTGATCGCAGATTATCGTTATGGCTACATCGCCTCAATACTGAAACAAAATGTCATTCAGCGGCAGTATGACATCAACCGCCTGGAGCTTTCCGATAAGATCGACAGAATCGTCACCAACCGGTTTGTTGGACCCCTGCTCATGATGGCAATCATTTATGGGCTATATCAGTTTACTTTTTCCTATAGTGAAATTCCGGTTGGCTGGTTTGAAGCGTTTTTTGGTTGGTTGAGCGATTTTATGTCTGGACGTCTGCCAGATGGACTACTGAGATCTTTGATTGTATCGGGAATTATTGATGGAGTCGGAGGTGTTCTGGGGTTTGTGCCGCTGATCATGTTCATGTTTTTTGGGATCTCAGTTTTGGAAGACAGCGGCTACCTGGCCAGAGTTGCTTATATGCTTGATAAGGTATTCAGTATCTTTGGCTTGCATGGCAATTCGGTGATGGCATTTATTGTATCGGGAGGAATTGCCGGAGGATGTGCAGTTCCAGGCGTGATGGCCACCAGAACCTTAAAATCGAGACGAGAAAAGCTGGCCACCCTGCTTACGGTGCCCTTCATGAATTGTGGTGCTAAGCTGCCGATCATGGCGCTTTTGGTGGGGACGTTCTTCGGAGAAAACAAGGCTATGATGATGTTTATGATAACATTGATTGCCTGGGGAGGAGCCCTGCTGACTGCCAAATTATTGAGGATGACTATTATCAGAGGTCCGGCTACACCCTTTGTGATGGAGTTGCCTCCCTACCGTCTCCCAACCTTAAAAGGTCTTTTTATTCATACCTGGGAAAGAACCTGGCAATACATCAAAAAAGCAGGAACAGTTATTCTGGGCATCTCCATTCTGCTCTGGGCTATGATGACATTTCCAGGCCTTCCGGAGTCGGAGAAAGTGAGATTTGAAAACATGCGCCAATTTGAGGAGAAATCTGCACTGCCCAGTCACCTCCAAGAACTTAAATCTGCAGAAGACGGGACAACTAGTGTGCTATCTCCGACTGCAAAACTGTTGAAACAGAGACTGGCTAAAATTGACGGACAGGAGGCAGAACAAGCCCTTGGACATTCCGTCGCCGGTTCCATTGGCATTTTCCTTGAACCCATCTCTCGCCATGCCGGTTTTGATTGGAGGACGAATATTGCACTAGTCGGTGGGTTTGCCGCTAAAGAGGTGGTTGTTTCCACATTGGGAACCGCTTACTCACTGGGAGAGGTTGATCCTGAAAACACCGATTCCCTGGGTGAAACTCTGAAAAAATCAGCCGGTTGGAGCCCTTTAGTAGCGTTGAGTCTTATTATCTTCACCATTTTTTACGCACCCTGTTTTGTCACGGTTGTAGCTATTGCCAGGGAATCAGGTTCCTGGAAATGGTCTGCTTTCTCTGTTCTCTTCAATACGATGCTTGCTTTTTCCCTGGCAACCCTTGTTTATCAAATTGGCTCCTTCACCGGATTTTTAGCAGGATAATTATGGAAACACTCATTGTAATTTTTATCGTCATTTTGGCTGCGGCCTATGTCGGCTATACCTTCTACAGGCAGTATAAAGGAAAAGGAGGCTGTTCTTCAGGCTGTTCCTGCACGCCGGAGATCAAACATTACTGCAATGGAATGCCAGACTCACTGAATCCTGATCAATTCAATAATAAGTAACTCTCCATGGGTTCAGAGGTTATAGGAGTACTCCTTTAACCTCTGAACCACTCGTCAAAAAGCCAACTCCCGTCCGATTTCTTCTGTCTTTTTCTGAATCGTTTATCATCTACATTGAAATAACTGTTTTTCCTGAACTGTGCCAAAATTAAATCATTACAATATCTTAGATTTTCATGATCAGCTATGGGTAAAAAGAAGGAAAAAAAGTAGTTTGACTTTAAAGTGAATTAGCTATAGAATAAAATTGCAATTATGCAAAATATATAGAACAGGATTTACTTTAAATGGAAAACTTGAGGAGGAAAAAATGAAACTATTGTTAAGGATTGGAGGTATCTTGAATCTTTTTCTGGCGATTTTTCACTTTATGTTCTGGAAACTGTTCGACTGGCCGAACAGTCTGAGTTGTTTGGCAGAGACACAACAGGCTATCATGCAGGTTTTAAATATACACTTGGGTCTGGTGGTAGCTTTTTTCGGTTATGTGTCCCTGTTTTTTCCCGACGACTTACTCAATTCAAAAATCGGGAAACAGCTGCTTTTACTTATCTCCTTCTTCTATCTGGTACGTGTGATCAACGAGGGTGTCTTCTTTGGCATATCTCATCCGGCTTCGATTGGTACAATTATCGTGCTGGCACTAGTTAGTTTGTTGTATTTTGCTGTGTGGAGATCTGCAGATCTGGTAAAAAACCAGTGACATCAAATCCTTTTTTTGGAGAATTTTATGAAGCGAAAACTCGATTTCGGTGTGACATTTCTGTTGATAGTCCTGGGGATAGGTCACACCGTTTTAGCTCCCCTGTTCTATTCCGAATTTAATATGGATTATCTCTGGTTCACCGGTACCGGCTTGGGATTTGTTTTTCTAGGATGTCTCAATTTGTCGCGGGTGATGACAAACCAAGGCATTATCAATACGATGACTTCCCTCTGCAATCTGCTGGCACTGATTTTTATCTGCTGTTTTATCTGGTTGGAAGGCTCCTTGGCGCCCCAGGGTTTGCTGAGCCTGATCGTCCTATTGATGTTATTACTCTTTTCTTTAACCAGTCTTGCCAGACCTGTGAAATCCACCTCGAAATAACAAATGGAAGCCCCCATTGGGGCTTTCCTTTAGATTTAAAAAAATCGATTAACTTCCCTGGATGATACCCAAACCAAGTGTCTTTGCTTTGATTTTAAAAAGAAGTAGGCTATAATCAAGCTTGTTGGGGTTAAATATACTTTTAGCCTTGGGTTTTCAGCCATCAGAAGAACAAACCACTTATCCCTTAACCTGCACATGACCCAGACATTTTTAGAGACTAATGCCAAGAATCCTGATGTGGCAACAACCGCATCCGGTTTGCAATATTGTGTTTTAAAAAAAGGAAAGGGGAAGTCTCCCCGATCTACTGACACCGTGGTAGTACATTATGAGGGCAGACTGACTGACGGAACTGTTTTTGATTCCAGCTACAAACGAGGGAAACCTGCAAAATTTAAGGTCAATGGTGTTATCAAGGGTTGGAGTGAAGCTTTGATAATGATGAAGAAGGGCAGCCAATGGGAGTTATTTATCCCACCCGAACTGGGCTACGGAGTAAAAGGAGTACCGGGTGTGATCCCGCCAAATGCCGTGCTGGTTTTTAAAGTGGAACTGATCAAACCAAAAGCATCCATTTTTGGATTTTGAATCTGCCATACATTTCCTTGTCAAAGATCATGGTTGACATCCCTGTAGACTGTCAGACTGTATTATGCAGGGAGAGTCTCAAGGCTGGGTTTAAAAAAACCAAGCGGCACTTGACAAAATCATCCGATTCAGATTCTTCGTAATAGCTGCATTCAAGTTTTCTAAACACTTTTTTCAACACCCGGGATATGGAAGAGAAGAACAGGTTTCAGTCTATCAATGCCGTCACCATCTCCATCGCACATCTACTCCATGATATCTATTCCTCTTTTTTAGCTCCTATCCTGCCGCTGTTGATCGAAAAACTGAGTATTTCCTACGCTTCGGCAGGTTTTTTGACAGTAGCCCAACGCTTGCCGTCCCTTTTGAATCCCGTTATCGGCCTGGTCGCGGACAAATTTAGTGTCCGTTATTTTATCATTGTAACACCGTCAATCACTGCCATCAGTATGAGTCTACTGGGGGTTGCTCCCAATTATTATGTGCTGGTTGGTTTGCTTTTTATCATGGGAATCAGTGCAACATTGTTTCATGTTCCGGCACCGGTTATGATGAAACGGGTCTCCGGTAATCGCATTGGGATGGGGATGAGCTTTTTCATGTTTGCCGGGGAGTCGGCCCGCACGATAGGCCCGCTTATTATCCTGGGAGCAGTTTCCCTGTGGGGATTGGAGGGAACCTATAAACTGATACCCATCGGACTGGCCTGTTCTCTGATTCTTTTTGTAAGAATCAGAAACATTCGGATTTCAGATGAATTCAATCGGGAAAGCTCGGAGATTAGTATTACATCGACAATGAAAAAGGTAATGCCGACCTTCAAGACGCTGGCAGCTTTTACCTTTTCCAGGGCATTAATGAGGGGGGCACTGACCATATTCTTGCCTGTATATATGAGCAGCAAGGGTGCCAGTATCTGGATGGCGGGAGTCTCCCTGTCGGTTGTCCAACTTTCCGGAGCTGCAGGAACGATTTTTTCCGGTACTATCTCCGATAGAATAGGCAGGAAAACAACCCTGATGGTGACCGCCATATTCTCCCCGGTCTTGATGTGGCTGTTTATGATGGTTGAAGGGGTACTCCTCTTTCCACTGTTGCTCATCATGGGGCTGTTTCTCCTGGCCCCCATGCCGGTTATGCTGGCTACGGTCAATGAATTAAAAAATGAGCACCCGGCATTTGTGAATGGGATCTATATGATGATTAATTTTGTCATCAATTCTGCAGCCATCATGCTGATTGGATTCATGGGGGATAAAATCGGGCTGGAAATAACCTACAAGATTTCGGCCATTGTGGCTTTATCAGCCATTCCCATTATCCTGAGAATGAAACCTGAGCTGTAAAAGAATTTTCCTAACAGATCACTCTTCCTCTCCTGTCAGTCGGTGAGAGAGCTTATTCAGCCGGGATATTCTGCGATTGAAGAAAAGAAGCCAATTGTGTCATCGAATCAAAAATCATATCCGGGTCTGAAGATGATATCTCCTCTCTCGACCCATAACCGTAACTTACTGCAGCTGTTCTGAGACTGTTCTTTTTGCCTCCGATAATATCATGACAGCGATCACCAACCATAAGGGTATCACCAGAGTCCAGTTTTTCCGTGGCCAGGATATGGGCAATCAACTCACCTTTATCTGATCGGCGGCCATCCAGCTCACTGCCGTAGATCCCGTCAAAAAATCGGCTGAGATTGAAATGATCGAGTATCTTTTTGGCAAACACTCCGGGTTTGGAGGTAGCCAGAAAAATTTTAAAACCTGCGATCTTGATCTTTTGCAGGGAGTCTTCGCAGTCAGGGTAGACGGTGTTTTCAAACAGACCCACATCTGCAAATCGCTTGCGATAATGTGTAAGTGCCTGATTAAGCCGGGCATCGTCGCGGCTGTTTAAAATAGTTGCAAAAAAATCCAGCAAAGGAGGCCCGATACACCAGGTAAGCTCATCGGCTGCGGGTACTGGCTCATTGAGCTGTTCCAGAGCATATTGAATGGAACGAGTAATACCCACTTTGGGGTCGGTGAGGGTTCCATCCAGATCAAACAGGATGTTGGCAAATGACGTTATCATAGCAGTTAATTGGATTTTAGGTCGATGGCGGGTGTTCTCCAGTGATTAATTGAGTTGGCGTAATAGTTTAATATATCTATCATTTCAGGATTAGTTTTCAACAGATTGTCTGATTCCAAAACCATATGGCGGATTTTAAGCATCTCCAAGGCCGTTTCCGTATACTTCTCGAAATTATGTTTGGGATAGTAAATCAGGGCTCCGTTGGACTTTAACTCCTCAATTAAGCGATCAATACCGGCTTTAATTTCGAACAGTGAAACCGCTTTTTCATGAAAATCTATCATAACTGCTGAAACCAGGGCAACGGGAAGGACCGGGATCACATTCTCAATGGATTTCATCAAATAAAAACACAATTCCTCGATTCTTACAAACCGCTCCTCTTTGGAAAGTGTTTTAAAATCGAAGTTTCTTTCAACAATATAGTCTTTTACAGAGATCGGATCACCAAAATTCACACAGGCATAACCGAACCGTTTCCACCGTCCCAAAGCCATTTGAAAAAAATTGCGAATGATAAACCCCAGGGTTGTTTTTATGACAAATGCTAAACTTCGTTTTTCTGTTTCCGGTTTTAATCCCCTTAGAAGACTCCTGTCCTCTAAGGTTCTGTCATAATTAATACCGACCGGGATAAAAACAACATTGCGGCTCTCTTTAGAATCGAAAGAGCGGAGCATATAGTCGATCAATCCGAATTTGGGGGGTCTTAAGAATCCGTCTTTGGAAAGACCGCCCTCCAGAAAAACAGCCTGACAAACCCCCTCACGAGTAGCCATGTTGATGTATCGTTCCAGAACAAGACGATACAAAGGATTATCAGATTTCCTGCGAACAAAAAAGGCTCCCATGGCCCGGATCAGGGATTGCAGTGGCCAAATTCGAGCCCATTCTCCCACTGCATAGGAGAGGGTTGTTCGTTCCATTGCCAAAAACGCCACCAGGATGTAGTCCATATTACTCCTGTGATTCATGACAAAAACAACCGTAGAATCCTTTTCAACCGTTGCCAGCTTTTCATTGTCCACCCTGTCCACTCGTACCTTATACATCAAACGGGCAATCTTTTTAGCCAGCCAGTACCCCAAACGGAAATACAGGTACGCATTAAAAGAGGGGACAATTTCCCGGGCATAGGTATTAACTTCGGCTTGAAGAACCTCAAGCGGAACGTTCTTGTCCAAAGATATTTTTTGAATAAGCTCCATCACTTTAGGATCAAAAGCCAAGCGGTCGATTAGAACCTGACGTTTGGTCAATTGGAAGGGGCGAATTCCGAGATCCAGGTGTATGGCTATCTCATCCAGCACCTTGTTGATTCTTCTCCGAAAAAACCAACGGACACTGGGAATAAGCATGCGGCTGAGAATCGACCAGGTTGTAAGCAAAACCAATATTATAAATAGCCAGATGGGGATGGTTATCGACATGGGATCCCTTTTTTCTCTATTCGTTTTAATAGTTTGGTAAACAACTTTAGGACAAAGTCTGGATTAAGCTATGGGAATTGGATGAGAGAGTCAAGTTGATTATAGTCAAAAAATCTCTTGACGAATCGGAAGGTGATGGTTACTGTCATTTTGAGCATATGCTAATAACCGGCATTAATCTCGTACTCCAATTAAGCAAAGAAATACTTTGGAGCAGTCATCAACTCTAGATTGCTCCCTGGTATTTCTGACGCTTAAATCTTTCACCTCAAGTCTTTAGCCCCTGTAATTGACAAACCAATCATTTTTGTGGATTGCGATACCAAAGCTCCTGAATAAGTACTCGCGACCGGAATCAAGGACTATGGTTGGCGGTCTAACGCCCATGTTAGGAATAATCTGACAAACGCCATTTTATCTATCAACCATTGGGATTCCAGATTATAAAGGTTGTGTTATACTATTGAAGGCAATTCAGCAATAATCGGGTGTACATCAAAGATAAATCTGTCCTTTTTAGCTATTTTTCAAGGAGTGAATTATAGAGAATCAAAAGGGGACTATTGGAATAACGGAGAATCCTATGACAAAACAGGAAGATATTAAACCAGAGTTAAGTAAGGCTGAATTAATAGAAAAACTAAATAATGAGATTGCTCCTGTTCCATGGAAAGATCTGCAAATTGTATTCGCAAGGGGGATCACCATCTTCGTTTCTCCTGAGCTAGAACTGGTGGAGGTGGCTTTCCAGATTTCAAATAATAACACCTCCCTGGTGGAGCAATGGATGGCAGAAGAAAAACTGGATCGAGTAATAGACGAACAGGCGAAAGAATGGTTTGAAACCGAAGCCGAACTGCTAACAGCTATTGTTAAACCCTGGGTATTGGTGCAGACTATAAGTAGATGATATAACGTTCTCTTTTTCTTGAAAAATCTCCCACAGCTCCTGGGAAAAGTGATCTTGTGAACAATTGCCGTGGGATGTCGCTTTTCTAAATCCAATTTTGCCGGAGATTTAAGTGTCGGAATCAAAAGGCGCTGAGACCTTTAGAAAGGAAAGGATTTACCTTTTTCTGTTGTTGCTAACTGTTTCAGCCACAGTAGGACTCCAGGTGTGGAGAACCCTCTACAATAATTTTGCAGTTGAAGTCGCCGGTTTAAATGGATTCGAAAACGGAATAGTGCAGTCTATTCGCGAGATTCCGGGGTTCCTTTCATTGCTGGTTGTCTATATTTTGTTGATCATAAAAGAACAACGAATGGCCGCACTTTCTGTCCTTATTCTCGGACTAGGGGTTACCTTAACCGGATTATTGCCGACTTTTTACGGATTGATTTTCACCACTCTCCTCATGTCATTCGGGTTCCACTATTTTGAAACCCTGAACCAATCCCTTACGCTGCAGCATTTCGATATTAAGATTACACCACTGGTTTTTGGTAGGCTGCGTTCCATGACAGCGGCTTCAAACGTTTTTGTAGGATTGTTTGTTTTTTTCCTGGTGGGTCTATTTACCTATAAATCACTCTACCTGGTAGTTGGAATTCTGGTAATGATCATAGCCGGATTCTGCTTCTATAAAAAACCGGTAACCTCGCAAGGGGTGGTACAGAACAAGGGACTTGTTTTAAGGAAACAATACTGGTTATATTACACCCTGACTTTTCTTGCAGGCGCCAGGAGACAGGTTTTTGTGGCTTTTGCTGTTTTTCTGCTGGTGAAGAATTTTGATTATTCAGTTAAAACCATCACCATTCTTTTTCTGATTAACAATGTGGTGAACTATTTTTTGAGCCCAATCATCGGTAAAGCCATTGTTCGCTTTGGGGAACGAAAGGTGCTCTCTCTTGAATATTTCAGCCTGATCTTTGTATTCCTGATATACGCCTTCAGCAACAACGTTATGATTGTAGGACTGATGTATATCCTCGATCACATCTTCTTTAATTTTGGTATCTCCATTAGAACCTATTTTCAAAAGATTGCTGATCCTAAAGATATTGCTCCTTCAATGGCAGTCGGTTTTACCATTAATCATATTGCTGCTGTTCTCATTCCGGCACTGGGAGGATGGCTTTGGCTGGTAGACTATAAGATTCCATTTATTGCCGGTGCAGTTCTCGCCTTCATATCGTTGGTTATTACACAGTTCATTAAAACAATTCAGAACCCCATCTAACTTTCCGGCCATGGCCGTTTTAGCGACCATCCGTTTCACAATCTGAACTATTACCTTGACAGTCAAACTAATCCATCATATAGTTTGATTGTCAAGGTAATTCGTCATTTTGAAACTGTCTCTTATGGTAAAATTATGGTAAACTTGAACATTCTGGAAGGAGCATTGGTATCCCTTGTTTTTGCGGGATATATTCTCTTGTGGGGCCTGAAGAAAAAACAGCAACTGTCTCACACGGGCTATAATCCCGAAGTAATCTACAGTGATCCCCGGCCAAGCCAGCGTTTCTTCGCTCTTTTTTCTCGTATAATGACAGGGCTGGTCGTCCTTCTCATTATAATGCATACTGTGGGATTTGAGAATACTCCGGGCTTTCACAGATTCAAACTTCTTGACCTGTTTTTTCTGGATATGGCAGGATTTCTGATTGGGATACTCGGATTAAGTTTATGTCTGATCGCTCAAAGAATCATGGGTGACTCATGGCGTGTCGGTATCGATTCTGCTAACAGATCAGCTCTTATTACTCATGGTGTGTTCAGATTGATTAGAAATCCCACTTACAGCGGTTTGTTTGCTTTATGTTTGGGAGTCTGGTTAATCTTTCCAACTTTTTCTTTTTTGACCTGGATACTGTTATTTTTTGTTATGATGGAATTTCAAGTCAGACTGGAAGAGGAACATCTTTTGAACCTGTACAAAGATGAATATAAAACCTATCTCTCAACAACCAGGAGATATGTCCCGTTCATCTACTGACGGCTTGGATTAAATTGTGCTTGTTTCAATCATATTTGACCGAAATACAAAAAATACCAAACAATGAACGAAGTCATCATATTGTCACTTGAAGGTTGTAAAGATACCTTGCCGACCATTGAACTTTTGGAAAAAACAGCCGGAGAATTAAACCTTGATATTAATTTATCACATATTAAGATAACCTCATCTGAAGAGGCAATTCGACTCAAATTTCCCGGAAGCCCGACAGTTCGAGTTAATGGTCTGGATATTGAACAAGAGATGAGAAACACCACCAGTTTTGGCCTAAGCTGAAGAAGGTATGGGGCATCGGGAATGCCGGATAAAAATCTGATACGAAAAGCTTTACTTGAATTGTCGACCAATTGATTCGTTTAAAAAATCGTTCCTGTTTTTTCGAGGTGATATGAAAGATAGAATCAGCAGACGTACATTTGTAAAAAAAAGTGTTTTGGCAGGCAGCGCTATCCTGATCGGGAACCGTATGGTACCAGGGTTCATGAATTGCGGGATTCAGCCTCTCCAAGCGGCAGAAAAAGTCGATTTGGCCGTTATCAAGGGTTCCGATTTTTTTCAGAATACGTTCAAGGCGGTCCAACAATTGGGTGGGATGGAATCCTTTGTAACAAGAGGTTCAAAAGTTGGCTTGCTCATCAACTCTCCTTTTAAAAACTATGGAGCTTACGTTAAACCGGAGATAGCTCTTGCTGCCGTAAAGATGTGCTATGAAGCCGGGGCAAAAGAGATTTATATTCTTAAGGAAGGGGCTGACGGATATTGGGAAAGAAGTAAGCTAGCTGCCGAGTACAAGGATGAGATCAAGAGCCTGAAAGCAGGCTGGCAGGTCTTCATTGATCATACGATCCCTAATGCCATAGCTTTGGATAAGCCAAGCATAGCAAAGGCACTTTTGGATTGTGATGTATTTATCAATATCTCCATTCTGAAACATCATGATGGGATCCAATTTACCTGTTCACTCAAGAATATGATGGGGACCTCATCAACCGGCACCAACATGGGTATGCATTTTGGAGGCAAAATCGGGCTAAGCTTTTTCCCCGATGTTGACCGCCTCTCCCAGTGTATTGTTGATTTAAATACTATTCGTAAACCGGATCTTTGTATCGTGGATACAACCGAGTTCATCATTGAGAAAGGACCATACGGACCGGGAAAACTAGCCAAACCCCACCTTATCATCGCAGGAACAGACAGAGTAGCGATTGATTCTTACTGTTCGGGAATTCTGGGATTAGACCCTACTCAATTGCCCATCATCCAGAAAGCTGTTCAACAGGGATTGGGAGACCCGGACTTGAAGCGGATCAATATCAAGGAAATTTCTGTGTAACGCCTTTTTCCCCCCTAATAATCAATAGATAAAAACGAGATGAATCGAAGAGATTTTTTAAGGACACAAGCTAAAGGGATTTTATGGCTGTCTGTGGGGACTTCCAATTTGCTGTTGCCGGAGTGGGGAATCGCAGCCGGAGTTCCGGACATAGCAAAGGTGAAAGGCGCACCTGCTGCAGCCACAAGAGCTGCAGTTGAGCTGTTAGGAGGAATGAGTCAATTTGTGAAGCCGGGAAATCGGGTTGTTATCAAACCCAACATGAGTTTTAACCGTACGCCGGAACAGGCCAGCAATACCCATCCTGAGGTTGTCAGGGAACTGGCTGTAATGTGCAAAGAAGCTAAAGCGGGCAAGATTTTTATACTGGATCATACTCTCGGTCCCCCCAAGGCCTGTCTTGAACGCTCCGGAATTCAAAAGGCCTGTGAATCGGTGGATCCGGATATGGTATTTTCCGCCAATGATGATAATCTCTACCAGGAGAAAACAATTCCGGGTGGAAAAAGTCTTAACAAGACACAAATTATTAAGGAGGTCTTGAAAGCTGATGTTTTGATTGCCGCTCCAGTTGCCAAGTCCCATGGATCAACCGGAGTTAGCCTTTCCATGAAAGGGATGATGGGGTTGGTCTGGGACCGGTGGATAATGCATCGCCGTGACCTTGACGTTGGAATCGTAGACATCTGTTCAGTATTAAAGGCTGATTTGACGGTGATTGATGGTAGTCGCGTGCTATCAACCAATGGACCAAACGGACCGGGAAAGGTCTTAAATGAAAACACTATTATTGCTTCACGTGACATGGTTGCGGCCGATGCCTGCGCAGTCTCATCATTTACATGGTACGGAAGAAAGTTTAAACCGCAACAGGTCGGTCACATTCGAGAAGCCCATCAACGTCGACTTGGACGGATGGATATTGAGAATTTGCAGATAACATCCCTATCAATCTAATGGATTTCAGACGTTGGGTGCAGACTTTCTGCCTGGTTGTTTTTATCGTGCTGCTGGTGACAGTGCTCAGTGGTGTTAAAACCTCCTTTAATGTTGATTTTTTCCTGACACTTGATCCCTCCATTGTACTGATAACGTCTGTTTCAAGCCGTACTTTTCTCTTTGGATATCTTCCGGCTGTTGTGGTCGTTATTTTGGGATTACTGCTGGGGCGTTTTTTCTGCGGATATATCTGCCCCATGGGAACAACACTTGATGTTGCAGATTCACTGTTTGGAGTTTCCCATAAGAAACAGAAGAAATTGTATCAATTGAGGTCTATTAAGTACCTGCTGCTGGTATTTTTGATTGGAGCTTCGCTGTTTGGAGTTTCCTTTGTCTTTTTTGCTTCCCCGCTTTCTTTGATTACCAGGTTTTATGGTCTGTTGATCTATCCCATTGTTACCTTTTTAAGCGAAAGGGGACATCAACTGCTGGCTCCTCTCTTGGAAAAATTGGATTTAAATTCATTGTTATTTCTCCAGATTAAATCTGTTCGCTACTCTACCCAGCTTTTTATTCTGCTTTTTTTTGCAGGATTGTTTGTTTTGCCTCGGTTGACACCGCGATTCTGGTGCAGATACATCTGTCCGGCAGGTGCGGTTATGGCATTGTTTTCAAGAAAACCGTTGCTGAGGCGCACTGTTGATTCCAAATGCAATGACTGTGGCAAATGCGTCCGTTCCTGTTCCATGGGAGCTATCTATGAAAACAATCCCGCTCTTACCCTCCATGAAGAGTGTATCACCTGTCTGAGCTGTCAAAGAATCTGCCCTGAGGCGGCGGTTGCATTTACATACCGTTTGTCAGCAACTCAATCAGTTTCAAATCCTTCCTTACCATCAAGACGACGATTCATTATTTCCGGAATGACTGGGGCCAGTGTTGCCATTGCCGGGTTGACAAGTCTGACGTCTGCCCTGGGTAAAACAGGTGAAGGCCGGGTTTTACCGCCCACGTTGATCAGACCGCCCGCAGCCCTTCCGGAAATGGAATTTCTATCTCGTTGTATCCGTTGCGGAGAGTGTATGGTTGCCTGTCCCACCAATACCTTACAACCCGTATGGTTTAAAGCCGGTTTCATGGGATTGTTCAGCCCGGCCATGATTCTGAGACGAGGGTATTGTGATCCTGATTGTCATCGCTGTGCTCAGGTTTGTCCAACACAGGCAATATTGTCGGTCACCAGGAATGAGCGTGAATGGGCTAAAACCGGTACTGCCGTTATATCACGACAAAATTGTCTGGCCTGGGAATTGGATCAGAAATGTATGGTGTGTGATGAGGTTTGTCCGTTTGGTGCCATTGAACTCACCCAGGAAGATGGGATTTCAGTGCCTGTTCCCAAGGTCAAGGAAGACAAATGCTCCGGTTGTGGATATTGTGAATATCACTGTCCGGTGCAAAACCAATCGGCAATAATAGTCTCACCTCTGAACGCAATCAGACTGGTTTCAGGTTCATTAAAATCGGCGGGCAGACAGCTGGGTCTTAGAATATCAAGGGAACAGAAAGATGTCATTAATTACCCCGGATTAGATTCACCAGATGGAACAGCGCCAGGATTTGAAACCGAAACACCTTCGGAAAGAGATCCTGATCATTCCGGATCACTTCCCCCGGGTTTTTTAGATTAGGTTTTCGGGCGGTTGTTGTCTGTATTTCCAATTTTGCCCTGGATTAGATTAAAAATGAAAGGAAACAAATGAAAGTTGGATTATGTCTAATATTTATGGTGATCCACCTGTTTTCAAGTGGTTCGCTTTTTGCGGAAGAGATAGATTTAAAACAATACATTCCCTCTGTGGAAGATGAAGAGTGGCAATTGGATGGCGAAGCAAGCCAGGCGGAAGGCAATGAGTTGTTTATGTTGATAAATGGCGGTGCAACTCTTTATCTGCAGCTTGGTTTTAAAAGAGCACTTATTGTCACAGTTAAAAACAAACAGGGGCTTCAATTAAACCTTGATATTTACGAGATGAATTCTCCGGAGTTGGCGCAACAGGCCAACAAAGAAAAGATTGGAGAGAACGCACTCCGGATTGAAATAGGAACGGAAGCCTTTCTGGAGGATTACTATATTAACTTCTGGCAAGGTTGTTATCAGATCACTATCTCCGGATATGACTCCAGTGAAGAATCCATTAAAAGCATCACTGCACTTGCAGAGTTGGTGAGTCGCAAGGTCTCGCGATTTGATTCAGGTAGGTAAAAAAAGAATAGAAATATACGGTCGCCTTTAGTTATAATTTGGCGGGGATGTTACCCCGCCAAATCACACTCCTTGTTTTTGGCAAAATTTACTGAAGTTAGCACTTTTTGGAGGTTTATCCCCCAAAGGTCAAATATTATCAGTGAACCCTTTACTGCCAGTCATGCTGACAGATACAAATTCCTGTTTGGGCAGTTCAATATCCAAAGTTTCTTTGATCAGATCCTCAATGGTATCAAGGAAAACAAATGAGAGTTGCTCTTTCACATCATTGGGGATGTCCTTCAGATCTTTATCATTATCCGCCGGTAAAAGCACCTTCTTTATACCTGCCCGATGAGCAGCCAATACCTTTTCCTTGATACCACCTACCGGCAGTATTGACCCCCGAAGGGTTATTTCACCGGTCATCGCCAGCTTCGGATTTATTTTTCGTCCCAGCAGCAAGGAAGCAATAGCTGTAAAGAGCGCAACCCCGGCAGAAGGACCGTCCTTTGGCATTGAACCGGATGGGACATGGATGTGTAAATCCTTCTTATTAAAATTAAAATCAGCAATATTAAACGCCAGTCGAGACCGCACCAGGCTTAAGGATATCTTGGCAGATTCTTTCATGACATCTCCCAACTGCCCGGTCAAAGTTAACTGACCACTGCCGTCCATATATGTCCCTTCAATAAACAGGATTTCTCCGCCAACAGGTGTCCAGGCCAGACCGGTGGCAACTCCCGGAGGATTATCCGTTTGTGCAACATCGTGCCTGGTGATCTGATGACCCAAAATATCGTCAAGCATCTCTTCTTGAACCCTATAGGGCAAATCAATGTTTGCAGACACAATCTTTTCCGATACAACCCGTGCAATCGAGGTTAGCTGCTTTCGCAGCCCCCTCACACCAGCTTCAAGGGTATAACGGTCAATGATCGTTTTCAACACCTCATCTTCGATTACTATCTGACTCTCATCCAGTCCGTGTTCTTCCAGGACAGATGAGATCAAATGATTTTTGCCGATATGATACTTCTCATTGGAGGTGTAGCCCGACAACTCAATGATCTCCATACGGTCCAGTAGTGGCCCTGGAATGGTTTTTGTTGAATTTGCTGTGCCAATGAAAAAAACATCCGATAAATCATAAGGAACTTCAAGGTAGTGATCTGAAAAAGTATTATTCTGTTCCGGATCCAATACTTCTAATAAGGCACTGGCTGGGTCTCCCTGAAATGCCGACATCAGTTTGTCCACTTCATCAAGAACAAATACCGGATTTTTCTCACCTGCTTTTTTCATACCCTGGATAATTCTTCCTGGCAGAGCTCCCACATAGGTCCTTCGATGTCCCCTGATTTCAGCCTCATCTCTTACTCCGCCCAGACTGATTCGTATATACTTTCTGGACAAAGCTTCCGCCACACTTTTCCCAAGACTTGTTTTACCCGTTCCCGGAGGGCCTACCAGGAGCAAAATCGAGCCCTGCTTTTCTTTCTTGAGTTTCATCACAGCCAAATGTTGCAGGATGCGGTCTTTTACTTTTTTCAAGCCATAATGCTGTTCGTCCAGAATCTCCCTGGCTTTATTGATATCGATCTCTTTGTCCTGTTCACTTTTCCAGGGAAGAGCGATGAGAAGATCCAGGTAATTCCGGATCACATGGCTCTCATGGTGAGTGGGTCCCTGGGCTTCATATTTTTCTGCCTCTTCCAAGGCCACCTCTTTTATCTCTTGCGGCATATCTGACGCTTCGATGGTTTCCCGGTATCCCTTCTTCTTTGATCCTCCTCCGCCATTTTCGTTTAATTCTTCCTGAATCGCTTTTAACTGCTCTCTTAGAAATGCTTTCCGGTAATTTTTATTGGATTCCTCGGAGAATTTCTGTGCCATCTCCATTTGCAGTTTTATCGACTCCTTTTGACGCATTAAAACATCAATGAATTGAATACTGCGTTCCTTTAACGAATCTATTTCCAGCAGGGCCTGTTTTTCGCTGACGGGAATATTCAGAAATGGCATCAGATAGCCGATCAATTTGGGAATGGAATCAAGTTTTTTGATGGCATTAACATAGGGTTCCGATCCGCGAAAACTCTTGCTGATCTCAAAGGTAATCTCCTTCATATAGTTCAACATTTTGACGGTATCTCGTTCATTTACATCAAAAATATCGGGTCGTAACACATAGTGGGCCAGATGAACATTCTGTTCATGGTTTATATCGACAATCTCTACTCTTGTTTGCGCTTCTGTCTGATAATGGTATCCCCCTCCCTGTGATCTTCGGGAATGCAGCTTTACTAAAGTACCAATGCTGTAAAAATTACCTCCGTCAATTGATTTATTGGCAGAATCATCTTTTACCACCAAACCGATCGCATAGCCATCATCCTTTTCGCTGCGCTGGTTGATGGCATCTCCAGTGCTCCTGTTCAATTTTAGCTCACTCATTGTCTCAGGAAACAGAATGTTTTGGTTCAAGGGAATTATGCACAACTCATTTTTTGTTTGGGACTGTTCCATTTTAATTTCTCCATTGTAGGTGTTTGTTTTAGCTTATCTCCCATAATCCTGAAACCAATTATTGATCCGGATTGAGAAGATATTCAGGAGATCAATCCATCACTATTTTGTTACCTCCTTTTGCGCTTCCCAGTGTGAAATTCCCATCAAAAAAACTCCTACCCCTAAGAGAGATTTTGCCTGAATAAAAAAGGTCTTGTTCCATTTTCTGCCGTAGATATATGATATGTTACTTTACCAAAAAAAAAATCGAGTCTTAACAATTAGTTCAATTTTAACTAACTTTTGCTGAAAAAATATTTATAGCTTTCGTACCAAAGCAACAAACAGATTAATCTCTGCAGTCTCCAATTTACTGAGTATGATATCTACCAGTTTTTGTTCTGCCAGGGTTGATACCTGGGCAATATTCCTTCCCTTTTCGGTCAGTTCAATAAAAAAAATACGTCCATCATCCGGAGATTGAACTTTTCTCACACAATCTACCTTGATCAGCTTGTTTACGATTTCAGTGATGGACGGTTTAGTCACCTTAAGGATCTCGGCGAACTGGCTGAAGGTTAATCCGACTGTTCGATCAATTATCCGCAAGTAGTGGATCTGACTCAGCTGAAGCTCTGCCATCCCGAGACGTTGTGACAATTCCATATTGCATTCTTTTCCCAAACTGCCCAACTTGACGACAGCGTGATAAACCAGTTCTCTTGTATTCATGAAGAATCGCTCCAATTGAATTCGTTAGTTCAAATCTAACTAAATAATCATGTGTTGTCAATGGAAAATTTAATCACCAAGGAAATACTTCATAAAAAAGAGTTGTTTTAAAGACTTATCGATTCACATCTTTCTTATTTTAATTCAGACTGTCAGGAACAGTTAGTACCTAAATGTATAAAGAAAAGACAGGTTATGGAAAAACAGACATCAATAGATTTTACCGGGAGAGCAGATGGAGAGTACTAAAAAGACAACTCGTTTTCAGGAAGATATTCAATATTTTCTGCAATCGTTAAAGACATGGCGATTCTGGATGACTATTTTTCTGATTGCATCGGGTAGCCTGGGGGCGTCGCTTGCAATTAACGGTATTCTTGTTAGAAATACTTTTTTTGATGGCGGTGTTAACGGGATTTCGCTTGTCATCTTCTATTTAACCGGTTGGCCACCCCTTGGGGTAATTTATCTGTTGTTAAATATTCCGATTTTTTTAATCTGCTGGCGGGAGATGTCGTTGAAATTTGTGATTGTTTCCCTGATCGGAGTTTTCTTTTTGTCGACTGCTTTGTTTGTCACCCGGAATTTCCACCTTAAGGTTGAAGAACCAATGTTGGCAGCCATTCTGGCCGGCATAATGGTGGGAGGCAGTATTGGCATATTTGTCCGATTTGGTGGATCCACCGGTGGGTTGGAGATGATCGCCTTATTGATTAAGAAAAAACTCGGGATTCCCATGGGAAACACTTTTTTGATTGTTAACACTATCCCACTGGTAGGAGCTTTGATTATGTATGATCTTACCATAGCCTTATATACCGGAGTCTATCTTTTTGTTGAATCCTTTGTTCTGGAAAAAGTTCAAACCGGCTTTTCGCAGAGAAAAGCGGTATTTATCATCAGCCAGAAACCGGAATTGATAGCGGAACAGGTAATGAAGAGACTGGATAGAGGAGTAACTTTTCTTCATGCTTCCGGAGGATGGACTCATAAGGAACACAGGATGATCTATACTGTTATCAATATGAGTGAATTGGGAAGGCTGAAGGAATTGATGTTTGTACATGATCCGGACGCATTTATTGCCATCAGCAATACAGCTGAAGTTATAGGAAACAGATTTCTGACTTGGGAAGACGAGGGGTTTTCTCCGGTTTTCAGAGGTAAATCAATCTGATGCTCCCTCATTGCCTATGTACTTTTTCTTTCCAACGGTAGCCTGATGATGAATCTGGCGCCTTTACCCGGATTTGACTCCACACTCATTTCACCCTTGTGGTTTTCAACAATAATGAAATAGGAAACGCTTAAACCCAGGCCTGTTCCCCGGTCGGTTGGTTTGGTGGTGAAGAAGGGTTCAAAGATACGCTTGCTTGTGGCCTTGTTCATTCCCGGACCGTTATCTTCGATTTCAATACGAATCCATCCTGCTGCTTTCTCAAGCAGTAGACGAAGGACGAACTGCGGCTTCCTTTCCATGCCCATCATGTCTTGCATTGCCTCAGCGCCATTCCGCAGAATATTGAGAATCACCTGTTGGATCTTTCCAGGTTCGCAAGGTACCAAAGGAAGGTCTTTTTCAAATTCGCGAATGATCTTGATTCGGCGGAAGTCGAATTTCTTCTTCAGATCATAGTCACTGCCGGCTATATCAATAGTATGGTCAAACAACTCGACCAGATCGCAGCTTGAGAATGTAGAATCGCTTTTTCGGGCGAAACTGAGCATATTGGCAACAATTTCAGCGGCACGAATACCTGCAGAACGAATATTTCCCAGCATATCGATAATATTGCGCTCTTGCATGAAAGAACTGATGACTTCCATGGAGATTCCCAGTCTTTCGGCAGCGCGTTCATTTGCCGGCATGGTTAGGTTACTCAAACGATCGCTGACAACGTTAGCTGTCTGTATCATCCCAGCCAGGGGATTGTTTATCTCATGGGCCATCCCCGCGGCCAAGCCGCCAATCGAAAGCATTTTCTCCGATTGTACCATCATCTCCTGCATTTTTTTATGTTCAGTCATATCCGTTGTCATGAAGAGAAGATATTCGTGCTTTCCGACCTGCAAGGGAACCAGCTGACAATCAATCACAACCTTTTTCCCAAATGCACTTATCCCGTCAACCTCTTTACGTTGGGGTGCCTTTTTTAACAATGTCCTTTCAGCCATCTCCAGCAGACCGGAAATCCTCCAGGCTTCCAGGGTGCGATAATTCTGTTTCAGCACCTGTTCTTCAGTTACCCCGGTGATTTCTGCGATTGCCTTATTGGCTGCGATACATTGACCGGATTCATCATATATGGACATCCCGATGGGAGATTTGGCAATGATTTCTTCATTAAACTGCATCGCTTCGATTATTTTTCTTTCTGCCCGTTTACGTCCAGTGATATCACGAGAGGAGCCATACATTCCAATGATTTCCCCAGACTCGTCTCTGAAAGCCTTCACACTGTTTTCCATCCAGACAGTGTGACCCTGGGCGTGATAATACTCTACTTCAACAGTGACATGTCTTTCCGGATTAATATCCGGCCTGGAATCGCTCTGAAGTTCATCCACAAATAGTGCTATCAGGCGCTGTTGAGATTCCGGCGTAACCATCTCTTCCAAGGTCTGCAGTTTTCGTTCTTCAGGAGTAAAACCCAGTATTTTCTTTATTGACAGACTAACGTAGGTGGTTTTGAAATCCCGATCAAGGGTCCATACAATATCGGCCATATTTTCGGCCAGAAACCTGAATCTTTCCTCACTCTCTCGCAATTGCTCTTTCTCCTCGAAAAGGTTTTGGGTCAGATTTTTCAGTTTGTTCCCGGTATCAACAAGCGACAGGGATAAAGAGTCAATCTCTTTGATGGAAGAGCGCGAAAGAGAAACGTCAAAATTGCCTGAGGCAATACTAGTGGAAGCCTTAACCACTTCATTAATTGGGTCCGTAATACTTTTGGAGAAAAGAAAAGACACAGCAAGAGCAATTAATATAAAAATACCGGAAAGGTACACCACTTTAATTCTGAATTTATTGCCCGGTATCTCTATCTCATCATGGTAATAGGAAACAGTGATATACCAGTCCAGAGGTTGATAATATACGGTGTAGGATCGTTTCAGGAATTGATACTCATCTTGAAAGGCAGGTTTATTCCACATATATTCAAAAGCCACCTGTGGCCTTTTTGAAGATTCGATGAGTTCATCCAGAATGGGTTGTTTTGTTTTTGGGTTCAGCAGGCGACTTCCATCCGTTCCAGCTTGAGTAGGGTGAATCAGGAATTCTTTATGACCGTTAAAAATAAACATATATCCGGTTTGAGCCACTTTGACTTTTGCGAAAGTCTGCTGCAGTTCTGCCAGAATTGCATCAAGTCTTTTCTGGGTTTCTGCCTCGATATCATCAATGTAGACACCAGTTCCTATAACCCAATTCCACTCTTTGAAAAGTTTTACGTAGGAAATCTTTGGCTGTTCATCTGTCAAACCTTCCCGGGTCGGTTTAGGCCAGAGATAATCAACATAGCCCTCACCTTTTTCAAGACTGACATCCACAAAAGCCACAAACAGGTTTTTTCTCATTCCCAGAGCACAATCAAACCTGGGCTCATTCAAAATTTCCCCATCCAATTCAGGTAGTGTGGGATGCATAATCATACGCGGAATAGGTCTCCCCGTATCATTGATCCAGAGATACCCGACATCATCATCATAGCGCATGCGTTTGACCTCTTCCATAGCCCTGTTTTTTGCTTCCCGTTCCGACAATATTCCTTTTTGTTGTAGCAGATAAATTTCATTAATCCGATCAATCGCCAGTGTTGTGATGTTTTTCAATTCGGAATTTCTTCTCTCAAGAACGGATTTTTTGTGAAAGACAAGACTCTTGTACTCATTTTCAACATTGAGAACGATTGTATCCAAAAGATTTCTGGCATTCTCATCCTGGGTTGAAAGAAGGGTTGTCCGAATTTCCCGCTGAATAAGAAATGCAATGGTAATGGTTGTCAGAAATACAGTACCAGCTACGACAAGAAATATTTTCAACCTAAGAGTTTTGAACATTACTCAACGCTCCGTTGTTGAATTTTATGAACCTTCATCCTGGCAAGATTTATTTTTTGTTGATTCATAGGACTTCATTCAATCACAATATTGAATTTACTGCAGGTTTGTATTGGTTTAAAACTCACTCGACAGAGACAAGTGGCTCCCCCGGATCAAGATAAGCACTTTTTAACGGCATTTGCAAGCGCATAAAGATCATAGGGTTTCTGCAGGAAACCTGTAATTCCCATGTCAAGAACAGTCTGGATTCGGTCATCCTGCTTGAAGCCGGAGACCAGTAGCACTTTAACTTTAGGGTCTATTTTTTTTATTTTTTTATAGGCTTCATTTCCTGACATTTTTGGCATGATCAGATCCAGCACTACCAATTTTATTTCTGCTTGTTTTTCCCTGAAAATTTCTACAGCCTGCAGGCCATTTTCAGCGGTGATTATTGTATATCCGCATTCCTCCAGGATCTCTTCTGCCAAACTTCTTACGATCTCCTCATCATCTACAACCAATATTAGTCCTTCTCCCCGCTGAAGTGTTTTTTGTTTTCTGGTAGATTTTTGTTCATCCAATAATTTGATCCACTCGGGCAAATAGACTTCAAAAATGGTTCCACTGTTCAGTTTTGATTGGACCGTGACAAATCCGCCATGCTGGCTGATGATATTGTAAACCATTGACAAACCCAGCCCGGTTCCCTGTCCTTTCTCCTTTGTTGTATAAAATGGAGTGAAGATCTGTGGCAGTTGTTTCTGCCCAATTCCCACTCCGGTATCACTTACACGGATGATCCAGTAGTTACCCTCTTTTGTATCCGGACGCCTGTTTTTAAACATCCTGTCTATCTTAACATTGGAAATGGTGATCTCCAGTTTCCCTCCCCACGGTTCACCCTTTTTACGCATGATTGTCATGGCGTGTGAGGCATTGATAAAAAGGTTAAGAAGTACCTGTTCAATGCGAGTGGGATCAGCCTTAATCAAGGCGGGAGTTTCAAATAATGCGGGTTTAATTTCTATTGATTTATCAAAAGTGTTCTGGGCGATCTTCAAGATGTGTCGTACGGAATAATTCAAATCCACCGTGGTCAGAGAGAGTTCCTGCTTTTGAGACACAGTCATCAGTTGATTGACCATATCGGTGATTCTGAAACTACTTTCATGTATCCTGTTGAGCTGTTTTGACAATATCTCAATGGGTATGTTTTCATTTAATCCAATCTTCCTCAGTAGAATTGAGGTTGGGGCAAACACACCGCTGATAGCATTGTTCAGGTCGTGAGCCAAACCGCCGGCAAGGGTGCCGATTGCTTCCATTTTCTGTGCTTGTATCAGTTGGGACTCAAGAAGTGTTTTTTCCTGTTCCACTTCCTTTTGTCGGGAGATATCAATAAAGCTTTCAAGATAATGGGTTTGACCTTTTAACAATATGGGGACAACCGTTTTAAGTACGGGAACTTCGGAACCGCTAACGGTCAAAAGAACTTGTTCCGAGTTATCAATTGATAGTCTCAGATCTGATATCGGGCAATTGTTCTGCTCTGCCTGGCAGACAAACCGATGGCATCTTCTGCCAATGATTTCTTCTTTCGACGCGCCTATCAACTGGGCTGCTTCAGGATTACAATCAATAATGTTGTGATTCTGGGGATCAATCACCATTATGCCCATTTTTAAGGAGTCCAGTATGGTTCGTTGCCTTTTCTCGCTTTCCCGCATCGCTTCCGAAGACTGAACAGCGCGCAATGTTTCATAACTGAAGGAAGCCAGGATTGAGCCGATCTCCCGGTCCTGCTCGACAAATGGCGGGTGAGCTTTGCTGTGGAGTGTCAGAACACCGATTATTTTTCCGGTTTCATCAGGAAGGGGGAAAGTCAGAACTGAAGTATCGCTGTACCCTTTCCATCCGCTGGATTTTAAGCCGTTTTCTTCGTTAATGTTTTGAATCAGCAGGGGTTTCTCCTCTTCGATGGTACGTTTAAGGATTGAACCTGCACGCAGGGGAAAAGGGATAAAATCGGGGACATGGTCGGGGTCCAAGGTATAAAGTCTGTGTAATCCTTTATCTTCAATCAGAAAAAGGCTGCCACCAGACGCTACCATATGCAAAGCAAATTCTTTGAGCAGGGTGGAACCGAATCCGTTTACATCTTCGCATAGTGAAAGTTTTCGAGCAGACTCAACAATCTTTTGTAGCCGGGTATTAATATCGGCCAGATGTGCATTGGCTTTTTCTAGTTCCCCTGTCCGCTCTTTTACCAACATCTCAAGATTTTCCTGGTAGATCCTGTTTTCCCGGCGCAATCGGGATCTCTCCAGAGCTTTATCAATGGCCATGGTGATAATTGTCATATCCTCCACTGGTTTGAGGATATAGTCCCAGGCTCCTGCATGAAGGGCTTGAATTGAATCTCCTATATTCCCGGTTCCCGAAACTACTATCAACGGTGTATCCGGTGAAATCTCAGTGATTTTTTTTAGCACCTCCAATCCGTCCAATTCGGGCATACGCAGATCTGTGAGAATCAGATCGGGTGTTTCCCGTTGAAACATTTCCAGCCCCACCCGACCATTTTCCGCTCTTAGTACGTGGAATTCCCTGTCTTCAAGGAACTCTCCAATACTGTCACGAATGATTGCTTCATCTTCAATAACAAGAATGGTCGTGATCTCATCGTTCATACCATACTCCGTTGGCATCAAAAACTTTCGTCGACCTGAGACGTTCACTCAAAATCTTTTTGTATTCAGCTTTCTCGTGGAAAGAGTGTTTCCGCATCGAATAATAACAGTGTGTAATCCAACTGTTACAAAAACTGTATAAAATGGAGGAGATTTCTATTTATTTTGTATATAGGGCAGTATCACTGTAAAAATTGAACCCCCTTCAGGATTTTTTTCTGCCTGCAGTGCACCATGGTGTCCTTTTACAATCTCACGGCAAATTGCCAGTCCAAGTCCTGTGCCACCAGCTTCAGATCTTGATTTGCTACTTTGGATAAACTTGTCAAAAATAGTCTCAAACTCGCCCTCAGGGATTCCAATTCCCTCATCTTTAAAACGAATAAGAAGGTTAGATACAGGCGCTTTATCATTGACATCCTTGTCCATTTCCATGGTCAGTTTTTCTGAGGAAATGGAGATTGAAACCCGTTTTCCGGAGGGAGTAAATTTTACGGCATTACTCAGCAGGTTTTGGAATACCTGCTTGATCCTCTGTCTGTCGCAGATTAGTTCAGTTGGTTCCTCAATATTTTGCATTTCAAGGATAATCCCTTTAGCCTCAAAAGCTGGTAGACACTCCTTGATACTGGCCTTTAGTACCTGTTCAATGGAAGCATATTCCATAACAAACTCGAATTTACCGGATTCAAGTTTAGCAATATCCAGCAGATCATTTACCAGGTAAAGCAGGTTTTCACCACTTTCAAGTATAGTCGCAAAAAAATGACTGATCTTCTCCTCAGGTATTTTGCCAAGCTTATCCAACCCGAACTTTGCATAGGCCAAAACATGGTGAAGGGGGGTTCTCAGTTCATGGGAAATATTTGACAGAAATTCAGATTTTGCCCTGTTTGATTCTTCAGCTTTACGTCTGGCATAGTCCAGTTGATTTTCAGTTTCTTTTTCCGCAGTGATGTCCCTGAAAATTGTAAGTTTGTGAATCAGATCTCCCTCCAAATGGATCATTGAGTTTGATACCTTGTAATAGCGATTGTTTGTTGGGTTTTGCATTATATAGTTTCTGTAGCCTTTTTTCTTGATTTGCTCCCATGCACACCATGAACATGGTTCCTGCTTGCCATATATAGCGTTGTAACAATACTTTCCTATGGCATCATGCCCGACTTCTTTTACCGTGGCCGGATTCAGATACACAATACGATAATCACTATCAGAGATATAAGCCATATCCTGCATCGCCTCAATCATGGAGCGAAACTTTTTTTCGTTCAAATATAGCTTTTCCAGCGTTTTTTTTCGCTCAAGTATTTCCAATCTTAACCTATCATTGGCTTCAGAAAGGTCTGTCGTCCTTTCACGAACCCGATTCTCCAGTTGAGACTGTGTTGTTCTCAGCTCAACTTCAACCTGCCTACGCTTGTTGATCTCCTCTTCCAGTAACTTCCTTTGTTGGAAAAGATCTATAAAAACAGCTATTTTTCCTATCAATACTTTGGAATTATAGGGTTTGGTGATATAATCGACTGCTCCCTTGGTGTAACCGGTGTGAATGTTGTGCTCATCTACTAAATCAGCTGATAAAAAGATTATAGGTATATGCTTCGTTTTCTCATTGGTATGGATGGCTTCAGCCAGTTCAAAACCTGTTATGCCGGGCATATTAACATCCAGAATAGCGAGGGCTATTTCCTGATCACAAAGAGCAGACAGTGCCTCTTTGCCATTATTTGCTCTAATCAGTTGAGCTTTTATGGAAGATTGAATAACTGCTTCCAGAACGTCCAGGTTTGTATCATTATCATCAACAATCAGAATCTTTGGTACGGTATGCATAATCTCCCTGTTTTTAGAATGGTAGACTTTTTTTGTGATACTATAACACGTTTTTCTTTAAATCAGCCAGTTATTAATATCTGACTGTTGCATTTGTTTTTTTGTTGTTTGAGACTTGTAAAGGCTCTGTAGGAGATATTGTATAACCCCTGAAACACGTTCTAAACATCAACGGTCGTCAAGAAATCAATAACAGTGTTTTCCACTTTTGCTAAAATAAAAAAGAATCTTAAAGAGTTGGAAATCGGAATTGATCTTTAGAAGGGGCAATCAGATATTATTTTGGGTTTGAAGTCTTCTCACATACTTTTTTGAATTATCTGTTACTTTTTTCATACCCGGTTAATTCGACATAACCGAATCCATCACCCTGATTGGATTTAACTTTAACTGCACCTTCCCAATAAGCAAAACTGAGCTGATGTTCCTGGTTTTTAATATAAGGGACAAGAAGCAGCTTAAGGTTCATATCATGTAGGGCAATGTTCCAGCCTGAAGGATAAACGATTCCTGTTTCTGGACTTTTCCATTTATCTACTGCCGTTATAGAAAATGAGCCCCTGGTTAAAGGAAGGGATTGTCCATTTGAAAAGACAAACATTCCCGAGGAGTAATCACTGATACTGCCATCTTCCGCTCGAATCTGAAACAACATGATTTCTCTATTGTCGTTCAGTTGGATGGAAAACCAATCCCAACCAATGTCGCCTCTTTGCAGGGTACTGGTGCTCCACTCCCTGTCCAACCAGCTATCGCCTTTTACAATGTGGCTTGTATCTCCGATCTTTACCGTGCCTTTTGTGTCTATTCTCGTTTGGGAATAATAGTAAGACGCGTTTCCCTGCCCGGAACCCTTCTGGCTAAGACCGTTGTTTCCCTGGAAGACAATGGCTTTTATCGAAGAGAGTGAAAGATTTAATGATATGTTCTCCTCTTCGGCTAATAGATGAATCAGCCCATTTTCTTCCTTTATCTGCCAGTTTTCCACCCAAATCCGGTAGGGTTCTGATCGGGCACCTGCCAATCCAATTGCTTCACGGCTGAACCGCTCAAATGAATAGAATCGATTGCTCTTGACATCGGTTACAGCGAGATGGGCAAAATAGATCTGATTTGTTCTCCATTGTGATCCTGAATTAGTTTTTTCAGGGCTTAGAGCCCTCCGAAAGATGGTCAGTTGATATCCGAAATGATCTCCCGTTTCGTTTTGCAGATTTCCAGTGTAGTACCACCATTCAGTTTGAAAATCAGGATGAGTACCAAAATCCCGTGGAAAGTGAAAGGGAATAACTTCAATAGCACGTTTAAAGCCATCATCGGCGGGATGATCGGATAGGACTTCGCTAATACTTGCGTAAAACCGGGGTTGTTGATCAGGTGCAAATCCAAACCAGGCTCCGATTCCGATAATAGCGATCAGAATGGTAATGATTAAAAAAATATTAACTCGTTTTTTGGTCATCTAAACAGTTTTGAGTTCTTGTTAAATTTATTGAAATTAAAGAACATAGAAAGCTGATATGTTGTCATTCCGTGCTTGACACGGAATCCATAATTTTTTCCAAATGCTGGATACCGGATCAAGTCCGGCATGACAGGGAAACCTAAACTCTCAAGTTGTCATATATCCCGGGAAAAAATATCCAAGACTGTATTATTCTGTTCGTAGCAGTTCAGAGACCTCTGTGCTTGAGGTTTTTATGGCCGGATAAATCCCCGCCAGAAGAGCTGCACCAATTGAGATTGTGATCGCCTGCCAGTAGACCTGTGGTTGTATTATAAAATCGAGTGTCCAGCCAAATGACCGTTTGTTGATAATAAAAACCAGAATCCATGCCATGGCTGTTCCCAGTGGAATCGCAAAAAATCCGGCTGATAATCCGATCAGGCCGGATTCAAGAAGAATCATTCTCCAGAGTTGCCCAATTGTCATGCCGGTTGCCCTTAATATTCCCAATTCTTTTGATCGTTCAAGCATTAAAGACATAACGGTATTCAAAATTCCGATGAAGGCCACCAGTCCTGCCAATATCTGCAAGGCAATGGTAATGGTGAAAGTGCGATCAAACACTTCAACTGCAGCGTTCCTTAAATCTCGGTTGGATATGATCATAACATCGTGTTTGTGCTGAAGTCTTTTTTGTATTTTATCTATCGAAGCTTTGACATTCGCATCTTTTTTCAGCCTGACAGATACTCCGAGCAATTTCCGATCGTTCCAGTATTGTCGATAGGTTTTATCTGACATCAGGACAATTCCCTGGTCGGAGGTGAAATCCCTGAATACTCCTGCAATTTTAAATTCCCGTAAACCATGATCTGTCATCAACTCAAGACGTTCATCCTCTTCCGGATTAATTTTATGTTTCCAGGCAAACGGCTCGGAAATAAAAATCCATCCCATTTGAAAATAGTGATTTTGCTCCCCTTTATTGCCCCTGGTCCAAAGCCAGGTTCTTTTGGCTATGTCTTTGTCCAAGACGATGATGCTGCTATTGTTGTACTTCCCGGATTCGATTTTCATTGTTGTGATATTATAAATATCTGCTATTGAATCAATAGATAATAGGTCTACTTTTATATCGTTGTCGATTCCCGGGTTGATAACGCTGGTTGGGCGGATATAGATATCCGCTCTGATTGTATTTGCTAACCAGTTGATCACGGTTGCCCTGAAACTGCCCACCATGGTACCAACTCCGATTATAACTGAAATCGCTATCATCAAGGAAGCAATGGATACACTGGTGCGACTCAATGATCTGGAAATATTGCGAGAGGCTATCTTTCCGATTATCCCTAAAACCAGCGACAAAAAAGGACTGAACAGCCTCATTAAAACCAATGTCAGAACCGGTACCAGAGTGGCACTCCCAAAAACAATTAGGAGTAAACCGGAGAAACTGATCCACAACTCTCTGGCTGGAAACGAAAGAGTGATAGAACCGGCAATCAGCAGCAGAGATCCCACAAAAACCAGTAATGGTAATCTCGAACGAATCATTTTTTCCAGAGATGATCGGCGCAATGCCTCCACAGGATTTATACTGGCGGCTTCCCAAGCAGGAAACGCGGCAGAAATCAAGGAAGCAAATATACCCAGGACAAATGCTTTGAATAATTTCAAATAGGAGACATAAAACTGATTTACCGTCAGGGTAAAGTAGAGATCTGATATGGTTTGACTGACCATTCTGACAGTACCGGTTCCCAGCACTATTCCCAGCAGAAGACCCGCTGTCGTTCCAAGTAATCCCCAGATAAAAGTTTCACCAAGAATCAGGACAAAAATCTCTTTTTTAGTAACACCGATGGCTCTCAATGTCCCCAATTGCACCCTTCGCTGCACAACAGAAAAGGTAATGGTGTTATAGATTAAAAACATACCGACCAAAAGGGCCAGCAGGCTTAGTGCTTTTAAATTGAGTTCGAATGAATGGGACATTTGTCTAATCGCCTGACTTTTAGTATTAGAAGCCACTACCTGAATATGCTGGGGTAGCTGACTCCTGATCAAAGCAAGACTTTTTGCATCGTCAGGATTGATAATCAGATCGATATAGTGAATGCGGTCTCCCATCCCCAGTATCTCTTGAGCAGTAGAAATGTCAGTGATAAGGACAGACGACAAGGCATTTTGGGTAAAGGTGTTCCCACTCGACAATATCCCGGCGACAATGGTTTTTGCCTGACCATTTTGAGTTAAAAGGGTAATAGTATCACCTGGTTTCAGCTTATTTTCTGTTGCCAGAATCTGACTTATCAGAATTTGATTGGGTTTGGTTAGCAAGGTCTGAATAGCACTTGGATCAGGGAATTCGGTTGAGGATGACAGGTAGTTTCTAAATCGTGGTTCCGCAAACGGGTCTATTCCAAGAATGCGAACCGTTTTTTGATCAAGCTCCCGTATTTTGACATAATCGGATATCACCGGTGCAATTTGACGAAGCCCCATATCTACTCTCAGCTTTTTATACAATAGCTGATCAATTCCCTGCCTGGGACCGATTATCTGGTGGGTGGCTTTACCCGTAATGCTTTCTGTTGAGAGCTGAAATGATCGACTAATACTTTCATTTGCCAGATCAATGGCAACCACAACAGCAACTCCAATTGCAATACCCAGAAACAACAACAGTTTTTGTAGGGGATGACCTTTGGTGTGCCGCACACTTAGTTTTAACAAAGATAGTATAGACATGGTCCAATGTTATGTTAACTGGTCCAGTTTTCCACTGCTGATGGTAAAAACATGATTGGCCAGCTGTTGTATTTCATCACTGTGTGTGGCAATGACTAAGGTTTTTCCTTTTTCGTTGATGAGTTTTAACATCAAATCCAGAACTTTCAACCCGGTGTCATGATCCAGATTTCCGGTTGGTTCATCGGCGAGGATAATGTCCGGATTATGTACCAAAGCCCTGGCAATAGCTGTGCGTTGTTGTTCGCCACCCGATAGACGGTCCGGAGTAGCATCCAACCTATTGCCCAGGCCGACCTGGCTCAAAATTTGCTCTGCAGCGTTTCTGGAAACGTCAGCGTTGTTTCCATCCAGTTCGGACATCAATACCACATTTTCCAAAACCGTCAGGGTTGGAATGAGATTAAAGAATTGAAAAACAAAACCAATTCTGTTTCTCCTGAAAATAGTGCGCTGATAGTCGTTCATGGTGTTGACCATCTGGTTTCCTATACGAATGGAGCCCTTATCCGGTGTATCGATTCCGCTGATAAGATTTAAAAGTGTACTTTTACCCGATCCACTTTTTCCAAGGATGGCAGAGAATCGATTTGCAGGGAAACGAACGGAAATTTCATTCAGAATCGAATGCTTTCTCCCCCCCTCCTGGTACGATTTGCTGATATTAATAAGCTCAATTTCCATGTCAATAAAATCAGAACTCAGGTGATTGTAAGTTGGTTCAAAGCATGTAAAAGGCGATAGATGTTGGCTGGAGTCGCTATCGCTTTTTTGTTGTTCTGAGTATCCCATTTTCTTAAAAAATAAGTAAACTGATTCTTTTATTGATTACCTGCAACAACTGTTGAGGACTGTAACAAGCAGTCTCATCCCTTTTTGATTATGATGATGGCTAAAAGTGAATGCTGATCAAGACCTGTGTTGGTATTCGGCAACAACTGCCAGAATTTGGGAATTGCCCCTTGATCATCTTGGAGATCAGTGGGAAACTGAAATTATTGATTTTGAACTAATCTGTTATTTGACTAACCTTTATCCAGTAAAAAGAATCCACAAAACAAACAGCGTATACCATGGACATTCTCCGTAGATCTCCCACTCCTCCATTAAAGTCCGGAAAACGTGTTTTTATTCGAAAGCCGTCCCCTTGGGATGAAACCGAATTTATAAAGAAAATTGTCGCAAGTAAGAACTTTCATTATCCCTATATTGTCAATAAGTTACATGGTTCTTTTTTTAAACAATATCTGCTCAGATTTGAAGGGAAAAGTGAAGGGCATCTGGTATGCTCTTTGGCAAATGATGAAATTATAGGTGTTATTAATATCAATGACATTGTTAAAGGTGCTTTTTTTAACGGATATCTGGGATATTATGTATTTAAGCAGTATGCCGGACAAGGATTTATGTCGGAAGGATTTAAACTTGTGATGGATCGGGCGTTCACGGATATGAAGCTTCATCGGCTGGAAGCAAATACCCAGCCCACGAACGAGGCTTCAAAAAACTTTTTGAAACGCCATGGCTTTACCCGGGAGGGTTTTTCTCCTCGTTACCTGAAAGTAGCAGGCAGGTGGCGGGACCATGAAAGATGGGCGCTTCTTAAGGATGACTGGCTGGTTCTTCAAACAAATAATGGGTTCTAATAATAAAGCTCTCAGCGATCAGCAATCGGCTGTCCGCTTTAATTTGACTCGCTTCGCTCCATTATCTTGGATATTCAATGCAATTGACTTAAGGTCTTACACCTTCATTGAACTACGAAAAATGCAAAATACAAATGGTAGGGCGGGGTTACATCCCAGAAGCACTTACTTAAGCACATTTTGCCAAGAGCTGGGAATATGGTAGGGCGGGGTTACATCCCCGCCAGAACTAACTCAAAGGCGGCCATGTAAGGCCGCCCTACCGTTATTCCCTGCAATAGATTAAAAGTTCCTGTGTTCTGGTTATGAAGGTCAATTAAATACATATAATTTCTTAAGTTAATGACACTGATTGAATATTTATTATAACGCACCGAAGGTGTTCAGAATAAAGCTGAAGGGCGACTGCAAAAATTTGATGGCTTTTCTAAACTTGCTGCTATTTTAAAAGGCTAAAATAGTTATAAAACCAAAACAAGGGTGAAAAATTTGAGTAATAAGATAATTTCCATTAAAAATTCCAAAAGATCCAAAATCCTGATCAGTGCGTGTCTGATCGGGGAAAAAGTAAAATATAACGGGTTGGATAATGCCCTGATTTCAGAAAAGATAGAACGATGGAGTCAAGAGAATCGGTTGCTCCCGATTTGTCCGGAGATAGAAGGGGGGCTGACGGTTCCCAGAAATCCGGTAGAGATTCAAGCTGGAGAAGGGGTGGATGTTTTGAGCGGAAAAGCGAAAGCTATGGATAGTCAAGGCAGAAATGTGACAAAAGAGTTTATTGACGGCGCCGAGTCAACCCTTGAACTGGCCAGAAAACACAATGTAAAAGTTGCCATACTAAAAGAGAGAAGCCCCTCTTGTGGCAGCAGTATCATCTATAATGGTCAGTTTAATGGTACTTGTATTAAAGGTATGGGAGTTACTGCCAGATTATTGTCGGAAAATAATATAAGAGTTTTCAGCGAAGAAAAACTGGATGAGGTGGAGGAGCTTATAAACACGCAGGAAATGTAGCGAAAGATTGAACGCTCTCATCAATCCGCTTTTTGTGTACATGCCCCAATCTTCTATTATTTCTTAGAATTAACAGAACGCTTTCATGTGATACCGCGGTGTCACTCAAAAAACGCAAGATTCGTGTCAAATCTGCCGCATCTTGTCAATCCAAACTCGCAAAGGTTTTCTATTCCGTTTTATATCAGCAATCTAGAATGTTCCTATATAATCAGCTTTTCCAATTTCCAAACCATTATGCCTTAAGATGGCATATGCTGTTGTCACATGAAAAAAGAAATTGGGAAGTGATTTATGCAACAGAAACGGCAATCCTTTAAAGGACGAGCTTTTTCCGTGTAGTGTGTAAGTGATGGTTTTGTCTTCCGAACCGTCAATATCCTCTTTTTTAAGGGTTTTTAAATACTCAATGGTTTTATCGACACGATCCGTAAGATTCGTTAAACTGGACTCCCCATCCTGAAAAACCGGTGGTTCCACACCGGCTAATCTGGCGGCACATCCCTTGGCAGTATCTGTTGCAATCTGAATCTGTTTCAATAGGGGGAACATATCCGGATAGAGACGAGCATTGACCAATACATTCGAATCGAATTTCCGGTTTTCAGCATACAGAGCTGCTTTTTTCAAGATTGCGGAAAGGGCTTGCAACATCTGAGTAAAGACAGGCACAGAAGCCTGGTACATGGAAATAGTCATATGGTTTCTCCTGGAAAAGGAAGTTTTCGGATTAACGAAAGTGCTCTAAAAAATGATTATCTATCTGCCATTTCTCAATGTTTGAGTTTACTGATTGTCTTAGATCTGTAGCAAGGTAAATTTTGGATGAAGATATTATTGTCATTTATCACCATCTGCACTGACAAAACCCTCAAATCCATCTAATATACTCTCATAGTCTCTCATTTAAGAAAGCAGCCTGATTTTCAATCTTATTATTTAGGACATTCATTGAACAATTTATCAGCAGATTTCGCGAGCCTTGGACCGGATCAAATCATTAATGCCGTTGAAGGAGCAGTGGGGCAGAGGATGTCGGGATTCACCTCACCGCTTCCCAGTTATATTAACCGGGTTTATGAACTGCAAACAATGGCTGAAGAGCGCTTAATTGCCAAGTTTTATCGACCGGGAAGATGGAGCAAAACAGCCATCGAAGAAGAACATGAATTCATGCGGGATTGCGCTTTGGCTGAAATTCCAGTGATTCTGCCAATGGAATTGCGCAATGGTTTGACACTTGAAGAGATCGACGGGATTTTGTTTTCTGTTTTCCCCAAACAGTTAGGGCGCGAATTTGAAATGCTCAAAGATGAAGATTGGCGACAATTTGGAACCTTAATCGCCCGCATCCACAATTCGGGGCAAATCAGCGATGCCCCTAACAGGGTACGCCTACACCCCCTCCAGTCAACCAAAAATGACGTCCGGCAATTGATCGAAGGTGGTTTTCTATCCTCGCAATACAAAAATGATTTCAAAAAAGTATGCGATCAGATCATGGAAATCGCAACTGATCTTTTTAAAGACACTGAATCCATCAGAATTCATGGTGATTGCCACGGCGGCAATGTCCTTTATCGACCGGAAAGCGGCATCAGGCTCATAGATTTCGATGATATGATGATGGGACCGCCCATCCAGGATTTATGGCTGGTATTGCCTGAATATGCCGACAAATGCCAATGGGAAATAGAACAGATGATAGAAGGCTACGAAATGTTCAGATCATTCGACAGAAGAACCGTGCGACTGATTGAGCCATTGCGAGCCATGAGAATTATTTACTTTTTGGCCTGGTGCAGTCGACAGGCAAACGATCTCCATTTTAAAAATAACTTTCCCGGATGGGGAACGGAAAGCTTCTGGTCTATCGAGGTCAACGGTCTCACTAACCAGCTTCATGTTATTATTGAATCGTTAAAAAAAGAGTAGTGCTCCTCCTTTATCATTGGCGTAGTCGGCATGCTCTACCCAGCTCATTACCGAGCTTTTGCCAGGTGACAGTGAACCCAGACGGGAATATTGTCTATATGAAAATGAAGTTGACCGATAAATAACTCACAGAGAGGCACACCCAGAGAATAATAGTAAATATTTAGATAATACTAAAAGATATTCGGGGTCATCTGGGTGATTTGGGTTCCTGTCCAAAATCCCTGCTTCAGGATAGGACCCCGCGATTCAAGGTTTAACAGTGAATATACTTTTTTGACCACACAGGAGAGTATTAATTTGTCGCCAACCGATTACCTGGCCGTCTTTCCGATCCTGAATTTGATCGCCTCCGTAAACCAGATAACAGGGTGTGGTTGAACCGGAATTGAGTTTACTAAAGAAGGATAAGCCTTTAAACATCTGTGGATTAACGGTTTCTGCCGGTTTAATCTCGACGGCCGTTAAATTCTGGCCCTTTTCCAACAGCAAGTCGATTTCATGTCCGGTATTGTTTCTCCAGAAAAAAGCATCGGGCTGCATTCCCCGGTGATGTTTTAGCTTCAGATATTCTGAGATTACATATGATTCAAAAACGTTTCCTCGCAGGTAGTGGTTCGCCAGTTGTTCCGGAGATTGAATATTAAGTAGAGAACAAAGAAGTCCGGTGTCGTAAAAGTACAATTTTGATTGTTTGACCAGGCGTTTACCAAAATTTTTAAAGTGAGGGCGAAGAAGGAAAACGACAAAGCTTGCTTCAAGTATGGAAATCCACGACTGAATCGTTTTGTGGGTGACACCCAAATCATTTGAAAGACTGGAGAAGTTTAACAACTGTCCGACCCGTCCGGCACAAAGTTTTATAAATCTTTGAAAAACACTTAGATCTCCAATATTCTTTATGCTTCGAACATCTCTTTCAATATATGTCTGGATATATGAGGGAAAATAGTCTTTCGGATCGACGTTTCGATCAAATAAAACAGGATAACCGCCGTAAAACAAAGCCTTATCAGGATCCCCACTTAACAGGTCGACCTCCATAATTTCACCCTGTGAAAAGGGATGAAGATGACAAACCGCCACTCGACCAGCCAGTGATTGTGTAATACTCTCCAGCAACAAAAAGTTTTGTGATCCGGTCAGGATGTATTTTCCCATTAATCCGGATTCATCAACGATGCCCTGGAGATAAGAGAAAAGAGATGGAACCTTTTGCGCTTCATCGATGATAACACCGGATTTCGAATGAAGTCGCAAAAATCGTCGCGGATCTTCTTCCGCAGCAATCCTGTCGTCAATATTTTCCAAATTCAAATAGGCAAATTTCGGAAAAAGAGATCGTACCAATGTCGTCTTTCCCGATTGTCGGGGACCGGTCACCGTTATGACCGGAAAACCTTTTGCCAGATCCTTTATTTTCCCACCTAACAGCCTGGGTATCATAAATCTGCTTTTTCTTTGTTGCAACTGTTTAACAACTATCAGGTTGAATCCGCCAGGTTTATGGAGTACCTTGCATCCAATGCTGTTGCCTATCTTACCGCAAATACCACTGTAAACTTGGCTTGAAGCGGTGATTGGCCGGAAACACTGAATAGTTACATTTCGTTTGGCAAAAGATAACCTTACAAATTGGGAATGTCAATATCAATTTGTAAGGTTATTTGAGAACATTGCGTCTTTTACGGCCTGGATTGATTTCAAAAATCTTTAAGGATTTTAAATAATCAAAGTGCCCTAAGATGATTCAACTGGCCAGTAAACGTTCATGAACTGGAAAATTTAATGGAATGTTAATTTGGGTTAGGGAAAGGAATTCCAACAACCGGAACTGGAGACTTATCGATTTGAAGTAAGAACTTCTGAAAGAATCCCCACTTTTGATGAAAATGAGAAGCTTTTGATGGCAAAAGCCCTGCGAACGACGAATGATAAAAAACGGTAATCAGCAAACTGGATGCTTTTAAAACTGGAATGAAAATGAGGGAAGGGTCATTATAGGGGGTCATTTAAAATGAGAAAAGTATACCTTAGGGTATTCTCCCGGTTTTATTGAGATTGATTGGAATTTCGGTTTTGCTTTAAATGAGAAAAAGTGAAGGTTATTAGAAGAAATTTGCATTAGAATTGAGAAAAATAAAACACTTTACTTCTTTTTTAGTCGGGTGCATGTATGAGTCTTCAATACTATGTTCATATACATACAATCATGCGACCTCGTGTCGCCCTTCAACATCAGTTTCACCGGCTGCCACGCCGATGGCTGATTAATGATATTTTTGCCAAGGCCACCTAACTCAAGACCTGCAGAGGCGATACGCAGTCCGGTGTAAACACTTGTTAAGTGGCGTAATTAGTGAGAAGTATGAATTATGATTGACTATTGCTTGCTGTTTCTAATACGCCTTTTGCCCATTGATTAATACTCTTGCCGCTTGCTTCGGCTGCGGAAGCAACTGCTGCATGAACATCTACGGGAATTCTAAGCATCAGATTACCTGAATAGGGCTTATTTGGCTTTTGTTTGAGTTTCTTACACGCCTCAAGATAATTGTCTACAGCTTCTCTAAATGCGTTCTCAAGTTCTATCACAGATTCTCCGTGGAAACCTATGACATCGCGAATGCCGATTACATGACCTACAAAAATCCGATCTTCGGGATCGAACGCGACTTTTGCAAAATATCCTTTATAATTCATTGAATTCATAATGTAACTCCTAATAGCTCGAGAAAAACTCGGGCATCTTTTACTCTATATCTCAGTGCTACTTTATCAGGATGAGGACGGTGAAAATATGACCGAATACCGTCCTTTTCAAAAATGACACTTGAACCAGAGCCTTCAATAACTTGGCAACCTAACGAAACAAACAATGATTCGATCCCAGGAGATGTTCTCAACATCCATTTCTTACTTGGATGAGACAGGATACTTTTGATCCCTTCCGTGATTTTCAGTTTCAGTTTCTGTCGATCCAATCCGAAATGCACTCAGCACACTTTTCGCAGCCGATGATAAGAATTCACTTTTCATGTGTCAAGGTATTGATCATAAATTTTGGAGAAAACAAAGCTCAATGTTGGTAGTAGATTGGGCAAAAGGATTTTAGAAGGTTTTATTATTTTCGTTTGAGCATGTTCCTGGCAGTACTGATTTCGATGTAAGATGCACCTGAATCTGGCCCAAAATGGCCTGCCAGCACTGTAATCAGGTCGTCATTTCCGAATCGTCCCTCTTTTAACAACCTTGACAAAGTTGCTTTTAAAAACTCATGAGAGGTTGAATCCTCCTCGATGAAATGTGGCACTATACCATATGAAAGAGCCAACTGACGAACCAAGCTTTTGGAGTAACATTGAGCATAAATCGGATTCTTACCACGAAAAGCGGCCATGCTACGAATAGTATTACCACTAATAGAATCCGCAACTATCGCTTTGGTTTGGAGCCTTAGAGATGCTTTAATCGCTGCCTTGGCCAGATAGCTGGTCACTTTTTGGCTCGTTTCGTAAGGAGCATCAATAAAGGTTTCATGGCCTTGCCCAATCTCCCAGGCGATTTTAGCCATCATTTGTACCGATTCTAAAGGATACTTTCCAAAAGCAGTTTCACCGGACAACATAATCGCGTCTGTACCATCCAAACAAGCATTTGCCACATCAGAGACTTCCGCACGAGTCGGTCGTGGTGAATCGATCATAGATTGTAGCATTTGAGTTGCAATTATAACTGGTTTTCGATGTTCGATGCATTTTTGTACCAGTTTTTTTTGAAGTAGCGGAATTTGTTCAGTCGGGATTTCAATCGCTAAATCCCCTCTCGCAACCATAATGCCATAGCAATGGTCCAATATCTGATCAAAGTTATCGATTCCTTCACGATTCTCTATTTTGGCGATGATACGTATAGGGCTGTTTTCCTCGTCCAGGATTTTTTGTACTGCTAAAACATCTTCTTTGTTACGTACAAAGGAATGAGCAATAAAGTCGACATTGTGTTGCGCTGCAAACCGAATAAATTCAATGTCCTTTGGAGTCAATGAAGGGAGGTTGATTTTTACTGAAGGTACATTGACGCTTTTTCGCCCCTTAATAACACCATCGTTTTTAACTTCACAGACCAGATGTTCTCCATTATTTACAATTACTTCCAGCTCAACCTCACCATCGTCAATTAACAACATATTTCCCACAGAGACATCCTTTGTAATGTCATCGTAAGAAACACAAATGCATTCTGAGGACATCTTCTTATTCTTCGCACCTTTGACGATTAACTTATCCCCGGTTTTAACCAAAACCTCTCCATCAGACTCAGTGGTCCTGATTTCAGGGCCTTTGGTATCGATTAAAATGGCAATTCTATCCGAAACAGCTCTAATGTTTTTTATAACAACCAGGGCTTCTTCTGGAGTTTGATGGGCAGTATTTAAACGAATTATGTTCATTCCAGCCCAGTAAAGACTCGCTAGAAAATCTGATTCACAATTATTATTGGAAATTGTTGCGATTATTTTTGTTTTTTTTAAGAACTGTACTTTTATCTTGTCGTTCATAGTCGTGATATGGTTTCCGTTTTCTCCTGCGTTACTCTAAAGAATCAAGCAAGACAAGTCTTTATATTAGATATCGAAAGTGTCAAAACTAAATCATACCACTTGAGCTAAAAAAGGAGAATCGTAAATTATGAAAATCCCATGAATGCCGGATCAAGTCCGGCATGCCAGCTATTCAGAACTCATTTCGACTTTTAAAAATGTTCAAACTCAAAACGGTTAAATCTCCCCAAAGGAAAGATTGGGCATGGCAACCGCCGCATCGGTGCAGGCGGAAATAGCATTCATCTTACCGAGCGTAACGGGAAGAAGTGCCTTAATATAGTATTCAGCAGTTGTTAGCAGCCCTTCGTAGAATGCAACATCCTTACTCTTTTCCGCCTTGGCCCGTCTTTCCCCGGGTTCCAGACTACCGGCCAGTTTCTCAATTTTGGGAACCGCAACACTGGCTCTCCAGAGATGCATCCAGGCCATGATCACATCACCGACCACTTCAAGAAACGGATGGGCGAAAGAGAAGGCCGTCAAGACATTTGCCGACATGGCCGTCTTTCCCATTAACATGGCGGTCTGTCCCAATTGATTGACCGCTTCCTCCAGCTTTACCGCCAATTCTTCCAACATAGGAATAGTTCTGGCTTGAGCAATGGTTTTCTGGATTTCACCGATAAAGTCCAAAAAGAGTTTGCCCTCTTTCATTGCCAATTTTCGACCCAGCAAATCAGCTGCCTGTATTCCATTTGTGCCTTCATAAAGCTGGGTGATTTTAGTATCCCTCATCAGCTGCTCCACCGGATACTCTTGAGTGTAACCATAACCCCCAAAACACTGAACGGCCGTTGAAGTTACATCCATGCCGCGGTCCGTACAATAAGCTTTGATGACGGGCGTTAAGAGTTCGATCATTCCCTGGTAAAACTCTTGCTGTTCAGGATCTTTTGTAATCTTAGCCATATCAAAACACTTACTGACATAATAGATAAAACTGCGCATCCCATCCACATTTGCTTTCATATGAATCAGCATCCGGCGAACGTCCGGATGGTTAATAATTTCTACCGATGGAGCATTCTTATCAAACATACTCAACAGGTTTTTCCCCTGGACGCGTTCCCGGGCATACTTCAAAGCATGAAGATAAGCCGCACTACCTTGGGCAAAACCCTGTAATCCTGTGCCCATCCGGGCGCCATTCATCATTTTGAACATAGCACTCATACCTTTATTCTCTCCACCCAGCAGAGTCCCACGACAGGTTCCCTTACCACCCAAGGTAACGCTGCAGGTGGCACTGCCTTTCAAACCCATTTTGTGTTCAATCCCGGTAACAACAATATCATTTCTCTCGCCCAGACTACCATCGTCATTAACCCAGTATTTGGGAACGGCAAACAATGAAATTCCCTTGGTTCCCGCCGGTGCTCCCTCAATTCGAGCAAGAACCGGATGGATAATATTATCTGTCAGATCCTGTTCAGCACCGGTAATAAAAATCTTATTTCCGGTGATAGAATAGGTTCCATCGCCATTTGTTCTTGCGCTGGTGGTCAAAGCCCCGACATCCGATCCAGCTTCCGGCTCGGTCAACAGCATGGAACCTCCCCATTCTCCGGAATACATCTTTTTTAAGTAGAGTTCTTTTTGCTTATCCGTACCGTACTCTTTGACCAGTTCTCCGGCTCCTAAAGCAAGACCGGGATAAATCATGAATGAAATATTGGCACCGGAGAACATCTCACCAACCGCAGTCGAGAGCATTCTGGGCATGCCCTGGCCGCCCACTTCGGGATCTTCGGTCATGGCAACCCACTCTCCTTCTCTCATGAGATCCCAGACTCGATGGTAACATTTGGGGACTTTCACCACTCCATTTTCGCAGGAACACCCCTCTTCATCGCCTTCCTTATTAGTGGGAAGAATCTCTTTGATCGCCAGATTGCGAGCTTCGCCCACGATCATATTGATGGTTTTTTTATTGTTGAACTCTTGAAATTTTTCGCTATTTGTTACCTCGGAAATATCAAGTTGTTCATGAAGAACAAATTCGATATCTCGTCGGTCAGAAATGTATTGCGTCATGTTGTTTTCTCCATTTATTCTGGCAGGTATATAAATGACGAGTTCATATGCCTGCCGCTTGTTTTAAAAAAGCCTTTTTAATAGCTTCTGTGATTTGATAACTGTTTTTCGGTAAAATCGGATCTATTCAGAGATTAAAACCTTTTCCGGCGGCTCTCTAATACTACCAAAGGTTCTTACGTAAACTTAAAAAGCATGTTTGTGGGTGACCCCACACTATGATTCCATCACTTGATGGAATCATAGTGTATAATTCAAAACTTTTCTTTTACAAAAATGAATTAATGCCCTTCCTGCTCAATTTTATCTATAAATATTTAATACAGAAAACTTTTTATCATTTGCGCTAAACAAACATTTTTTTTCTAACCCTTCTCATTCTCCAGGTTTCGGAATCTTTTCCATACATTGTTTAAAAAACCAGCGAAAGAAAACATCCCAGCGATTTATAAGAATTCGGCAGCAATGTCCGGTTAGGTTATTGCAACAATAACGAGAAACGGCTTTCAAAATAATGGACGCCATTACTTTAACTTTAGCTATTATTTGTTTAGAAAAAGTAGGATGGGCTACTTGTTGCCCATCAATAGAAAGCAATGTTGGGCAACAAGTAGCCCAACCTATGAGCAGATGCAAATTTCTAACCGGACAATGCTGAAAAATAATGGCGGATTGTAAATGGTAAGCAACACTTGGCGTCAGATATTTAATCAAAAGATTTAAGTTGTGTTTATAGAGGGTTATGATTTAAAAGAAAGGAATAATATTCAAACTGATTCCAAATCACCCATAAAATAAAAACTCTACAATGAAAAATTCCATCATTTCATTTGCCACTCTTCGTCTTATTGTGACGATTTCGTTTTGTCTGCTGTCTGTAAGCAGTTGTGTAAAAGAAAGTGTACCCATTCCCCAGAACTGGACAGATTGCGGTAATGGAGTTTTTTCGGTTCAGGACCCGGAAACCGGAGTGAACATTGCCCTCATAACCTCAGGCAACCAAGCCGCCCTTGTTGATGCAGGAGTGGACAGCGCAAGCATTTTGCAGGTCAAAGAGTATCTAAAAAGAACAAATCTGAGCCTGTCTCAGCTATTCATCACTCAATATCATAAAAATCATACCAGAAACTTATCCCTGGTTTCCGAGTACCCTCTTGAAACGCATACACCCTTCAACATGAAGCACGGTGCAACGGTAAAAATTGGGGATAAGACAGTAAAAATCATCAGCAGCCCCCGATTTACTTCCGATAACAATTTCAGCCTGTTGATTGATAATCAAATACTGGTTGCCGGAGACCTGTTTATAAATGATCGAAAAATGAAAACCCTTTTTGATATGCATTTGGAATTGATTCGGCAACTCCAACCAATCCAGCTATCCTCGATAATTCCGGGCTATGGTAACGTCATCCAAGGGAAAACACAGGTAGAAGAGTATCTGAAAGCTGTTGAATCACAGGTTAAATACCGTATCTCCACTGCAGACAACTGGGTTAAAATTAACGATGATATTTTTATCAGTACCAATCCTGCGGAACACGACAACAACATGATTGTGGTGATTTCAGGCAAAGAGGCGAGCGTGATTGATGTTGGTTCCGGTGGAGGCGAAACCAACGTCAAAGAGGGTATTTATCAGAAAAGTGGCAACCAGTCTCAGCGTGTCGTAGAATTTATTCAGCAACGCAATCTGGTTCTGAAGAATATCATTATCACTCATTACCACTCCGACCACTCAGAAAACCTGCACCTATTCAAGCCATTAGCCGGGAATATTTTTGATTACAGGAATATCAACAATGGTCAACCCGTTAAAATGGGGGACAAAAACTTCCGACTGTTTTACTCCGAAGGACATACCGCGCCTAATGAACATATCAGTATTGAAATTAATGATGATATTATTGTAACCGGTGATGTTTTATGTGATTTTGCAACTCCTTCACTATTAATAGCTGGTCGAAAATACCTGGAACCATACATCAGCACCTTGGAGACAATTAAAAAACAAAATTATGCGCTGATTATACCCGGACACGGAAGACCTTTCTTTGATAATGCTAAGATCGATGCATACCTGGAAGATTTATACGCAATGAGAAAGAAAAAGTAATTTTGAAAACCTTTTTAGGGCCACCCGATTCTTTAAGGATACCAATGGGATTTCGACAAGAAAAAGACTCTATGGGGATGGTTGAGGTTCCGGATGATGCTTATTATGGGGCGCAGACCCAGAGAGCCATCCAGAACTTTCCAGTTAGTGATTTGAAGCCTCCCTTATCCTTCATCCATTCGCTGGCTTTGATCAAGCACTGTGCAGCGCTTGCCAATGGACAGCTTGGCGTACTCAATAATGAGCAATCTAAAGCTGTTGCCAAAGCCTCACTGGAGGTTATGGAAGGGAAACATGATGATCAGTTTGTGGTGGACCTTTTTCAAACCGGCTCAGGAACATCCACCAACATGAATATGAACGAAGTCATTGCTACTCGAGCCAACGAAATCTTAACCGGAAAAAAGAATACCGGAAGCCCCATTCATCCCAATGATCATGTCAACTCCGGACAGTCCAGTAACGATGTGATCCCTTCGGCGATACATCTGTCAGCTTTAACCCTTATTAAAAGAAAACTGGTCCCTTCCCTGATAAAACTTGAAGAGAGTCTAAATCAAAAGGCTGAAGCATTTAAAGATATCAGGAAAATCGGAAGAACTCACCTGCAGGACGCAGTTCCCATGACTCTGGGGCAGGAGTTTTCCGGGTATGGAAGACAAATAGCTTTAGGAATTGAACGGTTGGAATCGGCTACACCAAGATTGTTGGAGCTGGCTCTTGGCGGCACGGCCGTTGGTACCGGTATCAATGCCCATCCTCAGTTTGCCGAGACAACAATTTCGCTGATTGCTGTGACCAGCACATATAAATTTAAAGAAGCAGAAAATCATTTTGCAGCACAAGCGGCCCAGGACACGGTGGTTGAAACCAGCGGCGTTTTGAAAACCCTTGCTGTCAGCCTTACGAAAATCGCCAACGACATTCGCTGGCTTTCATCAGGTCCCCGTTGTGGTTTGGGTGAAATCTCTATTCCATCTCTTCAGCCCGGTTCTTCCATCATGCCGGGAAAGGTGAACCCCGTCATTCCCGAATCAGTCTTACAGGTAGCAGCTCAAGTGATTGGAAATGATACAACCATCACGATTGGAGGGCAATCGGGAAATTTTGAGCTGAATGTAATGCTGCCCATTATTGCTTACAATTTAATACAATCCATCGAATTGCTCTCATCAGTTTCAGATCTGTTTGCAGAACAGTGTATCAAGGGCATCACAGCCAATCAGGAGAAAGCAGAATCATATATTGAACAATCTCTTGCTCTAGCCACCAGTCTGATCCCCCTGGTGGGGTATGACAAAGCCGCAGAAATTGCAAAAAAAGCTTATACTCAAGGAAAAACAATCCGTGAAATTGCCAAAGAGGAAAAGATTATTTCTGAAAAGGAACAAGATGAACTATAAAAAAACAGTAACTCGTCGAAGATTTATAAAAGTAGGCTCCCAACTCATCATCTTTCCCCTGTTTGGAACTCAAATAAATTCCTGCGGTAAGCTCTTGACACCGCAACTCGTTGAATGGACATCCCTGGTGCAGACAAATGACCATGCAGGGGAGATAATTATTGACGCGGTCGAAGGAGATGCAATGGTAAATAATGTTTCCGTGGTAAAAGGACTGAAGCTTAAAAACGGTGTAACGTTAGAGCTTAAAACCGGAGTTGTTTTTATGTCGTTACCGGACGGATCGGTATTAAAACTATCGAAAAAAGCTACCGTTGAATTCGATGTTGATTCAAGGAAAGGAGGGATTATTATCCTAAAACAAGGCGGCTTACTGGCAGTGGTTCGAAAAAGCACACAAAAACCTTATTTGATCAGAAACGCTTCTGCACTTGTCGGAATTAAAGGGACGGTTTTTTACACCCAGGTTTTGTCGCCCGAGGATAAACAACAATCAAACATTCCGGACGATGCTTCGGACTATTTTTGCATCTGTAATGGCATCATTGACTATCTTGATCAACAGTGGAATCTGCAAAAGACAAGCAAGGGTGTTCATCACATGGCATATTTTTTAAAAACAAACGGGCAAAATATAGATTTTGAATATGCGGGATGGCTGTTAAACCATTCCGATGATGAGATTTATAAGCTGATAGAAACCATGAAAGGGGAAAAGCACCCGACAGATTGGATTCAAGGAGATAGCTACCAAAACGATGCTTGAGGTACTCTCTTATTGTGTGAATGGTAAAACGCCGATTTTTTTTGGAGGAACATGGTCATCAATCATAAACTTTCTGCTGGCGCACAGGAATAAGGCCATAGAAAAGTAAATGCAAAATGGCACTCTTTTTTTAAGCTATGGTATCAGTAGGTTAAACTCCTGTTCTTGACACATATTGGGCGATGGTTCATGATTTAACCCATCGTATAAAAATTTTACCACTATCAAATTTTTAATTAGGACTATGGGAGCCCAAAAAAAAAGTCAATCCGAGATGACATTCATCGAAAAACATCGTCGGAAACAGATTATAGATACCGCTATCGAAATCATTGCCAGAGATGGTTATCATCAAGCCACCCTGGCCAGCGTTGCCAAGGAGGCTGGATTTAGCAAGGGGGTGATCTTCTATTATTTCAAAAATAAGGATGAACTAACCGAACAGATCAATGAGATTCTCCTTGATGAACTGAGAGATCACACCCGGAAATGCATGAAGGAGGAAGCCCCCCAGGCGGACAACCTGAAAGCTTATGTGGAAGCATACCTGGATTTTATCCGAAAGAATCGGGAAAAGTTTGCTATTCTGGTGGAGTTAGGAATCAATCTCAATCAAAAAATGCAGGATCAACTCTTCAGTTCCCTGGTGTATATCGATTGCCGAAAAAGCCTGGCTGTCATCATGGATCGCGATGGCAAGCGTGACAACTTGGAGAAAAAAACTGCCGATGCTCTGGTGGTCGTTGTCCAGGCAATGCTGGACGGTCTTGGTATTCAATACCTGTCTGATCCCAAAAACATCGACCTCGATGCCTGCCAGCAGGTTATCCTCTCAATGATCGCTTCTTATCAACCTTAAAGTCCCGTCAACTCCGCGCCGTAATCCCTCCGGCGCCAGTTCAAGTTCACAAGCCAAAACCTCGATTCTATTTCACCTTTGGAATCTCGCAAAAATACACCATAAATTTCAAATCTCTAAAAGGCTGACTGCCTTTTCCTAAAAAAAACCTTGACAGTTTGAGCGGTGACCAATATTTATACCATTAGTCAAATATATGATCAGAGAATAAATCTCTAATCTGCAATCAGCTCATTCAATTGTGAGCTTGAGCTGTAAGTGCTTTTCAGTTTTATTCAGATAGATCAGATTATTATGAGTAGAGCCAGCGATATTTCGCTGAAGAATTTAAGAAAAGGAGCATGTTTTATGGAATTGGAAACTGTCATTTATGATAAAAGGGATCAGATTGGTTTGATCCGTTTTAATCGTCCTCAAGTTTTAAATGCTCAGAATCGCCAGTTGGTATTCGACTTTTTAAGCGCTCTGAAAGCAGTCGCGGATGATACCGATATCCGGGCTGTTATCATCAAAGGGGAAGGGAGGGCTTTTTGTTCGGGAGACGATCTTTCCGAAGAACACGAGTTGAGTTCGATGGAAGAGGGATTAAAGACTATTGAAACCTTGCAGGAGACCACACGGGTATTGATGCGAATGTCAAAACCCGTAATTGCTGCTGTTCACGGTTATGCACTGGGTGCCGGGTGTGAATGGGCAATGAACTGCGATATTCGCATTGCGGCAGAAGGAACACAATTCGGTTTTCCGGAAACGTCTGTTGGCATGACGGTTACCAATGCAGGTACGAAGATGCTACCACTTCTAATCGGACTGGCCAGGGCTAAGGAGCTGATCTACACAGGGCAGAGAATTGATGCCGCATTAGCCGAGAAGTGGGGGCTGGTCAACCGGGTGGTTCCGTTGGAAAGTCTGGAAGAAACTGCTTTTGCAATGGCAGAAAAAATGGTTAAAAACTCATTCTTGTCTATTGCTCTTTCCAAAAAGGCTCTGAATCAGGGAGTCTACCTTGGTTTTGAGGATGTGCTGGAGCGTGAAGCGCAAGATATCGCCCTGGTTGTACAAACTCTTGAAGCAGCTGCACGATTCAAGACAGCTTTGGCCAAAATCAAAGATAAGGAGTAGACCATGAGCCGGATACATTTTGATTATTTGTGGCAATATGTCGAATACTGGGCGGGAATCGACCCCAGCTTTCCTGCCATGCATTTTTATGATCAGGTTATAAGCTACGGTGAATTTGAAGAGCAGACAGACAACCTGGCAAGATCATTCCTGAATATGGGGATAGGCAAGGGGGATGTTGTTGCCACTATGCTTCCTTCCTCACCGGAATATATCATGTCGTTGATTGCCGCCGATAAAATCGGGGCTGTCATTTGTGCCTTGGACATAAAATATAAAACAGCGGATTTAAAAAAGTTCGTTGCTCATCTAAAGCCCGGATTAGTAATCGCACTCAGCCAACAGGACGATTATGATATTGCCTACACCCTGAAAGAGGTGGAACGGGAACTTGAACTTGATAACACTATCCAATATATACTGGTTGGAGATTCAAAGGGGGGGAGTCCCTTTCAAGATCAGTTAAAACCGAGTTCTTCACTGGATGATTCTTTGACAAGCGCAAAAAAGGATCAACACAAGGATGACGGCATGCTTATCGTCTTCACCGGTGGAACTACCGGCGTGCCAAAAGCTGCTCTGCTTTCAAAAATCAATGTGGCGGGCATGGCCAAGGTGGAAACTGATTATCTCAGAAGATTTATTCTGGATGAGGGTGACAACAGACGAATAAAGACCATTGTATCATTGCCACCAAGCCATGTAGGAGGAACCGTGGAAATGGTGGGAACTGCAATTGTGGGAGGTATGGAAATGTTTGTCCACGATAACTGGAGTCCCAGCCAGGTGCTGAGTACTATTCAGGAAGAAAGGGTAACCTGGGTTGGAGGTGTCCCTACCATGTATGCCATCATGCTTCTGATGCCTGATCTAAACGAATATGACCTGTCATCTTTAAAAATTGCCATTATGTCAGGCGAAAAGGTTGAAACCGAATTGCTGGAGATGATTCGTGACAGGATTTGTCCCTGGATCGTGATCGGTTATGGCAGTACAGAATCCGGATCGGAGGTTACTTTTACCGAACCCGGGGAGGATTTTGCCCGGATTGCCGATGGTTATGTAGGAAAACTGCTACCGGGAGTGGAAATCAAAATCGTTGGTGATGGTGAAGAAGAACTGGCTGCGGAAATAGTTGGTGAAGTGCTAATCCGAGGTGATTTCACAATCAACAGCTACTTCAAGATGCCGGAGGAGGATGAAGTCGGCTTTACCAAAGACGGGTACTGCAAAACCGGTGATTTAGGATATCTGACGGTAGATGGCGGTCTTTATATCAAGGGAAGAAAAAAACATATCATTCGAGTGGGGAGCTACACGGTCATGCCCACAGAGATTGAAGAGGTGGTTACTAAAGACCCGACCGTGGGAATAGCAGCTGCTATTGGGATTCCGGATAAAGTCATGGGAGAGGTACCCTGGGTGATTGTTTGCCCTGCTCCGGATGCGGTGGTGGAGGAAGAGAAAATGATAGATCTGTGCAAAAGAGAGCTGGCAACATTCAAGGTTCCCAGGCGGGTTATCATTTGGAAGGAATTGCCCATTACCCGGATAGGGAAGGTACACCGGGTAGAAGTCCAGAATGAAATTATAAAACTGATAAATGGAGGAAAATTATGAGTGAGGCGATTCGGTACGAAAAGGAAGGTGCAATCGGCAGGATTATGTTGAACAATCCGCAAATGGCTAATCCTTTCAGCCGGGATGTTTTAAATGATCTGATTAATGCTTTTAAGCTGAGCCGGGAGAATAAGGATGGTTGTGTTATTTACGGTGCGGAAGGCAGAAATTTTACATTCGGAGCCGATCTAAAATACGGTTATGAATTGATGAGCAATCCTGAGAAACGATCGGAAGCGGCCGAATATCTCTGGGCCTGGCAGGAATTAACCAGTGTAATGTTGGAACATCCCGGAGTCATTATCGTGGGATACCACGGCTGGATAGTTGGGGGCGGTTTCGAGCATACCCTGGCCTGTGATTTACGTATCGCTGCCGATGATACCCGAATCATGCTTCCCGAACTTGACATGGGTATATTTTTCTCCAACGCTTCAACCCGATTACTCCCGCAGATTATTGGCAGTGGGCGGGCCAAGGAGCTCATGATCATGGGAGGTGAAATCGGGGCGGAAGAAGCCCTGCGCATCGGACTGGTGAACCGGGTTTGCATGTCCAATGAACTTAACGAAGTGCTAAAGGAAGTTGCAGAGAAAATCGTTTCAAAGGATCCTTTGGCATTACAATTAGCCAAGAAGCTTATCAACGAAGCTCAGGAAGGTACTATTGACAGTGCCTTATATAAGGAGGGGCGAGCCATGATTCTGACCGGCCAGTCCGGCGGAGCAGAGCAGAGGATTAAGGCTTTTTTGAAAATGAAATAATCAACCGGAGACTTATTATGGCAGGTAAACTTCAACGTTCTCTTTCCCTGACGGGAGCCATAGCGCTTACGGTCGGGTTTGTGGTGGGGGGCTCCATTTTTGTGTTGATCCCCACCCTTTTGGGTATGACAGGTCCCAGCCTGTGGCTGGCCTATCTCCTTTCCGGTATTCCCGCCGTTTTTGCTGCGATGTATCTGATGCAGCTGGGTGGGGCCATGCCGGTGACTGGAGCCAACTACATTGCAGTGACTCGCTGGATATCCCCTGTGGCAGGATTTTCTACCTCGCTTTCAGTCGGCGTTGCCATGGTTTGTACCAATTGTCTGGTAGCCTGGGGATTTGCAGAATACCTGGTTTCCTATTTTCCCCGGCTTCCTTTGATGGGTTGTGCTGTTGGGGTAATTATGCTTTTTGGTCTGATCAACTGGTTGGGGGTGAAGGCTTTTGAAAAGGTTCAGGTGTTGATGCTGGCAGTCTTCATATTGGCCATGCTTATTTTTGGAATTGGCGGATTGTTCAACATTCAACCCGGATTTCAAACGCCGATGTTTCCAAAGGGAATGGGCAGTTTTTTTACGGTCGTTGCTATCGCCTCCTTCTCCTGGGCCGGTGTTATCGCAATTGTTGAAGTGTCCGGGGAGGTGCGGAACCCAAAACGTAATGTTCCCTTGACTATTATTATTTCCATGGTGATTATTGGTTTTCTATATGTAATCCAGACCTATACTTTTTCCGGAACTCTTTTGTGGCGTGAATCCACAGAAATAGGATCCACTGCGGTTTTAAAAGCAGCCGGAAGTTTTCTGCCCGAGTGGGGTGTCGGTTTCATAGCCCTGGGAGCATTGCTGGCCATGGCAACCACCATTAACTCTATGACCTTGATGGGGGCAAGGGAAACACTGGTCTGGAGCAATGACCTGGTAATACCGGCCTTTTTCCAACGTATCAATCCCAGGTTCCATACACCGGAGATGACCATTCTTTTGATGACGGTTCTGTCGGTTATCGGTGTTCTGTTTGCAGCCAACATTGAAAAATATGCATTAATGGTTATTTTCGCCCTGATGGTGATTCAGATCCTGGGATGCACAGCAGTATTGCGCATGCCCGGGAAAGCACCGGAGATCTATGTAAAAGCCCTGTTTAAGTTCAGTCCTTTCTGGCGATGGTTTACCTGGATAGGCTGCATTGTTTTTTTCATTGGCATCTTTGCTTTCGGAATCCTGGCTGATTATCAGACATTTCTTGTTTTTCTGGGAATCTGGCTGGTATCCATCGCCTACTGGTTTGCTCGTAAAACTTACCTGCAAAAAAATGGGATTTCACTTAATGAAAGACTAAAAGCCATCACTCGGGAAAGACTGGACGAGTTGGAAGGTGCCGACATGAAGAATTAAAGAAACTTTGTCATTTTATGGTCAGCAACCAATGTCACTAACCAAAGGTGACATTCCCATTTGCCCAGAAGTAGGCAATGACAGTTATATCAATGAATTAAATACTCACCTCCAAAAAAGGCTGTCAGTAGTATGAAATTATGAAAAACACAATATCAAGGAGTAAATCACAAACAAGAGTCTATAAATCATAAGGATTACCCATGAAACGAAGAATTGCTGTTTATAGTGTCATTGGTCTTTTGGCGCTGGTTCTGATCGGTATTGGCTATTTTTTATACCTGTCCGATTTTTCGGGCACTGTTACAGCCACTCACCATCAGACGAAAACGGATGGAAACAGATCGACCTTTAGAGATGGAGTTGTCTATCGCTATCCTGGAATGGTACCAATGCTGGAAGTATCCGGTACCCATTACGAAATGGGTCTGCAATATGGAGTTCTGCTGAAATCGGAGATTCTATCGGCCCTGGAGTCCTATGAAAAAATACTAATGTGGCAGGCCGTCAAAATGGGAATCCCCTACAAGGTATTGACTGCCGTAGCCAGACGGAAAGCCGGGGTAATGATCAAACGCCTACCCAAGAGGTTTCTGGAGGAGATGCAAGGTGTAGCGGATGGATCAGGAATATCAATTGATACCATTCAAACCATCTCGATGTTTTATGATGTTGGTGAATCCATGGGCTGCACCAGCATATTAATGAAGGGGAAAGACGGAACGGTGCTGCACGGCCGCAACCAGGATGCAACCTCTTTCGGGGGAGAAGAGATAGGCAAGATGACAGTGTTGGTAAAATATCGCCCCAAGGGATACAACACGGTCACCCAGCTTGATTGGCCCTTGTTTCTTGGAGTGGAAACCGGTTATAATGATAAGGGATTGGCATATTCTGAAGAAACCTTGTCGGTTAACCAGCCTAATCCTGACGGATTTTCCATTGTTTACCTGGCTCGGTTGGCATTGGAGGAATGCGACACCATTGACTGCCTTTATCCTTTATTTGATAAACACCCGGTAATTGGCGCATATGGAACAGTATGGAGCGATCGGGACGAAGGAAGAGGCATTGTGGCAGAATTAACATCCCATGGCTGGTCTGCACGGGAATTAAAGGGTTCCATTCTCTGGAACTTCAACCATATCTATGACGAAACCTTGAAGGTATATCAAACCTCGCGAGTGAATCTGTCAGAATCCAACCGAAGCCGGGAGCGGATCGCCGCGGCTTTTCCTCAAAAAGAGATCTATTCTGTGGATGATACCATAGGGTTTCTGCGCGGTCATCTGGACGAAAAGGGCAGAGATTACAGGTGGTTTGGTTCCAGCAGTCCGATCTGTAATCACTCAGCTCAGCAGATGATGGTCTTTCACCCCCAAAACGACGGTGTTTATCTTGCTTTGGGGCATTACTATGCTGCTCAGCAGAAGGTGTATCATATCCACAACGATTTTAGCAAAATCCCGGAATTGTATAAGGAAGCATTGCCGCTAGGATCGGCAGTGGAGGAGGAAGCAAAAATCCATAACAAATTGATAAGCAGAGGTGAGAAAGTTGCACTCTATCAGGATCTGGCAAGACGCTATCCCAAGGATGCCAATGCACAGTTTCTGGCCGCTGTTCACAGTTTCCGGCAGAAATATCTGGAAGGCTTCAGTGAATTTGCGGAAAAAGCATATGTCATGAATCCTGCCGTGGAGGAATACCGTCTTTATGCCGGTTTGGCCGCCTATTTTAAGAAGCAATTTGACAAAGCCGTCATCCGCCTGGAAGAAATAGACATTTCGGAATTATACCCTTACCAGAAGGTGTATCGTATTACTGTTCTGGAACGAATTTACCGCGATGATGGTTCCGGAAAATCGCAGGAATATCGAAACCACTTGAACCGTCTTTTAAAGGAGCATAATGCGCAGGAGTATTATCAAGACCGCATTGTTCCATTAATAGACATGTTGAGCCAGTAAACCGAAAGCTCATTAAAAACAATTACCAGGAAGAGTGGGCATGGGAAAACACCAGCCCTATTCTTTCCATATCACCTTCAATCCTGGCCGGCACGGCGTACCAGCCACGCGCCCAAGGTTATTGAAACGGCACCGATGACAAGCCCTTTGTTCATGGTTTCCTGATAGAACAGACCAATTAGGATGGATGACCCAATGGGGATAAAATAGGAAAGTGAAGCGATCAGTAGAACAGGCCCGTTTTTAACACTGATTTCATACCAGGAATAGGCAATACCCACCGGTCCCACGGCACCTGCTACAATCCAAAAGATTGTGGCTTCAGACCAGGGAGGCATGCTTTGCCATTCCTGCAGGTATGCGGCAATCAGTGCTGCGATGATGGCACAGACAGAAAAATGAAATGCAGTTCCGCCTTTTTCCTCCGGAATCTCCCACTTGCGTAGCAGAACTACATAAAGTGCCCACAAAAAACCACCTGTCAGAGCCAAAACATGCGGAAATAGATTTGAGGGAGGATGGATGAGATGATCAAATCCCCGGGAAATCACTACACCAAACAGGCCCAAGACCATTCCTGCAATTGCCGATTTGATCCTGGGTTTGTTTCCGAGAAACAGAGTTCCCAGAATCACCACCCACACCGGCCAGAGATAATTAAGCAGGTTGATTTGTCCAATATCGGATACCGGAGCAATACCAAAAGCAGCGGCGAGCATCACTGTGTAAAGCGCCACTCCGAAAAAACCTGTTATTATCACTCGAGAAGGAAGACGATAGATATCCGATAGCGGCAACCGGCGAAGATACTGCAATACAACGGCCGTCAATGCACCCCCGCCAGTCATGAACGTGAGATACACCATGGGTGATCCCATCAGATCGGAACCTTTTCGAAAACACACACCACTCCAGCACCACAGTAAAATCGATCCCACACCGAGAAGAACGGCACGTTTGTTTGTACTTCGCAAGCTGAATGTTTTCGGGGTCACAACAGATTTGCTTCTCATTTTTATACTATCCCATTTTTTTGAAGACTGCCGGATTCTGTTGTTTGATTCAGAGGTCTATACCGGTTATGAACATCATCACTGAACAGGGTTCGGACTGTCACTTACCATCAATAGCCTTAAGGGATAGTTTTGAAATTGATTTAAACCAAAGCTGGTTCCAATTGTCAGTAAAATTAAGGTTTGATTTATTGAGTCTGGCTATATTAAATCATGAAAATCGTGATAGTCACCCCTTATAACTTTGTCACAGCAAGTACAATTTTCATAATAAAATCAGCTCTTTGGTGGATTTTGTTAACACCTCGCATCCGTTATTGGTAACCACTACCGTATCTTCAATTCTAACACCTCCCCAATACGGGATGTAGATACCAGGCTCAATGGTTACGGCCATGTTTTCCTGCAGGATTTCAGTGCATCTTGCATTGAGATACGGTATTTCATGAATATCCAGACCCAAACCATGACCCAATCCTTTTCCGGCAAATTTGAGGTAGTGATATTTATCAATGGCCATATTAACGGCTTGATTAACATCCCGACCAGGAATACCGGCTCTGACGTTTTCCAGACCGATTGACTGTACCTCCTGGATGATCTGATATACTTTTTTCTGCTTTTCATCCGCTTTCCCGATTAATACGGTTCTTGTCATATCTGATCGATAGCCATTATAAAGGGCTCCAAAATCCATGGTAATAAAATCACCGGTTTCAACTTTTTTGTCTGAAGGAATACCGTGAGGCATTGAGGTTTTTTGGCCAGATAAAAGAATAATCGGGAACGCGGCTCCCTGCGAACCGTTGTTATGCAAGAGGTTCTCCAGTTTCCAGGCCAGTTCGATTTCTGAGATTCCCGGTTTTAAAAAACCCAGAATCTCCTGAAAAGAAGCATCAGCAATAGCGGCAGCATTTCTTATATTTTCTATTTCATCAAGGGTTTTAATGCTTCTGAGTTATTCTACGACTCCTTCTGTCGGCACAAGCTTGGTGTCTGTCAACTCCTTTTCAAAACTGTTGATCAGTTTACAAGTTGCATGATCCGGCTCATACCCGATTTTTTTCAACTGATCTGTTCTGGCCAAATCTGCCATTACTTTTTCATGGGATTCTGTTTCCCGGTTGATTTCTATGACTTTGTAACCTTTGCATTCCTGTTCCTGGGAGCCTGGTCTTGTTGAGAAATCGTTCCTCCTCCTTCGATTTCTCAACAGGCCCGGTTAAACTCCTCATCAATTGTCCAGTGCAAGCGGTTTTTCGCAGAAAGCAGCAAGGGTTTCTGCCTTTTTTTTCAATCCTTCAGAATACCGGTTATTCAGTATCTCGATATCCAGGCGCTCCCCGTTCTTCAAATTAATATATAATTTACAGGTCTCTTTTTTAGCAAAGCTATTCTTTTTAAAACCATCCTCGCTTATGGGAGTATTTCCTATGCGTCCTCTGACAAATCTCTCAATCCCAATTGAATCCAGGGCATCCAGGGGAATGGTTTTGCGGCTGAATAAGAGCAGAAGACCGTGATGCTTCTGCACAATTTGTTTGCTCTTATCAAAGATCCAAGCTTCATAATAGCAACCCGATAAAACAGACAGAATGATAAAAACGATAGGGCCCGTATTGGAACCCGTCGAGCCTGAATCGAAAACCAGGGCAAAACCCAAATAAGCTGCAAGTCCTAAAAAGAAAATACGAAATCCCCTGTGTAATGAGAGTATTAACACATCACCCCCTTTTCTCCTGATAACAAAGGACAGAATGGACATAAGCAAATCTCCTGTTTTCGATTAGGAATTACTGACTTTTGATAATTTCCAACTTTTTATACAACCAGTCACGGGAATTGACAGTGCGGCCGTCCCTGTATTTAATCTGATAGGGTTTTCCAGAGAGTGATGATTCCGAAGCCAGTCTGTTGATGAACATCTCTGCTGTCCACTCTTCCTTGTTCGGGGCAAACCAGCTATCCATCGCTCTCTCCATCTTCATCTTCAGGTGAGTGACGGCTTCGGCTGGTGAATGCTCTGTTCCATTGCGTACAAATACCCCTTCGAGCTTGCCAATCTCTTGCAACAAATAATCAATCCTGGTTTTCTCCACCTTCCAGTTTCCCCAAACAGGAAAAGTGAAAAGAAGTATAATCAGCAATAAAACCGGTTTTTTCATACGTGTTTTATACCTTTTAGGTGAGATCCCTGCCCTCTTTTACATTTTTATCCATGTTCCGCAGACTGGAACTCAATCCCAGGAATAGCAGGGAAGCCAGGACTACCAGCGCTGATGCCAAAGCCACAGCAAAAGGAGCTCCAAATGCTTCCGCCACAGCTGCAACCGGTAGGGTTCCCAACAAGGGAAGAGAAAAGGACATCATCAGAAAACTGGTGATGCGTCCCCGTACCCGATCCGGAATCAAAAGCTGGATGGAGGTATTGTTCAATGTATTAAAAATACTCATAAAAACATTGGCAAGGAATGCCAGCAGCAATCCCAGTAGAAAATAAGGGCTGATGGAAAACAGAAAAAGTGCTGCACCAAAGGCTAAAACACTGATCATCATTCGTTTCAAATGGCCATAAGTATCTTTGATCATGGCAACCCACAGGGCTCCCACAAATCCTCCAATTCCAAATGCAGCGCCTAAAAAGCCAAAGCCTCGCGGGCCAACATCCCAGACTTTCTCGGCAAATACCACCAGAAGGTTCTGAAACGGCATCGCCAGAAACATGGGAACAAGACCGAACATCAGGAGGATAAGGATCAGTCGGTGCTCTTTGATATATGTAAACCCTTCAACAATACTATCTTTTGGTGAAAGTCGTTTCATATCCTGCGACGGTTTGGAGCTGTCAACCTTTGTCATGAACAGCAGGCCAATTCCAAAAAGAGACACACCCAGGGCATATGCGTGCTTAGCCCCAGCAAAATCGATCAGCAACCCGGCTGCAGCTGGGCCCAGCACCCTGGTAAGATTGACCATACCCATGTTGATCGCCATGGCACGTTCCAGGTTTGATTTACCAACAACGTTAACAACGATTGCATTTCGGGCTGGCATGATAAAGGGAAAAGCGCTGCCAATAATGGCAGCTGAACATAGAAGATGCCAGAACTCCAGGAGATCCAATTGTAGGAGAATTAAAATGAGCAGGTCGATTAAAAACACGGCCGCCTGCCCAATTATAATCAGGTTGCGTCGATCTTTTCTGTCAGCCATCATGCCGCCAAACGGGCTGAGAAAGAACATGGGGACCGCAATGGCAAACATTACGACACCAAGGGCAAGTTCGCTGTCCGTCAATTTAAAAGCAAGCCAGGCCCGCATCACATTTTGCGCCTGCATGGCGAAAAAGAATGCGAAGTTACTCGTTAGCAACCACTTAAACTGACTGTTTTTTAGCGGGGACAGGGGCGTGTTAGAATTGGCCAAAGGAGAAAGATTATTCTTCATTCATCCGCCTGATTATTTTAAAGAGAAGTGATCTTATGGTTTTAAAATAATACCGTACGGGTTCCTAAATCCTTCAAAATATATTTTTAAAAAGTTGTTCAACACCCCTGTTTAAATAAAAAATTCTATGGAGCTAAAACTGTCAATCCGACAGCCAAATCTGCTTTTTCACATCAACAGTGGATCATTTCCCTTTGAATACCGGTTTTCTTTTCTCCATAAAGGCAGCAATCGCTTCCAGGGCATCCTCTGAAATCATGGCAGCGGCATTTTTCTGTGCAACATACTGTAGCCCCGGATAAATACCATTATCCCTGGAATAAATCAAAACATCCTTTGCTCCTTGCACTGCCAACGGGGCCAGGCCTGCAATTTCCAAGGCCAGTTTTTCTGCTTCCTGAAAAAGAGCTTCCTTGTCTTCGCAAATCCGGGTTATAAATCCCATTTTCAGGGCTTCCTCAGCCGAAAAATCCCGCCCTGTCAGTGCCAGTTCTCTAAACCAGCCATGTCCTATGATATGTGGTAGGCGCTGAAGTGTTCCCACATCTGCAATCACAGCCAACCTGACTTCCCGGACACTGAAAACGGCATCTTTTGAAGCGATTCGAATATCACAGGCGCTCAACAGATCAACACCACCGCCGATGCAATGGCTGTGAACTGCAGCTATGACGGGCTTTGTGCACTTTTCAATACAACTGGCCGCCTCTTGACCTTTTAAAATTGTTTTTCGCAGATTTTCTCTTGAATCAGCTCCACCACCTGTAACAAGAGAAGCCAAACCTGCCAGATCAATCCCGGAAGAAAAGCATGAGCCTTCTCCCTTAATAACAACTACCCGGATTTCCGGATCATTATCAAAATCTTTGAAGTGATCTACAATGTCATTGAAAAAAGCAAGCCCCATGGCGTTGCGTCTTTCAGGGTTATTGAGGATCAACCAGGCAATATGGTCTTTTTTTTCAACAACAAATGGGTTTTTCTCAGTCATAACATGTCTCACAAGGTCGTTTTATTGATTTAAAATATGGTTTTTAATCAGTGTCAGGTTACTGAATCTTCAAATATCAAACAATGAGATGCAGATAGAGTATCAAACCTTCCGACCGGTTTTTAATTGTTACCATTTTGGTTGATAAAATATCTGCTGTGAACTAATATTACCCGGTTAATATTGTCAAGTTATTTCTGTTGCTTTCTATGATATATTGAAAAAGGTTACATTTATTAATTATTTTAAATTGTTGAATATAAGGATATATTATCACTAATATCGCCATTTAAGGATTAGAACAAACATGGTTAGTGTTATTAACTTACATATAAAAAGCAAAACACATTATGCTTTTTTTTAAATTCAATTAACAAATGGATGAGATCTCAAAAAAAAGAGAGACGAATGCTTTGACTCCTTTTGTCTAAGTTCTTATCATCTATGATAAACATTTACTGTAACCATTTTGATTGATCTCTTCCGCTTTACTGCGGGCATTCTCCTTAATCGCAGAAAGAACGTAACTTCAGAATGGGTAGGCTTCCATTCTGAATGATGTGTTATTTTAATTAAATTGACAATATGTCTGTACTCAACGATCTCCAAAGTCTGCCACCGGACTCGCGAAAATTTCTTGTTTTCACCGGCTTTAATCTTGTTTCCTGGCAGTGTATTGTGGGAACTGTGCTGGTATTATTCAGTCGCGCATTGGGAATGCCCTCTTCATGGGTTGGCACCCTGCTTTCCTTTTTACCTTTATCCATGCTGCTAGTCATTTTCAGCATTCCTGCTGTTGAAACTTATGGCCCAAGAAAGCTGTTGATCGTTACCTGGCTGATGCGAAACATAGTTGCATCATTCATTTTGACCATCCCTTTGGCGATTTATCTCTGGGATATTGAGATTTCCTGGTACATTCTTCTGTTTTCGATACTATGTTTTTCCTTGGTCAGAGCATTTGGTGTAGGGGCTTGGTTCCCTTGGCTTCATGAACTTGTACCAAAGAACAGGATGGGAGCTTTTTTTTCCGTGGAGACCATCCTGGCTCAGGTACTGACTGTTCTTGTAACCTTTGGACTTGCCGTCATTCTGACAATTAACAATGGACTGGAACGGTTTTACTGGATTTACGGAATTGGTATCACAGCCGGATTACTAAGCGTCTGGTTCGCAAGGTATATACCCGGTGGTATCAGCCATTCCTTGAATACCGACCCTTCCGAGAAGTTTCTGGTACTGCGGCATGCTTTGAGGGATAAAAAATATCTGCAGTTTATCATGTTGATTATCCTGAGCATATCGGCAATTGCCTGGATAAATGTCTCATCTATCCTTTATTTAAGGGATGTGCTTGGGTATTCGGATTCCAAAATCATGAATCTGGTGACGGTTGGCGCCATAGGAGTTGCTTTGGCCGTTCAATTCAGTTCAAAAATTCTCGAATCATTCAGGAGCAAGGTAATCCTGTCTTTTCTGATGGCCTTGCAGATGCTGATCAGTATTTGCTGGTGTTTGATATCTCCCGATATTAAGAGTACTCTTTTTTATACACTACCGCTGATTGTCTTTGGGGCGATTATCAATGCGGGTTTCATAATTGTGGCTTCACAGATGATGATGGGTATGGCACCGAACCAGGATCGGGTGGGATACACCTCTCTTTGGATTACCGGAACTTCAATATCCAACGGAATTCCCCCCATTCTCTCCGGATGGTTGATAAGGTTGTTTCAAATGCCGGGATACCGAACCTGTTTTTTGCTGGCAGCAGGTTCCGCAACTATTGTGGCCATCCTCTGGAGTAGATTCAGATGGGATGAGGAGGAAAAGATTTTAAATATTCATCATATCGTAAAACCCCATCAACCATTACGCACGTTACAGCGTATTACCTGGCTGGTGCGTAGCAGGAAAAAAAATAACTCCCACAAGCGGCATTGAATCGATCTGATATTGGTGTTTTTATTTGAACCATGGATCATCATTGGGGAAATTCCCTCCTTCGTCCGTATCCTCAAAAAACCTGCTTGCCTTTCTCTATCCAATCAGGATAAAAATTGAAAAAAAATGATATATACGATTTTTTTTGAAAACACTTGTTTACCATAACCAACCAGTTGCTTTAGAGTTCTCCATAAATAACCTGGTTTAGCTGTCCTTTCCAATGAGGAACGACTCTCATCCGTTTTTCATCAATAACTATTAAACAGGTATTGAGTGAAATATTTCAAGAAAAGATCATTCATTGCTTTTGCCATTCCTTTATGCGCAGTTTTAATCGCTTTGACCATTGGAGCTATTATGCTGGCTTCACTGGGAGCTAATCCTTTCAGCGGTTATGCAACCATGTTCAAGGCTGCCTTTGGCAGTTTGGACGGGATTTCCAATACTTCAGTCAAATCCATTCCATTGCTGCTGGTAGGAGTCGGAATCTGTATTGCTTTTCGCGCTAACGTCGTTAATATCGGAGGAGAAGGGCAGATGGTAATGGGAGCGCTATTCGCCACTTCCTTGGCCCTGGCTCTACCCGGACTGCCTTCCCTTATCTTGATCCCTCTGGTGCTGATGGCTGGTGCAATAGGAGGAGCAATCTGGGGTGGAATATCCGGAGCGTTAAAAGCCTACTTTAATGTCAGTGAAATATTGAGCACCATTATGCTGAATATTGTCGCTGTGCAATTTATGAACTTTTTACTACGGGGACCTTTAATTGACCCCGGTGAACTAGAACGGGGGACAAGAATTCCCCAGACAGCCCGTTTACCTGAAAGCACGGATCTTCCGATTCTATTGGAAGGGTTGCGCATGCACCTGGGATTTGTAGTCGCCCTGTTGGTAGCGATTGCGGCTTATTTTTTATTGTGGCGGACTTCGATTGGTTTCCGTTTAAGATCGGTGGGACATAGTCGTGAGGCAGCCCGTTATGCCGGGATATCAGTACAAAAAAATATTGTAGGTGCCCTGGCTTTGAGTGGTGCCATGGCTGGCATTGCGGGAGCTATTCTGGTTTTCGGCAGTGAATCCCATCGCATGGTTACCGATGGTTCCAGTACAGGATTTACCGGGAGTGCCGGATTCAACGGTATCGTGGTGGCGCTGCTGGCAGGATTGCACCCTTTGTGGTCAATCCCATCGGCCATGTTGTTTGGAGGAATGCTGGTAGGAGCAAACGCACTGCAGAGAGCTGCACAGGTACCATCCGCCTTAATTATTGCACTGAATGGTTTAATTGTTGTTTTTGTGGTCAGCTCCGAGTATTTTAGAAAACGATCCTTACAGGCAGGCAGGGTGGATGCTTTGGAAACCGAAAATGTGTCGGAAGCCAGGGGAGGAGGATCATGATTGATTCCTTTACGTTAATGATTATTGTGGCAACCATCGCTTCCGGTATTCGTCTGGCCACTCCCTTTTTACTGGCATCATTGGGAGAAGCGTTAGGTCAGCGTAGCGGAGTTTTAAACCTGGGCGTTGACGGTGTAATGCTAATCGGGGCTTTTGGAGCGTATTACGCGGTTTTAACGACCAATAATCTTTTCTATGGACTGGTTGTCGGCATCGGACTTGGACTACTCATCGGAGTCTTCTATTCTTTTATCACGATAAATCTTCGGGCTGAACAAGGAGTTAGCGGTATTGGCATCTATCTTTTTGGCCTGGGAATGAGCGACCTGCTGTTTCAAAAACTGGTAGGAACTCCCAGACCCATCTTGCCTTTTATGCCTCTGGATATTCCTTTTCTTTCCCAATTACCGATTTTGGGCGAGATGCTTTTTCAGCACAGTCTCATCGTTTACCTCGCTTTCGGTCTTGTTCCCATTATGTCATATGTGCTGAAGCATACAACTTATGGCTTAAATGTACGAGCCATCGGCGAAAACCCGGAGGCAGCAGACAGCCTTGGAGTCAGTGTATTGGCTGTCAGGTATTCTACTCTTATTATCGGTAACGGACTGGCCGGACTTGCAGGAGCTGCCTTGGCAATAGAAATGGGCATTTTTCAGCAGAACCTGACCAATGCTATGGGTTTTATAGCTATTGCACTTGTTTACTTCGGTGCATGGAGCCCAAAAGGTGTAATGATCGGTTCTCTGGTGTTCGGTCTGGTTCAGGCCATTGTGCTTCAATTCAAGACATTTGGTATCATACCACGCAGTGCATCGGATCTGGCTGCCATGGCACCGGCAATTATCACCATTTTGGCTCTCGTCATTGTGGCAAAACGTTTTCGACAGCCAGCCGCACTGACAAAACCATATGTTCGAGGGGGTTGAAATATTCACCGGCATTCAAATCCCGTGAGCATTTTTGCCACCATTTTAATTCACATCAAAAAGGAGAAAAAAATGAGAAAGCTCAAACTTGTCATGTTAACCCTTATATCCTTTGTTTTTCTATATTCATCATTGATGGCGGCCGATAAGACCCTGCGTGTTGCAATTGTGGCCCCCAGTGCAAGCAATGATCTGGCTTTCACTCAAAGTATCGTTGATGGAATTAAGGCAATTCAAAAGAATAGAAATATAGAACTGGCCATCACAGACGGAACGTTTATCGTGGAAGACGCAGCAGCTGCTATTCGTGACTACGCCAAGCAGGGATATGATCTGGTTTTGGCACACGGATCTCAATATGGTGGTTCACTGAAAGAGATTGCACCTGATTTCCCCAATACTGCCTTTGCCTGGGGAACGTCAGCTGATACTTTTGGACTGTCGAATGTTTCTTCCTACGAAGCCGCCTCAGATGAAGGTGGATACGTCATGGGCGTTATGGCTGCTGCTATGAGTCGCAGGGGCTCTGTTGGTGTTATTGGTCCTATTGAAGTAGGCGATGCTAAACTGTATGTGGATGGATTCATTGCCGGAGCAAAAGCAAGACGATCAAGTATCAGGGCTAATGTTAACTATATCGGTTCTTTCAGTGATGTAGCATTGGCAGCGGAAGCAGCCCGGGCTCATATGGCTGCCGGAGCAGATGTATTAACCGGAACCGCCCAAATGGTTGTTGGAGCTATTGGTGCTGCCAGGGCAAAAAGAGCTGCCTGGTTCGGAACTCAGGCGAACCAGACTGAATTGGCACCCGAAATCGTGGTTGCTTCACAGGTTTATAAATGGGAAGTGATTCTCAGCCAAATCATAGCGGATCTGGACAATGGCATTAAAGGCGGCAAAATGTACGAAATCAATCTAAAAAATGGCGGCTTGGTTATTGAGTTTAACGACGCTTACAATCTGCCGGATGGCGTAAAACAAGCAGGGCTGCAGGCAATTGCCGAAATCAAAAACGGTTCAATTACAAAAACTCACTAAGATTGTTTGGTTGTCACTGTGCAGCCTGTGATACAATAGGAAATATCCTATTATCCCATATTCGTTTGACTGGGCGTTTACCAGGTTTATGTCGCTAGGTGCAGGGAATATGGTAGGTCGGGGTTACCTCCCGCGCTTACTTAGCAAAAGATCATTAGTAGTTTTAAATTAGCAATTGATTATTGACCATTTGAAAAAGAATCATCAGCATAATTTGCAGATTTAAATAAAGAAACAATTAATAATCAATTGATAATAGCTAATTGCTAATTGCCAATGAAACTTATTTTTATTTGCTCTTAAGTAAGCGCTTATGGGGTTACATCCCCACCGGAACCATCTCAAAGGCGGTCATGCAAGGCCGCCCTATCGTTTTGATTAGGGAAATTGAAGAACAGATGTAACCAATTGGGTAAGGAATAACATGACTCAACTACCGGGTGCTGGACACATGCTAGAAATGAAAGGGATTACCAAACGGTTTCCTGGTGTTATCGCCAACGAGAATGTTCATTTTGATGTAGTTGCCGGAGAGATTCACACGCTTCTGGGCGAAAACGGTGCCGGAAAGAGTACGTTGATGAAGATATTGTATGGTTTGTACCAGCCTGACGAAGGTGAGATCCTTCTGGGGGGAAGACCGGTTAACATCACCTCACCTGCCAATGCGATCATCCACGGTATCGGTATGATCCATCAACATTTTATGCTGGTTCCTACCTTAACCGTGGCTGAAAATGTAGCACTGGGATTAAAATCAACACGCGGTTTTCTGACCGATCTGAAAATCGTTTCCAAAAGAATTATAGAACTCTCTGAAACATTCGGCTTACAAGTCAATCCTTTTGAATATGTCTGGCAACTGTCAGTAGGTGAACGACAACGGGTGGAAATCATCAAGGCATTGTATCGGGATGCGTCAATTTTGGTTCTGGACGAACCAACCGCTGTTCTCACGCCCAATGAAGTAGATGATGTTTTTGTTATTTTCCGTAAACTGGCAAATGATGGTCGTGGATTAATTTTTATCTCCCATAAATTGCAGGAAGTACTGGACCTTAGCGATCGAATTACCGTTATGCGTCACGGCCGGGTAACAGGCGAAACGACACCCGCTGAAACCAGCCGGAATAATCTGGCCTTGATGATGGTAGGCAGAGAAGTTAAGCTGGCTCCGGATAAACAACCGGTAAAAACCGGCCGGGTAATGCTGAAAATAGAAGACCTTTATATCCCGGGAGACAGGGGTAGAGACGCTGTTCAGGGAATTAACCTGGAAGTAAGATGCGGAGAAGTGATGGGCATTGCGGGAATTTCAGGCAATGGTCAACGGGAACTGGCAGAAGCCATTGCAGGTTTGCGGACACCAACCTCCGGGAAGATAATTATCGATGAACAGAATACCACAGGCTGCAGACCGGGTCAGGTTAGAAAAGCAGGGCTTTCTTACGTGCCTGAAGAGCGAATGCGGGATGGAGCCATTGGAGAATTCAGAATCAAAGAGAATCTGATATTGCTGAATCACAATTCCAGGAATTTCTGCCACAAGGGATTTCTCAGATTTAAGCAGATTCAACAACATTGTGAAAAACTGGTAAAGGAGTACGCCGTCAAAACCCCTGACATCGAGACAACGACAAAAAGTCTTTCCGGAGGAAACATCCAGAAGTTGATACTGGCTCGGGAATTGTCCAGCAATCCCAAAGTGCTTGTTGCCTCACAACCAACCCGTGGCGTTGACATCGGCGCAGCAGAATACATTCACGAAAGAATTTCTCAACAACGACAAAGCGGAACAGCCTCCCTGGTCATTTCCGAAGACCTGGACGAAGTGATGGCGCTCTCGGACCGAATAGCCGTTATGTTCGACGGTAAAATAATGGGGATCATCAACCGTGAAAATGCCACTCGAGAATCGATCGGCTTGATGATGACCGGGGAGAAGCAAGATTCTGCAGCTTGATTTTTCGTTGGACTCTGAAACTCCAGTTAAAATCCCGTCCACTGATAGGTTTTAGAAAGGGAGTTAATTGCCTCTCTTTCTTGAGAATCCAGGTCTTTGATATCTGCACGGGCGTTGAAAATGTTAGCGAATGAATTCATAAGTTTAAGCGAGAATTCTTCAGCCGCCGGCGTATATCCGAGTTCTGATTTCAGGGAGGTTATCCGGCTTTCCAGCTGATTTGATTCTGAAGGAATATTCCAGATTGACTTCCAAAGATGCCAGTCAATATCAAGTAAGATTGATCCATGCTGTAAAAACCGTTTTCGCCTTCGATATTGTGCACTCCCCACTGCTTTTTTCTTATTAATTGTTATCTCGTAGGCGGAAACCTCTTTAAAACAGATGGAGGTATCAGGGGTTGATTTTTTTGCAGGCTTCATCTCCGGCTGCAGCCCATACGTCTTAAAACAATCAGCCAACGCTTGACTAATAAATCGGTACGTCTCCATAATAGAGGAAGGAAAACACTCAGTATCACAAGCAAATGAATAGGTGAGTTCCTGATGATGGAGCACTGTTTTGCCTCCGGATTTTCGCCTGACTTTATCAATTTTCATCCTGTCGCAGAATGCCGAATTCAGTTCCACGGGGCTGCAGTTTGATCTGCCAAACGATAATGTCGGTCTTTTCCAACCATACAGTCTCAATACGGGATATGACTGAGTAAGAAGATACTCGTCTGCAGCCATATTAAAATCCGCTGAATAACAGCCGTATGGAATCACACGAATTGTGGAAAGCTCTGGAAGAGAATTCATGATAACCTGTAAAAATTAGTATTTCCCCTTATCTAAACGGTATTTGGTATATAGATGAACAAACAAGATAATTCTTCGTTACCTGAAGATGTCTCTCAAAAGAATAAAAAACATCGCAGAACGGACATAAAAACAGATCGTTTTATTCCCAAACCGGACTGGCTCAGGGTGAAATTACCTTCCGGAGACAATTTCAGGAAGATTAAGAGTTTTCATGATCAGCTTGGGATCAAGTCTGTCTGCAAGGAAGCTAACTGCCCAAATCGTGGTGAATGCTGGAATACGGGAACAGCATCATTTATGTTAATGGGCGATACGTGCACCAGGGGCTGTCGATTTTGCGCTGTAAAAACTTCTAAAAATCCACCTGCCCTCGATCCTTCCGAACCCAAAAAACTTGCCGAAACACTTTCAAATCTGAATCTAAACTATGTAGTGCTCACCACAGTTGATCGTGATGATCTGCCTGATCAAGGGGCGAATCATATTACTCGCTGTATAAAAGAGATCAAAACGAGATTACCTGATTTGATTATTGAAGCACTCATACCGGATTTTAGAGGAATTCCGGAATTATTGGATATCGTATCCCATTCCGGAGCTGAAGTCATCTCACATAATATTGAATGTACCCGCACCATGACGCAAAAGGTTCGAGATCCAAGGGCCGGTTATGACCAATCATTGCAGGTTTTACATTATATCAAATCTACTTACCCTGAATTGTATACCAAATCGTCACTTATGTTAGGATTTGGTGAACGTGAAGATGAGATCCTTCAAACAATGCAAGATCTTAGGGATGTTAATACCGATTTTCTCACCCTGGGCCAGTATCTGCAACCCAGTCGTCACAAACTACCAGTAGAGAAATACTACCATCCTGATGTTTTTAAGCAATTGGGGGAAAAAGGGCGGGAACTGGGGTTTGAATATGTTGCCAGCGGTCCGCTGGTCAGAAGCTCTTACAAAGCCGCAGAACATTATCTTGCCAACAAGCTCAGCTAGCGTTTTTATAGTCTGTAATGGTTCAAGTAATTCCGCCATCAACGGACCAGGCTGCCCCGGTTGTAAAGGGTGAGGCGTTGGATGCTAAAAAACAAATGACAGAAGCGACTTCTTCCGGGTATCCAATTCGACCCACCGGATATAGCTTTGATATCTCTTGCAGGTATTTTTCCGGGTTGTCACTTTGTGCCATTTCCCTGTCCAGCATTGGGGTCTTTATATCTCCCGGACAGACGCAGTTAACACGAATATTTTCACTGGCAAGATCCACTGCCAAGGCTTTGGTAAAAATGGTAACCGCTCCTTTAGATGCACAGTAAACGGTTTCCAGGGGATTTCCCTTGAGCCCGGAATCGGAAGAAACATTGACAATTGTTCCCTTACTTTTACGCAGTACCGGAATCGCGTATTTGCAGACAAAAAATGTCCCTTTAAGATTAGTATCAATGATGCGATCAAACTCCGCCTCTTCAACATTTTCGATGGGATTGGTTTTGTAAATACCGGCGGAATTTATAACCACGTCCAGTTTTCCAAATAGCTCTACCACCTTGTTAACTGATGATCGGCAGTCTTCAACCTTTGACAGATCCGCCTGAAAAAACTCCAGGTACTCTTTATCTCGACCTAGAGTATCTAACGCCGCTTTTCCTTTTTCAGCATTTTTCCCAACAATCAGTACTTTGGCGCCTCCTTCCAGCATCAATTGTGCAACCGCTAATCCAATGCCTGAAGAACCTCCCGTAATCAGAACGACTTGATCCGTAAACTTAAGTTCCATTTTTTACCGCTGTTTTCAGTTAAAACCTGTATTGAATTCCTGCGATTAGAGGGCAGGAGTGAAAGCAAATCAGTGGTTAAGTCATATCTCAATCCAACTATGTGATTGGCGTTACAAATAATACTTTTCAATTTAAAAAATAAACGGATAAAAAATATGCACAAATAATTGTGATTTATGCTTTAGCATCAAGAACCGGTTTTGTTTTTCATGGATTATCTGCGGAATGTGATGAATATTATTTCCTATATATCTTTGTATTATCAAATAAAGGTGTGAAAGACTCTATTTTATTAACGATTATTTCTCGGATGATTCATATACAAATTACCGGTTTTGATAAGCGAATTTTTTTACTTAAAAGTCGGATTGTACCGGTCTTTGCAGGTGTCCCCGTTGACATCACAACGCCTGCTCATTATACTTCAACCTGTTTCATCATCTTAAAATTGGCTATTACTCTTATGGCGGTATAAATGGGCGCGACTATCCAATCCCTGGAAAGGGGATTAGTGATTCTTGATATTTTGGCTAAAGCCGGGAAACCCTTATCATTAAATGAGATTTCCGTGCATTTTTCGATTGATCGCTCTTCTGTTTTCAGACTGGTATCAACACTGTTGAAATGCGGTTACGTCATACAGCATTCCGTCACCAAACAATACTCACTCGGTTACAAGGTTCTGGAACTCTCGGGAGCCTTAACCAGCCAGTCCCATATTGATGATCTGATCAAACCGCTCATGCGCCGTATCCTTGAAGCAACTCATCAGAATACCCATCTGGCTGCACTGGATGGAGATCAGGTTGTGTTTCTTGCTGTCGAACAGCCCAAAGACCATTTGGCTCTAAATATTACCGTGGGCTCAAGAGAACCGTCCGTGGTGACCGCCTTGGGAAAATCTTTGCTGGCATTTCAGGATGAGGAAAATCTTGATCGCATCCTGGAACAATATGAATTTATTAAATATACGGAGAGATCAATCCGGTCTGTCAGCCAACTGAAGAAAAACCTGCAGCAAGTTAAAAAAGAGCTGGTGGCTGTTGATGATGAAGAGTACAGAACCGGGATCGTCTGCATCGCTGCTCCCGTTTTTGATCACAATAAAAAAGTGCGGTATTCCATTGGCATCACAGGACTCAGAGATATTGTCAAACCCTACCAGAAAGAATATCAAGAAATAGTAAAACAAGCCGGCATTGAAGCATCCCGGTTGTTCTGATTTCGGGGTCACCTTAAGAAGTTACAGACCAAAATCTGCCAGCAGATCCTCCACATTCCCCTGTTTGGAACTTGAAGGGGGACGTTCCTTTACTGACTTTTCGTCCTCTCCCACACATGTCCGGTGTAATGCAATGATTTCACTGACTACCGAGTCACTCTTATCCTGTTTATTCGGCTGCGACAACTGAGTGTTCTGACGGGGTGCACTAATATTGATTAGATATCTCACACAACCGCTGATTATCTGGTTTAATTCAAATTCTTTTTCAATACATCTTTGACAGATCAGGAACATCAGGTGAGCCATGCTGAATTCACTTTTCACCCACTCCCCTTTTCTTAAAAACCTCTCCAGGGAGAAGGGATCGGGATGAGATTCGGTCAATAATCCCTCAAGGAATTCCTCTTTTGAAAGGTTTTTTGACAGAATGTCAGCCCCGGTTATGGCCGCATAGAGACCTTCCAGATATTCGGACAGCGGAATTATTGCCGGTAAGTCATGGGGTTGCAGTTCCAACGAGCCTGTATATTCTTCAAGTTCAAGCGCTTTTATTGATAGTTTTTGAATAATTTCCATCAACAGACTGCTCATACTGTCAAGCTGCCCCATTGTATCCAATTTTACGAGTTCAAGATAGACATGCTGAGTATTAACCGGGTGATTGGACAGCAGCACCATTAATCTGTCGTTCTCCGATATGTAAAATTCCAGGGTCGATTTCAGAATCTCTTGTACGTTCAGGTTTGAGGAGAGCTGGTTTTGTGAGAACTCATTGAACAACGTATTTAAAAGAACATTTTGCTTCCAGCTTATCTGATATTCCTGAGACTGATGAAGGATAACGATTTTCTGCAGCAGTTTGTACTGATCCTTGATCAGTCTATTCAGTCTGTTGTTCAATACATCAGCAAAAATTATGTACATATCCGTGTTCTGCTTATAAACCTTGTCTTCAAGGCGATTTTCCGGGTTTTCCAGTCCATCCAGCAGATCCGGCAAAGGCGAAATATCAATCCCCAGCAGCAATACTTCGCCTCTTGCCTCAACCGAAACATTATTGGGTTCTCCCAGTATACACTGTTCTCCAAACATTCTAAAGGGTGTATAGATGACATCCACATATTCCTCAACACCAGATGCGTTTGTCAGGAATACCTCCAGTCTTCCCTGAATCAGAATATAAACATGTTGACCAAAGGTACCCTCTTGCACCGGACGTTCGCCATCTGACAATACGATAAACTTGGAGTACTGGAATATCTGGTTGAGATGCTCTTCACCCAGCCCGGAAAAATGTTTGATTTTTTTTAGGACGTGTATGAACGGCTGCTTGAGCTCAGGAGCAGTGTTGATTAAGTAGTTTGTTTGAATATCACTCATTCTGAATCCCTTTAAATTTACGCAATGTTTAGTTCACAGATTTTAAAGATAACTTTATCAACTATTGTGGAAATATCAACGATTGTCTTTAAAATCACTGCCAATTTATTCTTTGGATGATCAGGTAATAAGTCGTCATCGGCTTCCCTTTAGCTGCTTAATCCCAATACTACTGAATACGCTTCCCAGCTCAGATGTTTGAGTAGCAGGAGCGTAATTATTGATAGATCTCCTTCGCCTTCCTACCAAAGGGAATTCTCAATTTTCTCATTTTTTGTCTCAAAGTTCCGGAGTTCATTCCGAGAATCTCAGCTGCGCCGGATCGGCCTTCTATTTTTCCGTTTGTATGCTGCATCACCTGCTTGATGTGTTCACGATCGATGCTTTCAAGAGTCAAAAACGATCTGCCTCGTTCACTCACTAGATCCTGTTCACGATTTCCGTCCATAACAGTGAGGTCATCAAAAACGAATGGCTGGTTTTTGCTGATGATGAGGGTTCTTTCTATCGCATTTTCCAATTCCCGGACATTTCCCGGCCAATCATGTCTAATGAGTTGTTCCAAAGCTTCAGGAGCCAGTGTAGAAAAACCGGGAAGTGCCAATTCCCGTGATTTCTTTTTGATAAAATGCTGCACCAGTAATGGAATATCCATTTTTCTTTCCCTCAAAGGTGGAATGGTGATGGGAAAAATCTTCAACCGGAAGTAAAGATCCTCCCTGAATGTTCCCTGTTTTACCATCTGCATCAGGTTACGATGGGTTGCTGCGATGATACGGCAGTCAATCGAAACGGATTCTTCACCTCCAACCCGCTCAATCTGTTTGTCCTGCAAAACTCTGAGTAATCGGACCTGCGCATCCAAAGGCAACTCTCCGATTTCGTCCAGAAAAATTGTCCCTCCATTCGCCCGTTCGAACCGCCCACGCTTTTGAGCAACGGCACCGGTAAAAGCGCCTTTTTCGTGCCCAAACAATTCACTATCCACTAAATTACTCGATAATGCGCCGCAATTTACCTTGATCAGGGGCCCTTCCCTTCTGGAGGAAGAGTAGTGAATCGCATTTGCGATGACTTCCTTACCGACTCCTGTTTCGCCCAACAATAGCACAGGGCTGTTCATAGGTGCTACCTGATGAACGGATTTCATCACTTTCTTCAAACCGTTATTGGCGCCTATAACTTCCTGTTCGGTCAGCTTGGACAGTTCATTCTGCAGATAGCGTTTATCATCTGCCAGAATATTCTTCAACTGATTTACTTTTCGATAGCGAATACTATTTGTCAAGGCAATGCCAAGTGGTTCATTTAATAAAGCCAATAGATCGGAATGGGTTTGAGTATATTCTATTTTTTGCTCATTGATGATAATAAGGGCTCCCATGCGTTTACCCGATAGAACCATCTCGATGATGATACTAGGTCCCTCTGGCCAGTTGAATCCCTGTGGTAATCCCCTATTTCGAAATTCAGCCTTGCTGTCATTGGCAATCGTTATCCGAGGTTTCCTGAAGTCAACCTCAAGTAGCTTCTCCTCCTTGTCTGTTGCCGGTATTTTTATCGGGAGGGTATCGCTTCCTGAAAGATGTGCGACAGCCAAACTCTCATAGGCTTTTTCATCAGGAAGATAGATCACAAATCCCATAAAATCAGCTGGAATATAATCGCGTATATACAGGAGACAGTCCTTTAAAGCCTTGTCTATCTCCAGATTACCGCATATCCGCATGGTTGCTTCCCTGAAAAACCGATTTTCGTCAATTTTCATATTAATCTTGATTAAGGGTTACATCGATTTAATAAACTGACATATAGTATAGTTTTAACATTGGACTGATAAATAACACAGTTTTACTGACTTATTTATCAGTTTTCTTATAATAGTTAAATCTCTTTTCCGACACTCCTACCAATACAAACAATAAATATCTGAATATATTATGTATTTATTTAAACATTTAGCAATGGTATCAATATTGCTATTGTAGATGAACAATTAAAAACCACTACAGATTTGATTTCCAGTCTTACAAACCCTTCAAAAGAGAACAAAATGATTAAAACAAGAATCACAGAAATTTTAGGCGTAAAATATCCGATTCAATGTGGGACCATGATGCATATTAGCAACGCTGAGTTTGTGGCTGCTTGTGCAAACGCTGGAGTCTTTGCCTGTCTGGCATCAGCCATGTATCCCGACGAGGCGTCACTGATAAATGAACTTAACCGCCTTCGTTCTTTGACAGATAGCCCTTTTGGGGTGAACGTCTCTCTTTTTCCAGGGCATGATGCAAGGAGTGTTGATGTAACCCTGGATATTCTGGCCAGAGAGGGTGTTACGATAATCGAGACTGCGGGTCGAAGCCCAGAATCCCACCTGGATAAAATCCGGCAGAAAGGTGCTATCCATCTCCATAAATGCGCCAGATTAAAAGATGCCGTAAAAATGGATAGACTGGGTGTCGATATCATCTCAGTCGTAGGGACTGAATGTGGTGGTCATCCTGGCATGGAGGATATCGGATCCATTGTTCTTATTCCCGAAGTCGCTGAAAAAATCAAGGCACCACTTTTTGCAGGTGGCGGATTTTGTGACGGAAAAGGACTGATTGCAGCCCTTTCCATGGGAGCAGAAGGTGTATTGATGGGTAGCCGGTTCCTATGCACTGAAGAGTCGAGAATACATAATGACATCAAGCAAAGCATGCTTAAGGCAGAGCTTTCTGATACTGTTACCATTCAACGTTCGATTGGCAGTCCGGTCAGAGTATTGAATAATAAATGGGCCAGGGATATTTTGAAGATGGAAGAGGAGGGCGCCACTTTTGAGGAACTGTTACCCAAAATTTCCGGACAGTTGACCGGTGAAGCCTGGATCAAAGGCGGTGATGGAGCTATCTTTGCCTGTGGCCAAGTTGTTGGCAGAACCAATGAAATTCTGTCCATCGGAGAGCTTGTGGCCGGTATTATATCGGATGCGGAAAAGACCATGAAACGGCTGGAAAACCTGTCAAATTAAGGATTAGCCGACTGCCTCGAAACAAAATACCGGATGGTCGGCTTCAAGTTGATGCACCTTTTTCACAATAAAGGGTAAACTATAAAAATTTTGAGCAATATATCTGCAGGGCCTGGAATTCCCTCAGGCTCCCCCCTCCCAAAACTTCACCGTAAGCTTTTTATTCTGACTTTTCAAGCAATTGCATATTCGGCAAGAAAAGGAAATGATATAGCAAGATATGGAAAGTCACCGCATCTCCGTCCGATTATATTGGATAAAAATTGAGAAATTTATACAGCTTTTTCAATCCACATCTTAACAATTTTTACCATTCTATAACCGAGGAGAAAGACCATGGCGACTTATTCATTAAGACCGGTTGGCTATTTAGAGCAACTCGACAATGGTCAAGAGTTGTTTATCAATGACGACTATAAACCGGCATTACTTCATGTTAATAAATTCAGCCATATCATCATCCTATGGCTGAATAGGGATAGAGAAAATTTCTATCGTAAAATCAAGACGTTAAGCGAGCAGTACTATAACTGTTTTCAGAATTTGGGTTCTCAGAGCCCTGTTGAAGTCAGCGTTGCACGGGTGAAATCCATTGATGAAGCAAATGGATCGATTCGGATTGATGACATCATCATCCCAAATGACGCCACAATTCTGGATCTTAAACCGTATTTTCCCATCGAGGATCGTGTTCAGAATTTTGTTATTCCTGATGATTTATCAAATACCCCCAACTTTTTTCAGAGCATTAAGTCCAAGAAGCTCTTGCAAGCATTGCGGGATCGACAACTGGGCAATGCCAATCAAATCTTGGATAGTCTGGAAATTGATCAAAGTGGAAGCTTCATCAAAAAACAGGGGCACTGTCAGATCAAGCTGTTCGATGCGTCCAGCGAGTTTTTGGAGTCTTTGGGGCTGTTTTCTCATATTCAAATCTTGTGGTGGTTTAATCGTTTTGAGAAGGAATCATACCGCAAAACAACCCAATGCAATCCACCTTATGAGAAAGCTCCCAGAACTGGAGTGTTTGCGACCAGGTCTCCCGTACGCCCTAATCCGATTGCTCTGACGACAGCCAGAATTCTGAAAATCGACAGGAGCAAAAAGATCCTGAGCATATCCTCTATCGATGCTTTCGACAAAACACCCATTATTGATGTTAAGCCCTATATCCCCTTTTTGAACAGGGTGAAGACATTCAGTGTTCCAAACTGGCTGGATCACTGGAGTGAATGGTTTGAGGAGGAGGAAGAGATACAAGGCAACAACATTGCCCTTACAACAACATCTGATTTTGAAAGATTGGGGGGGCTTTTAAGCCCTAGAGAGCCCGCTTTAATCGAAGAACAGGTTTCCACCCAGGATGTTCAAGCGGACGAAGCAAGCAGTGACTTCATTGTTATCAAAGGGGCTCGGGAGAATAATCTGCAAGGTATTTCTCTCAAAATCCCAAAAAACAAATTAACAGTGATAACCGGTTTAAGCGGCAGCGGCAAGTCGTCCCTTGCTTTTGATACGCTTTATGCTGAAAGCCAGAGAAGATTTATGGATAGTATTTCTGCTTCAGGGAGACAGATTTTCAAGCAATTTGAACGACCCGCCGTCGATCAAGTGTTGAATCTGCCGCCCGCCATAGCAGTTGAACAAAAATCGGTTGGTCGCAACAGCCGTTCTTCCGTAGGTACCGCTTCGGATATCAGCGATTATATGCGTCTTCTTTTTGCCAAAGTGGGTGTTGTTCATTGTCCGAAATGCGGCAGGGCGGTTGAGAAGAAATCGGTTCACCAGATTCTCCAACTCTTGACGAATCTTCCCCCCGGAATGAGTTTTGGCATCACCTTAATGGACAGCAATCAGGTCGATCATCTGTACACCGTTCCGGAAGAAATCGGGAACAGCGATTATAAAGAACAGGTCAGAACAAAGGTTGAACAGATCCTGGAAGCGGAAAAGGGGGCATTAAAAGTCATAACCAGCGAAGGGGATGACTATATTCTTCATACCAGGAATCATTGTTACTATTGCGGCGTCTCATTCTTTGATTTGACCCCTTCATTCTTCAGCAACAACAACCCGGAGAGTATGTGTCCGAACTGTGATGGTTTGGGAACTAAAATGAGTGTATCCCCCGAACGAATTGTGTCTAAACCTGAAAAGTCGCTATTGGATAGTGCTTCGGAATGGTGGGGGGACTTAAGGAAGTTCTTGAAAAACCCGACCGGTAATTGGATGAAGGGAGAAGTGATTGCATTGGCGCAGTCGGTGGGGATTGACCTGGAAACGCCCTGGAAGGATTTACCTTCTGAATTTCAGAAAAAGGCCCTTTTTGGTACGGACGGTGAGATCGTCAATCTAACCTTCCGGGGGACACGAGGACGCGATGGCAATATCAATCGACCGGTGGAAGGGGCGGTTAATCATATCAAACGATTGTTCAGTAATTCTCATGAGAAAAACAGCAGTGAATTTTACCTGCAGTTTATTCAAAAAGAGGAATGCCCGGCTTGTCATGGAGAACAGCTCAATCCGGTTGCACGTTTTGTGACGGTTGCCCAAAAAAGATTTCCCGAAGTCAGCGCGATGTCAATCGATTCTCTGCAAAAGTGGATGGATGAAATTCCCGAGAAAATGTCAAACAGTGAATATCAATTGTCCAAAGAGATCATTCAAACCATTGGTAAAAAGGCCAAGGCACTTATCGACGTGGGGTTACATTATCTGTCTCTGAATCGTCAAATGCCGACTCTTTCCGGGGGTGAAGCACAACGGCTGCGGTTGGCAACGCAGTTGGGGTGCGGACTGACGAACTTGCTGTACATCCTAGATGAGCCATCGGTGGGGTTGCATCATAGTGATCATGACAGACTGATAGAGACTATGAAGCAACTGCGGGACATGGGAAATACCCTGGTGGTGGTTGAACACAATACCAGCACCATGCTTCAGGCTGACCACTTGATCGATATTGGCCCAGGAGCCGGGATTAAAGGAGGACATATCGTTGCCCAGGGGAAACCAAGTGAGGTTATGGCGGTTGAGAACTCAATGACCGGGAAATATCTGAATGAGGATCTCTTTGTTGGAAAATCCCTGCCCAAAAAACAGAGAAAACCTCAGGGTTATTTAAAACTGACGGGTGCCTGTAAAAACAATCTTAAAAACGTAACTGTCAAAATTCCGTTGGCGATGTTTGTCTGCATCACGGGGAAAAGTGGTTCCGGTAAAAGCAGTCTGATAACAGACACCTTATCACCCCTTTTGGCCCACTATTATAATCATGGAAATCTTTTAAAAGGAGACTATGAAAAAATCGAGGGGGTTGAAAAGCTCAACGGTGTCATCTCAATCACCCAGGAAGCGATAGGTAGGACCCCAAGGTCCAATCCTGCCACCTATACCGGTTTGTTTGATGAAATCAGGAATATCTTTGCTTCAACGGATCAAGCGCAACAACAGGGATATACTTCAAGCAGGTTCAGTTTTAATAGCAAAGAAGGGCGCTGTGAAGCTTGTGAAGGCGAAGGCAGGAAAAGGGTGGAAATGAATTTCATGCCTGATGTTTGGATCACCTGTTCCGAGTGTCATGGTAAACGTTTTAACAATGATACCCTGCAGATTACCTACAAGGATAAAACGATAGCCGATGTTCTGGAAATGGATATCAATGAAGCTACCGCATTTTTTACAAACAACAAAAAAGCTGCACAAATACTGATGACGCTTCAAGATGTCGGGCTGGGCTATATCAAATTAGGTCAGAGTGCATTAACGCTTTCCGGGGGAGAAGCCCAAAGAGTTAAACTGGCAAAGCAACTAAGCAAGTCAAGCAGCGGCAAGACTCTTTACATTCTGGATGAGCCGACAACCGGACTTCATTTCAATGACATCGAGCATTTGCTGAATCTTTTGCATCGTATTACCGAAGCTGGAAATACGGTGATCGTGGTAGAGCATAATGTCGATTTAATAAGAAATGCTGATTGGATTATCGATCTCGGTCCGGAAGGAGGTGAAAAGGGTGGTTATCTTATCGCAGCGGGAACTTCCAAAGAGGTTCTTTCCCGTCAAGAAAACCAAACCGGAGCTTGGCTGAAGAATTAGAATTATAAACGTCATCCCGCTTTTAAATGCGGGATGACGGATATTAGACGACTTTCGGTATGTTAGTTCTCAAATTACCTGAACATAAACCACCCCTGTTTTCTCACATTATTTGAAAGAGAAGTTCCATTTTCTCAGATTATTTGGAGGTTTGGACTTTGCATTTTCCCGGTTTATTTGGCAGTAAGTTTACTGTCATTTAATTCGGTTAACCCCACTCCTCATTTTGCAGTGGAGCTTGTATCTATCGACGGTGAACCGGTAAGGTGTCTCAACAACGTAATGCTTCAATCGCATTGCGCTATTGACGACAGACTTGATTGTTATCTCTTGTTTAACGAATATCGAAAAAGGTCTTAAATACAATTCAAGGGCTTTGGATTGGCTTCAATATCATTATGAGAGAGGTACCGAAATAGCTAGTGTTTGTACGGGTTCTTTTCTGCTGGCTGAAACAGGGCTACTAAATGATAAAACAGCAACGATCCATTGGGGGTTCGCAAACCTGTTTCAGCAAATGTATCCAAATATTGTTCTTAAACCGGAACGATTAATCACTGACGAAGGCGATCTCTATTGTTCAGGAGCGATAAATTCAGGTATCGACCTAGCCGTTTATCTGGTGGAAAAATATTGTGGGCATGAAGTAGCCGTGCAAAGTTCCAAAGCGATGATTCATGATAGGGTCGTAACTCCCAGTCCCCCTATTCTGTATTTCAGTTTCAAAGAAAACATCAGGACAAACAGATTAAAGAGGCTCAACAATGGTTAGAAGAGCACTATTTTGAAGCATGTGATATTGATAAAATCTCACAAAAACTGGGTATGAGCCGCCGTACATTCGAGCGACGATTTAAAAAATCGACTGGAGATTCCCCTCTTATATATTTACAGCGAACAAGGATTGAGGCGGCAAAACGGCTGTTGGAAACAGATGAACAAACATTTGATCAAATATGCTATCGGGTAGGATACGAAAACAGTAATTTTTTCAGGGAACTATTTAAAAAACACACTGGTTTGCTGCCCTCGGAATATCAACAAAAATTTTTGGTTAAACCGACTTTGTTTTTGCGCTAACTTAAGTGGAAAAACACAAACTGTTTTTCCACCAACGGACGTGAGACCACCCAAAAGGGAAAGTTATAATATTTTGCAGAACAATTACGGCGGTTTTTACATTCCCAACAGAACCAACTCAAAGGCGATCATTTAAAATTGCCCCCATAAAGAAGGTAAATCCCCTTTCAACCCTTTAAACAACACTCCCTTTCATAGTCATTATTAATAAAAAGGTTGACATACCACTGGAACTCTGCTAGGGCTAAATTTGATTTACGATATGGTATTGCAGTTTACTATAATAGTAATTAAGTCCATGACAACCCAAAAACAGTACTTCTCCATCTCTCTGGAAAAAGGTTTAAAAATCCTTGCTCTTTTTAACAAGGGACGAACAAGTATCTCACAAACAGAGATTTCCCAGTTGTTGGGACTTAACATGACCTCAACCTATCGTTATATCAATACGTTTGTGGAGCTGGGCTATCTGGAGAAGGATAAACAGACCAAACGTTTGAGACCGGGAATTCAGACCATGTTGCTTTGCACTAATTTGTTACAGGCTGCAGATAATTTGCAGTGGATAAGGAAGGAGGTCGACCGGGTTCATGAGGCTCATAATATCACAATCGATGTAGGGCTGATCAACAACGAAAATACTGTCAGGATTTACCATCGGGAGGCAGCAGAAACCCTTACGTATAATCTTCCTGAAGTTGCGGTGAACTGTCTGCATAACACATCAACCGGAAAGGCTTATCTTTCGACATTGTCCGATGATGATTTAAGAGCCACTGTTGAACGGATACCGCTAATAGCAAAAACAAAGAACACGATCACAAGCAGCAACGTTTTATTTGAAGAGATAAAAAGATCAAAAGCAAAGGGATACACGATGTGTCGAGAGGAGTTTCTTCCTGGGCTGATAACCATCGGGGCTCCCCTGGTGGGGTCTAATTCTGGTCGGTGTTTGGGATCGGTCTCATTCGATTTTTCCATTCTTCAAAACAGTTATGAAGAGGTGGAAGTCAGTTATGCTTCATTAGTAGTGAAGTTAGCTCAAAAATTATCTGAGTTATTAGCGGACTGAGCATAATAAATCAGCAAACAGGAATCATAGCTTTTTTAACCCTGTGACAGCGGGATCAAAGAGATTTCATACTAAGCTCTCACGGCTTATTTGCATGGTAAAATGGAACCAATTGAATCATACAATTTTTACATAGCCAATAAGAATATTCCCACAGCGGATTATGCCAAGGGAATACGGATTTGGGATAAAAATGGCAAAGAGTATATCGATGGTTGTTCTGGTGCGGTAATCTGTAACATCGGCTATGGACAGGAAAAAGTTTTAGAGGCGATTAAAGCCCAAGCTGAAAAAACCTTTTTTGCTTATCGACTTCATTTTGAAAATCAACCGGCTATGGATCTTTCAAAAAAGCTGGTGGAATTAACCGCGTCCCATCTAAACAGGGTGTTCTTTGTGTCGGGTGGATCTGAAGCAGTAGAGTCCGCAATGAAACTCTGTCGTCAATATTTTTATGACCGAGGCGAAGGTAGCAGACATATTTTTATTTGCCGTACTCCTTCCTACCATGGATGTACTTTGGGGACACTGTCATTGACAGCTTATGCTCCACTGGAAGCACCGTTTCGGCCTATGATGAAGGCTTATCCAAAAATACCGGCTCCGAATTGTTATCGGTGCGGTTTAAACCTGACTTATCCGAATTGCGGGATTCAATGTGCAAAGGAACTGGAGAGAACTATTTTGGAGCAGGGGCCTGAAAATGTTGCAGCTTTCGTAGCGGAACCCATAGGAGGGGCCAGTACCGGCGCCGTGGTTCCACCGGATGGCTATTTCGATATCATCCGTGAAACCTGTACTAAATTCGGGGTTTTGTTGATTTTAGATGAAGTGATGACCGGATTCGGTCGTACAGGAAAGTTGTTTGCTTATGAACATTGGGACGTGGAAGCAGATATTATTTGTCTTTCCAAGGGAATGGCATCTGGTTATGTCCCATTGGGAGCTATCATGGCTCGGAAGGAATTGGTGAACGTAATTATGGAGCATGGGGGATTCAAACATGGTTTCACCTATGCGGGAAATCCGATGGCCTGCGCAATTGGTCTCCAAGTATTGGATATTATTGAGGAGCAGGGGCTGGTCGATAATGCTAAGGTCATGGGTGATTTGTTGAAAGCGGAACTGGAAGCACTAGCTATAATTTATCCCATGATAGGACAGGTCAGGGGAAAAGGGTTATTGCTTGCGCTTGAGTTGGTGAAAAACCCCGAGACCAAAGAACCATTCCCGGCCAGCGTGGATGCTGCACAAACATTAACCGACATCGCTTTTAATGAGGGATTGGTGATCTATCCGCGGAAAACCTTAAATGGATTAGAAGGGGATCATGTATTGATATCACCCCCTTTGGTTATCACCGCAGCAGATGTTAAAGAATTGATCAATCGATTGGATAAATCACTTGAAGAAGCAGTTAAACGTTTCGCTTAAAATAGCGACCAAAAGCTATCTTCACCAGCAGGTTATTGAATGGATAAGCAAATAACAGTAGCAGAAGCCGTGGCATTGGTAAAAGATCACTATCATGTAATGATAGGTGGGTTTGGTGTCCCGGGAACACCCATGATTCTGGTGGACGCTTTACTAAAACAAAATACACGTCATCTGACCTTGATTAAAAATGAAGCCAATATTGCAGGGATAGGGGTTTCGAAGCTGGTTGAAAATGGACAGGTTGACAGCCTGGTTACATCTCACCTGGGTTTGAACTCAGTAGTGCTGGGAATGATGAATCGCAAGGAAATTAATGTGGAATTCAATCCACAGGGCATTCTGGCAGAACGCATTCGATGCGGGGGGGCGGGATTGCTGGGATTCATTACCGATATCGGTATCGATACGATCCTGCGAGAAAATAAGCAGGTGATTAAAATAGGTGAAAGGACGGGTATTTTGGAAACATCTTTACGCGCAGATGTGGCTTTGATTCATGCAGCAATCGGTGATCGATTTGGCAACCTTGTCTATGAAAAAAGTGCACGAAATTTTAATCCGGCGATGGCAACCGCAGCAAGAATTGTGATTGCGGAAGTGGAAAAACTGGTAGAGCCCGGAGAACTTCAACCGGATAGCATCCATACTCCGGGAGCATTCGTGGATCACATGGTTGTCATTGACGAATTAACAGCTGAATACGGAATTTTGGAGGACTATGTCATCGGCTGACACTAAAAATATCAAGCAAATAATTGCTGCCAGAGCCGAAAAAGAGGTTATGCCTGGACAGGTTATTAATGTCGGAATTGGGATCCCTACATTGATTTTGAAATACCTGGATCCTGCCAAACAGGTCTTCGTCCATTCCGAAAATGGTATTGTCGGTATGGGATCTCATTGCGGCAGATCTGATGCCGATCGCAATCTGATCGATGCCGGTGGTGGGTACGTAGGTATGGAAGTGGGGGGCTCATTTTGTGACAGTGTACTTTCCTTTACGTTGGTGCGGGGGGGAAGACTGGATCTTGCTTTCCTGGGAGCTTTGGAGGTCTCAAGAACCGGTGATTTGGCCAATTGGATCATTCCCGGAAAATATTCGCCTGGTATCGGGGGGGGCATGGAATTGGCGCAGAAAGCACGCCGACTTGTCATTACAACGTCTCATACCAATCGCAAAGGAGAACCAAAAATACTGGATAAATGCACGCTCCCTTTAACGGCCAAAGGCTGCATAAACCGGATTATAACAGAATTGGCAGTTATAGATATTGAAGAGGGAACACTGGTGTTGAAGGAGCTGGCTGAAGGTGTGTCTATCGATGATGTTGTCAGCAAAACAGCTGCACCTCTGATTGTCAATAAAAGCGAAATTGGGAGATTCTGATGACGGGGTATATTGTAGACAAAAAGGAAGCAAAAGTAATGGAAACCGTCGAATCTTTGCGAGAGGATATTCTAGATTTTACTTGTCGACTGGTCAGCAAGGGCAGCGTCTTGGGGAACGAGCAACCGGCAATGGAGCTGATGGCTGAAGAGCTGAAAAAACTTGACTTCATACCGAATATCCTTCCAATCGACCAGGAGAAGTTGCAGCAGCATCCTGGGTTTGCCAAGGTACCTTGGGACTACGCCCAAAAAAATAACGTGGTGGCGGTAAGGCAGGCTGATAGTAATGGTGGCAAAAGCGCTATCGTAAATGGTCATCTGGATGTGGTTGATCCTGAACCAGTTGCCTTTTGGGATTCTGACCCTTTTGAACCCTTGGTGAAAGACAATAAAATATTCGGTCGTGGCGCGGGTGATATGAAATCCGGTGTTGCTGCCATGACTTATGCAGTACATGCACTGGAAAAAGCAGGGTTTGGGCTTTGTGCACCGGTAACCATTCAGGCAGTGCTTGAAGAAGAATGTTGCGGAAATGGGGCTCTAGCATTGATGGATGCAGGTTATGATGCTGATGCTATTCTGATTCCTGAACCCTTCGGGCCCACCATTCTCACCAGTCAACTGGGAGTACTGTGGTTTAAAGTCAGGATTGAAGGAAAACCGGTTCATGTATTTGAGGCCCAGGCAGGTACCAACGCAATAGAAAAAATGTTTCCGATCATCCAACGGCTTAGGGAGCTGGAAAAAGAGATGAACGCAGCAGCTGTACCGGAAGCATATAAAGGTATTGATCATCCTATCAACCTGAATGTGGGGGTCATAAAAGGGGGTAACTGGCCTTCGACTGTTGCCGCCGAAGCTGAATTTCATGGACGCCTCTCCTACTTTCCAGGAACGGACTACCAGACGGTATGTCGATGGATACAGGAGACGGTCAAAAAAGCTGAAAAAGAAGATCCTTGGTTACAGACAAACCCGCCAACCGTTGAGTTTTATGGCTTTCGTTCGGATGGACATACTATTTCCAGATTATTACCGGCACTGGAGACACTGAATGGATGTCATCAATCCTTAACTGGCCAGGATGCTGAGGAATACATCGCCACCTGTACAACAGACCTGAGGGCGTTTCAGTTTTTTGGTAAAGGACAATGTACCTGTTATGGTCCGGTAGGTGGTGCATTTCACGGTGCCAATGAATGGGTTGATATGGATAGCATCATTCACACCGCAAAAGCTTATGCGCTTTTTCTAGCGCGGTGGTGCAAGCTGAAGGAGTAGACAGAAACCTCCCACCAATATCCGGTAAGTTTTTGAGGTAAGAAAAAAAATCAACAATAAAGGAAGAATCGATGAAGAAAAAATCGTGGAAACCTTGGGTTTTACTGGCTCCGTCTTTAACGGGCGTGTTTTTACTACTGGTAGTCCCTGTCTGTTTCGTCATTGTCTACAGCTTTTGGTTGAGAGCCCCGACAGGCGCAGATATACCCGCCTTTCAGTTTGGTAACTATGCCAAGTTTTTTGAGGATTTCTTTTACACCTCCATTCTGCTGAGAACCTTGAAGGTATGTATTGAAGTTGTGGTTCTCTGCCTGGTGATGGGTTATATACCAGCATATTTCTTTTATCGAACCGAATCCAAGCACAAGCCATTTCTATTAATATTGGTAATGCTTCCTTTCTGGATCAGCTTTATCATCCGTACGCTTAGTTGGATTAATATCCTGGGGGATACAGGGCTCATTAACTATATTTTAACAGAGATAGGTATTCTCAACGAACCACTAAGCTTGCTTTACAATGAAGCATCAGTATTGATGGGGCTATTACAATTCCTTTTACCTTTCATGATTCTCAATATTTATGTCAGCTTGGAAGGAATTGATAAAAGTCTGCTGGAAGCAGCTAGAAGTCTCGGTTGCACAGAATGGCAATCTTTTAAAGAGGTAACATTACCGCTCAGCCTTCCCGGTGTTAGTGCAGGTTGCCTGTTGACTTTTGTCCTGACTGCCGGGACTTACCTGCCACCAATGATTCTGGGAGGGCCAGGCAACGAATTAATCGCCAATATGATATTCAAGCGAGTGATCGGGACGCTGGACTGGCCGTTTGGATCTGCTATCAGTGTCATCCTGCTAGGCATTTTGATCGTGATAATAATGACTTACAACCGCTATCTGGGGATTAATCAGATATTTAAAAGTTTTAATAAGGAGTAATCATGAAACTGATATCAGGGTGGAATCTAATTAAATTGTACACGATTCTGGTATATATCTTTATGTTTACACCGATTGTTGCAGTTGTAATCTTATCTTTCAACCCACAACAGTTTGGCTCTTTTCCCATGGAGGGATTCAGCTTTCGCTGGTACGTCAAACTGGCACAAAATCAAACGATCCTGGGTGCGTTTCAAAACTCCATTGTCCTGGGATCCCTAACTGCTATCTGTGTCACAGCCATCGGAGTTCCGGCAGCATTTGCTTTTGTTCGCTACGATTTTCCGGGGAAAAACACGTTAAACACCCTGCTGTTGACACCGATTATGATTCCCGAAGTTGTTCTGGGTGTTGCGTTGTTACTGTTTATTCGGTGGCTACAACAACCAAAGAGTTTCATGTTGCTACTTATCGGGCATGTAATTCTAACACTTCCGTTTGTACTGCTAGTAGTTCAAGCGCGATTGGTGGGAATCAAAAAGGTGTATGAGGAAGCAGCATTAACTCTGGGAGCAAATTCGTTTCAAACTTTCAGGGAAATCGTGCTTCCACTGCTTACACCGGCTATACTAGCGGGAATGTTATTCGCATTTACCATCTCATTCGATGATGTAACTGCCACATTGTTTTGGGCGACAGCCCGCAATCAAACCGTACCCGTTAAAATTTTCGGGATGCTGCGAAATAGTATCAGCCCTGAAATAAATGCATTGGGAACAGTCATGATCGTTTTGACCGTTTCTACCCCTTTGCTCGCAGGTTTTCTGTCGCGTCGATTCGCTAGAGGATCGGGAGATAAAAATTAATATCCTTTCACTGGCGGGAACGGGTAAGGAAGTACGCTGAAATATTTTTGAAGAAGATCCAAGACAGAAATCGGAATCCAAAATTCGATGTATTGAAAAAACTCAAAGGAGGAAAACCAATGAAAAAAACGTTAGGAAAAGACATTGACAATGCCTACAAACGTTACAAAGAAGGGGAACTCCCTCGCCGCGATTTTGTTAGATACTTGGGAATGACAGGAGCAATCATCGGCTTGGCCGGAGGTCCGTTCAGCTATCTGGCGAAAGAAGCCATGGCAGCACAATCGATTCGATTTGACGGCTGGGGAGGCGTTGTTTCAGAAGCCTTTCAAAAATTTGCATTTAAACCTTTCTCCAAGGCAACCGGCATTGAGGTGATAGAAGGTGAATTTGGAGATGCCGATGCCTATTTAACAAGAGTTAAAGCCTCTTATCCACCTGGAGGAGAGTATAATTTAGCGCACTTAAGTGGTGTGTTTGATTATGCTCGCTATGTTGGTTTGGGCTTTGACTCGGTTCTGGATGAAAGCAAAATTCCGAATTTAAAAAACGTAATGCCGGCGATGATGGAGCCTTATCGTGCCATTACCAAAGGTAAACTGTCGGCTGTTCCTTATGACTTTGGTCAGACGGGAATTGCTTACAATACAAAGCAGATTTCAAAAAACGAAGCTGAAAAACTGGGTGCTGCCCTGCTTTGGCAAAAGGATCTCAAGGGAAAATTGGGAAGCTGGACCGATTGGCGTACTAATATATGGTATGCAGCTTTAAAAACGGGGCAGGATCCAAATAATATTAAATATATGGATCAAATGTGGGATGCCCTGAGAGAACAGCGTGAACTTATGAAAAAGTACTGGGGTTCTGGAGCTGAATTAATGAGTCTACTTGCTAATGAAGAGATTTATGCGACTGTTGCCTGGTCAGGTAGAGTTGCAGCATTGCAGGCACAGGGACATCCCATCGGGTTTCTGGCTCCTTATGGTACTTTTTCCTGGCAGGAGTGTATTTTTGTATTGAAAGGAACTGACATGGATATAGCGCATAAGCTGCTGAATTACATGCTGGCTCCAGAAGCTGCCATTGCTGTTGCTATTGGTCAGAAATATCCATCCAGTCTGGATCCGACCAAAATATCGATGCCAAAAGAAGTGCAGGAACTGCCGGGATTTGATCCAACAGGAAAAATGAAAGGTTATCTCTTTGCCGATCCCAATTACTGGAACAGCAAGCAGGTAGAATGGGCAGAAAAGTGGGACCGTATTCGAGCTGGCGGATAAGTTCTCAGACTGGTGAGGGCGTGCTATGAAAAAAGCGCGCACCTCTTTATTAACTTCAACCAATTAGTAAATCAATGGAAAAGCAAAAAAAGGCTGACAACTCATATCTAGTCCAGTTCAAGGGAATCGTTAAACGATTCGGCGATGTGGTGGCTGTGGAAAAGATTGATCTGGACATCGAAGAAGGATCGCTGGTTACTCTGCTGGGTCCCTCCGGTTGTGGTAAAACTACCTTGTTGCGAATGCTGGCAGGACTGGAAACCCCTTCCGAAGGGGATATCCTGGTTAAGGGAAACCGCATCAATGATACACCAGTCCACAAACGAAACCTGGGGATGATTTTTCAAAATTATGCTCTATTTCCCCATAAAACGATTTTTGATAACGTGGCCTTTGGTTTAAAATACCGCAACGTTTCCAAATCTGAAATCAAGAGCAAAGTTGCCAAAGCTCTGCAAATGGTTAGACTTCCCGGTGTTGAAGACAGAATGCCGACCCAGTTGTCAGGCGGGCAACAGCAAAGAATCGCCATGGCACGGGCTATCGTTATTGAGCCGGATGTGCTGCTTATGGATGAACCGCTGTCAGCTCTTGATGAAAACCTCAGGGAAGACATGCGAAGAGAGGTGGATAACCTGCAGCAGGAACTGGGAGTAACCACTATTTTTGTCACACACGATCAACGCGAAGCGCTTTCCATGTCGGATAAAATTGTAGTGATGAAAAATGGAATTAAACAACAAGAAGGGCCTCCGGAAGAGGTTTATAACAATCCCGTTAATCATTTTGTAGCAGATTTTTTAGGGCACTCCAATTTTGTTAAAGGTGAAATAGTTGGTAATGAAGCTGATTTTACCCATGTTAAGCTGAAGGATAATTCTGTCATTGCTGTTGAGACCAGTGAAAACTGGAAAGTTGGTGATCAGGCTGAGATTGTTTTTCGAGCTCAGAAAATCGTTCTGGAAACCAAATCAGAAGCAACCCCAGCAGGGCATGATAACCTCTTCTCAGGAGTCGTCAAGGATCGTAGCTACATGGGAGGCGAAATCAGTTATTTTATTGAATTAGAAGCGGGTAATACATTACATGCCATCAATATGGTGAAATCCACTCCCTATCAAAAAGGTGACAATGTACAAGTCCGGGTTGCTCCCCGGCATTGTCGATTGCTCTCTCCTGAATCCTAAGTTATTGGAGGAAAAAGTTGACCGTATCAATTGAAATGCGGATCGGAGTGCAATTTAAGAATTGTATCTCGACTATTGATTCACACACTGCAGGAGAATCAACTCGCCTTGTTATAAATGGTATCGGCCCACTTCCCGGATCCACTATGAAGGAAAAACGCGATTACTTCATACAAAACCTGGATCATATACGGAAGCAACTCACACTAGAACCCAGGGGGCACCGCGATATTTTAACTGCTGTGGTGACCAAACCGGTGACGTCTGAAGCTTCCTTCGGTTTAATTTATATGGATCCACGACGATATCCCTTTCTTTGCGGCCATGCTACTATCGGAGCGGTTGTCACCCTGATCGATATCGGCTTTATCTCCCTTGCCGATGGAAAACAGTTTGTTACAGTGGATACGCCATCCGGCCCTATGAAAACCTCTGTTGAAGTGAAAAACGGCAGGGCTGTAAGTGTCACTTTACGAATGGTCCCTTCTTTCACCTATAAAACCGGTGAGCGCGTCAATGTTCCGGGTTATGGAGAATTGGAAGGAGAAACCGTTTGTGTGGGTGGATTCTTTATCATGATCAATGCCTCTCAGATTAACATTGCACTGAAGCCGGAAAACTCCCGCCAGTTAATCGACTTGGGAATGACCTTGATTGAATGCGCCAATCAACAATTGTCTGTCGCTCACCCCGAGCGCCCCGAAGTAGATTCAATCGATGTGGTAGAATTTTATGATGATATCAAAGACGGCTCAAAACACAGCCGCGGCATTGTAATATACGGCGAATCACACATGGATCGTTCTCCCTGCGGAACAGGGACAACCGCAAAAATGACACTTCTGCAACACTTGGGACATCTTAAGATAGGAGAAACCTATATCAACGCAGGACCGTTGGGTACTGAATTTAGAGGCTGCTTGATAGAAGAAACAAAATTAGGAAAACAACCCGTTGTTATCGCAGAGATTACCGGAAACGCACAGATAACCGGCTATCACCAATTTGTGTTAGATGCGAACGATCCCTTCCCTGAAGGATTTCTAATATGAGTGGTTTTTCACAAATCCCCCAACTGATTCTTACCAATGGTAAATTTTACACCCAGGATAATACCATATCTGCAGCAGAGGCGATAGCTATCGCCAACGGTAGGATAATAGGACTTGGAGATAGTAAAACCATCTTAAAGTCAGCAGAGCACCAGACAGAAATAATAAACCTGGGCGGTAGGCGTGTCCTTCCGGGAATGATAGATTCCCATTTTCATTATCATGAATGGGCCTTCATGCGCAGACATCTGAACCTGGCAAAGGTTTCCTCATTCGCAGAATGCCTGACCGTTTTAAAAAACGAAGCGAATAAGAAAAATCCTGGAGAATGGATTATCGGGCAGGGGTTCAACGAGTCGGATTGGCCGGAAAACAAAATGCCGCTGCGCAAGGATTTAGACCGGATTACGACAGCTCATCCTTTGATAATCTGGAGATGTGATCTCCACTTGGCCGTTGCCAATTCAGTTGCTTTAGGAATTGCGAATATCGGACCTGACACCCCAAATCCGCCAGAAGGTATAATCGAAAAAGATGGAACATCCCAACCCACCGGAGTTTTACGAGAGCTGGCTATCAATCTGGTAAAAAAAACTATCCTGGAACTCATGGATAAAGATATCGTCAATGCGATGTATGAGGGGATTCATACATTGAATGGCTTAGGATTAACCGGAGTTCATGATATCCGACTAATGGGAGGTTTGGAAGGAGCATCTGCATTAAAAGCCTGGGAGTCTCTGGAACAATCAACAACTATGAATATTAGAGCTTGGGTAGCACTGCCGGGTGAGTATCTGGATGAGGCCATTACTCTGGGACTGAAATCAGGCTTTGGTAATGATAAACTTCGCATTGGGCATGTTAAATTTTTTGCAGACGGCGGAATGGGTGCCCGCACTGCCTATATGATCGATCCTTACCTGGATGCTGATGTCGGCATGCCCTTGACTCCCATGAGTGAGCTGGAATTCGCATTAAAAAGGGCGGATAATTCCGGTCTGGCGGTTATGATCCATGCCATAGGTGATCGTACTAACCGGGAGTTAGTCGATCTGCTGGAAAGGGTAATGTGTTCATCATCTCAGCAACAGCAGAAACAGACACAGCCCTCAATGCCCCACCGGATAGAACATCTGCAAATGATCCGCACCGAAGATATTCAGCGTCTGGGGGCTATCAAACGGGTAGCAGGATGTGTTCAACCGCATAACCTGGTACTCGATATCAATATGGTGGAACAAAGTGTGGGAAACAAAGGCAGATTTGCTTACTGTTTTCGAGATATGCTCGATGCCGGTATTAATGTGATGTTTAGTTCAGACACCCCCGTATGTGATCCCAGCCCCCTGGTTGGTATTCATGCTGCAGTTACCCGGCAAAGAGCAGATGGCACACCCAAAAATGGTTGGTACCCTGACCAAAAAGTAACAGTGGAAGAAGCAATTTATGCTTATACGATGGCTCCTGCCTTAGCTAGTGGCGCTGGGCATACTCTTGGCAGTCTCTCCATTGGGAAATTTGCTGATATGGTGGTGCTGGACAGAGACATCCTATCCATTGATCCGGCGGATATTATCAATACCTCAGTTGAGCTAACCTTAGTGGATGGCCAGATCGCTTACCGTACTGCCAATCTATAACCGCAACAACATAATGTTATTTTTTTGTACATCTCATTCAATTAGATAAGAATTCAGGTGGGTTCGCTTTTTGGTGAATCCTTGTGGCTACTCTTTGGATGTTGTGTGTGACTTGTCCAGTTTGATTATCAGCATTAATATTTTTTCCAGTGTGACGTTAATGTTTGCAATATCAAAACTTTGAGAATGCTTTACCAGTGATTTTGAAAATACATTCAACTGTTCCAGCCGATGCTTTTGGCTTATTTGCTCCAGTCGGTTTCCAAGCACATGAATTTGATCCATTTTAAAGGCACCTTTTTTGATTGCCATTATCTCAGGCATTACATCTTTTTTTAATGCTAACAATAGATCAGATATTGCCACAATACCGTTAAAAACGGATTCATCGGAATCATCATCGCTTTTCTCCGTAGCATCCCGTGCCACCGTCACCAACTTTTGATGTTTTAAATGGAGTGTGAGTTCATGCAGCAATTCATCGACTCGAATTGGTTTGTTGAGATGGCCTTCTATTCCGGCATCAATGATTTTTTCTTTATCACTTTCTCTGATCGAAGCGGTCAAGGCAATTATGGGGATCTGCTTTGTAACCGGATTTTCCTTAAGCCGTTTGGATGCATTAATACCATTCATCACCGGCATCCTTATATCCATCAGAATTAGGTCGGGTTGATATTCACTGGCCAATAAAATTGCTTCTTCCCCATTTTGAGCTCCGATCACCTCCAGGTTAACTTTTTTAAGCATCTCCTTCAATAAGGTGCGGTTTGATTCAACATCATCAGCAACAAGAATTTTTGCCCGATAAAAACAAATGGATTCCAGGCAAAGAACCTCTTTGCTGGTTGTTGGTTTATTTATAAATGATACAGCAACATCATATAAGGTGATTGTAAATATGCTCCCCTGATTTTTGGCGCTGGTAACAGAAATGCTCCCATTCATTAAACCGAGGAGTTTATTGGTGATAGACAATCCCAGTCCGGTACCCCCATACTCTGAATTGCTCTGACCTGTTTGCTGGACAAAAGATTCGAATATCATTTTCTGCTCATTTGCAGAAATACCAATACCGGTATCTTCGACAGATATGATTAAATCCACCAGATCGCTCCGATCAGCTTTTATAACTGTTTTAACCGATAGTTTTACATGTCCTTGATGTGTAAATTTGACGGCATTTCCCACAAGATTGAGCAACACTTGTCGAAGTCTTGTTTCATCCAGCAACAATGTTTCTTTCAGGTTTTCATCGATCTCAATAATAAAACTCAGATTTTTACCGGAGACCTTAAGTTTAAAAATCTGTTCAATTTCATCGATCAGGTTTTTGATATTTATATCTGAGTGTTGAATCTTAAATTGCCCGGCCTCTATTTTAGAAAGATCAAGAATATCATTGATTAATGTTAGCAGATTCTTACCTGATATTTTGATGGCGGTGAGATAGTCTCTCTGTTTTTGATCGGAGACCATAGTGCTCAACAACTCACTGAATCCGATAACGGCATTTAGTGGCGTTCGAATCTCATGGCTCATATTGGCCAGGAATTCACTTTTAACCTGGTTGGCCTTTTCCGCTTCCAATTTGGCTTCCAACAGGTTTTGCTGTGCTGTTTTACGGTCTGTTATATCAATAATATGACCGATAAAATGAAGCGGATTAAGATTTGAATCCCTTATTAAGGAAGCACTCAGGAGTACCCAAATAATATGTCCCTGTTTGTGAATGTATCTTTTTTCCAGCTGGAAGGTTGAAGCTTTCCCCTTCAAAAGATCTTGTACTTGTTTCAGGTCGAGATATAAGTCTTCCGGATAGGTAAGTTTTTTAAAACTGGTCTTTAAAAGCTCCTTTTCAGTATAACCGACAATTGTTCCAAACGCCTGATTAACCTTGATAAAATCTCCCTCCAGAGTAGCCAGTACAATTCCATGTGCAGCTGCCTCAAAAGCCCCTCTGAATTGTTCTTCGCTGACCAGTAGCTTATTCAGAGTGGTTTTCAATTCATCATTGCTATCTTCAAGTTCGAGATTCTTTTTTTCGAGCAGTTGTTGTGCTCTTCTAATTTCCTCATCGGCTTGAATTATGCGTTGAAAAGAGCGAGCATTTTCTATTGCCAGACCACATACATCCAGAATGGAAAGGGCTAGGTTTAAATATTTTTCTCGATATTCCGGAAAGTCCAATCCCACAACAAACAGGATTCCCAGCGTTTCACTCCTTCTCTGAATCCTGAGTAAAAAACCGGAATCTACCTCTTTCCAGATATCCCTGGCATCAAATCCTTTTATAAGCTCGGCAAGGTTGTCGTCGGTGATTTTTGAGGACTCAGAAGATTTCGGTAGTGGTTCCGGTTTATTGTCAATAAATGAAATATACGAAAGATCTCTGGCTGCAAACAGCATGGAAAAAAGATCGATTACCTGTTGAACAACTTCTTTTTCATTTATAGTTCTCACCAATTCTTTGAGAAGATCAACTGCCATGGCATAATCGGAAACCTTTTTCTGGGTTTCCTGTAAGTCAACAAAAGCGGTTTGCTTCTCACGCTTCAACCGATACTCCTGTACAATTTTGTTCAAAAAAAGGCGGCAATATCCCAAACCGATCGGTACGGTCACGCAGGGCAAATTGACGTATTCTGCGAACTCAGTTGCGTGTCTGCCAATATCCGAATTAATTCCCGTGTCCAATAACACCAGTTGCTGTGCCGCCTCGGAAAAAAAATCTCCGGCGATCTTCTGATCAAATCCCCACCTGAACAGCCAGTATTGCCAACGAAGCAACCACCCCGGGGTCATCAGGTACGCCCCTTCCTTAATATAACTTTCGATAAACCCGGCATCTGCAAATAGATAAAGATCGTGTGGAAGTTTTTGGATGTTGCAGGGCGGCAGATTTTCGGAAGGGACTTCAAGTTGAGAGATGCAGCAACCGCCAATGATGTCTATCTGATCACATTCTTTACCAGGGGAAAGTACCTCAACCAAATCATGCCAGGAAAGCTGTGGATTTCCGCAATTGGAGGGATAAGCAAGCAGGATTATATCGTCGAAAGCTTCCAGTTTAATCGCCGTCTTTAGCTCTTCGAAAACGTTCTCACAACAAACAATGCACAATTTATTATTCACCGCTTTCAATCCAATCAAGAGGGTAATTTCCCCATTTCTGAGTTGCGTCAGAAATGGCATGTAAGACTTCATCCGGAACCTGCCAGGGAATTTCCCCATGGTTGTCAGCCAAGATAAAGCCACCTTGTAAACCTGCTTTCGCGATACACTCTTTTACAATATGCTCTGTTTGCTCCGGTTTCCAGCGACGCATCTCTACACCATTCAGGTTGCCAAGGATTGTTAACTTACCCTGGCAGGCGGATTTTAAGGCTGACAGATCCTCTAAAGCGCTGACACCCACCACTGAGCTGCCGGTTTCTGCAATTTCATCCACGATTGATAAACAACGCCCGGATGCAAGATGAGTCGCCGTAGGCCCATTTATTTGCGCCAGGGTGCGTTTGGCAACTTCAAATCCGGTTTTGAGATACAGATCCTTCGGGATAATGGTGGGTGAAGATACCGGGTCAAAATAGGCAATTGCCGTAGAACCTGTTTCAAACTGAGCATTGGCCCACTCAACGCAGAAAGCTTCATTAATCCTCATCAGTTGTTCGAATAATTCAGGCTCTCCATATAGCAGATCCAGATAATTATCAAAGCCCATTTGCATTACGGGTAGCGAAAATGGGGACATTACGACCCCCAATATGGGAATTTCATCACCAACTTTCGCTTTCAGCATCGAACAGGATTTGAGTACTTTGGCAAGGCACTTTGTATTCTTGATATCAGGAGGTTTCAGGGTTTTAATGTCATCCGGTCCACGAATAAAAGGTGTTCCCGAATTGGGTGGCCCATCTTCCCTGTAGATTACATTGCCTCCCCATGCTTCAACTTCGATCGGACCATAATAAAAGTTATTAATACAATCGATATTATACTTGTTTCTCAGAAGCAGTTGTCCCTTCACCACATATTCAGCCTTGGAAAAATACTCTTTGATTGATAATCCAAGCTCCTTGGCTCCATGCATACTGACCAGCAGAAAAAGCGGAACCCGATCAGGTTCCTTGTGCTGCATGGTTTGTAGTACACGTTCCATCGAATTCATACCTTACCTCCTTTGATGTTCGAGACAAGTCTTATGGCCTCACCGGCATTTATGCCCATCCCGTCCGCATTGACTTCTTTCCAGAGAGTGTCGTCAAAATTGAAAGGGGCACCTCCGACAAATATTTTAACTTTAACCTTTGCCTGTTTAAGGTCTTTACTCACCTGAGCAACCTTCAAAGCCGAAGGCAGCATTAATGCAGATATCAGTAGAATCTCGATCCTATCCTCTTTCACCCTGCCAATCAGTTCCTCTGCACTCCGCCGTCCGTAATCAATCAAATCAAACTGATTGGCTCTCAATGTCGAATACACAATCCGCTTTCCCAACAAATGAAAGTCGTCCAAAACCGCTATCGCCATTCTGGGGGATTGTTTCAATACTGTTTCAGTTGGAGGAATCATTGAGTTGATTAAATCTTCACAGATTTTCCCGCTCATGTAGACCTGGGATAAAGCAGCTTTTCCTTTCACCCAATCATCCCCGATTCGTTCCAATGCCGAAGATATGAGCAATTCTGCAGCTATAGAAGGAAGGGTATCACTACAGGATTCCATAAAAATCTTTTCCGCTTCCAGGCGATCAATCGCTCTGAGTGCTTTCTCAAACCTGAATGAGGCATCCATCTTGTTTATCATCTTATAGATCCTAAAAAGAAAACTACCGTCAATAAACCGATCCGGTTTCAGCATTAAACTGACAAGTCAAAAAATCAAATGCGACTGAGTATTTTTTGTGTTATTTTATCACGCTTATACACGCAAAGAAAGAATAGAAATGTACAGCAATGTCCGGTTAGGTTATTGCAACAATAACGAGAAACGGCTTTCAAAATAATGGAATGTACAAAGACGCCATTACTTTAACTTTTGCTATTATTTGTTTAGAAAAAGTAGGATGGGCTACTCGTTGCCCATCAATAGAAAGCAATGTTGGGCAACAAGTAGCCCAACCTACGAGCAGATGCAAATTTCTAACCGGACAATGCTGAGAAATATAGTAACTATTCAGCACATGGAATATCAATAGCACGTTATTCCCAGGAAGGTGGAGATCTCAGTGAATAAACACTTTATTCCATATTTGCATAAGAATCCGGCCTGCGCGGGAATGACGGTGAGTATCAGGGTTTTGGCTGAATAGTTTCGAAATATAAAGTATTATAAAGGGCAAAAAAGATGTGACTATTAACTTGAAAAATGCTCAGTATAAAATTAGACTAAGGGCATGAACTAAGTCCAATATTAAAAAAGGTTTCAAATATGAAAACAGTCAATGTTCATGAAGCAAAAACCCATTTTTCTAAACTTTTGGCGAGGGTTCATGATGGTGAAGAAATTGTTATTTCCAAAGCCGGAGTTCCTTGGGCAAAGCTGACGCCTTATATAGAAAATAAGAAAAGGACCCCCGGGATAGCGGAAGGGAAGGTAACTGAGGCGTTTTTCGATCCTTTACCTGAGAGTGAACTGGAAAAATGGGAGAGATAAGCCAATGTTATTGGACACCCATGTTTTTTTATGGTGGTTATTTAACGATCCTAAACTTTCTGATAAAGTCCGAGATATTCTACAGGATTTTGATAATTCCATTTTTGTGAGTTCTGTCTCCGTTTGGGAAATAACAACCAAGTATCGTTTAGGAAAGCTTCCCGCCGCATCATCCGTTGCTGAAAATGTTCCTTATTGGATAATAAAAGCCGGATTCAAACCATTGGCAATTACCCCTGAACACGCTCAATTATCAGGCAATTGGGATGTCAATCATCGAGATCCTTTTGATCGAATGCTGGCCGCTCAATCCAAACTTGAAGATTTATACCTAATCAGTTTTGATAAGATTTTTTCTGTTTTCCCCATCAAGACAATCTGTTGAATGCGATGTCAGGTAAAATTTGCTCTTCTTATCAACGGTTAACAGGAGCATATTAAATAGTGCAGTTTTTTTAATTGCAGTGGAAAACTTCCTTGGACTATTGAAGGAAGAATCATCAGACAGATAACTCCTCTTAATCAGGCGACCTCTGTTTCCTACCCCATCAGTTCAAAGAGAAAATCGGGTGTGATTTCTCCGTTCCTGACGCCATCCCTGGTTTCCTTCAGCATTTCGAGGATATGGTCCACAGATTCATCATCCACATCGGCTCTGTAATCCGGACCCAAAGGAATTCTCTTCAGGTTGATGCCGGCAAACCGGCACCATTTGCTAAAAGCTGTGTGGGCGGAATACGGGGCGACTATCTCGGGCTCCGTGATTTCAGGTTTAAAAATCCGTGCCCATTCCCGAGCTGCATTCAGAGCACAATAGATACTTTCTGTTCCCCCACTAGTACCTCGATTTTTTAAAATTTTTCTGCATGATCTTTATTTTTTTCCATTTTTCCTTTTCGATCCTGTTTGAGCTTTTGACCTGTCTTTCAGAATCATAGTGCAATTCTTTTTTGAGTTTCTGGTAATTTTGCAGTCGGCCGGAGTCGATATGACCGTCTTCAATCGCTTCCTGCACTGCACATCCCGGTTCGAAGGTATGGCTGCAATTTGAAAACCTGCAATTTAATGCCAGACGTTCCACATCATCAAAGGCTGCACCAAATCCCTCCTCACTGTCAAACAGTTGAATCTCCCGCACCCCGGGATTGTCTACAATCATGCCGCCATCGGGCAGATAAATCAGCTCCCTGCTGGTAGTGGTATGAGTTCCCTTGCCAACATGTTTGCTGATGGTCCGCACCTTTTGTCTTTCAGCACCAATCAAAGCATTGATTATGGTGGATTTACCAACTCCGGAAGATCCCAACAGGGTTGCGGTGTAACCGGGCAGCAGGTAGTTTTTGATTGAATCCACTCCTCCCGGTTCATGAGCGCTTATGAGATGAACAGGTACTCCTAGGGCAATCGATTCAACCTGCACTCGCTTTTCTTCGGGATTGGGGCACAGATCAGATTTGTTCAGGATAATAACCGGCATTGCCTGACTGTTATAGACCAGAGTCAAATAACGTTCAATTCTCCTGAGATTAAAATCCCTGTCCAGTCCTGAAACGATAAAGACGGTATCAATGTTGGCCGCCATAACCTGTTCGTCCAACACCGGACCGTTCTTTAAATTCGCAGTTCCGGAAGCTGCACGTGAGACAGCATTCTGTCGGTTAAGGAGGGTTTGAATAATTGCATATTCATCTCCCGGCTGCCACTTGTAAATCACCCAATCCCCAACCACGGGAAAATCACTTCTCCCTTTGGCCTTATGACTGAATGATCCGGATACCTTGGCAGCATACTCTCCGTCGGTTCCACAAATCCAAAAACTGTTTTTTTGTACATTGATAATCCTGCCAACTGATTGATTGCCAGGTTGACCGTCTTGAAACTGGTCTTTAAAAAAAGAGTTCCAACCCAAGTCTGTTAGATTCATCTTTATTAACCCCTTGTAAAAACTGTTTATATTTTAATCACAGATCAGCAGCGCTTTGCCTGATGCATATCGAGAGCTGACAGACGTGATTTAATGTAAATTGTGAGTTTATTGATTAGACTGAAAGGAAGGTTAATACTTACAGGGGATTAGACTCGGATGGAGTCGGACGTTTCTATGCAGTAACGTGTAATGCCGGAAAACCAGATAGATTTTAGGTGAAACAATCCCCGTGAGTACTAACCTCTTCGACTTGCTCCAGGGGTGCTTGAATCATAAATTCTCCTTTGGGTGTGTTTGTAAAAAATGTTTAAATCCAAGTTATTTGTATAATAATTTGGATTTAATAACCTGTCAATTATTTCCGTGGGCATAACAGAGCAAATTTGTATTAACGCTCAAAAGAACATTTTTTGACGGGTTGAAGATGAGAATCTGCCACTGTCATGCCGGACTCGATCCCATAAGCGCTTAAACAAACACATTTTGCCAAGAACAGGGAATATGGTAGGGCAGAGTTACATCCCCGCCAGAAGCTACTCAAAAGCGGCCACGTAACGCCTCCTACAATTCATCAATGCTAACACTGATGTGGGAAAAAGTCCGGTTACACCCTCGCCCATTATGAACAGAGAATGGTTTTTTCTAAAAAGGCAAATCTGGTTTCTGAATAGGTTGTATGCCACTAATTATAATGGAGTTTCATGGTCTTTGCTCCCTCTGAAAAGGCAATATTAGAGACCGAACGTTCAGTCAGTTTTAACGAATCAGTGATATCGGTCAATGACATCCCATGAGCAAAAACTAAAATAGAATGAAAGACTGAGCGCTCGATCACACCAAATTGATCGAAAAGATTTGCATAATATTTCAGTGAATTCATCTTTTGAAGTTGCGATTTATTTTAAAAAGACAGAATGGAGTTTGCTTGATTAAATCTCCATTGATTTTATTAACTTAAAAAATAAGAACTCCAGAGCTTCACACTCCTTTTTTCATATGTAACAGATTTTAGAGTTAGGTTGCCGGGTTAAATAAATCCGCAAGGGCTTTACAGAACTGACACATGGATAGTGGATGGGAATCTTGAGAAGATCAAAAACAAACAGGGATGCTATGAAGGTTGCAATGAATTTTCAGAATATTGTAGGGGGAAACGGAGTAGTCATTAGTATGACTGGTATGCTTATTGTTTTTTGTGGGCTGTTTATAATAACTTTATTTATAGCTCTATTGCCCAGGATTCTGACACTTGTAATTGATGATCAATTTGGTTGGAAAAAAAGAGCCCGAAGGTCAGTAACAAACGCGGGGCCAATTATTGAACCGGGAAAAGACGCTGAAACCGAAAACGAAATCGCGGTGGCTATCGGCTTGGTTTTGCATCTGGAAAAAGAGAGATTGAATCAACTTACAACAGATGAAGGAAAGCGCGATTTTTGGGGAACTGCGGGGAAACTAAGTGCAACACCAAAGAGGAGACTATATGCGTAAGTATGATTTAAAAATTAATAACAAACCGTATAGTGTTCTGGTAAAGAAGTTTTCAGCAGACCTGGCGGAGATGGAAGTAAACGGAAAAACCTACTCAATCGATTTTAATGAATCGATTGATCACCCATCTTTGAATAATCGAAATGATAATGCAAAGTCATTGCAATCGAAACCAGCAGTCAAACTTGTCAACAAACCTGCAGTCAAGCCTTCAACGACAAAACCGCAGAGTCCGGTCGCCCAGCCAATTGAGATAGGAGATAAGGCGATATTAGCGCCAATCCCGGGGGCGATAACCGAGATTAAGGTGAATGTAAAAGATTCGATTAAAAAGGGACAAGTGGTGATGAGAATGGAAGCGATGAAAATGGAGAATGAGATTTTTTCCAATAGCGAGGGAATCGTTGAGGCAATTGACGTTTCCGTTGGGGATGCGGTGAGCCAGGGGCAGTGCCTCCTGAGAATCAGCTGAAAAAAGCGGAGTTCTGGAACGACCAGCCAACGCAACCCGATGCGCTAAATATCGATGTTTTCACCGTTTTTTGATTCTTCGATCAAAACTACAGTTGTCTCTGTAGTATTCAATTTAGTCTGCATCTCTAGATAGCCGGTCAGAAGTAAAACCCCGACAATTTCTTTTTTGATTTAGCATTGCGTCAGGCATTACTGTATGTTCTCTACCTTCACTACCGGGTGGTTTGGGAAGGGAAGTTGAGGGAGAATGAACCGGGAATTGCTCAGCGCAACATCTGCTTTTCACCATGAAACTTTATGGTTGTTTTTACTTAACAATAAAAGGAGGAACCGTTGAATTTTGATCTTACAACAGAACAGGAGATGATCCGCAAGGAAGTTAGGCGATTTGCCGAGAAAGAAATCGCGCCCGTTGCGCTGGAGTTGGATGAAAAGGAGGAGTTTTCCAATGAGCTAACCCTTAAGATGGGTGAGATCGGTCTTTTCGGCATGTTTGTATCGGAGGAATATGGCGGCCAGGGACTGGACTATCTCTCCTATATAATCGGTGTTGAAGAAGTTGCCAGGGTAGACGGATCACAGGCAGCAACTGTAGCAGCCGGCAATTCACTGGGTATCGGCCCGATTTATTATTTTGGAACTGAGGAACAGAAAAGAAAATATTTGCCCAAGTTGTGTTCCGGAGAGGGTTTGTGGGGGTTTGGGCTGACAGAGCCAACGGCCGGTTCAGATGCCGGAGGCAGCACAACCACTGCCGTTCAGGATGGTGATGATTGGGTTATAAACGGTTCTAAAATATTTATCACCAATGCCTCATGCGATCTTTCAATGGGCGTGACTGTCCAGGCCATCACCGGCAAAAAAGACAATGGCAGACCCATTTACACCTGCTTTCTCGTTGAAAACGGAACTCCCGGGTATAAGACCGTTCCCATGCATGGTAAAATGATGTGGCGTTCATCCAACACATCTGAACTGTATTTCGACAATGTGAGGGTTAAGAAAGAAAACATACTGGGAAAAACCGGAGACGGGTTTCATCAAATGTTGCAGACCCTGGACGGTGGAAGGCTTTCTATTGGTGCCATGGGTCTGGGTGGTGCACAAGGCGCGTATGAGCTTGCCCTGAAATATGCCAAAAAGCGGGAACAGTTTGGGCAACCGATCTCGAAGTTCCAGGCGATTGCGTTTAAACTGGCCGATTGTGCCATGGAGATCGAATGTGGTCGAAATCTTCTTTACAAAGCATGCTGGTTAAGAAACGAAAAAAGACCGTTTGAAAAAGAAGCTGCCATGGGAAAACTGTACTGCTCGGAATTGATGGGCAGGGTTGCCAATCATGCAGTTCAGATTCACGGAGGTTACGGACTAATGAAGGATCATCATGTGGAACGTTTTTACAGGGATCAGAAACTGCTGGATATCGGAGAAGGTACATCGGAGGTTCAACGAATCGTCATTTCGCGTTATATTGGCTGTTGATAAGGATAGATTCCGATTTTCCGGATTAATGGCGAAAAAGTACAAAAAAATCAGCAAACCGGGAAGATTATTGGAATTTCCAACCGGGTAATACATCAAACATAACAAGGATAAAGTAATGAGTGACGAGATTCTATTGACTGAAGAATCAGGCGGTATTGCAATTATCACTTTGAACCGTCCGGAAAGCATGAATGCATTTAACAGATTGATGCTGGCAGCGCTTAAGGAGCGGGTTGATAATCTATATTTCAGAAAAGATATCCGGGTGGTTATTATTACCGGAGCAGGAGAAAAGGCATTCTGTGCCGGAGCTGACCTAAAAGAGCGGGCTCAGTTGGATGAAACCGATGTTAGAAAATTCATCTTTACCATCCGCAATCTTTTCAGTTCGTTGGAGGCACTAAGCAAACCGGTGATAGCAGCTGTCAATGGTGTTGCCTTGGGGGGAGGAACCGAGTTGGCGTTAGCTGCCGACATCCGCATCGCTTCTGCCAATGCGTCCCTGGGGTTAACCGAAACACGGTTGGCCATTATTCCGGGAGCCGGAGGAACCCAGCGACTGCCCCGATTGATCGGTGTGGGAAAAGCCAAGGAGTTGATTTTTACAGGACGCCGGGTGAGCGCACAGGAAGCCTTGGAGATCGGCCTGGTAAACAAAACCTGCGAACAGGGACAGCTGATGGGGGAATGCAAAAAAATGGCTGGTATGATTCTGGAAGCGGGTCCCATAGCTATTGAACAGGCTAAATATGCAATTAACGCTGGTATAGAAACCGATATTCATACCGGGTTGGGAATAGAATCCAACGCTTACTGGTTGACCATACCAACAGAAGATAGACTGGAAGGGCTGAAAGCCTTCAGGGAAAAAAGAAAACCGGAATATAAAGGGAAATAATATGACAGAGCAAAACAGCAACAATCGTACTTTTTGGTTGGAAGAAGAGAGGAAACTGGACGAGCTGGTTTTAAAAGTCACGGAGACAGGTGGCCAGAAGGCCGTTGATAAACTGGCCAAAGAAGGAAAACGTCCGGTCAGATTGCTGATACAGGAGATGATCGACGAGAACACCCGATTCTTCGAACTTGGACGCATAGCGGGATTCGGCATGGATTATCCGGGAGTCAAGGACGTACCGGGAGGAGGGATTGTCACCGGTATCGGAAAGATTCATGGAAACTGGACGATGATTTTTGCCAATGACAGTCGGGTTAAGGCGGGAACCTACTTCCCCATTACCCTTAAAAAACACATGAGAGCCCAGGCTATTGCCGAACAGTGCGGCTTGAACTGTGTATATATCGCCGATTCAGGCGGAGCTTATCTTCCCATGCAGGCGGATGTGTTTCCGGATGATCAGCAGTTTGGTTCCATTTTTTATAATATGGCTCGCATGTCGGCTAAAGGATTAAAGCAGATAACCTTCAGTACCGGTGGTAACACGGCTGGTGGAGCGTATATCGTTTTTATGGCCTGCCAGTCGATTATGGTGGATCAAATGTCCTATTCCTTTCTGGCCGGTCCGCCGTTGGTTAAAATGGCGACAGGTGAGGTAACCACTCCCGAAGAACTCGGTGGCGCAAAGGTTCATACCCAGGTGTCGGGCGGAGCGGATCATCTCTGCTTCAATCAATCGGAAGCTGTGGACAGAGTGCGCCAGATCCTTTCCATGGAACCCCCGCAAACAAACCATCTCCACAGGTATGAAGAAGTTCCCCCCAGGGTTCCGGTGGAGACGATATATGACAGTCTACCTTCCACCGTAAACCAGGCTTTCAGCGTAAGACCGGTTATTGAAGCAATCGCGGATGATAGTGTATTTAACGAATATAAGAAAGACTACGCGCCGGGCAGGGCTGATAATATTGTCACCGGAAAGATCCTGTTGAAGGGAATGCCGATCGGTATTGTGGCTTCCAACAATTCGGGAATCGTTTTTTTTGAAGCGGCACGAAAAGCAACCGAATGGATTATTCGCTGTTCCCAGGAAAAAATACCGCTGCTGTTTCTGCAAGGATCTCCGGGTTATATGGTCGGGACGGCATCAGAACACATGGGAATCGGGAAATACGGTTCCAATATGGTACGAGCGGTTGCTTGTGCCCAGGTTCCGAGGATTCAGGTGGCGATCGGCCCGGATAATGGAGCTGCCAACTACGGGATGTGCGGACGGGCTTATCGCCCTCACTTCCTCTTCACTACCATGAGAGCCAGAACTGCTGTAATGGCCGGAAGGAGTGCTGCAGGGGTTCTGCTTTCCATTGAAGAGGGCAAAAGAAAAGCCAAAGGAAAACCCATGTCCGAAGAGGAGAAGAACGAGTTTAGCGATAAGATGCAAGCGAAATACGATGAGGAAGGTCATCCCTTTTATTGTGGGGCAAGGCTGCTGAACGACCGCGTTCTTGCCTTTTCAGAATTGCGTGACTGGCTGGCCATGGCTTTTGAAGTCAGTCAGCTCAAACTCATTGGCGATCCAAACTTCGGCAATTTTAGGTTTTAACTGAAACAGAAGAGTAAAAAATGAAAGATAAAATTGTTATCGCAAACGCCAGTGGTTTCTGGGGAGACGAAGCGGACGCTGTCAGACGCCAGGTGATGGGAGGTCATATCGATTATCTGACGATGGATTATCTGGCGGAAATAACCATGATTATTCTCGGCAGGCAGATGGCAAAAAATCCGGAATATGGGTATGCCAGGGATTTTGTTGCATCTTTGGAAAGTGTGATCAGGGAAATAGCAGATAAAAACATCACCGTTATCACCAATGCCGGCGGTATAAACGCTCAGGCCTGTGCCAATGCCATAGAACAAATCACCAGGGAACAGGGACTGGATCTGCCCGTTGCCGCTGTTTATGGGGATAACTTGATACCCGATCTCCAGCGATTACGGTCTGAAGGATGTGATCTGCCTCATCTGGAAACCGGTCAACCGATGGATGAACTGTTTGAGAAAATAGAATCAGCCAATGCGTATCTTGGGGCAAAACCGATTGTTGAAGCATTGAAGAAGGGAGCAAAAATTATAGTAACGGGTCGAACCTACGACGCGGCCAGTGTGGTCGCCCCTTTTGTTTATGAATTTGGCTGGGACTGGGAAGATTATGACAAACTGGCGTCCGCTCTGCTGGCCGGTCATCTGATCGAATGCGGCACTCAATCGACCGGTGGCAATTATTCCCGCTGGCAGGAGATCGGTTCCTACCTGAACATTGGATATCCATTGGTGGAGGCTTCGGCCGATGGCTCATTTGTATTGATGAAACACGCCGGAACCGGAGGCAAAATTTCAGCACGAACAGCCAAGGAACAGATAGTGTATGAGATCTCAGATCCAAGAGTATATATGTCGCCGGATGTTATCGCCGATTTTACGTCGTTCTCCCTGGAAGAGGATGGTGCCGACAGAGTGCGGTTTTGGGGCGCCAAAGGACAAAAACCGACCGATAAGCTGAAAGTCTCGACCAACTATGCGGCTGGTTTTAAAACCACAGGGATGCTGGTGGTCAGCGGACCGGACGCAGTTGCCAAGGGAAAGATCTTTGCGGAAATCTTCTGGGATCGTGTGGGAGCGGAAGGATTTATTGATCGCAGAACCGATTTTGTAGGGGCCTCCGCCTGTTGGGGAGAATCGGCGGCTCCAGGCATCGAGCCTGCTGAAATCCTGTTGCGATTTGCTGCCAGGGCTGAAGATAAAGAACCTCTGAAACGAATGAGCAAAGAGCTGGCAGGGTTGATTCTGGCTGGTCCTCCGGGAGTCACTGTTTTCGGTGGTCGTCCCGCTTTGGCACCGGCATACGGTTTTTGGCCGGCATTGATCCCAAGGAACATGGTAAAGGCTCATTTGCTGTTTAATGGAGAAGAATCGGTTTTTGACTGTGAAAATGGCCCCAGTGGTTATCCCGAGATCAAGGATTTCCCTGAATTATCAACAACCAATACTTCATCCGAACGGATAAAAGTTCCACTGGGACGTATTGCTCACGCTCGTTCCGGAGATAAGGGAGACCTGGCCAATATTGGTGTAATAGCGCTTAAACCTGAATTATACCCTGAAATTCTCAGGGAGGTGACGGTTGAAAAGATCGGTCGTTTTTTTAATACAAATGTAAAAGGTCCGATCAAACACTATCGTCTTGATAACATTTTTGCGGTGAACTTTGTTCTTCATGGTGCACTTAATGGGGGTGGTACGGTTTCTTTGCTCCTGGATAACCAGGGAAAAACCCTTTCACAAGCCCTGTTAACCATGGAAATCGAGGTTGACCCAACCCTGCTGCCTGAAGAGGACGGAACATACAGCTATTAACTAAAAACACAAGGATGACAATAATGACTAATAAAAATGATATACCTCATATCAATGTTGATTATTTTGAAGACCTGACAAGCGCTCTTCCGGAATCTGAAGAACCGGGAGTTGAAATGGTTGGGGACAAGATAAAAAAGCTGAGGGAGGAGAAAGGACTATCGATAGATGACTTATCTAAGATGACCGGGTTTGATATCGAAATGCTTGAAAGTATTGAGAAAAAGGAATTACAGCCTCAACTGGGAACAATCATCAAATTGTCCAAAGCGTTGGATAGCGCTTTCAGTAGAGTGGTATCCGGAGTTGGAGACAAGCTCTACTCCATTACGCGCAAGCATGAACGAAAACCGATATCCCGCTCCACATCCGGAAAAGATAAAAAGCAGCTCTATATGTACAAAAGCCTGGCTCCCGAAGTAAAAGGACGCCACATGGAAGCCTTGATTGTGCAACTGGAAGAACAAAAGGATGGAGAACCTTCCGTCCATGAGGGGGAAGAGTTTATTTACGTTCTGGATGGGATGGTCAGTCTGAAAATAGGAAATGAAGATCACACCTTGGAACCCGGCGATAGTGTATATTATCTCTCCACCACACCTCACCTGATCTGCGGACAAGGCAAAAAAGCCACCATTCTGGCCGTGATATATGACAATTAGGATTTGACTGCCTCCAACCCCAAAGCGCTCAATCAAGCACATTCTGCCAAGAGCAGGGATTACGGTAGGGCGGGGTTACATCCCCGCCTGTATTATCTCTAAGGCGATGTAAGGCCGCCCTACCGTTAAAAAATAGCACTAGTTCTCTTTTTTCCACTATTCTCCTGCCTGCACACCAATACTCCCCAAAAAGCAAGAAACTTCCTCTTGAAGCAAAATACCCCGAATACCCTATGGCTTGAATATCGGATAATGTCATTATTTTAAATTGTAACACACTCTGAAGCTTTGGGCCCCTTAAAGGCAAGTATTATGGAAGGGCGGAGTTACATCCCATAAGCATTCAAACACGCACATTCTGCCAAGAGCAAGGATTACGGTAGGGCGGCCTTACATGGCCGCCTGTATTTTCTCAGAGACAGCCATGTAAAGCCGCCCTACCGTTCAAGAAACTTGTATATTGTATCAAAAAAGTGCTTAAGTAAGCGCTTATGGGGTTACATCCTCACCAGCATTAGCTCAAAGGCGGCCATGTAAAGCCGCCCTACCGTTTTACATAACTTTAGTAACCAAATTCAATAACAAAGAAAAGAAGCTCCAGGCTGCTGCGATAAATTGTCAGAATTCCTAAAAATTTCCTTGACAGTTTTACCCATTCTAAAGAATATTCATTTAACTTAATCATATTAAGTATACTGACATAAGATAAGTAAAGTGAAGTACTCTACATAAAGAAAAAAAACGGAAGAGCGCATAAGTTCTTGAAAAATATAGGTAAAAATTAGAGATGATCACACGACGAGAAAGAATCAGGCAGGCGGCGATTGACGAAATAAAAGTCATTGCCTGGCAAATAATAAATGAGCAGGGGTCGGCGGATGTTACCCTGAATGAGATAACAAAACGGATGGGAATGACCCCCCCGGCGTTTTACGGATATTTTAAAAATAGGGAAGAACTATTAAAAACTCTGATCATCGACAGTTATCACTCTTATCAGGAAGCTCTGGAAAAGGGTCTGGACAGTGCCGCTGATAAGAGCATTGCTGATCAACTGGTCAGTGTATTCATTGCTTATTGGCATTGGGCTATTGAGAATCCGGTGGCTTTCGGATTATATGCCGGTCGACCGGTATATGGAATCAATCCTCCTGAAGAATCTGTTATCCGGGAAGCTGAGAAAGTTAACCTGTTTTTTATAAACCTTTATCGCATTGCCTGGAAAAAAGGGATGATAAGAATCCAACCCGAACTTATGGAATTCCCTGCGGCATTAAAAAAGACAATATCAGCCTTGATAAAAGAGAGGGACTTGGATGTACCGGAGTGGTTGATTGCTGTTTCATTAAATATCGGTTGTTTGGTACATGGAATCATCTCCATGCAGATATCCGGACGCATGACGCCTATTGTGGGAGACGGATTTCAATTTTACCGGCTGCAGGTCTTAAATATGCTGAAGCAGATTGGCCTGGAACCGGCACAGGTGTAAATCTCAGTATTAAAAGTCAACGATTGTAGCCTGTTATCATCATTATGATGTCAGGATTGTCATAATAAAGGAGATATCAATGTCACAAGGATTGAAACCGGTTACCTCAGCACCTGATGAAAAGGAGGAACTGACAATCCGGTTGTGATAACCTCAGTACCATAGTTTGGGAATTTTCATAAAAACGGTAGGGCGCCTTACATTGGTCACCGGTAAACTGCCACGAGTTAAACCCCTGCAAGATAAAACCAAGGAGCAAATATGAATCAAATAGTTGAAGTGATTTCCACACCTCCAACCAGTGAAGAATTGGAAAGCAGACTCAAAAAAGTTCGTTTAAAAATGGAGCAGGAGGGTCTGGATTATTACATTTCAGCTCACACTGACAATGTTTATTACCTGACCAATTTTGCCTATTTTCCGCTCGAACGACCATTTTTTCTGGTGATCCCAAAAGTTGGCAAATTGGGATTAATTCTTCCCTTATTGGAGATCAGCCACGCTGAGCAGCGAATTTTGCAAGAGGTGGATTATCATACCTACTTTGAATACCCTGCCCCTAAAGGGGTTACGTTTGCTGATGTATTAAAAAAGGTGGTTGCCGGAGATAAACGTGTGGGATTTGAAACCTCCCTGCCGTTTGCCATGAAAGAGGCACTCCCCGGAAAGTTGAAAGCGGTCGACATCATAGATGATGTCAGGTTGGTAAAAAGTGATTATGAAATCGGCAGAATTGCTTACGCCTCCAAAGTCGTGGATGTCGGTCACAAAAAACTGCTGGAATTGGCAAAACCGGGAGTTCCCCAGGTAACTTTGTACAGCGATGCAACCAAGGAGATGATCGCAACGGTTCTGTTTGAAGTTCCCGATGTAAACATGCTCATGTCCAAATTTGTGGCAGCAGTCTGGCCAAAAGCTCTTTCCGCGCAGCCCCATTCCATTCCCGGGCTCTTTGATAACCTGCAAGAGGGCGGACCCAATGTCTCCATCGTTACAACCCAAGCTAACGGCTATTCTGCCGAGGTGGAACGAACCTTTTTCCTGGGGCAGGCTTCGGATGAGGACAAGAAACTTTTCGATCTGTGTATGAAAGCCAGACAGAAAGCTTATGAAATTATTAAACCTGGAATCAGGGCTGATGAGGTGGATGAGATCGTCTTGAATATCATTAAAAAAGCCGGATATGAAAAGAATATTCTCCATCGGACAGGTCATGGTTTTGGTATCACAGGTCATGAACCCCCATGGGTTGCCCTGGGAAGTGAGCATATTCTGGAGAAAAACATGGTGATCAGTATTGAACCCGGAATATACGTGGAAGGTCAGGGCGGTTATCGACACTCGGACACTGTTCTAATTACAGAAAACGGATGCCAGTCCCTAACCCGGACACCGGACAAAATTGAAGATCTGATTCTTGATATAGGATAGCTGGCAGTTACATGATTATATCAAGCCGATCTGGTTCCAATAATGCCACATAAACATATGTTGCCAAGAGTGGGGATTATGGCAGGGCGGGGTTCCATCTCCGCCTGTACTTACTCGATCTGTCAGCGCAGCAAACATTTAGGCTTCTCTCTATACTTAGCGGACATTGTGCTATCCCGGTAATCACACCGGAAGAAAGCAGGATCAGTCACGCTTTTTTGTTAACATTGGTAAAACCATTATAAACAATATCCTATGAAATCTGACTTTAAGGAAGGCGGCGGACATGCGGCTTTTACCCTGACGGTTGTTACTCTGCTTTACATTATTAATTACATGGATCGCATGGTGTTATCCGTCACCCTGCCGATGATAAAGCAGGATCTGGCCTTGACCGATGCACAGTGTGGCTGGCTGGGGACGATTTACTATATTTTGGTGGCGGTACTAACCATACCGATTTCAATTATAATTGACCGCTGGAGTCGAAAAGGAGCAATCTCCGTCATGGCTATTCTCTGGAGCATTGCCACTTTCACTACCGGCATGGGAGGAAAGTTCCTTCATTTGTTTATTGCCAGGGGCGCTGTTGGTGTTGGAGAAGCTGGATTTGCACCCGGTGGAATGGCCTATATTTCAGGTTCATTTAAGGAGGAATCAAGAGCCAGAGTTGTGGGAGTCTTCACCCTGGGTCAACCCCTGGGGTCTTTACTGGGCATCATGCTGGCAGGATATATTGCCCAGGCAGATCTGTTCGGATTGGGATGGAGAGCTCCTTATTACCTGTTTGCCATTCCGGGAGTGATTCTGGGAATCCTGGTGCTGTTTACAAAGGATTACGAAACATCCTCAATCTCCTATTCCAGTGATAGTAATGAATCAATCAGCGTCTGGAAAGGAATAGTGGAAATCCTTAAAACACCGACCTTCCTTTACGCTTCCTTTGGTGTGGGAGCCGTCTCGTTTGTTGGGGGAGCTGTTTTACATTGGTTGCCCACATATTTTGTGCGTTCCAGGAATATCGATGTTGCGACAGCGTCAACACTCATGGGAATAATGATTCTGTTTTCCCTGTTGGGACCACTGCTGGGCGGGACTATTGCCGATCGTTGGAGGATAAAACGAAAGAACTCGAGGCCATTGACCGCTGCCATTTTAGCTATTGTTTATGGCATTCTTTTTTATCTCGGTTTATTCCTGGATTCCTATCAGCTGTTCACGCCGGCATTCATCATATTCATCCTTATCGGAATTACCGGTTTTGCCTGCTCGGCGCCAGCTTATTCTGTCAGCCAGGATCTGGTTCCCAGGTCATTAAGAAGCATCAGCATGGGATTGCTTGTTTTAATCACCTATGGCTCCATGGCTGCTTATGCTCCTGTCATTGTAGGCTGGCTTTCAGATATCCTGGGAGAACCCGGAAAGCCGAACCTGTCTGCCGCCTTTTCACTGGTACCAATAGTCTCATTCCTTGGGGCGTTTTTGTTTTATAAGGCTGCTCGCCATCATGACAAGGACATCAGCAAGCTACAGCAATCAAATTTGACTTAAATCCGGAGTTTCTTTTGATTCCGTTTGGTTCAGCCACAAGAGAATAAACTAATTTTTTATGAGGCGCCTCATGATAAAACTCTCAGTTTTGATAAAATTGCAGATCTCCTACTTTGTCGCCGGATTGGCTTACAACATTGTAAGCTACCTGTTTTTGATTACCTACGGTCAGACATTGGCGACAACACCTCCCTTAAATGGGGTGTTATCCATGCTGTTATATTTCGCTTTGCTAATCCCCGCTATGTTAAAGCACATCAGGTTATATCGAATATTGATGGCGATAGCCATCCTTGTTTATGGTTACGGAGGTATTTTTGTTCATATTCAAAACTACCTGGCCGGTTCGACTCTGTACCACTCAACTCTTGCCTGGTTTTTGGCAATCGCCATTAATGGATTCGGGCTTTGCTTGAATCTATTGGCCGTATCCGGAAAATTTGTCACAGACCAAGAGTAGTTATCCAAAGGCGGCCATGTAAGGCCGCCCTACCGTTCTTTAATTTTGCCAGAGCAAAAATAATGGAGGGGTAGGGTTACATCACATAAGCGCTCACATAAACATATTCTGCCAAGAGCAGGAATAATGGTAGGGCGGGGTTACATCCCATAAGCGCTTACTTAAGCAAATATTACCAAGAGCAAGGATTGCGGTAGGGCGGGGTTACATCCCCGCCAGAACCAACTCAAAGCCGCCCTACCGTTTTGAAAAACTGAATTTTATGCTGAAAATATCCTTATTTAAGCGCTTATGGGGTTACATCCCCGCCGGATTTTAGTAAAAACTGCAGCCCGAGATAACAGATCGGATCTCAACCTTTTGCATCATTTCATGGCACTACAAATAAAATAGATATGATACAACACTTGGTAAACGGGTTATAAAAACGATGCTGAAATTATTGGAACAGTAACAATTTGCGGATGTTGTTCAGCCTGCATTCTCTCCCAGCTTTTTTATTCAGAAAATGAATACTGGGCAACAATCGGGACAGATGTTCAGATATTAGTCAGCATTGTCCGGTTAGAAATTTGCATCTGCTCGTAGGTTGGGCTACTCGTTGCCCAACATTGCTTTCTATTGATGGGCAACGAGTAGCCCATCCTACTTTTTCTAAACAAATAATAGTTAA